>Ga0184612_10000235_pt1 | contig 24643 bp, 19 predicted proteins | sample PLM3_60_coex_FD_133163 | JGI IMG/M metagenome (GOLD analysis project Ga0184612, IMG submission 133163) | Groundwater sediment microbial communities from an aquifer in East River, Colorado, USA - PLM3_60_coex | ecosystem: Environmental > Terrestrial > Soil > Riparian zone | place: USA: East... | reverse complement strand
TAACCCGCGATCTGGTGGCTCTGACCACCGTGTTGAGTGCTGCGAAGCACTACAACGTTACGATGGAGAGCCGGTCATTCCATATTGTCTTTCACCGCTGAGAGCGCGGAGCAACGCAGAGAATCATTCGCGTCACCTCCTGCTTGCGCCGCGCGAAGCGCGGCGGGGTCGGTTCGAGAGCTGGGATCACGAGCACCTCAACTCACCCGTGCTCGTGATCCCAGCTCTCGGACCGACCCCAGCGCCGGCCTCCGGCTGCCTCCGGCCGGCGCGCAAGCAGATTCGCAGTGTCCATGGCTCCGCGTCCTCGGCGCACTCTGCGGTGAAGGGCTTTTGGGCACCGCAACGTCGCCGAGGCTAATGACCCGGGAATTGTAGCTTCCGCATCCCTATGCCTGCGCCGCTCGCGTGGGAGAATGGCGTCTTGCAGCACGCTGACGCGGTCCGGCTCCTCGCCTCGTCCGAGCTCGATGCCCGCGCGCCGCAGACATGGGCGGATCTCGGCTGCGGCGACGGTGTCTTCACGCGCGCGCTCGCGTCGCTGCTCGCGCCGGGCAGCACGATCCATGCGATGGACCGCGACGCCGCGGCGCTGCGGACGTTGCCCGCCGAGCTGCACGGCGTCCTGATTCGGGCGTGGGCGGGAGACGTCACCGAGCAGCCGTGGCCGTTCGGGGCCGTGGACGGGCTATTGCTGGCGAACGTGTTGCACTACGTGCGGGATCAGGCCGCGTTCCTTCGCGGCTGCCATGACCAGCTCACGCCGGGCGGATATCTGCTCGTCGTCGAGTACGACACGGATCGAGCGAATCGCTGGGTCCCGTACCCGAGCAGCCGCCAGGCCTTGACGGAACTGTGCACCGCGGCCGGTTTCGCGCGCGTCGTTGCCCTGGGATCACACCCGTCGATCTATCAGCGGGCGCCGCTGTACTCCGTGTTGGTGGGGAAGGGGTGACAGGCTCAGCTCTCCTTCGTGAGGCGGCCAGGATTCTCTCGTGCGCCTTTGGCCCATCGGTGCAGCGCCCGCGAAACCCAGAATACGGTGACGCCCATGGCACCCACCTGTAGCGCGCGGGTAAGAGGCGCGGTGGAATCGCCCGCGCGCCGGCGCCGGTGTGCCAGACGAGGCACACCATTGTTCCGGCGATCGGGGTTCTGCTGTGCCCAACGCCACCCGGCCTCCCACGCCATGCGCTCGTGACCGGCGGCGTAAGGATTGGCTTCTGAAGACGCGGCCTCCCACTGCCCTTGTGCGCCCTTCAACCACGCGGCCTTCCACGTAGCAACAAGCACGTCTGTATCCATCCCCGACGCTGGCTGACGCCGTCGCCAGAGCCCGGCCCACCGGCTCAACCCACCCTGTGCGGGAACCTTGATCTCGTGAGGGACGTTGCCGTCGGAGTCAGACGAAAGCACGCTTGCGATCCTATGAGTTGGGCTGCGAGGGGTCAAGGTCGACCGCAGCAATGACCGAACGTTGGGACTGACTGCCACAAACGCGGCAGAGCTGGACCTGACTGTCGACTGATGACTGTCACTGATGACCCTCGACTGATGGACTGCCGACTGTGACTCCCGACCGACGACTCCCGATCGTCGAGCTGTGTTACGGCCCCCCCGGCCCCAGGCGAATCTCGATCGTCGTCCGGCACCTCACGGGCACGCCGTCCTTGGTCGCTGGCTTGAACTTCCACGTGCGCGCCATCTCGATGAGCGCTGTGTCATACGCGGGATGAACGCTCTTCCCCAGCACCGCCGTGATCACGTCGCCCCTCTCGTCAACCAGGACTTCGAGAACGCCGCGAAACAGCCGGCGCCTTTCGATGTCATTCCGGGGCTGCCAGGACGGCGTGGGTCGCAACACCGCCACCGGCGAGACGACGCCGGCATCTCCCGGACTGTAGGTCCGTGGCTCCTGGGGCGCCGGCTCGGCAGCCGCGGGCGGGGGAGCGGTGGCGGGGAGATCCGGCGCCTTCGCAATTGCCGCGACAGGAACGGGGGGGGCCGCCGCCGCAGCCTTGCTGAGATCCCGGAACCCGCTCGCGAGGCGCCGAAGGTCCGCCATATTCGGCGCGTTCGCCATTTCCGGCTCGTCCAGAAGCGCAAGCACACGATCGAATTCCGTTGCGGCGGTCTGTGGATCCTTCCGATCGAACGCGGCCTTCGCCTTGTCGTACGTGTCCTGCACGATGCCGGGCAGCAGGCCTCGCCTCACTTCCTCGAACACGGCGCGCGTGCGGGGCGACGTCGTGGCCTCCGTCGGACGATACAGCGGATCGGCTTTCACGAGCGCCGCGATTGCCTGCTGCGCATCGTCCTTGCGTCCCAGTGCCAGAAGACAGAACACTTGATAGCTGGCGATTTCGCTGGACTCGGGAGGGGAGGCAGTCGGGTGAATGCGATTAAGCACCAGCAGGGCTTCGTCGTAAGACGCCACGATGTAGAGGTCCTTGGCGCGAGCGAGCGAATCCTGCTTTTCGCTAAGAGAAAGTTTCTCGCCAAGAGAAAGGTCTTTGCCAGAGGAAAACCCAACCACGCCGGCTGCGGCCGCAAGCCATCCAACACACGCAATCGCCAGACGGTGACGGGTGCGTGGGAACGTCATGCTCTCAGATCCATGTTCAACGTGCGAGGTAACCCTCAGCGTTGGAGATTCGCGGTGACACGCGTGATGGCGTCGGACCGGACAAGCGCGGTCTGACGCATTTCCCCGAGTTGCGGATGGCGAAAGACGATCTCGTGCTCGCCCAGCGAAATCGACAGGTTGCCGATTGGAGTCTCGCCGACGGCCTTGCCATCGATCAGCACTTCCGCCCATGGCACGGCGTTGATGTTGATGCGCCCATTGGGCGGGGAAACGTTGAGCAAGAGGACCTGCCCGTCCTTGATGTCCACGACCTGGCGCGACCGGAAGCCAAGAACGCTGTTCACCAGATCGAGCTCGTGACGTCCCGCCGACGCCGACACGATGCCCGTTGCGCTCGACCCGAGTCGCGTGTCGCCTTCGAACACCTCGAGCTCGATGGGCGAAGACAACCGGATTCCACCGGAGCGCTGAGGCGCCGGCACAGGCGCCGGGGCGTTGACAGAACGCGCGCCTGCCGCCACGGCCGGAGTCTGGGGCAGAGTGCCTTGCTGCCCTGTACTGCCCACGATCAGCTCCTGTTTCGGCGGCGGAACGACGCTGATCGACCGCATGTCGGGACCGATCGTCAGTTGGAGAGGTGTCACACCCGCCGGCCGGCCGTCCACCATCACAGACGCTCCCGGATCGGGTGTCTCGAGGTTGACCTGCGTAGTCGTCACCGGTGGAGGTACGTTCGATCGTCGTCGGAGGAGTATCCCGATGACGACGGCTTCGGCGATGGCACAGAGCGCAAGCGTAGCGACAGCCAACTTGAGGTAGTCCTGCGGCTTGAGCTTGAGCAGGAAGCCGCGGGAGCTCCTGCTCGATGACGTGTGAGGCTGGACGGAAGCCTGCGAGGCCGACCAGAGCGCCCGGGGTTGATCCATGGTCTGTTCTTTCAAATCTTCCGAGTCTTCGATCGCATCAGCAGGGGTCGTGGAAAGGACTGCTGGCGGTGCGGGGATGACCACGAGAGCTGTCGCAGGCAGCTCGTCAGAGAGTTCGGCCGAGACGACTGGTGCCGAATCGTCCGGCAACACTTCCGATTCCAACGGCACGTCCAACAGCACTTCTTCTAACCGCACTTCCTCTAAAGAAGAGGATATGAAAGCGGGGCGAATACTCAGCAGCTCCCGCCATCGCTGCGCGGCGGCGTCAGTGACCTGCTCGGGAACGTCGCGGAGCGCGGCCTTGGCGTCTTCGGACGATGGGAAGGCGCGCCCGTTGAGCTGGAGCGCGCGCTCGAGCCATACACGTAGCCCACGGAACTGCTCAGCTGACTCCCGATCCGGCGTTCGGAGGACCTGGTCCAGGACTCTGTCGAGATTCGCCGGATACTCCTCCGAGTCCAACGGACGGCCGAGCAGGAGCGAGAGCGCGATGAGGCCGAGCTGAAAAAAGTCGGTCCGGCTGTCGATCCGCGGATTCGTCAGCTCCGTCGCAGGCACGGGAATGCCCAGCTCGAGGTGCATCCGCGTGGCCGTCAGGTTCAGCCGCTCCAGTGCGGAGCCGAGCACGTGCTCGACGATGACCAACTGCCCTTCGGGCGAAATCACGATGCGGCTGGCCGTCAGCGCGCCGTGGCCGAGGCCCTCGCCGTATTGATGGAGCACTGCGAGGCCGGGCGTCAACTGGTGAATCAAAGAAGAGGCGAACGCGGGACCCTGCGCATACTCGAGGACTTCTGACAGTCGCCTCTCAGGCGTGTAGCTCGACAGGAGAACGAGGCCGCGATCTTCACCCAGATACTCGACCGCTGGGGTTGCGCCAAACGCCGGATGTCGAAACTGCCTCAGCCGCTCCGCGCGCCGGCGGAGCGCGACTTCGAAGCCGGGAAACGTGGTCAGCGTCCGCCGGAAACGCAAGAGCTCCAGCGATGGCTCGCCTCGATCGTCGAGTATCAGGACTCGATCGCCTAGCTCATCCGACAGACCCGGTACGTGCCGGCTGGCCAGACCCAGGTCGGCAGGCGCCGGCTCGGAGAATCCATCAACAGTGAGGCCGTGGCCCGATTTCATTGAGGGGGAGCGCAGGGTACGGACTCATTCTCCACAAAAGCACTGCACAGTTCAAGGTTGTTGAACTGGGTTGCATGATGCGCCGAACGGATCAGCTACGGCGCTGAGTTCAAACCGTCCTGGCTCACCTGGCTCTGAACGCGCGCAGCGCCACGTTGCGGAAGAAGTCCCGTCGAGAGCTGGTGACGAACGCCCACTTCAGAATCCCAATCGGCCGCGGCAGGCGCGATTGCTCGCTCTCGTCTGCCGCGGAGAACCACTCTCGCAATGTGGCCTCGGGATTCTGACGCAGCTCGTCCAACTGCGCGACCCGATGTACGCAGCCGACCGTGCACAGGGGCGCGCATTTCTTCTCGACGTGATATTCACGACGCAGATCTTCCTGGCTGTATCGCTCGAGAGCGATGCCAGGGTGGCCACGCTGCTGCGAGCACCAGTGCACCAGGCCATCCTCACAGACGTAGAGGTAACGAGCGCCGGCGCGGCAGTGCCAGTGGTTCGGCTCGCCAATCGCGAGGTTCTTCTGGAACCGATTGTAGTTTGCGAAATCGAACAGCGACTTGCCGAGACCGACGACGCCCTCCAGAATCATCCGCTGCCGGTCGTCGAGCGGCAGCAGGCGGCCGCGCTGATCGTGGATGATTCCGGCGGTGGTCGAGAATCCCAGCGCCTTGGCGCGCCGAGCGATGACGAGGGCGTCGGATGGCTCACGAACGCCAGCGCCGACGACAGCGTTGATCGTCACGTCGAACTCCGCAGACTCGGCGAGCCACACGAGCCTGTGATCGAGGACCTTGAGGCTCTTTTTCGACACCTCGTCGGGCAGCACGTTGTCGATGCTGATTTGAAGGTGGTCGAGCCCTGCACGATTCAGACGTCTGATGCGATCGCGTGTGAGGAGATAGCCATTCGTGATCACCGTGGCGATCATGCTGTGTGCGCGAACGTGACGGAGGATCTGGTCGAGGTCGGGGTGGAGCAGGGGTTCGCCGCCGCTCATCGTGACGATCCCGGTTCCCAGGCCCGCGAGTAAATCGACGCGACGAAGCACGTCCCGCGTCGGCACCGGACTCGAGTGGTCGTCGTACTCGTTGCAGTAGGCGCACGACAGATTGCAGCGACGAACGGGAATCAGGTGCGCGGCGACCGGCTGGTACTGATGTCTGAACGCCCTGGCGAGCATCCGCGCTTCACGGAATCGCCGCTCCATCCTCCGAGCGCGCCGTCTCAGCGGAACCAGATTCATGGACGTCTCCGCCAACCCCTTGATTCTAACGCCTGGAGGTCCTGTTTGCTGTTGCTCAGACTTGCCGCGGGTTCTCTGCAAACCACAGCGTGACGACGTTGCGCGTCTTGGCGTTGCTCACGAGCGTGGACAACCCGATCGGCGCCACAAACTCGCCACCGGCGAGATCGGCCACGACGAAGTACGGGCGACAACTATAGGAGGCACGTGCTACAGCGATGTAAAAGCTCTGGCATAAACGCGAGGTCCGACGCATGCCTCAGTTCGATCGTGCGAGAGGTCAGTCGAGAACCTATCTCATAAACGGTGGCTGCGCGCGCGGGAGGCGGACCCTGCCAGTCGCCCGAGCCGACTGGTCCGACACGGCACACAGCGCCGCGTCTGACACGTCTACTGCCCTCAGGGCGCTCGGCGCGACACCGATCCCTCACATGCGACAGCACGAAACAATGTTGGTGAGATGGCTTCTAGTGACGGAACCACCTGGCCATCGAGCGGCCTCGGTCGGATCGCGCCACCGGTGCGACCGGCTCAGTTGGCTCGTCGCTGGTGCGCTTCGGCAGATGGATCTTCAGCGTCATGTTTCCGGGTGGTTCCGCCGCCATCCACAAGTGGCCGCCGCAGTCGCCGATGAGTCCCAGCAGGGCGCCGAGGTCCACGCCCGGTTTGTCGGACGGCGGTCGGCTCGCGTCTGCTGCTGCCGGCTCGGGTTGCAGCTCGATCGGCGGGTCCGAGCCGACTGCGCCGCGCACTTCCTTGACCGTGATGAGCACGTGCGCGCCCGGACGGACGTTGGGATACTTGGCGATGAATCTGCGATCGACGACGGTCGTCGCAAGGTCGATCTCGACGCGCCCGCCGTGCGGCATGCGCTCGCGCGCGTAGCTTGCCACGTTGACGAGCACTCGCTCGACACGCTCCGCCTCGACATCGACTTCGACCGGAGCCGAGGGCTTCGGAAGCACCAGCTCGATGTCGTCGCCGGCCACCCGCTTCAGCACGGGCTCCAGGTCGCGCAGGACGCGGTGCACGCTGACGGGTTCGAGGGCGCTCACTTGCTTGTTGCCGTACACGGAGAGTTGCCGCAGGAAGCTGGCTGCGCGCGTCACGTCACCGAGCAGCAATTCGCCTTGTTGCCGCAGCGCGGTGTCGCTGCCGACCGCGGCCAGCCACTGCTCGCCATCCTGGCTGACATGCCGCAGCAGGTTATTGCAGGTCACCGCGACTTCCGACGCGAGTCGCCCGACCGCTTCCATGCGTTGGGCCTGCCGGAGCCTTTCTTCGACCGAGCGAAGGGTCGTGATGTCCTCCGCGACGATTTCGATCGACGCGTTGGTCGTGGCCATGGCTTGCAGCCGGACGACGAGGCGGGTGCGGTCCTTTTTCTTCCACGTGGTCTCGACCGATTCTGCCGTCCCCGTGCTGACCGCGCGCTCGATCAACCAGCGCAGATCGTCGGCAGACTCGAATACCGTCGTCGCGAAATCCACCTTCCGCAAGTCATCAGCCGATCGATAGCCGAGCAAGCTCACCAGCGAACGATTGACGTGCGTGATCGCGCCGTCCGGAGTGCACCGCCACACGCCGTAAGGCGCGCGCTCGAACTGCCGGCGACTTTCTTTCAGGCTGTCGTCGAGCTGCGCCTGCAAAACCGGCGCTCGCTCGGCGTCGCTCCGCAGCGCCTCCCGCTGGGTTCTGGTGGCGTCCAGCTCCTGGCGCAGCGCGTTGACGTCCCGCTGAAGCAGAGTCACTTCCCGACTGCTGGCTTCGAGCGCCACGCGGAGCTTCTCCTGGATCTGCGTGAGGGCGTCTTTGGCCGCCTGCTCCGCGGCCAGATGGCTTGCCGCCTGTGCGCTCAGTTGGACGTCGCGTTCGGCGACCACCTCGTCGAGCCGCGCGCGTTCAGTCGCGTGCTCGCTCGAAACCTGTTCGAGCGTCTGGAAGGCCGCGCGTACCTGTTCCAGCGAATGCCGAACCTGATCGTATTCGGCAGAGAGCTGCCGAAGGTCGGACTCGCTCGTCGCTCGGGCGTGCTCGTAGTTGTCGCGCTCTTCGTTGCGCGTGTCGTGCAGGCGCTGCAGCTGTTCCTGAGTCGTGCCGAGCAACTGCTGAAGCGTCTCGCGTTCGAGCTGGATCCGTCGGATCTCCTCGCGGCTCTCTTTTTCCCTGGCTGCGAGCTGGCGCTCGTGATCGGCCCGTTCCCGGTTGAGCTGTTCTTCGAGCCGCGCCCTGCGCTCGCGGGTGCGCCGGCGGACTGTGGATGCCACGTCGAGTAGGCGGCGCCGCGCATCCGCCGATTCCAGGCGCGTCTCGGCAAGATCACGCTCGACCGTCTCGCGCCTGACCACTTCCTGGTTGAGAGCCACCGCGAGCGCCGCCTGGCGCTCGGCGGCGGCCGTCCGTTCGCCGGACGCGTGCTCGTCGGCGAGCTGCAGGGCGCGATGGGCGTCGGCCAGCCGGCCGTCGAGCGCCGTGCGGATCGCCATCGCCTCGGCGAGCATGGCGCCGAGCTCCGATTCGCGTTGCCCGAGCCGCTCGGCGGCGGCAGCGGCTTCTGTCGCCCGGTGCTGCCGGGACTGTTCGAGCGCGGCCGCGCCATCGCTCAACTGCCGTTCGAGCGCTTCGCGCGCCGCTGCGGCGGCGCTCAGCTGCTGTTCGAGGGCCCCGCGCGCTGCCGCGGCCCGCGTCATTGCCGCGTCGTACTGCGCTTGCACGTCGGCCAGGCGCGCCGCTTCCGTCGCGAGCTCCGACCCGTGCCGCTGGTCCGCGTCCTGCCGTGCGGCCTCGGCCTTTGCCAGACTCTGCTCGACGGCATGGCGTGTGGTGGCTTCCTGCGCGAGCCGCTCTTCGAGCTCCGCCTGGCGCGCGGCGGCGGCCGTGTGCTCGTCGGTCGCGCGCTCGTCGGCGTGCTGCAGGGCGCCGTGGGCGTCGGCCAGCCGGGTTTCGAGCACATCGCGGATCGCGGCGGCCTCGGCCAGCAGGCCGCCGAGCACCGATTCGCGCCGCGTCAGGTGCTCGGCGGCGGCCGCGGCCTCTGACGCACGGGTCTGCCGGGATTCTTCGAGCGCGGCCGCGGCATCGCTCAACTGCCGTTCGAGTCCATCGCGCGCCGTCGCGGCGACGCTCAACTGCTGTTCGAAGGCATCGCGAGCGGCCGCGGCCTGCGCCACGATGGCGTCGTGCTGTGCCTGACGCTCGGCGATCTGCGTTTGACGCTCGGCGATCGTCGCCGCCGCCGTCGCCAGCTCCGACGCATGGCGCTCTTCGGCGTCCTGCCGCGCGGCCTCTGCGTCTGCCAGGTTCTGCTCGAGGGCCTTGCGCTTGGTGGCTTCCCGAGCGAGCCGCTTTTCGAGCTCCGTCCGGCGCCCGTCGGCGGTGACCAGTTCGGCTGCGGCGCGCTGTTGGGCGTCCTGGTGCGCCGCCTCTGCTTCGGCGAGCTTCTGTTCGAGCGCGGTCCGGGCCGCAGAGGATTCTGCCAGGGTGGCGCCGAGCTCCGCTTCGCGGCGCGTGAGGAGGTCGGCGGCGGCAGCGGTCTCTGCCGCCCGGTTCTGCCGGGACTCTTCGAGCGACGCGGCGGCCAGGCCCAACTGCACCGCGAGCGCGTCCCGCGCGCGGGTGACCTCCGCGAGGCTGGCCGTGAATTCCGCGTCCTGCTTGGCGCGGTCCTCGGCGGCCGCCGCCAGCTCCTGCGCGCGTCGCTCGTTGGCCCGATCGAGCGCTGCCTCGAGCTCCACGAGCTTCTGTTCGAGTGTTGTCCGAACGGCGGCGGCCTGCGCTCCCGCGGCGTCGTGCTGCGCTTGATGCTCGGCAAGGTCAGCCTCGGCCTCCGCTACCGCGGCGTCGTACTGCGCTTGCATGTCGGCCAGGCGCGCCGCCTTCGTCGCCAGCTCCAGCGTATGATGTTGCTCCGCTTCGTGCCGCTGGGCCTCGGCGTTCGTCAGGTTCTGCTCGAGTGTCGTGCGCGTGGTGATCTCTCGAGCGAGCTGTTCTTCGACTCGCGCCCGGCGCTGCGCCGCCTTCTGCACCACCGCAGCCAACTCGGCCGCCGCGCGCTGCTCGGCGAGCTCGAACGCGGCTTGCGCCTCGGCGATCTTCTGTTCGAGCGCCGCTCGAACCGCCGAGGCCTCCGCCACGGCGGCGTCGTGCTGTGATTGATGCTCGGCACGGTCTGCGGCGGCTTTCGCTGCCGCGGCGTCGTGCTGCGCTTGCGCGTCGGCCAGGCGCGCCGTTTCCGTCGCCAGTGCCAACGCATGACGTTGGTCCGCTTCGTGCCGCGCGGCCTCCGCGTTCGCCAGGTTGTGCTCGAGGGTCGTGCGAGCAGCGGCTCCCTGAGCGAGCCGTTCCTCGAGGTCCGCCTGCCGCGTGGCGGCCTCCTGCGTGAGTGCCAGCCGTTCCGCTGAGGCGCGCTCCTGAGCGTGCTGGTGCGCTGCCTCCATGTCGGCGAGTTTCGTTTCGACCGCGCTCCGGGCCGCATGGGATTCAGCCAACGTCGCGCCGAGCTCGGCTTCGCGCCTCGTGAGGTGCTCGGCCGCGGCAGCGGCCTCTGACGCCTGGTTCTGCCGGGCTTCGTCGAGCGCCGCCGCGGCGACGCTCAACTGCAGCGCGAGCGTGTCCCGCGTGCGGGTGACGTGCGCGAGGTTGGCCGTGAACTCGGTGTGACGCTGCGCGAGGTGCTCAACCGAGGCGGCGGCCTCGGACGCACGCAGCTGTTCGACATGCCGGAGCGTGGCTTCGAGCTCCAGGAGCTTCTCTTCGAGCGCCGTGCGAACCTTGGCGGCACGGGCCACCGCGGCGTCGTGCTGCGCCTGACCGTCGGCGAAGCGCGCCGCCGCAGCAGCCAGCTCCGACACACGCCGCTGCTCGACCTCCTGGCGCGCCGTCTCTGCCGCCGCCAGGTCCTGCTCGAGCGTCGTGCGGTTGGCAGCGTCCTGAGCGAGGCGTTCCTCGAGCTCCGCCTGACGCGTCGCCGTCTCCTGCGCGGCGGCTCGTTCGACCGCGATCCGTCGCTCGGCATGCTGGAGCGCCCGCTCCGCGTGGGCGATCTTCTGTTCGAGTGCCGTGCGGGCCGCATCGGCCTGAGCCAGCGCGGCACCGAGCTCCGTTTCACGCCGCGTGAGGTGCTCGGCGGCGGCAGCGGCTTCTGCCTCCCGATTCTGCCGGGACTCTTCGAGCGCGGACGTCGCCTCGCTCAAGTGATGCTTCAGGTCTTCGCGCGCGCGGATGACGTGCGTCAGGCTCGCCCGGAACTCCGCGTCCCGTTGCGCGAGGTGTTCGGCGGCGGCGGTCGCCTCGAGTACCCGACGCTCCTCGGCTTGCTCGAGCTCTGCTTCGAGCTCCGCGACTTTCTCTTCGAGCTCTTCGAGCTCGTCGAGCGTCGCCGGGCCTGCCGCGGGCTGCGCCGGCTCCGTGGCGCCTTCCTCGTGGCGCTCGGAGGGTTGCGCCGCCTCGGCCTCGGCCAGTTTCGCTTCGAGCGTTTCGCGGTTGGCGCGCTCCTGCTCGATCGTCGCCTGGAGGCGGGCTTCGCTCTGGCGAAAGTGCGCTGCTGCGGTGTCGAAGCTTCGCTGGGTGTCGCTCGCGGCCGCAAGCGCGTCGCGAAGCTGTCGCTCCAGGTGCTCTCGGCTGGCGACCTCCTCGTTATTTAGATCGGCGTGCGCCTTGGGCAGCTCTGCGTGCGCTTTGGGCGGCGCCGAAACGGCAGGCGCGCGATCGAGCTTGAAGAACAGCGCCCGAAACGAATCCGCTGCCTTCACGACGTAGTCGGTGGCCCCCAGTTTGAACGCGGGGATCGCCAGCTTCTCGTCCCACTCGACAACGAGGATCGCAGGGACGTGCGGTTCACGCCCTGCCATGTCCTTGAGAATCGCGAAGGCATCCACACGTGGATCGTCGTACTCGACCAACAGGATGTCGAAGGGCACGGGGCGCCCGGGGGGGTAAAGCGCACCGCTCGCGTCGGGAACCGCCTCGGTGATCTCAATCGACCATTGAGCGTTCTCGAGGCACCGTCGCGCAAGCGCGGCATCGCCGACATAGAGAAGGCGCAGCGGCGTTTTCGTCGGATGAGCACGCCGCATCGCGCGGGCAACCAGGCCGGGCAGGTCACCCAGGAGGGATTGGTTGTTGACGACGTAGTCGTCTGCCCCTGCCTTGAGTTCCGCGAGCGGCGCGCCCACCTGCTCCGGCGCGACGATCACAACTGGCGTCGTCAGCCCGAGGCGTCGCACGTGATCTACAAAGGAGGCGCAGCTCTGGTTCTGCACCTCGGCTTCAACGATGATCGCCGCGGCGTCCCGATTGTCCTGGACCCAGCGCAGAGCAGACGACAGGGTTCCGGCCCATGTCAGCCTGACATCCGGTGCAATATCGCGAAGAGCGTGTGCAGCGAGTTGCGCGGCGCGGCGTTCGTTTGCTACATAGAGGGTTTTCATGCAGCCCGGATCAGAAGTATCCCTCTCTTCTATCGGTCAGAGGTCGTCACAAGTGCAATACCTCAGTTTTAGCGCCACCAGCCCAACCGTTCTGATGGCCACGTGCGAATAACGGACGAGCTCGAGCCGGTCGTAGAATTGCTAGGTGAGGTGGGTGCCTTCGCGTCGGGAGATTCTGCCCTGGTGGGCGCGCGCGGCCGACGCCGGAACGATCGCACTGCTGCTCCTGGCCCTGTTTGTGGTCATCGACGGTGGTTTCGTCCTGTCGCCGGCAGGCATCCGCATCTCGATTCGGTCCGAATGGCGCGTGCTCCTCTGGGCGGGTATTCTGCTTCTGACGCGTCATGTTTTTGTACGCGACCTTCCGCTGCACAGGCGAGTCATCTCCCGGGTCGGCGGCGTCGCCTCCAGGATCGATGCGGCCGCACGCGCCGCGGGACCGCTGCCCGACGACACCTCCTTCTCGAGTCAGGACGCTCCAGACCGGCGAACACGGAAGAAACGGGTCCTTGTCTACGCGCTTTGGGGGGTTGGGGTCGTCCTGTTCTTCGCAGTCCTGACCGCCGCAATGACGTACCCGCAGGTGCGTCGCATGGCGGATGCGGTCAGCGTGAACGAAGGCGATCCCCTGTTTTCCGCGTGGAGGCTCGCGTGGGTTGCGCACCAGCTGCCGCGGGATCCTCTCAATCTGTTCAACGCGAACATCTTTCATCCCGAGCCGGGCACGCTGGCGTTCTCGGACGCGATGATCGTGCCGGCGCTGATGGCGGCGCCGCTTCTCTGGCTGGGCGTGCCGCAGCTTGTCGCGTACAACCTCGTGTTCCTGTCTGGATTTGCTCTGTCGGGCGCGGCGATGTTCCTGCTGGTACGCTCCCTGACGCGAAGTTCGGGGGCCGCGCTCCTCGCCGGGTTCATCTTTGCCTTCCTCCCGTACCGCTACATGCACTACTCCCATCTCGAACTGCAGATGGCGCAGTGGATGCCGCTCTGCCTCTGGGCGTTCCACCGGACGGTCAGGCATGCGAGGATTCGCGACGGGCTGCTGACCGGACTGTTCCTGGCGCTGCAGTGCCTTTCGTCCTGGTACTACGGGATTTTTCTCTGCACGTTCATGGTGCCGGTGGGTGCGGCGCTTCTCATCGGTGAAGGCGCCCCGCGCGCGAAAGCCTCGATTCGTGCGCTCGCAGCCGGCGGCCTGCTCGCGGCGCTGCTCGTCGTCCCCATGGCCGTGCCGTATTTTGCCGCGCGTGAGAACGTTGGAGAGCGCCCCGAACACGAGGTCCGGTTCTACAGCGCCACGCCTCGAAACTACCTCGCGGCTCATACACAGAACGTCCTGTTCGGACGACTCACGTCGCATCTGGGAGGGCAGGAGCGCGAGCTCTTCATGGGGTTCGTCGTCCCGCTCATCGCGCTCGTGGGTCTCTGGCCGCCGCTGTCTGCCGCCAGGATCGCTTATGCCCTCGGCCTGTTGCTGGCGTTCGATGTCTCGCTCGGGTTCAACGGGATGCTCTATCCCTGGCTCCATGACTATGTTCTTCCGTATCGCGGCCTGCGCGTGCCGGCGCGAATGGCGATGGTCGTGGGGCTTGCGCTCGCGATACTTGCGGGCTACGGTGCCGCGCGGCTCTTGAGGATGGTGCGCGGTCGCCAGGCCAGCGCGGCCGTATTTCTTTTTCTGGCGATCGTCATCTCGGCCGAGTACGGCTCGGTGCCGATGCTGAAGACGGTATGGGCCAGCCCGCCGCCCATCTACGACGCGTTGCCGGCTCAATCATCGAGTGTGCTCCTGGAGCTTCCCCTTCTCCAGCCCGACATCTCGCTCGAGCCCATCTACATGTACTTTTCCACGTTCCACTGGAACGCGTTGGTGAACGGCTACAGCGGCTTCAGTCCGCCGTCCTACCAGCGGCTGCGCGAGCGCATGGAACACTTTCCTGACGAGGTCTCCATTGCCGAGCTCAGGCGGCGAGGCGTGACCCACGTGGTGGTCCACGGCGCGTTGTACGGGCAAGGTGAGTACGAACACGTGGTGGCTCGCCTCGACCGCTGCCAGCAACTGCAGCACGTCACCGATGTGCGATGGCGAGGTCGCCAGACGCGCCTGTATCGCCTACTGTACGACGGAGCGGTGGCGCCTCGGACCGAGGCCGCTCTTCAGTTCGTTGTCGGGAGTGCGACTACATCATCGAGAGAGCTGCGACGATAGTCTCCGCGTGTTGGAGCTCCAGACTTATACGAATCTCCTTCAAACATCTCCTGCCGTTCCGCCGTCCTGCGACAAGAGCTACAATCACCCGACCAGCGTGAAGATACCCGAACCGAGGGGCGCCGCCATGCATTTATTGCACGTCCGCGCACGTGGGTGCGCCATGATGCTCATCGCCGCCTGCGCGCTTGTCCGGGCGTAGGCGCCGCAGCCGGCCTCGCACAACTACGCCCAGTGGGAAAAGGACGTGGCCGTGTTCGAGGCGTTGGACAAGGTCAACCCGCCGCCGAAGAACGCGATGCTGTTCGTGGGGTCGTCGACGATTGTCCGGTGGAAGACGCTGCAGGACGACTTTCCCAAGTTCCCGATCATCAACCGCGGCTTCGGTGGCAACGAGATCGCCGACTCGACGTATTTCGCCGATCGGATCATTTTGCCTTATCGGCCACACCGGATCTTCCTGCGCGCCGGCGGCAACGACATCCATAACGGCAAGACGCCCGAGCAGGTCCTGGCGGACTACAAGGCATTCGTCGCGAAAATCCACGGGGCGCTTCCGGAGACGATGATCGTCTTTATCTCGCTCTCGCCGAGCATCGCGCGCTGGGACGAGCGCGACGCCATGAAGAAGCTGAACGCGCTCGTGGCGGACTACGTCAACCGCACGCCGCGCCTGCAATACATCGAGACCTACGACATCTCGCTCGACGCGAAGGGTCAGCCTCGCCCGGAGCTCTTCATCGAAGACAAGCTGCACCTGAGCCCCGAAGGCTACAAGCTCCTCGTCGAGCGTGTGAGGCCCTACGTCCGGCAGTGAGCGCGGTGCCCTGCGGGATCGCGGAGGCCCGCCGATCAGACCACATCCGTCACAGGGCCCGCTCGCAAACGTTCGAGGCAATGGCCAGTCACATCGGCACGGTCTCAGAGTCGCTTGACTCGCACAGGGCTGGGATCTAGACTCCGGCGTTCCTTGGCAGGCCGCGGCTCGTCCTTCCCCGGTCCTTCGGCATCACTCGTCGAGAGGAGGCCTTCATGATGGTTCGCGTCGCTCGCCTCATCGGTACCACGGGAGTTTTGGTCGCCGCGACGGTCTCCGGGAGTGGTGGGCAAGCTCCCAAGCCAGCCGCGGAGCCACCGCAACTCGTGCAGGTCACGGTCGTGACGGTCAAGCCTGGGATGGGCCAGCAGTACACCGATCTCCAAATCAAGGAAACCATGCCGGCCCAGCAGAAGGGGGGCGAGGTCGCCCGCGAAGTGTGGAGCAGCGGCGTTTTTGGACAGCCAGGGAGGTTCGCGTTCTTCTATCCGAGACCAAACCTGGCGAATTACGACAGCCCAAGTCCCACGAACAAGGCCCTCGGGACCGAGGGCGCTGCGGCGCTCCTTCAAAAAACGACCGCGCTCTCAGAGGCCAGCCGTACGATGTTGGTCCGCATGCGGCCGGATCTGTCGTACCGGCCGGATGCGAAGGCCGCTCCGTCGGCGCTCGCGCTCGTCTCCGAAGTCGAGACCGTGCCCGGCCGGCGTGCGGAGTTCGAGGCGCTGCTCAAGAAAGAAGTGGTGCCCGTGATGCAGCAGGCGAAGGCAAAAGGGTACATGGTCCACGAAGTCGTCTACGGTGCGAACGCGGGCACGTACTTTACAGCGGTCTTCTACGACACCTACGACGCGATTGGGAAGGGGCACCCGTTTCAGGTCGCACTTGGTGAAGACGGTGCGCGGCGCCTCGAAGCAAAGTTCGCCGGAGTCATCTCGCGTTACGAGCGGTTCGTGATGCGTTATCGATCGGATCTGAGTTACCCGGCCCCCAAACCGGGCACGAAGTGAGCGGAGGCAAGAGCCGGAGGATGTGAGCCGCGGGTGATCAGTTGGTCTGGCCAGCCGGTCACCCGGTATGGCGGAAGTCCTGCACGAGGCCGCCGCCGGCCGCCGCGACGCTCGAGAGCCCGGCCTGCGGCCCGGGCGTCGCGGCAGCTGCCGCCTCGGACCGACAAAGCTCTTCAGTTCGTCGGCGAGAGAGCGACCAGATTCCCCAAGCCTGCGTCCTAAATAGTGTCTGCCTCGGGCCGCCCAATTCGGACTAGGCGGACTCGGTCAACAGCCCATCGGTTGCCAGCAGCCGAGACGGCTACTGGTTTCCAGCAATAGCCATGGAAGGTTCCCCGTGCGTCCACCTGCAAGACTGATCCGCGCGTCCACGCTGGCGTTTCTCGTCGCCTGTTCGCTGGCCCCTGCTGCCGCGGGTCAGACCAGCCAGGCGGGCCTGTCGAAGGTCACCAACGATCTGTCGGGGATCGAGATCGAGAACTTCGGACGTGTCAACGAGCACTACTACCGCGGCGCACAGCCCGACGACGACGACTATGAGGATCTGGCGGCGCTCGGTGTCAAGACGCTGATCAATTTGACGAGCGACGACGCCAGGGCCAATGAACAGGCCCTGGTCGAACACGCCGGCATGAGGTATTTCCAGATTCCGATGACCACGCACGAGGAGCCGACGCCCGAGAAGATCGCGGAGTTCCTGCGAATCGTGAACGATCCGGCCAGTCAGCCGGTGTATGTACACTGCGTCGGAGGCCGTCATCGAACCGGTGTGATGTCAGCCGTGTATCGGATGACGCACGATGCTTGGACGGCCGATCAGGCGTTCAGCGAAATGAAACGGTACAAGTTCGGGGCGGACTTCCTCCACCGTGAATTCAAGGCGTTCGTCTTAGGCTATCGCAGCGATTCTGCCCACGCGGCTGCGGCGCAAGCGATAGTCGCGACACCAGCTAAGGGAGGCAGCTGAGAACCGCCACAGTCTCCCGTATAATGCGCACCGACTGGGCCCCGTCCGGGGCCCTGACAGAAAAGGAGAACTCGATGCGCAATCCATGCAGATTCCTCGCCCTGATCCTGGCTGCTGGTTCGCTCGTCATCGTTTCCGGACGACCGCTGGGAGCACAGGCCCCAAAGCAGGCCAAGCCAGCCCCGGCGGCTCCGGCTGCGAAGCACGTGCTGATGACGCCGGGCGACATGAAGTGGGGGCCCGCACCTCCAGGGCTGCCCGCGGGTGCCCAGCTGGCGGTGCTCGATGGCGATCCCTCGAAGCCTGGCGTCTCCTTTGCCTTCCGCGCCAAGTTGCCCGACGGCTACCGCGTGCCTCCGCACTGGCATCCCACCGACGAACAGGTCACCGTGATATCGGGCAGCCTGATGGTCGGGATGGGCGACACGCTCGATGAAAAGACGATGACAACGCTGGCCCCTGGCGCGTTCGCGAAGATGCCGCGCCGGATGCATCATTTCGTGATCGCGAAAGGCGCCACGGAAATCCAGGTCCAGGGCGTAGGGCCCTTCGCGATCACGTACGTGAATCCGAAGGACGACCCTCGCACGAAGCCCACGGGACAGTAGCAGCCATGAAGCGCCCTGGGGGGACACTCGCGTGCGTTCGAGTGTCCTCCACGGCAATGACCGCGGTGGCTCGACTTCTTCACACCTGATCCCCTTATCCCGGTCGAGTTCGACGCTCGACGCAGCTCTTCTGTTCATCGCGCCCCAATCAAGCGCAATCAGCGCCCGCGCGAACTCTTCAATAACAGAAATTCACTCATCGCAGCCCGCGTACGCGGGTGTAGCATGCCGCCTTGCGGGCGTACGAAAATCCTGGTGAACAATTCGTCCGTAGAAAGCGGGGCTCCCCATGAAGCATCACGACGTTTCTCGGCGCACCTTGTTGAAGGGTGGTGGCGCGGCGTTGGCGGGGATGACTATGCTGCGGGTGGCAGGCCCGGCGCACGCCTTCCCCGGCCACGCTGGCCAGCAAGAGAGAGTGCCATGGGACGACGACCAGTCTGACTCCGCACAGGCCTTCGTCCACCCTGGTGGGCAAGTGATTCCATGGCTCGATCAGCCGCCGCCGAACCCGGTTCCGGAGATCACCGGCAACCTGTTGCAGTGGGAGGCGCTCGACTCCTTTCTGACACCTGCCGATGAATTCTTCTACGTGCGCCACTACGGCCAACCGGACGGCCTCGATGAGGCAGCGTGGCGTGTCGGTATCGGCGGACTGGTCGCCCATCCTAAATCACTCGCGCTGACGGACCTCAAAGACCGCCCGCTGCACGAATTAGATTTCACATTGGAATGCTCGGGTAACGCCGACACTTCATCAGCTTTCTTCTTCGGTGGCATTGGCACTGCACGCTGGGGCGGCGCGCGCCTGGCCCCCCTCCTCGAGGAGGCCGGCGTCCTGGACGAAGCTACCGAGGTGGTCTTCTATGGAGTTGATAGCGGCATGGTGACAATCCGGGACAACGTGGGAATCGTGAGCGGCGGCCACACCGGCACAGTCGAGCCCGATTCCACCGGCGGCCTCGACCTGACGATCACGGAACAGTTCGCCCGCAGCATGTCGCTCGACGAAGCGCTCCACCGCGACAACCTCCTCTGTTACGAAATGAACGGTGGTCCGCTGCCGCCTAAAAACGGTTTCCCTGTGCGCCTGATTGCTCCAGGCTGGTATGGAGTCGCCAACGTCAAGTGGCTGACGCGCATCGAAGTGATAGACCATCGCTTCGCGGGACGCTTCATGGCGCGGGACTACGTCAACGTTCGAGAGGAGCAGCGCGACGGCCAGACGCTGTGGACGTTCGCGACGGTGAGCCACGACCGGCTCAAGTCGGCGCCGGCCAAGGTCACGCGTCTCGGCAACAAGTACTTCGTCGTGGGCGTCGCCTGGGGCGCTCCGATCGCCAAAGTGCAGGTGAGAATCGACAACGGCCCCTGGACCGCCGCAAAGCTCTTTGGTCACCCGCCACGCAGGAAAAAGTCGCGTGGCTACGCGTGGAGGTTCTGGACGTTCGACTGGGGAACGCCCACGCCCGGCGAGCACCAGGTCACCTCACGGGCGTTCGACGTCGACGGCAACATGCAGCCAGCGCCGGACGATCCCTTCCTCGCCAGCAAGAGGACCTACTGGGAGAGCAACGGGCACATAACCCGTCGGGTCCTCATTCCGTGACGGCACGCGACCGAGACCACGACACGCAGCTGCGGTGAGCCGCTGGGAGCCTGGACAGCTTCGGCCGGCTTCGTGGTCAAATAGTACGGTGTCGAACGCTTCGGCCGGGACCTTCCACATCAGGGCCGCAACCGAGGCCGACGAACCCTTGCTCGTCGCGCTCGCAGGGCGTCTGACCGCGTTCGATCTTCCGCCCTGGCGCAAGCCAGACGAGATCGTCACGGCAGACGCTCGCGAGATGCTGCAGGCCATCCGCGCCGGGTCGCCCGACGACGAGGTGCTGATCGCCGAGCGCGCCGGCGACCCCGTCGGCTGTCTCCACGTGCTCGCGATGACGGATTTTTTCGGCACTCGCCACGCGCACATCTCGGTCCTCGCCACGACCGAGGCGGCGGAAGGCTCCGGCGTCGGACGCGCCCTTCTCGAGCATGCCGAGGGCTGGGCTCGGCATCGCGGTCACTCGATGCTCACCCTCAACGTGTTTGCGGCGAACAATCGTGCCAGACGCTTCTACGAGCGGGCAGGCCTTTCGGCAGAGATGATGAAGTACGTGAAGCAGCTTCAGCCCCCCCAGCTACCCTGACGCCGCGAGCCATTGCGTTTCTCCACCGAGGACGCCGACAATCACGCATGTCTCACAAGGCACTCGTCCCGACGGTCAGGTTTCTGCTGCTGCTCCTGCCATCGGCGCCGGCGGACTCGTGCGACTGCATGCGGCCGAAACCGCTCTCCAGCTCGGTCCGGACCGAATCGCCCTTCATCTTCGAGGGAAAGGTCGTCGAGATCGTCGAGCGGTCTCTTCACACGACGCGAACGACGTCAGGCGGCGGCAGCGGGGAGGTCCAGCCGCTAGGGCGGGCAGTGGTATTCGAGGTCAGGCGTGCCTGGAACGGCGTCACAGGCAAACGGATAGCGGTGTCCGCGGAGGTGAGCGACTGCATGTTCCCGTTCGAAATCGATCACACTTACGTCGTGTTCGCAGGGAAGGACGCGAAGGGCGGCCCCGAGACCAGCATTTGCACCCGGACCGTGGAATCGAGCAAAGCAGCAGACGTACTCGCGCACCTGGGGCCGGCAACGGTGCCAAAATGAATTCAGGCGTCGCTTGCTACTTTCTTTAGAATTGTGTCGGGATTGCCCACGGGGTGTCGAGAACTCGCCATGTGCTCCGACTTACCCATGAAAGCGCCAATCAGGGCCTTTGCCACGCCGACCAGCCTTCGCTGAAGCTTCGGCGGTCCGCCGGAGCCTTGGCGAAGGCGGAAGCGCTTGCGCGAAGGCGGGTGAATCGAGAGGAGCCGAGGCGTGAAGTTCATGTTGATGATGCATACCCCGCGGGTGGGATGGAAGGACGCCGGCATTGGCACATGGCCTCAAGAGGACCTCAAGGCGCATATCAGTTTCATGCATCGGTTCAACAAGGAGCTCACCGACGCGGGCGAGTTCGTTGACGCCCAGGGGTTGGCCTTGCCGCACGAGGCCAGGGTGGTGCGAGCCAAGAAAGGCGGTGGGCCCGAGGTGACCGACGGCCCGTTCGCGGAGGCCAAGGAGTTTCTCGCGGGCTTCTGGATCATCGACTGCGAGAGCACGGAACGGGCCTACGAGATTGCCGCCCGCGCGTCGGCGGCGCCCGGAAAAGGCGGCGTCCCGTTGAACATGCCGATCGAAGTGCGGCAGGTCATGGGCCGTCCGCCAGAGGATCTGTGACGCCGCTCGACGCCGATGCCGAGCACCTGTTGCGCGAGCTTGCGCCGCAGGTGCTCGGCGCCGTCATCCGACGATTCCGGGACTTCGCCGCATCCGAGGACGCGGTCCAGGAGGCGCTGCTCGCGGCGGCCGTGCAATGGCCCGAGGAGGGCGTGCCCGACAACCCGCGCGGCTGGCTGATCCATGTCGCCGCGCGGCGCATGACCGATCATCTGCGCGCCGAGCTGGCCCGGCGGCGCCGCGAAACCGTCGTGGTGATGCAGGTGCCGGCCGATCAACAGGTGGCGCCCGCCGCAGACCCGCCTTCGCTCGCGTATCTCGGGTCGAGCTTCGGCGCGGCTGGCACTGGGGATGGGTCTGAGCAGGACGACACGCTCATCCTGCTGTTCATGTGCTGTCACCCTGCGCTCACGAGTCCCTCGGCGATTGCGCTCACGCTGCGGGCCGTCGGCGGCCTCACGACGGCCGAGATTGCCAACGCGTTTCTGGTGCCCGAGGCGACCATGGCGCAGCGGATCAGCCGGGCCAAGCAGCGCATCAGGACGTCCGGCGTGCCCTTCCGCATGCCCACCGACGCGGAGCGCGCAGAACGGCTCAGCGCCGTCCTGCACGTGCTCTACCTGATCTTCAGCGAGGGCTACACCAGCAGCATCGGCCCAAACCTTCAGCGCAGCGATCTCTCGACTGAGGCGATTCGGCTGACCCGGGCCGTTCACAACCTCCTCCCGCCCGGAGGGGAGGGTGCCGGGGAGGTCGCGGGACTGCTTGCGCTCATGCTGCTGACCGATGCCCGGCGCTCGGCACGGACCGGGCCGGACGGCGAGTTGATTCCGCTCACGGAACAGGATCGAACCCTGTGGGATCGCAATGCCATCTCGGAGGGCGTTGCGCTCATCACCGACACCCTCTCGAGAGGTTCGATTGGCGCGTATCAGCTGCAGGCCGCGATCGCGGCCGTCCACGACGAAGCGGGGCGCGCCGAGGACACCGACTGGCCGCAGATCCTGGCCTTGTATGGCTTGCTCAAGCGCATGTCCGACAATCCGATGGTGACGCTCAATCACGCGATCGCCGCGGCCATGGTGAACGGCCCGCCCGCCGGACTCGAGCTGCTGAGAGCCCTCGACGCCGATGAACGACTGGCTGGCCACTATCGCCTCGACGCCGTTCGCGCCCATCTGCTCGAGATGGCCGGCGATCATCAGGCCGCGATTGCACACTACCAGGCGGCCGCGGGTCGGACGACCAGCATTCCGGAGCGGAACTACCTCACCACCCAGGCCGCCCGACTCGCCGAGCGCGAGTAGACGACAAGGAACAAGCTGAAAAGAGCGGAATCCCTAGACAGGGACTTCGACGTAGGCGGCGGAGGTGCTGGATTGCGGAAGCTGCCGGCCTTCCTGTTTGAGGCGTCGAGATGGAATGAGATTGCCCCTTTCATCTCGCGTTCGACTTCCTCACGCGACTCTCCGGTAGCGACGCATCCCGGGACGTCAGGGGAATAAGCTGAGTAGCCGGTGGCAGTCTTTTCGATGACGATGAGGTATTTCATTGCTTCAGGCCCGCCTGCTTCAGGACGCTATTGAGAGTTCCGGATGCGAGCTCGTCGTGCCACGGACTCGCCGGCGACGAGGAGTGCCGAACGTGGCCTCAGACTGCTGGCGGACGCGTCCTGGCTACGAGCGCTTGACCAATTCAATCTCCAGGCCACTGACTTCTTTCCCTTCCACGAAAACGATCGGCTTGTCGGTGACGTCAACGCTGTTGAGCCGGATGGCTTTGACCGCCCATTCCCGTGAGGGAAGTTGCACGCGGATCTGCCCCACACTCGGCCACGTCTTGAACGCGAACGTCAGGTCATCCTTGACGAGACCGGGTCGCGATGGACCAGGGTTGCCGTCGAAGTCAACAGGTGACGCGCCGATCTGAATCGCCGACGGCTGCAATGCCGAACGAGCGGGGCCGTCCACAATCAGCCGGCCGGTCGCCTGCACCATGCGAATCGGCATCACCCGTACGTCGGTGACGTCAGCATCGGCGACGACCACTGTCGCTCCCGAGACAACAGGCGTCGTTCCGCGCGCCGGCGGCCACGGGCTTTCGTGGAACCGGAGGTGGTAGGTTCCGGGCTGCAGGCCCGGGGCCACGAACGTGCTATCCGTCCTGAAGGCGAAGGTTCTCGCAGCGAGACCGAAGAACCCGTCGCCGCGCGGCATGGCGAGCCTGCCCCCGGGAATGGGCTGACCGCTCGATCCGATGACCGTGCCGGAAATCGCCCACAGGCGCGCCGGCGCCAGCGTGATGTCTGCGCGCGCCGGGCCGCTGGGAGAGACGCGAACGCGCTTCGCATCGGCCACGCGAACGACGTTTGGAAAAAACGTGTTCGCGTAACCCGCGCGATTCAGGCGCCGGTCGGCGCCGTACGGCTCATTGTGCGGCAGCGCGACGACGTAGAACTCGCCGAAGTAGAGGCCGTCCTCGAGGCGAAACTCACCCCGCTCGTTGGTGATCGACTGGAGTCGTGCCGAGACCAGGCTGAATGCGCGCCCGGCGCGCGGCTCCTGGCTGAGAGCGGTGACGAAGGTCCCAGGGACGGGTTTGCCCGAAGGGTCGAACACGTGTCCGACGATCGCCTTCGGCCCGTCGCCTGGCCGCTCCCTCTCCCCACCGGCCCCGCGCTGACCGGGAGAGGTGTCCGACGTTGAAAGCAGGATCGCCAGCGCAGCGAGAGCCGATAGTCGCAACATGGCGCCGATAGTAGCATCTCGGCCGCATAAGAAAACTTCGTAGAGTGCCGCAGCTCTGATCAACGCTGGACGAACGGAAGATCGAGCGTCAGCGTTTGACCTTCGGCGAGCGTGAACCGCCGCGCCAGAGATTCCACGCGCTTTCGCAACTCCGGGTCCCACTCGTCCCCAACCCCGATGCCTCCAAGGGCGATGCCGATATAGTCGCCGGCCGGCATTCGTCCGATCTGGTATTTCCCGGTGTGGTCCGGAAAGCTGGTGTGCATGTAGCGGATCGGAACGGCACCGTCCTTCAGGTTGTGGCCAAAGACGAGAACTTTGTAGTCGGTTAGCGGTTCGCCCTGGCCGTTCTTGACGTAACCCGTCAGATACGCCGGTCGGTCCGTGAGGACGATCTCGAGACCAGTGACAGGGCCTGCGCGCGTGACGTCAAGCGGCATGTCCGCAATCTCCTCGCCGTTCAGCGTCACGGACTTCAAGAGCCACGGCTGAGGGAAGCCCATGGGTCGAAACACGACACGCCCAAAGACACCCTGGATCTGAAACCTCCCAGAACCGTCGAGCGCGCCGCTGTCCTGACCCGTGCCGGCGACGACGTTCCTCGCCAGCTCCTCTGCCATTGCGGCGATGCGTAGAGAGCCCGTCGAGGGG
>Ga0184612_10000234_pt1 | contig 24706 bp, 25 predicted proteins | sample PLM3_60_coex_FD_133163 | JGI IMG/M metagenome (GOLD analysis project Ga0184612, IMG submission 133163) | Groundwater sediment microbial communities from an aquifer in East River, Colorado, USA - PLM3_60_coex | ecosystem: Environmental > Terrestrial > Soil > Riparian zone | place: USA: East... | reverse complement strand
TGACGCAGGAAGACCTTGCCGCGCTGGAACAATGGATCGAGTCGGAAATTGCGGGGCAACCGCAAAGAAAACCAGAGAATAGGAGGATTCCAAGTGAAAAATTATATACGCTTAACACTACTGGCATTCTTCATACCGGTCGCTCCTCTCTTGCGTCCGCATCCAGCGGCCCCGCAGGTGGACCCCTGGGAATTCGAAGTCTATCCGTACACGACCATGGGGCGGGGAGTTCTTGAGATCGAGACAGACAATGCCGTCGTGGCCAAGGAAAGTGGCAGTGGGCTTGCTAAGGGCACATTTCCGAGCCACGGCATGTGGTTCAATCAATACGAGTTCACCTACGGGCTCACCGATCGGGTCGAGGCAGCAGCTTACCTCAACTTAGCGAAGCCTAATGCCCACGGTCTAACGTACGCAGGTTCAAAATTCCGTCTGCGCGGAAGACTCTTCGACGAGGGCGTCCTTCCTGTCGATCTTGGATGGTATCTCGAAATCGAATATCACAAGACGCCGCAATTCGATGACCAGAAACTGGAGTTCGAAATGCGTATTCCCATGGAAAAGGATATCGGACCTTTTTCCATCATGATAAATCCGATTTTTGAAAAACCTGTCATAGGCTCGGAGAAGCACCTGGGTTTCGCGTTCGGCTATTCCGCCGGCATCTATTACCGCTGGATGCGCGCTCTATCGCCGGGACTCGAGTTTTACGGCGGCATCGGCAATATCAACAATGCCGACCCCCCAAAGGAACAGCAGCACTATATCTTCCCGGTCGTTAAGGGCGAACTACCACATGGACTTGAGTATAATTTCGGAGTCGGCATCGGCCTAACTCCCGGCTCGGACCACGTAGTCGTAAAGTTCAATGTGGCGCTCGAACATTTCATCGGCGCGATCTTTGGTCCTTCGTCCGAGCATAGTTGGCTCTGGTAGAGGTGAAATGTGAGTGTAGCTGAAGAATGGAAAATGAGATGCCCGCAGTGCAATTCGGACGGGTTCATTAACATTTCACCGTCGGTGTGGGCAAAGCTGTTATGGGCCCGGCTGTTTCCCAGCCGCTCGCCTGATTGGCACAAAAGTTCGGCAAGTTGCGGCGCATGTGGGTTCGGTGGGACCGTGGCGGACTTCAGGATCAAGTAGACAGCAGAGGGGATCCAATGAGATTGGTTGCCGTACGCATCAAATACGAAATAGCGCGCGGACATTGTTAGTCGTTACCCGCGCGACTTCCTCTATATTGAGGCTTTTCACGCTGGCAATCGCCCCCGCTACAAAACGGACATAGGCCGGCTCGTTGCGTTTTCCACGATGGGGAACGGGCGTCAAGTAGGGCGAATCGGTTTCGAGGAACATTCGATCCATCGGCACTTTACGTACAACTTCGCGCAACGGTTCGGCGTTCTTAAAGGTGATGATGCCGGTGAAGGAGAGATAAAATCCCAAATCAAGGTAGTTCCGAGCAGCGTCATAATCGCCCGTGAAACAGTGTATCACTCCGCGGATTTTCCCGGCGCCTTCATTGCGCAGTAGTTCCACGGCTTCGCTTGCAGCGTCTCGCTCATGAACGACCAGTGGCAGTCCGGTCTCCCCCGCCAGGCGGATGAACTGCGCGAAAACTCGGCGTTGAACTTCGCGCGGCGAATGGTTGTAAAAGTAGTCCAGACCGGTTTCGCCTACGGCGATCACCTTGGGGTGGAGGGCCAGTTCTTTTAGTTCCCGCAGTTCCGCTTCGCCAACGTCTTTGGCATCGTGGGGATGCATACCGACGGTGGCATAGAGATTAGCGCACGACTCAGCGAGGGCAACCGCAGCGGTGTTGCTCGACATGTCACCCGCGCCACCGACGACTATAATTTGCTCTACGCCCGCTTCACCGGCGCGCTGAATAACCGCCGCAGTTTCACCGGCGTACTCCTTGCCCTGAATATGTGCGTGGCTATCGATCAGCCCTAAGCTACTTTGCTGAACCACGAGCAACCAACTATGCTTCGCTAGGCAGTTCGATGCGGGGGAAAAGAACCGTTGGACCGTCGATCTTATGACCCGGCGAGAAACACTGGCCCCAATAGGCGCGACAAGCTCCGTCGCCGTCTTTGAGCCCAAGGAGACGCCGCAGCTCCTTCGCGCTGTCCGGCATGAACGGCGCAAGCAACCGAGAGAGCTGACGAATCGCTTCGAGCAGATGATGAAGAATTGCCCCGACCCGCGTTCGTTGTGCGGGATCTCTAAACAAAGTAAACGGCGCGGTCTGCACGATATAACGGTTAGCATGATCGATAGCAGCCCAAACCGATTCGAGGGCACGATGAAACTGGAGTTCCGCCATGTGACGATGCAGCTCTGTCTCCGCCTGAGCAAATTTATCTTTGAGCGCTTGATCTTCCTTTGGCCAGTCGCCGCTCAATGGCTGGACGACTCCGGAGAAATATTTGTTCTGCATCGCGAGTATTCGGCTGACCAAATTCCCGAGGTTGTTGGCCAAATCAGCGTTGTAACGCGCCGTCAGGGCATCTTCCCTAAAGTCCGCGTCTTGTCCGAAGACGCTCTCGCGCAACACGAAGTAACGAAAGGCATCCATGCCGATCCTCTCCTTCATCTCCAGCGGCGAGACGGTGTTTCCTAAGCTCTTGGACATTTTCTGGCCTTCACTGGTCCAGAAGCCATGCACGTTCAAATGCTTGTATAGCGGCAGCCCGGCCGCCATCAGCATCGTCGGCCAAAAGACGCCGTGGGGTTTGAGGATGTCTTTGCCGATGAAATGCTCGGCTTGGGGCCAAAATTTCTCGAAGAACTCTTCTCCCCTATGTTTCAGCGCACTCACATAGTTGATGAGCGCGTCGAACCATACGTAAGTCACGTAACGCTGATCGAAGGGGATTTCGATTCCCCAGGTGAGCCGGCTCTTGGGACGGGAGATGCATAGGTCGCCGATAGGTTCGCGCAGCATCGCAACCACTTCATTCTTGAAGCCCTCGGGTCTGATGAAGTCGGGATGCTCTTCCAAGTGGCGCAATAGCCGCTCCTGGTATTTACTCATGCGAAAGAAATAGTTTTCTTCCTCGATGAGCTCCGGCACGGTCCGGTGATCCGGGCACTTGCCGTCCACCAGTTCCTTTTCCGTATAGAAGCGCTCGCAGCCGAAGCAATAGAGTCCGCCATAGCGGTCGAAATAGATATCTCCGGCTTTGTAAACTTTCGTCAGGAGCTCTTGCACATAACGCACATGATAGGCATCCGTGGTACGAATAAAGTGATCGTACGAAAAACCACAACTATCCCAGGCCGCCTGGAAGGTCGCGCTGATCTGATCCGTAAATGGCTTAGGATCCACACCTGCCTGCGCAGCGGCCTGAGCGATTTTGTCGCCATGCTCGTCTGTACCGGTGAGGTAAAAAGCTTCCCAACCGTTTGCCCTGTAATAGCGCGCCAGCGTATCGGTGATGATCATCGTGTACGCGCTGCCCAAGTGAGGTTCGGCGTTGACGTAATAGAGCGGAGTGGTGATGTAAATGCGGTCCATCAACTCGCCTCAACCGTGTTCAGTAGCAAATCCTCGATCACCATGCGGCGGTTTAGGTTTCTTTGTATTCCCCCGACCGCTGCTTTCGCCTCGCCTATCCGAGAGAAAAGGCGCTCGCAGTCGGCGGTAGCTGATTGCTGCTGAATCTGGGGTAACATGTCAACGTTGACGACAGCTTGCTGGTTCTGCGTGACGCTATATACCAGCAGATCGCGAAACCAACTTTCAATCCATTCGAGAAACCTCAAGGAATCCTCTTTGCTACCCGCAAGAGCCTCTGCCGCATCGGTGGCCGCACGGTAATCTCCGGCACGTAGACCGGAAATCAGCCGCACCCATTCTCCTCGTCTCTCGAGCAACTCTTGCGTGTCAATGCTAACGACCGCACCTAAGCTTCCTAGGCTCATCGCTGCCAAGAATTCCGCCGTCTCCGCCGCTAATCCTTTGCGGGAGACCAAAAAACCGCTAATGAGGTCTCGCGCCAGTGGACCGAAACTAATCCTGAGGCAGCGCGATCGTAAGGTCGGCAGGAGTGCGCCGCCGTTGGCCGCAATTAATATCAACAGAGAATCGCGAGGCGGCTCCTCGAGGGTCTTCAAGAGCGCGTTTTGTGCGGATAGGTTCATCAAGGTGGCCGGATCCAAGATGGCGATTTTTTTCTTGCCGGAAAAGGATCGAAAATTCAGTTCCTTTTCCAACTCACGAATCTGCTGAATGCTGATCTCTTTTTTTCCGGCCAGAGGCTCGATGATGCGGACATCCGGATGGTTGCCGTCTTGAATACGCGCGCAATCTGCGCACTCGCCACAGAAATCGCCGGCCGCCGCCGAGCAATGAATCGCTTTCGCCAGGTCGAGAGCAATCGTTTTCTTACCCACACCCTCCATGCCTACGAAAAGATAGGCATGATGCAGCCGCCCATGGTTCAACGCTTGCCGCACGATTTCTACCTGTTTTTGATGGCCGACGATTTGCGAAAAACCCATCTATGTCAGCTCTCCATCGATAATGTTCTTGATCTCTTGCCCGACCTCTTCAGCGGATCGCGCCGCATCGATTATGCGGAATCTGTGTGGCTCGGCCCGCGCTAACTCAAGAAACCCTGCACGAACCCTTTGGTGAAACTCGATCTTTTCCCGCTCGAACCGATCTTCGTTTCGTCCTGAGGCCGTTTGGGACTGACGCTGAGCAGTTCTAGACAACCCGATTTCTACTGGGCAGTCAAACAGCAGCGTGAGATCCGGCTTGATTCCCTGACTAGCGATATCATTAAGGCTTCGTAACAATCCAAGGTCTATCCCGCGTCCATAACCCTGATAAGCAAGTGTCGAGTCCGTGTGCCGATCGCAAAGAACGATCTTCCCCTGTTCAAGCGCAGGAATGATGACTTCGTGGATATGCTGTGCCCGGTCCGCCAAGTAAAGGAATAATTCCGTTGGCGACGTGATCGGTTGTTTGCCGACTTCGAGTAGAACTTGCCGGATAAGCTCCCCTAACGAAGTCCCGCCAGGCTCTCGAGTCGATAGACAGGATTTACCGCGCGCTCTTAGGTGACTTTCAAGGGCTTTAAGTTGAGTGGTTTTTCCGCTCCCGTCACCACCCTCGAAAGTGATGAAACGAATCATCAGAAGAAATAACTCGCGCCGGTTCGGCGGAATAGAAATTCAACCCGGAACGGCACGCTGTGGACGGAATTTCAAACCAGGAACACGGGAGAGCTAGCTTTTCCGCTCCCCCAAAAGCAGATTGATTCCATTGATCAATTGAGTGCTCGTGAAGGGCTTCGTGATGTAATAATCAGCTCCGAGTTTATACCCTCCTAAGACATCCTCGTATTGAACCTTGGCGGTCAATAGGATCACCGGAATGCTACTCGTATCGGTAACTCCTTTAAGTTTGGTCAAAACCTCAAGACCATCCATTTCAGGCATCATAATGTCTAAAATAATCAGATCTGGCTTTTGATTCTTTAAAAGATTTAACAACTCTTGGCCACTAGAAGCACTGATTACGTTATACCCTTTACCCTCTAAGATAGTCTTAATGATCGTAATAATATCGGGATTGTCGTCGACCACCATGATGGTCTTCTTGCTATCCATGCTTTCCCCCTCTAGCGCCGCCGTTTTCGTTTACGCCGTTAGGCTATCGGGCTTCTTTGCGTCAGCCAATCTACACGGAGGCCTTAACGGGAATCCATCCCGTGGCCGAATTTTCAACAACGACGTGACAAAAAAGCCTTATGAGTTGAGAGCTTAACATCTTCCGCCGCTGATGTAAACCTGGAATCGCGAAGCCTAGGACTTGCATTTGAATCAGGGATTTACACTGCGCCAGTAGTCTTGCGTGATGGTGGAGGGAAGCGATGCATAAACATTTTCTAACGTTGCCGATGGCACCAGGCTTACCACTCGATCAAGCGCGGATCGGCTGTAAAACACTTTGATAGCCCCTTGAAGGGCCAGGATAGTCGGTGTCGTAGCCGCAACCGAGCCCGTCTCGTTGATCATTACCGCGCCATAGACTTCTTTATTTTCCTCTCCCACTACCCGAAAGCCAACGCCGGTTCCAGTTACGACGATTAACCCTTCCCAGCGAAAGGCACCATTAGCGACGATCTCGGCATTGCGTACTACCAGAATGCCAACGCCACTGAATTTTCCGCCGACCGACACCGAACCGCCGGTACCGGGAAGTCCCTCGATGCAGTGAAGCTGGGGCGTAGATCGGCTTCCCCAAGTTTCTCCTGCGAGGGATAGCGTCCCGCCAGCCGGTATAGCCGTCGTTGCAACGTGCGGGGCACGGCAAAGATCATCTCCGAGTTGGGTTATGGTTGGGCTCGGAATGAGGTCACTCTGGGAAATCGCGGTATTGTTTTCACCACCAATGACATTGCCGGATTTCAGGGTGGGCAATGCGGCGTCGATTTGTGCTCGCAGCGCTGGACTTGAAGTTGAAATCGCAGAACGTGGTTTAGCCCCCGCCACCGGCGCGCCATTCACCGGATCGGAGTCGAAGCCGGAGATAGAGAATGTATTACCGCTCAAACTGACACTCGTTTCCGCTCCCCGGAGTGCGATCGCACCATCGGCAAGGTCATAGACCTTAGTGACTTGCGCTTGGACTGTTTGCGAAGAAATACCCGATGCTCCAGTCGACCGAATGACGATTTTGGCTGTCAACGGCGTGACCGGCGTCGAAGAAAGGTACACAACGGAGAATGTTCCGGAAGAGAAACTTTGCACCCGATCTGCGGGTCTCGGAGGATGAATAGCTGCTTGGTTAATTTGCTGTTTAGCCCATTCAATTCCAGCCTCGGCGAGATAGAAAACCGCCGTCCCTTGTCTCAAGTTGGTTGTAATTCTGTAATCATTTTGAATCGCAATCCACGCTCCCATGCCTGCGGCCATCAAAAGCGACACAAAAAGAAGCGAGGAAAACAGGACCATTCCCGTTTTGTCACAGATGAGTTTTCGCTTGGCGGCCATGGACTGGTTAGTTTCGTAGTTCAATGCTGGTCGAGAGTGTGGACGTCATATTCCCACCTACTCGAGGATCAGGGTTCTTAACTTGAACCGCGAACGCGATCCGGATCCGCTTGATCGCCGTCGGCGAAGGCGAGTCACCGAGATCGGCACCCGTGAGGTCGTAATAAGTAAAGAGTTTGCCGGCTGTTGCGGTCTTGACGTTGGCTACCAGACAGTCCCCGTTGCGCCGGATAATGGTCGTGCCGGGGCAGGTAGATGTCGGACCCGTGAGTTCGTAACGTATGTTTTCACGGGGTTCAGTGTCTGCGCAGCTGCCATTGCCATTAAGATCCATCTGGATATGAACCATGCCACCGGAGGCAGTATAAACTCGATTACAGTCTGTATCGGCATCGTTATTGGGATCATCCGTGCCCCCTCTCTCTGGCGGAGCGCTGCCTGTACCCCAGGATCCGGCATTCCTTAGATCGCGAACGATGATGTCCAAGGCACCCCGTGCATCTTCCAGTGTCGACGTCTTAGCCTCTTGAGAAATCGTGCGGAACAGCTCGGCGCGGTAGAACTCATAAAGAGAAGTAATGACCACCGTTCCTAATAACAACGCAACGAGCTGTTCTATCAAGGTAACGCCGGAGCTGTCATGGCGAAGCTGCATCGCGGGTTTCATTCCAAGTAGACAAGCGTGGTGACAATAATTTCGCCGTTCTCGCGATCTCGCCACGAGACCCTGACATCGATTTGTTTCAGCTGCGGCCCGAGTGGAGAATCAACAATCCTCCAACACCGGTCAAATATTCCGTTGAGCGTCCCACTAGCTGTAATTGCACGGTCACCTGCGCTGGGACACCGGTCATCATTGGCTAGCTTTTTTTGCGCCTTTAGCTGCTCCATCTTATCTTGCGCCAAGTTGATCGCCGCAGTAGTGTTGTCGTTCGTCAGGTTTCCGCGAATGACTCCAACTGTACTCAATGAATAGCCTAAAACGGCAATGACAATGATATTGATTGCCACTAGGACTTCGTTGAAGGTGAACCCTTTCGGGCGCCTACCAACGATTCGAAACTTCAGAAATGATCTAACAATCTCCATTGCAATCACTCGGCTTACAGATGCGAACTCTGCCTGTCGGACTCACCACCACTTGTTTGCACGTCCCATCTGAGCTTTGCAGCCGGATCCGGTTGGCGCTCGCGGTTCCTCTCGGCGAGAAAGAAATGGTACCCGCGTTTGTAACGATTACACCTGCCGGCAACGGCTTCGTCACCAGTACGGCTGACTCTCTCTTAATTGAATAGCTCACCGCGCCATCGGAATAGACAAGTTGGAAACCCACGTTCTCCGCTGCCGCGCGCATTTTGATGCTGTAGAGTTCAGAATGAATCTGACGTGCCGAGCTGTCGAGCTGGTAGGAAGGGAGCAGCTTGTTCCAGCTCGGCAGAGCGATAGCAGCTAAAATGCCTGCCAGAGCCATGGTGGCGACCAGCTCGATCAGAGAATAGCCATGCTTGGCTTTAGAGATCATGACGCCCCTCCTGCGCTCGCGGAAAATACGTCTGGGCAAGGGACGTGTCAATACTTAGGACTGCGATTTTTTTGCGTAGAGCGAATTCGCGGTTCGATCTATAGAATGGCGTTGCCGTCAAGGATCATTTTTGTACTTCGTTGGCATCTTTTGTCCCATTATGTCGGACAAAAGAATTTAGAACAGTGACATGCATATTCCCAATTTCAGCAGCGAACAATTTCCTAGCCGATTACAGACGGTGATGTAGGAAAAAGATTAAGCGCTAAGGCGCAGCGCTTACGCGATTCTTCGGCTTTAAGGACTGTGCGGTCGCAATAGCAGTTGGAAGTCTCTTTCGTCCCGTATGCTATGGAGAGCCGGATCGGATCTCAGATAACCGATATCCTTGTAACCTGCTTGAGAGCGTTCGTGAGCCATTCGTAAGCGAGTTCTTTTTCACCGTAGAAAGCATAGACTCGGGCCAGGTTGTAGGAAGCCTGCGGATTATTGGGTTTGGCTTGCGCTTCTCTTTCTGCCTGCAGGATTTTTGCTTGCCGCGACTTTATCGCCGCTTGGTTTTTTTTAGCGGTCTCAAGATTCTTCAACGCCATCGGATTGCCGGGTTCGATCTTGAGCGCGCTTTCAAACTCGCCAATCGCTGAATCGTGCTGTCCCTTCTTATCGTAGAGGACACCCAGATTATTGTGGGCGAAGAAATTCCGGGGTTGGAAATTGATGGCTTCTCGGTAAGCCTCGATAGCCTCTTCGATTCTATTCGCGCGCTCATAAGCATACGCTAGATTGAGGCGAGTGGGAAAATACTTGGAATCCAGACTGATGGCCTTCTCTGGAACTCGGCGATGGCGGTGTCCGCCCTGCCTTACTCCAGGAGCCTTGCTCCAATGCTATTGCGCTCCACCGCCTCTTCGGACGTAGCTAAAGCCGAAGCCGAAAAAAGCAGCAGACCGGAGAGTACGAATACCCTATAGAGCGATTTCACTTTCTAAAACACCTCGCGCCAACCGACAAGCCTGCGAACCGTAACCTGAGGTATTTGAGTGTTGGAGATTTGCTGGTTGGTCGTTCCGGTAATGACATACGGAGTAGCGCGATTGCCGGACTGACTCATGATGATAATGGGTTTGGACGGTATGCCCGTGCCAATCGCTTTGGCCGCCGCTAAGGCGCTCTGACCCGCAGCCAGCACCGCGCCTGTGGTCAGATCGAGTGCAGCGTCTCCGGTGGACATGTTGATTGCGTAAAGTTTTGCGTCCCCGCCGCCCGTCCCGCATACCGCCGCGGTCACCGGCGTGAAGGTTGTAAACAGGACAATGGAATTGAAAACGTCGGAAGAGGCCAAAACCTTGTCGTTGCTTGCCAAAGGCACGTACCACCCCTGTGTGATCGTCCCGCCCGTACTCATATTTGTAAGCGACGACTCCGTCAGCGTGCTGCCGTTTGTCATGTTGGTATTTTCTTTAATGCCATAAAAAAGGCTCGAAGCCGTGTTGTTCGGGTGGTACCGATCCCCTGTCCCGAAGAAAATCCACAGATTGCCGGTTGCATCATAAGCAAGCGCAGGCGGAAAATGGATAGTCTGAGTCGGGTAATACTCTCCGGCCACTGGTGGGGTTGGTCTGCGATGAAGCTGCCGCAAAGAGACGCTTGCCTGTCCGGTTGGTCATTAGACTCCCCGACAACGTCGCGCCTCAAGTCGGGCTTGGTAGAGCGATCGCAGCTAAATGCCTGCCGGAGTCATGGTGACCAGCTCGACCAAAGAATAGCCATGCGTGGATTGGCCAAAAATAGGCCCCCTCACTTAGCGTGTCAGGACCGGGAAAGCCCGCCTCTTTGGCGCTAGCAGAAAATGATGTACAATAATTCCTGAAATCTGCATGGAACGTACGATACAAACACTAATGGCAGTTCTAGTATTAGTTTTCTCTTTGCGCTTTGCGCTCATCGTGGACGCGGCATACCTAATTAAACTCAAGAACGGCAATGAATTTGTTACCGGCCGTTATTGGCAGGAAGGGCAGCAACTAATGTTTGACATCTATGGGGGAGCGTTTGGTGTTGATCAGGCTTTTGTATCAAAGATCGAAAAGTCGGGACAACCACTCAGACTTACAGAAGCCGTACAGGAGGTGCTGGAGCAAAAGCCTCAAGCTGATCTTACTGACAAAAAAGCAACCAAGCCGTCAACCGCCTTTGATGCAAAGCCAGAGGCCAAGCGGGACAACGATCCTATCATGAAAGACCTCTACGCCCTAAAAGAAAGATTTAAGGGCTTGGAGGGTATGCTGACTCCAGAACTCCAGCAGTTCTCAAGGGATCTTTCTGACTTTAAACGAAAAATTCAACTGAGCGGAAAATCCAACGATTATCTTCGAGAGTTTGGTGAAGCCCACGAGATGGGCGACGCCTTGGAAGAAGCATTAAAGTCCAGACGTTAATAGCTCTGTTTCCAATTGACGACTTTCAAAGGCGAAGCAGCAAAAGACTTTTTGACCTTACAGCTGTCATAACCAATCACGTTACCTCCATTAATGGTTACATCGGTGAGTGTCGATGTTCCCGTAAAAACAAGTCCCTGAATATTGATATTGCTTCCCCCACCGTTTAGAGTTACTGACCCTGTAGAGAAAATAAGACCGTTCCACTGAAATCCACCGCCAAGGGTTAGATCGCCTTTAACGAGCAAAATCCCATAGCCGGTAACATTTTGTAGTTTGAGTCCCTGATTGTTTGGTGGATTATTCGTATCTGAGTAAACGGTGACGTAGTTGGTCGCACTGCCATAGGTCGCACCGTTTTGGTCTTCAGTGAGCGTTGTAGTTGCATTAGCCATAAGACCGTCAATATAGCCTGGGATATCGATGTCCAAGGTCCCCTGTTGCGGTGTCGAGGGACTACCCGAGAGCGTGGGACTTCCATTAAGATTAGTCGTGGCAGGATCTTTAGTGTAGATTGGCGCAAGTGCGGTTCCCGCACCGCATGCATCATTTCCATTGACGGTCAAAGAAGAACCATTGCCTGTCACATCTCCCTTGGAATAAACCGTCGCTGGACTGGTAGGGGAAGGATATGCAGTCACCACGACCTGAATCTGTGCGTTGGAGCTACTAGGCCCGGTGGCAACTGAGGTGATCAGAACTTTACCGTTTGAATCATTTGTATTTGTCGTTCCGTCCCCAGCATCATTTGTCAGATAAGCATTGTACGTCGCACCATTCATGCTCCCGGTGGCAATAGGAACATCGTCTGTGCTGACCGAATATCCATCGAGGACGTTATTGGCCCCCTTCCTTGACGTCTTATTTAACTCGTCGCTGAACGTGCTCGAATCGCCCGTTCCAAGATTTTCCAACCTTAAGAGTTCGCGGGCTCTTTCGGCTCCAGCCATAGCCACCTGCAGAACCATCTGGTTGTTTCTGAAGTTGCCACCGATCTTGATGTCCGTCGATGAGAGAATGTAGGCCGTCGTCCCTAGCAACGTTAGAGTAGCCATCAAGGTTAGGGCAGCGATGAGGAGAAAACCCTTCTCGTTTCCTATAGTGTTATGCATGGCAGAGATTTTTATCTTTCGAGGAATCATCGTTAACTCAACCTCCACACTACAGTCCCAGATTGGGAGGAGTGATCGTCGCGGTTATCTGGTAGGTTCGGTGCCCATTGTTGGGTGAATAGTTTAGATCTGGCTTCGCTGTTATCGCAGTGATGCTGATGGCGACCTGGCGGATACTCGAGGATGTCGTGGTTGTAGCCCCGCTGGAATTAAGATAGCTGAACGCAAAAGCTGTAATGTTGTCGGCCAGAACTTCGACCGTCCCTGTACCTATCTTCCTCGTTATCTGCTTATTTGTGCTGTCGTAGGCGTAGCTGATCTGTTCGTTGGCACTGCCACTAGTGCTAATCCCGCCATTGCCATCTAAGTCAGCCTGAATCATTAGCTGCGAGACGCTATAAGTCACGCCGTCAAACGTGCCGCCGTTGGGCTTGTATCCCGCCATTTTGAGCTCGCGCGTTATGATGTCGAGCGCGCCGCGGGCGTTCTGTTGCATCTCATTGATTTGTTCCTGGGCGTTGTAGAATTTGGCCTGTGCCATAAAAGTCGTTGTCACTGCCGCCAGCACAACCATACCGATGCCCATGGCAACCATCAATTCAGTAAGCGTAAAACCCGTAACATTTCGTAGCTTGCAATACTGCATTTAAAGTTCTGCCTATTGTGAAAGGATAGTCTGCAAAGTGACGGAACGAGCCGCGTTATTCGCCTCGTTCCAACTCACCATAATGGAAATGGTTTTCATGTTGCTCGCTGGTGAGTTGTTCGTTACGGACGCGGATTGGGAAAAAGAAACTCCCCCCATGGAAACAGTGGGCGGCACCTTACTAGAGTCAGTCACGTACGTATTCACAGCTGTGTAGCCGACCCTTTGCGCTCCTTCGATCGTCGTCTGTGCAACGGCCGTGGCTGAGGTGATATTCTTGCTGAAGAAATTCCCGCGAATAATTCCGGTCGTGAGCACCGCCGTTCCGAGTAACCCGACGGACAGAATCGCAAGTGCAACAAGCAACTCCAGCAGGGTAAAGCCACCCTCCTCTCTGAAGTCTCCTGTTTTTTCCTTGATGCCCATCTCTAACTGATCCTCACGTTTCCCGTTGCGGTCACAGTCACCGTTTTGGATCCACTGGAGTTAGTAATGGTTATGGTCGTAGCGCCCCCAGCGGTTCCTCTGGAATTGAAGGTTGGATCATCACCGCTTTTGCTGAAGGTAACCTCGGTATAGTCCGTTTGGATATCTACGGTTTGGATCAACACACCGGCCTTGCGGATTTCGAGTGTGTGATCTGTCGGGAAAGTCACGCCGTAAGTGATATTTTCCTCCACCGCCTTGGAGCGAGCCCACATGAGCTTGCCCAAGACCTCCCTGGAAGCACCGTTTAAACGCATATTCGGTTGGAAGGCGAGATAATTGGGGACCGCGACCGCCACCAAGACTGCAAATACTCCCGCCGCGGCCATCATTTCCGCCAGAGTGAATCCCTTAATGTCCGACAAGACTCCTGTGAATTTACGCAAAGTCATAAAACCGCCATTTTGCAACAATGAGCTTCTCCAAATCCCGACCACGACTGCGACAAATTCTACGCAGTCAGCGACACGTAATGCGCAAGAAGCATACCAATGGCGCTGTCGCGAATCGATTGCCAACTTATTGATAAAATAATCTTTTACGTATGCCCAGCACGAGAAAGGCCAGCGCGTAAACCAAAATGCGCGCCAGGACGTGTAAAATTGACAAAATTGAGAGTCAGCCTTAGAGAAGCCTCAACTCGGGGGAAAGTAGAATTCCATGAGTTCGTTGCCGAAGAATAGGTATAGGAGCGCACCCAGGCAGAGAAAAGGGGCAAAAGGAAGCGCGAACCTCCTGCCAACGCCTTTGCTAATCATGAACCCAAGACCGATGACGGAGCCAGTGAGCGAAGCAAAAAAAAGCGTAAACGGAATCGATGTCCAACCGAGAAAAGCTCCGATCATGGCCAGAAGTTTGATGTCACCGCCGCCCATACCTTCCACACCCGTAAAAGCTTCGTAAGCCCACGCCAGTGCTAACAAGAATCCGCCGCCGACCAGCACTCCAATTAACGCACTGAGCGGCGATGGAATGATTTCAAACGGATCATTGATGACATAACGGGCCACAACCGAAAACAATAGACCGGCAACGATACCGGGCAGGCTGATCACGTCCGGCACAATCCTAACGTCCAGGTCGATAAACGAGATCACGATCAAAGCCGCCACAAAGATAAAACTGACCAGAAACGCAAGACTCAAACCAAATTGATAATAGAGAGTCAACGCCAAACCCGCCATCAACAGCTCCACGAAGAAATAGCGCGGCGAGATCCTCTCGCGGCAGGAGCGACACCGACCCAGAAGCACAATATAACTTACCAACGGAATATTATCGTAAAATCGAATGGGGTTCTTGCAGCCCGGACAGTGCGAAGGAGGATGAACAATCGAATTACCCTTAGGAATTCGGACAATACAAACGTTCAAGAAGCTGCCGACGATCGCTCCGAAGATGAAAATTGAGATAGCGCTTTGAATCATAGCTCAACTCTTACGAAAATGATTGACCTCGCCGTGGGTTGTTTTGCTTTACGTTTCGAATAAAGAAACATCTTGCATAATTCACGTTTCTAGAGGCTCGCCATCCTCGACCGGAAATAATTTCCACAGCTGCGGTACAGGCGCAGAAACATTTCATGAGATCGTACCACGCGTCTAGCTAGGGACAAGAGCATCAGAGCGCCTGGAATCTGCGACATCCGCATACACCCTTCAAGCCAATAGCTTTCCGTGAGGGCAGCGAAAAACCTCCGAGGGGCCAGCACAAGCATGGGGCTAATGTTGGCGGCGACTAATGGGCGGCTTTTTTTAGAACCCCAATCCAAAGAGTGAACGAAACCTCGTAATGCCTTTGCCTGCACTAAAGTGGGGCGAAGAATAAGTTGAGCGAGCCCTTCCACGGCCTGAGAGCGCAGCAGAGCTAGACCGACTTCCGGATCGTTGCAGGATTTCGCAAACGCGACAGCATGATCCAGGATCCCTGCCTGCAACAGCCGCTGTTCATCGGACAGTTCCGCTCCCCATTCGCTCAGAACCGGCCTGATTCCGTCGTCGGTCTCTTTATAGCTCAACGTGGCGCCATGGGGCGCCGCGGCGGCCAGTTCAAAAATCTCAAGGCAGTGGCCGATCGCGTGTTCCGGGCCGACGTGTCTTTTCTGATCGAAGAACCGGCCCGGCATGTACAAGCTTCTCGGCGACACCAGATAATCTTCGTGACGATATTTCCGACCAAAATAATACCCGAGCAGCATCGGGAAATCGGGGTCGTCGTGAAACGCCTGGGTCAAGTTCGCCTGAATCGTCGCGTTCCACCCAATATCAACCAGGAGTTTCATTTCCTGAGGTTTAAAAAATCCTTCCTGCACCAGATAACTACGAAGTCGTGACCGCGCCGCCTCAGCACGCACCTCCACGCGCCTAATGAATTCTGGATGCCCAAACAAATTCGCTTTCGCCGCTTCCTGGCGATTGTCAAAATCCACCGGTAAAGCCGAAAACTCAGCGGGATCGAGACCAAAAGCGCCGATACATTCGGCAAGAGTTGCGCTACGGTCGCGGTAAAACGCGAAATGTAATTCGCGTTGGCTCAGCTCACGGATGGCTGGCAGGCTGGTCGCAAGCCGACTGACAAAAAGATAATGGTGGCGCAATAACGCACGGCGCCTTAAGCGATGAACATGTTCCGTCAATGTTTCATGCAACTGGCAAAACAAATGACCTTCCCTCGCGAGATAATAAATATCAGCGGCACCGATCCGGTAAGATTCCTCAATCACGTCAAGCACAAATAACGTAAAAGCGGGTCCGAGAATCTCCCGTCCGATCCGGTAAAGCTCGGGTTCGTCATTTCGGCGCGGTTTAGTAGTCTTCAACGCCACGGACTTTTTCGGCGCAACCGTACCCGATTTTGCCTCGGCAACGTCCAATTGCGCGTTTTCGATGGCCAGCCGGCGCCGACGCCGCAGCCGCTCGACATCGAAGAGAAACACCGCCGGCACACCGGCTTTAACGGCGCCGCGGATGTCGCTTTCATAGGTATCGCCAACGTGTAACAGACGCTCGGGCTGGATCGCTTCAGTTTGGAGAATCTTTTGGAATAGCCGCCCTGAATATTTTCCCAAGCCGTGCTCAGAGGACGCGTAAATCGTATCGATCCATCGATCGATGCCAAGTCGCCCGAAAATCTCTTTGAGGTCCGCTTGCTCCAGATAGGTGTCTGTGGTGACAATGATTCGCTTACCCTCTGACTTCAACCTTTGCAGTAGTTCCGGAACGCCGTCCGCTACGCGCAGGTGTTGTCGTTCGATATCGAGTTCATGGTGCACCAGTGTGGTAGTCTCCGCCCCGGCCACGTCGGGACCGAAAAGTCGATACAGTACCTCGTGAATAATTTCAGGCAATTTGCACTCTGTATCCACACCCCGCTTTTGATTGAGGCGCCGTCGGCGCGCTTCACTTTCATTACGCAGATACAAAAAAAGCTCTGCGGTGATGGGATAACCGCGCGCGGCATACAACTGCGCCCCATAATTCGCCGTTAGCAGTTTTAAATAATCCGGCGGTTCTACTGTACGATACAGCAATGTATCGAAGACATCGAAACTGACCACATCAGCGTTGCCACAGAGTGGCAGTATGTCCGGAAGACTTCTAATCGTCCGTGCGGAACCGGTCAGCGTGTCTTTAGCCCATCCCGAGGCCCTCAGAAGCTGGCGGAAATAATAGGCCGACACCGCCAGCGTGCGATCGCGCCATCCCTGTGGCAAACTAAACCGGTCTCGCTGACGGCAAACTTCAGCGTAATGACAGCGCAAAAGTGAGGCGTTGAAATCAGTTAATGGCTCATGGCCAGAATCGAGAACGGGAAAAGCATCGTTATTACCTTGCCGGCCGTGCGAGAAGATTGTCGCACCACCAAACGTAACGGTAGGCGATTGTGTGCGAAGGTTCGCCGCTTGCTTCATGGAGAAATGTAAACCTTTAGTCCAATGCGATCAGACGACTTAATATTCGCCCGGTTTTACGAAAACCCGGAAACCCGGCGAGCATTCGCAACAGCTTGATCCAACGATCTTCGCACATGATACTGATCTCGCCACGCAGAGAGGCAAGTTTATTTTCCGCGTGCTGCACTCGTTCTCGCTCCCGCTCCCAAAGTTGGTAGGTTGCATCCAATTCGTACTGCAGCCTAGCCATGGGTGAGACTGCAAAAGCAGATAGATGGGTATGAATTTGGCGAAAGTCGATTCGACCGACCACCGGACCCTGTCTAGCTTCGGCCGTTACGTCCAGGGCATTTTTATCGGCAGCATTGCGAATCACTGCTGCGAGCCGAGCAGACGCATCGCCAAGTTCAAGCTCGTCACGTAGGTTGGCTTCTTGGAGCGCAAGCCTCTCCGGCGGGGCAAACAAGATCTCTTGAATCACACCATCAATTTGTTCAGCGCAACGAATCTCCCAGGCAGCCTGGACATACTGCGGTACAGCCCGATAATCGATCTGTGCTGTGGGTATGCCTATAAGCATAGCTTCCAGCAAAACCGTCGAAGTAAACGATACAACGCCACTCGCTGACTGAAGCATCTCCACCATCGTACCGCGCATAGATGGCACGACAGCTAATTCCGCAGCCAACTCTTCGTTGATGCGCCAGACCGGGGTCAATTCGGGATGACTATTGAACCAGTCTTTGAGATCGCGGAGAGCGGCACGGACATAAACTTTGTGCGCGGTGTTATGGCCAAAGGTTTTGGCCGTAGCCACAACAATTCGCCGAGGCTGATCCTGATCGATAACCCGCTGGCGTTTGATACTATCTAACCGCGGCAATCCAACTACGTGAATCTTGTCGGCCAATCCAAGCGCAGCGAGAATTCTCGCTGGATGTTGCCCAATCACACAAAGATCACTGGCGATTAGCGGTTGCAAGACGGTTCCCTCGGGTTTTACAAACCCCCAATTTTGCCATAGATAGGCCCACTCGATAATACCGTCCATGATGTAGACGACAGGAATGCCATGGCGGCGTGCCTCTATCGCCGCGTGGCGTACGTCGGCACTCCACTCTCGGCTAAGCAAGATAACCTCCGGAGCGGGGGTTTTCGGGAGCACCGGATGAGATGGATCAATGTAGATTGGATCGACACCGAGGATTTCAAACGCACGACCGCACATTCGGCCCTCATGCTCTGGGGTGCCTAGAATAGCGATGCGTATTTTCTTCGAATCAGCCAATGACCATGCTCTGCTATCTCGAACTGTGAAGGTCAAGCAGTGTTGACCGACCGAAAATATTTCAATAAGAACCGCGCGACCTTTCTGGGGCTAACATACCAGGGTAGGTTCCTATGAAGCCGAAAACCTCCTGGCGGCCTGCCGATGCTACGGGAATCAACATGGTATTTTACTAGATCTCTAAATTCTCGGGACACGACCGGAATTTCTTCCGATCGGTAAGAAATTGTAGCCCGTTTTCGTCCAACGAAACCGATCGCCCAAGGCCAAACTTCCGCCGCTCCGCGAACCACCGAAACAACCTCCAATCCACAACGAAGGAAAAGGGTTCGGAGCGAAATCTCGTGAAAATACGAGACATGCGCGATGTGGAAGAAATCTTTTCCCGACCAGCGATCCGAAAGAAGATCGGGGACCTCGACGTAAATGAACCCGTTGTCCGATAATCGCTCCACGGCCCGTGCCAAAACATCCACCGGATCCAAAACGTGCTCCAGGACGTGGATTATTGTGACCAAGTCGAAGGGCCTCGGCAGATCTCCTTCACCCAACGAATCCCAAGCCCGCGTTTTTGTCTGAAACCCGTGACGGGCAAAACAATACTTAGCTGCATCCACAGACGGTTCGACTCCGTCGCAGGCTGCATCAGGGAATCTCGATCTGAACTCAGCGAGCATCGCTCCTTGTCCACACCCAACGTCGAGATAATTCTGCGGCGAGAAGTTTAAGATGGGTTCAATGGCGTCCCAGATCTGGTGTGACCGCTCAGCACATTGATCTCGGACATACATATCGTCGAGGTCTGTGAACTGTGAACCGATGTATAGAGGCCAAAAATGATCTCGATAGAATTGGCTAAACCATACGGCATCCGGCCGGGGAGATACCATGGCCATAGCGCAACGTCGACACAATACGATAAACAGGCCAAGATCATGGCGATCCGAGTTGGCGATGGTTGACATTTTGGATCCGCCGCACAGCGGACAGTTAACGTTCACTTTCGTCGCCCGCCGAAAACTAGCACGGAGGGTCGTCAAATAGTTTGAATCATTCCCTGTGGATTCAAGGCTGGCGGTGGAGATACTCATGAACCTTAAATAACCTTTGAGGTTTGCGGTCGATTGGATGGGCTACTTTCAATCATTTTCCAATCATGCTTGAAGAGAACTGTATGGCATACTCCATAGCCGAATGTATCCACAGGCGGCCCTATCACTTTAAATGATGCTGCGTTAGTGACTGCATGGAAGAAATCCTGAACTCCAGAGCCATAGAGATTGAGTCGCAAGCTGTAACTGCCCACAAGCAAGGGCAAGGCCTGCACCGAGAACCGTACAACAGTTCCCGGCGGGACAATATCAAACCTGAATCCGCTGTACGGGGAGGAAAACGCTCCCAGCGTTCCTAACGTGGGGGTCATGACGTGCACAATCAAACGTGCGTTGTTAACTATTCTAATCGCTGATAGCGTCACCCTGGCGATGAGATCTTCGCCGGTGGCAAAATCATCCCGGCGACATCCCTGTGAATCAAACAACTCTACTCGTTCGATCCATGCAGGAGCGTCAGCCACGCGCTGATCTGCGAGGCTTCCCCTTTTTGACACAAGATTTTCATAGCTCGCGATACCCGCCGACAGGTCACCATCATGGATCCCCCTGCCGCCGTCCAGCACTACCACGCGATCGCACACGCGGTTGATGTCGATCATATTGTGTGAGACGACGACAATCGTCTTGCCGGCACGTTTGAGATCAAGAAAATACTGAAAACACTTCATCCGAAAGGCAACGTCACCAACCGCAAGAATTTCATCTACCAAAAAGATGTCCGGGTTCAGCTGCGCCGCTACCGCAAAACCCAATCGAACATACATACCGGAACTGTACGTTTGCACGGGGGCATCTATCGCTTCGCCTAATTCCGCAAAATCAACGATCTTGTCAAATTTCGCGTCGATATCTTTCTTAGAAAAACCCAACACGGCACCGTTTACATATATATTTTCACGTCCGGTCAAAACCGGACTAAAGCCAGCGCCGAGCTCAATCAGCGCGCCGACCCGGCCCCGCATGGTGATCCGTCCTTTATCTGGACGAATCAAACCGTTGAGCATCTTGAGGAGCGTACTTTTCCCGGCACCGTTATGACCGATTAAACCGATGCACTCCCCGGGTCTCAACTCGAAGGAAACATCGTCTACTGCCAAGAACTCGGAGTAGCGCAATCGCAAATCGTCTCCACGCTCCCGTGCGGTCAGCTCCGCTGCGAGATCCATTAACCCGTACCAAAGGGAGTATCGCAGACGGCGGCAAAACTTCTTCGAGACCTGTTCGACAACAACAGCTGGAGATTGACTCATAATTATGCTGTGATTCGCTCGATGAGAATGGGTAAAGCCAAACGGTACATCAGCCACCCGGCCAATAGCGCCCCGACGGTTAAACCACACACGACCCAAAAAACCCCGACGTATTGCGGCGACACGGAGAACAGCCATGCGCGAGTCGTGTCCAACAAGGGACCGACAGGGTTGAGAATCATCGACAATGACCCCGATCCATGCTCGGGCACGGGATAGATGACCGGAGTGAGAAACATCCAGAGATAGACTACAAACGGCAATGCTTGCCCAATATCATGGTAGAGCAGCGCGAACGGTGTAAGCAGCAGCCCGATGGCTAACCCTAGAGCTGTTAGAACGAGGACTCCAGGCGGAACCCAAAGAGCACTCCATGTGAGCGGCACTTCAAACCAAATCAATACTGCTACCATCAAGAAGGTACGGATGACGAAACCGAAAAGCACCTCGCCAAGACCAGCGATGATGAGCGCCTCTCGCGGAAAGTTAACTTTCGTTAGCATGGAAAATGACTGCTGAACCATGCGTAGCGGAGCATTTAATGCATCCGTAAAGACCTGCCAAAGAATCAATCCGGCGAACACAAAGGCGACATACGGTACCTGGGTGGGTCCGACTGTGAAGTATCCGACTCGTTGCAAATACACAAAAACGAGGGTCGTCATAACCGGCGGAAGGAACGCCCAGAGATATCCCAGGATGGTTTGCCGGTATCTTGAACTGATGTTTCGCAGGAAGAGCCGCCACGCGAGTTCCTTCGAGGAAGAAATATCGCGCAGCATATCCCGCATAAGGCGTTTAGGATCTGCTAACGGCGATATCGGTGAGTAAACTGTGACAAGACCTTTCGAGGCCGGTACTGAGTCCATGTTAACGGTTGCTATAATCGAAACCTAATTTTACTGGCCTTCTGTGTGGTGATCAATAAAAATCAGCTGAACCGTCAGGAAGTCCAATAATTCGCTTATAATACCGATACCTAACCGAGCCGGAATTGACGGAATCCGATGGAAACTCGCAGGATAGACTGGTCATTCTTTCGTGAACGCCGAGGCCAAGCCGAATTTAGTTTTATGGGAGCACGAGGTACGTCGCAGCAAGTTACAGCTATCACTGATAACGCCTTGCCTTGGACGAAACAATTAACTCCCGATACAACTTTAGATGATTCGCCAAAAAGATCTCATGGCTATAATGGGCCTCGACCTTTAGGCGCGCTGCTGCGCCCCACTGGAATATCCGTTTTCCTAACAACGCGAGCTTCAACCCTTCGACAACGCCTTGGACATCCCCCCTGCGCGCCAGATAACCGGTCTTTTGATGCTCGACCACTTCGGGTATACCACCGGTCGCGAAACCAACCATCGGCGTCGACGTCGCCATCGTCTCGAGAATTGTTAGCGGCATGTTGTCATCTAATGGACAGGACAAGAAAACATCCGCTGCGGCAAAATACTTGGCTTTCTTCTTGTCATCTGTCAGATATCCGGTTTCGAAAACTTCGATAGTATCAAACATGCGCGATACATCAGCTACTATTTTGCCGACAACCAAAATGAGCGGATCGATCTGCGGCAAACTCTTTCTTAAAGCCTCAATGGCATGGACGGTTCCTTTTCGTTTGTCGGTTATGTCTCCAGCCGATAGAAGAACGATCGGTTTACTAGTTATCAAGCCCAACTTCTCCCGAACTTTGGCCTTGTCCAGTGGCCGGTAGAGCACCGTATCGATACCGTAGGGAATCACCCTCAGGCAATTGAACAACGTCCCTGAGTTCCGAGCCGTATTCGCCATCCAATTACAGGGAGCGATTACAGAAACGTTTTCTTCCCGAAAGGTCTTCTGTTTCAGTCGCAGCATCTGCTTGGTGAAATCGATGCCGCGGGACCGACTTAGCGGCCAAAGATCCATTTGCGGGCAAGCGCCGCAACCGGTTTGATACTTGGCGCAGTCCATCGGGAAAATACATCCTCCTGTAAAAGCTGCGTAATCATGGAAAGTCCAAACCGTTGGAAGACGTCGGGCGACCAGCCGCACAGTCAAGGGCGAGATCGCCGACGACAAATCATGAAAATGGACCAAATCATAATCCATCAGGCCATGAGCTAGTCGGAGAACGAAATATTCCCAAGGCACAAGCTCCTGTAGACCCAAGCGCTGGGTGCAGTGATGAGCCAAGCGAACGAATTTGCCCAGCCGTCGTCCACCATAGGCCGACTTCATGTACGGTTTGAATTCTGCGGCGCTAGATACATAATGGTGCGCGGTGTGACCTTTAGATTGAAGGAGGACACATAGGTCTTCCGCGACTCGGCTGGCACCCCCACCCAACCGGTCTGCTTTGCTGATCATAGCTATACGCATCAGCCCAGCCCCTTCGGATACCGTACCGAGAATGCAATTAAGTTTTTCATGATTGCCACACTTGCGATTAATTCGGCAAGTCCAGTTCCAAAATCATGGCGCGTCAAGGTAGAGCTTTATTATATGAAAGTCGATATTTTATAGACGGATAATCCACTTATGAGGCAATCGATAGTGAAAATTTGGTTGCCTGCGATCCATGGCGGCAGCGGCACGGATGTACACACGCGGCGACTGGCGCTGTCACTCGCTCGTCACGGAGTCGGCGCTGATATTTCGTGGTTTTCGACCTACTACCAGTTCGCTCCCTGGTCTCTCGCCCTTATTTCGCCACCGCCCGGAACAAACGTTATTCACGCGCTGTCTTGGTCAGGATTTGCATTTAAGAAAAGGAATATTCCCTTGGTCGTCACCGAACAACTCGATGTGCTCGATCCAATCTATGGTCCTTACAAAAGCGTGGGACAAGCCGTGTTTCACAAAGCGCTGGTACGCAATTTCATGAAGAAATCCTTCGCCGCGGCATCTGCGGTCACCGCGGTCAGCCACGCAACGGCAGCAAGCCTAGCCCAAACCGTCTATTTACAATCGGCGCTGGTCATCCCAAACTTTGTCGACACAGAAGTCTTTCGTCCCCAAACCAGCCCACCCAAACCATCCAAGCCTTTCAGATTACTCTTCGTAGGCAACCTGACCAAAAGAAAAGGCGCCGACCTGCTGGTACCGATCATGAAGCAATTAGGCAGCCAATTCGAACTTCGCTTTACGGCTGGCTTGCGCGACAGCAGAATCGACAACATCCCCGCCAACATGATTTCCATCGGCAAGCTCAATACCGACCGGGAGCTTGTCGCCGCCTACCAAAATTGCGATGCCCTACTCTTCCCCTCCCGCTTGGAAGGCTTGCCGATCGCACCGCTGGAGGCGATGGCTTGCGCCAAACCGATCGTCGCCACGCGCGCATCCTCTCTACCAGAAGTTGTCGACAATGGCGTTACCGGAACTCTCTGTGAGCCCAACAACATCGGCCAGTTCGTTGCCGCGTGCCAGCGCCTCGGCGATTCACCAGACACGCTACGGCAATTCGGTGAAGCGGCCCGGCAACGTGTAGAAAGTCTTTTCTCCGAGACGGTGGTCGTTCCGCAATACATTTCGCTCTACGAGAAACTGGTCGACAGTAAATATTCTTGATTGCATCTCTTCGGCGCAAAGAGTTTTGGACTTCCCCGATTCGGCACTCAGACAACGTTGTAATCGGTCGTCGATGTCCCGCCGAATCGAAAAGCTGTCTCATACCTGTCAACGATCTCTTCCCAGCAAAACTCCTTTTCAGCACGCTGCCTCGCCACCCCTCCCATTTTGCTTCGCCCCAACGGATCGTTCAACAGATGTAAAACTGCTTGAGCCAAACCTTTGTAGTCACCTGGCTCGACTAAAATTCCGGTCTTGCGATCTTCGACTGCATCGGGAATTCCACCCACACGCGTAGCGATCGTCGGCTTTCCCGCCGCCGCTGCCTCCAATAGGACGATGCCGAAACCTTCTACATCATCGGTTTCAGCCAAAGCAGGCAGAACAACGA
>Ga0184612_10000233_pt1 | contig 24784 bp, 18 predicted proteins | sample PLM3_60_coex_FD_133163 | JGI IMG/M metagenome (GOLD analysis project Ga0184612, IMG submission 133163) | Groundwater sediment microbial communities from an aquifer in East River, Colorado, USA - PLM3_60_coex | ecosystem: Environmental > Terrestrial > Soil > Riparian zone | place: USA: East... | reverse complement strand
CTGGGCGACGCCCAACCAGCCCGTGTTCCCGTACTTCGCGGCGCAGGCCTCAATTCGCCCGGCAGTCGGCCGGCAATTCCGCGGCCTCGTCCCTCCCGCAACCTCTGCGAGATTCAATACCGATGAGGCGCTCCAATCGGCTATCGCCTCGTCGAGGTAGGCATCCCAGGCCGATGACACGTTGTCGCCAACCTTCAAGCTGAACGGATTGCTCGTTCGCGCCCAATGGTAGCTGCCCCAGGAGTGATCCGCCGACGGATACGCGGCGAATCCGGCCGCCAGCACCACAGCCACGACAAGCGAACGTGTGGAAGGCATTCTGGACATGAAGAGTTTCTCCCTGTGATCAGTGGCTCCGCGAAGTCGTGTCCGAGCGTGCCAACGATAATCAACCTGTTGTCGGTGCATTGCAAGCGCAATGCTCCGCTGTGTCGGAAGCGCACAGATCACAACTTCGTAAGGGCCAGTTGAATGCAGCGTGCGGCACGGGCCGAGCTCGCCTCGACTGTAGCTCCTCTTTGACGGTCAGCCCCTGAGCCACATCCCGCTCTCCGACTCAGGTTCAATTCCCTACAATTCGGCTGCGCGGCGCCTGGTAGTAGGATGCACCAGGCGGCTCGCGTTCGGCGCGCTGAGGAGAAGCCGGAGGGACCAATTCGTGTTGCGGCGTCTGCGTGAGCGCAACGAGTGGAAATTCTTCGGCGTTCTGCCGAAGGCCGACCGCCGCCTCGCGATCGCGTGGTGGATCGTGCTCGTCCTGCGGGGCGTGCTGCCTGCGGTGTTCGTCATCGCCATGGGTGTGCTCGTGGGCGCTGTGGGGCGCCTTTCGACTGTCGCTCAAGGCGGCGACAGCCTCGCCGGTCCGCTCGCCTTCGTCGGCGGCGTGTTCGTTCTGCTCCAGGTGCTCACGCCTGTTCACGAGGCGGTGAGCGCAAACCTAGGCGACCGGACCGCCGCATGGCTCTACGATCGGCTGACCGAAGCCTGCGTGCGCCCGCCGGGCATCGGCCACCTCGAGGACCCGACACTCACCGGCGACCTGACCGTCGCGCGCGACTTCGACGCCGGCATGACCGGTCCGCCGCTGAACCTCTCCGTGGGCTTCATCGCAAACGGTCTCGTCGAGCTCGTCGGCGGCTTCGCCTGTGCCGTCGTGCTCTTCGCCTACGCGTGGTGGGCACCGATCGTACTGGGCGGCGCATGGCTCGCCACGCACTGGCTTCTGCGCGAGAGCGCGATCTGGCGCGACCGCAACACCGGCGAGGTCCGCGCCGCGCAACGTGACGCCGACTACGCCTTCCGGCTCGCGGTCGATCCGGCCCCCGCCAAGGAGCTACGCCTCTTCGGCCTTGCTGACTGGACCATCGATCGCTTCGTCACCCGCCGCACCCGCCTGCACGCGCTGCAGTACGAAGCCACGCGGCTTCGCGAGAAGCCAGTGTTGTGGAGTCTGCTGCTGGTCATCGGCGCGAACGTGGGCGTGTTCTGGTCGATCGCCAGTGCAGCCGCCGACGGCAACCTGAGCCTCGCGCAGGCGGTGGTGTTCGCCCAAAGCGCCGTTGGTACATCGATGATCGCCTTCGGCGGGCTCAACTGGGCGCTCGATGGAGCCGCGGCGCCGGTCGGCGCCGTCCTGCGGCTCGAGGCCGCGATGGCCCCTGCCGGCGCGCTGGCCTCAGGCAGTCGTCCGGCCGCGCCGCCTGCGTTCGCTGCGTCGAAGACGAACGTCGGCGCCCAAGCTGGCATGCCGGTGCGCGACATCCGCTTCCGCGATCTCACGTTTGCTTACCCAACAGGTTCGCCGGTGCTCGACCGTTTCGATCTCTCCATCCCCGCCGGATCGTCTCTCGCCATCGTCGGGCAGAACGGCGCGGGCAAGACCACGCTCGCCAAGCTCCTCTGCCGTTTGTACGATCCGCAGTCGGGCGCCATCGAGATAGATGGCGTCGATCTCCGCAGCTTTGCAGTGGAGTCCTGGCGAGCGCGTGTGACCGCCGTCTTCCAGGATTTCACCCGTTTCGAGCTGCCGCTGCGCGACAACGTCGCTCCCGCAGGCGCACCCGACGACGTGGTGCGCAGAGCGCTCGCATCGGCGGGGGCGGCGGAACTGGCGAGTCTGGACACGGTACTGGCCCGCGGCTACGACGGCGGGACCGATCTCTCGGGCGGCCAGTGGCAGCGCGTGGCGCTCGCACGCGCGATGTGCGCTGTCGAGCTTGGCGCCGGCGTTGTCCTGCTCGACGAGCCCACGGCGCAACTCGACGTGCGGGGCGAAGCAGAGATCTTCGACCGGATCCTCGCCGCCACGCGTCAGTGCACGACGATCCTCATCTCTCACCGCTTTTCCACGGTGCGCCACGCCGACCGCATCTGCGTGCTCGAAAAGGGCCGCGTCATCGAGCTCGGGACGCACGACGAGCTGATGGCCACAGGCGGTCGCTATCGGACGATGTTCGACCTGCAGGCTCAACGTTTCAGCGCCGTCGAGGACGAAGAGGGAGCCACGTATGACGTCCTCGGCTGAGCGACCGGGCGGCACGTCTCCTGCGATCGACGACCTGCCACCGGCGTTGTCGTCGATGTGGCGGCTCTGCAAGCTCGGCTACCGCCACGAGCCGCGGCTGATGCTCGCCGCGTTCGTGTTGTCGCAGCTCGCGGCGCTGCCCGACGCCCTGCTCGCGCTGTGGCTCATGCTGCTCGGTCAGGGTGTACTCGAGAACCGACCCGGCCTCGTGCGCGTTGCGGCGATCGGCCTCGGCATGTCGGCCACGGCCACATGGTTTCTCCGCACGGTCAGCACCAGAGTGCAGAGGCGCTTCCGCGACAGGGTCACGATCGCGCTCGAATCGCACGTCGCGCGGCTCCAGGCGTCGATCGCGACCATCGCCCACCACGAGCGCCCCGAGTACCTCGACCGCCTCGCGATGCTGCGCGATCAGGTGTTCGTGCTCGACCACATGTACATGTCGCTGTTCTCCACGTGCGGGTGGATCCTGCGCCTCGGGGTGACGGTGGCGCTGCTCGCGTCGATCCATCCTGCGCTCGTGCTCCTCGCCGTATTCGCGCTGCCCACCGTGCTGACGTCGACGTGGCGGCCTGCCGTCGAACGCGCTGCGCAGGAGCGTGCCGCGCAAGCCAACCGCCTGGCCCGTCACCTGTTCACGACCGCGACCACGGCGCCGCCAGGGAAGGAAGTCCGGGTCACGGGCATCGGCCATCAGCTGGTGGCCCAACGTCGCGAGGCATGGGAGCGTGCGTACGCTCCGGTGTCGGCCGCGAGGTGGGGCTCGGCGATGTGGCACACGCTGGCATGGGCGCTCTTCGGCGCCGCCTACGCCGCCGCTATGGTGTTCGTGTCGTCAGGCCTTGGCTCGCCCGCCGGCGACGTCTTGCTGCTCCTTGCGGCAGGATCGCGGCTGTCGGCGTACATCGGCGCGACGGTTGGCGAGATTGGATTCCTGCGCGGCTTCTGGATGGACGGCTCGAGGCGCCTCGCGTGGCTCGAAGACTACGTCGCATCGCTCGTCGCGTCGGCGGATCTCCCTGTTCCCGCGATGCTGCGCCGCGGCATTCGCCTCGAGCACGTGTCGTTTGCCTACCCAGGCACGTCACGCCTGGTTCTCGACGACGTGTCGCTGTCGTTGCCGGCGGGTCTGGTGGTCGCGATCGTCGGCGAGAACGGCGCCGGCAAGACCACCCTGGTCAAGCTGCTCGCAAAGATGTACGAGCCGATGTCGGGCTCGATCTTCGTCGACGACACGCCGCTCGCGCGGATGCCTGCCGACAGGTGGCGGGCGCGGCTGGCGGGCGCGTTCCAGGACTTCTTCCGCTTCGAGTTCCGCGCGCGCCATACGGTCGGCGTTGGTGATGTGGCGCGCCTCGACGATGAGCCTGCCGTGGTCGCGGCGGTGGGCCGTGCAGGCGCCAACGACCTCGTCACGCGTCTGCCGTCTGGCCTCGAGACCCAATTGGGGGCCACGTGGCCCAGCGGCGTCGAGGTGTCGTTCGGTCAGTGGCAGAAGCTCGCGCTGGCGCGCGGCTTCATGCGCGACCGGCCGCTGCTGCTGGTGCTCGACGAGCCCACGGCCGCGCTGGATGCGGAGACCGAACATGCGCTGTTCGAGCGCTACGCCGCCGCCGCACGCGGTGACAGCCCTGAGGGCCGTATCACCATCCTCGTCTCGCACCGGTTCTCGACGGTACGGATGGCGGATCTCATCGTCGTCCTGGACGGCGCGCGCCTCGTGGAGGTCGGCACTCACGACGACCTGATGGCCCAGGGCGGGGAGTACGCGGAACTTTACGGCATTCAGGCTGCCGCTTACCGCTGAAGCTAGTCCTCGGACCAGCTCAAGGCCGCGTCCAGCATGGGCCCCGTCACGCCACTGACGACCAGCCGCCCTGCCGCCGGCAACTCCGCCTCGCTCCACAGGTAGTTCACGAGGGCGCTCTCCGCTTGCCGGTGCCAGAAGGCGCCCGCCGGGCTCAGATCCCGCCGGCACTCCCGCGCGATCCGCGCCACCGCTTTGGGATCGATCGACACCACGACGTCGGTGCCGTGGCCTTCTTTTCCTCGCCTGACGACGAAATGATGTTCCGCGGACTCCTGGTCGGTCGTGCCGGGTTCTCGAGCGACGCGGCGCACGAAGAACCCGTTCGTCGTCCAGATCTCGACCAGCGGCAGCTGGTCTTGACCAGTTGCAGAAGTGGGTGCCGGCTGGTCTCCAGCGACCGGCGACGCCGATGTCCTGTCATGTTTTGCGAGCGCGGCTGCGACTGCATGCCGAAGCGTGTCGGGCGTCATCGGCTTGCGAACGAAGTCGGTGGCCCCGAGCTTCATCGCATCGACGGCCAACTCGATGGTGGCGTAGGCCGTCACCATGATGATGCACGCGTCGGCGCGCTGCAGCTTCATGCGCCGGAGCGTCTCGAGACCATCCATGCCCGGCATCCGCTGGTCGAGCAGCGTCGCGTCAAAGCGGAGGCCGTCGCCGAACAGTTTCAGCCCCTCCTCGCCGTCGGCGGCCTCTGCTACCTCGTAGCCTGTGGCTTCAAGCGTGAGGCGCATCATTCGTCTCAGATGCTCTTCGTCATCTACGACAAGAATCCGCATCATCCCCTCTTCCAACCCGTCCCCTTCCAATCCGCTATTCCGTGGCCCGAGTCGCCACAGGCAGTGTGAATGTGAACGTGGTGCCCTGTCCAGGTTCGGACCGCACCGTAATCTGCCCGCCGTGCGCCTGCACGATACGGCGCGAGATCGAGAGGCCGAGACCCGCGCCACCCGCAGGCGCGTTGGGAACCTGCACGAACGGCTCGAACACGCGAGCGAGGTAATCATGCGGGATCCCGCGGCCGGTGTCCCCGACGGTTATCGCGACGTACCCGTTCCGGTGCGCGGCGGCGATGTCGATCCTGCCTCCGCGCTCGGTGGCCCGGATCGCATTCGTGACCAGGTTCGCGATCACACGTTCCACCTGCGCGCGGTCGGCGGCTATCTCGGGCAGTTCGGCGGGGGCGTTGATGTCAAGCGCAAGCCCCTTCGCGTCCGCCTGCCGCCGAAGCGGCTCCACCGCATCAATCACCACGTCGCGTGCAGCGACTGCGGCCAGCTGCGGTGTCGCCTCACCTGACTCGATCCTCGAGAGATCCAAAAGGTCCTTCACGAGCTTGTCGAGCCGCATCGTGTCGTCGCGGCACATCGCCAGAAGCTCGTGCTGCTTCGGTGACAGCTCGCCGGCCGAGCCCTCGAGCAGCAGATGCACGCCCATCTCGAGGCTCGTGAGCGGCGTCCGGAGCTCGTGTGAAGCCCCCGCGATGAATTCTGATTTCAGGCGGTCGATCTCGCGGAGGTGGGTGATGTCCTCGAGCAGCACCACCGCGCCGACCAGCCGGCCTTCGGCGTCGCGCATCGGCGTGGTGCGCTGCCGAAACGACCGTTCAGCTCCGTCCACGACGAGCGGTACGATGGCTGCGCTTTCCTCGCTCGCCACAGCCCTCTCCGATTCGAGCACGTCGAGCACCGCCATCGAGAGTCGCGGATCGTTGGTCACGTCCTGGAAAGGCCTGCCGAGCACCGCTGCCTCGGGGCCGAAAAGAGGCTCCGCGGCCCGGTTGATCCGCTGCACACGCCCCTGCCCGTCGGTCACGATCACGGGGTCGTACAGTGAATCCACGGCCGCCTCGGCCGTCTGCTGTGCCACCAGGATCTTTCCGAGGTCGGACCGGCGAAGCTGTCGGATCCGTTGGGCCATCTCGTTGAACCGCGCGGCCAGGACACCGAGCTCGTCGCGGGAGCGGATCTCCACGACCGTGTCGAGATGGCCGGCAGCCACACGGCTGGTGGCGTCGGTCAGCTGCCGGACCGGTCTGAGGATGCTGTTCGACAGGAGAATCGCGAACCCGATTCCGCCAATGACGAGCGTAAGGGCGGTCCCAAGTGTCGTCACAAACCAGCGGCGTGCGAGCGTTGCCGCGTCGGCGGCCTTCCGGCGCATGGCGTCCTGATTGAGGTTCAGCAACCGATCGCATTGCCCGCGCAGCTCGGTGAAGAGCGGCTCGAGCTGCCGGAAGTACTCGCCGACCGGAAGCGCGGAGGCACGCTGCCCTGTCGAGCCACCGGCCCCGGCGTCGACCAGGAAGCGGTCGAACCGCCGGTAGTAGTCATCGCGGTTCCGGCCGATCGCCTGGATAACCTCGGCCTCTCCAGGCTCCGTGATGTTGGCGGCGGCCCGCTGGTACGCGGCATCGAACCTGGCGCGATGCTCACGCAGCTGCGGGGCGGCTCTGTCCCAGCGGTTCAGGAGCACGAACAACCCCGCCGAGTCCTGGCGCTCGAGACTCTCCTTCATATCCTGCGCGGCGACGACGGAATCGTAGTTTTCAGCGATGATCCGCTCCGACAACGCGCTCATCCGCCACAAATGCCACGCGCTCCAGCCTCCGAGCGCGATGAGCGCGCCGACGAAGGCGGAGAGTCCGAGCAGAAGTCGGGTCCGGAGGGTCACGGGGACGTGCAGCCTGAGATCGGATGATAGCGCAGAGCTGCGTGAGGACTGAGCCCGAGCTTATACAGTCGGCGGACGACTGCTCTCGCCTATGTCGGAACTGAAATATCGCCGGCTCCCGGGACGCGTCGCGTTGACTCAGACCTGAGCCGTCGATCCGACGATCCAGTCGATCAGGTCAGTGGTCAAGCAGCTTCGCGAACCGTCGCGCACCCGCCTGCAGTACCGAACCCACCACCGGCGTGCTGAGCACGGCATCGCGGAGTCGCAGTGTTGGCAGCGCGCGAAACGCCGCGACCTGGCTCTCGAGGGCGTGCAACTCTTCCCGCGCCGACGCCAGCTCCCGCTCGCGTGCGTGCATCCGCTGCTCGACAAGACTCGACTCGGACAACTGGACCTCCAGCGCCTCCACACGTGTCTGGAGCGTGTGCGCCTCTTCACGCGCCGACGCCAGCTCGCGCTCGCGCGCTTGCATCTGTTGCTCGACAAGACTCGATTCGGACAGCAGCACCTCCAGCGCCTCCACACGTGTCTGGAGCGTGTGCGCAGCCGTCGCCTGTTGCGCGCCCTCCCGTGACTGCGCATCGAGCTCGGCGCGAGCCAGTTCCAGATCGGCCTCGAGCGTTTGGAGTCGAACCGCGAGGTCGTACGCCTGCTTGAGTGGCTGCGCGATCCGGCAGGCATGGATCGCGGCCGCGCGCGAGGCGTCTCCCGGGCCGGGCGGCGCCGCCATGGCAGCCGAGTAGATGGCCAGCAGGCGGTCGATCGCCGGTTCGACGGCAGCCTCCTCGCGAACCCGCTCGGAGACTTCGGCCGCCGCGCGGACGCAGTACTGCGAGATCTGCTCGCGATACCAAGCGACGTCGTGCCCGTGCTTCAATTCGCGGAGGCCGAAGTTACGGCGGCGGAGGACCTCGTAATTGCCTGGCGTGACGAGCGGACCAGCGCCGGCCGCATCCGCCAGCACGGTCGCGCATCCAACTGCAAGAGCCTCAAGTGCCGTCCGGCCTTTCGCGAAGACCAAATCGTATGCAGGCAGCACGACTGCGGGCGAGTCCGATGCGTTGCCATGGGCTCCCCCGACAATGTCGAGCGTAATACCGGCAGCGTGACAGGCCGCGGCAATCACGCGCGCGTAGCCGTCGCTCGTGGCGTAATTGCTCAGAACCAACGCGCGCGCCGGCCGTGCCGGGAGTGGCGGTCGCGGACGAAAGCGATCGAGATCCACGAAGTTCAGCAGCAGTTCGACCCGACTCGGTGAAATGCCCTCTTCGCGAACGAGGCGGTCGACGCACACCTCGTCGACCGCCACGTAACGCCGGACGGCCGGGTGGTGCAGGGGCATTTCTTCCCACGGGATCCACCCATGACAGAAGTTCACGACAGGAATGCCGGGAAACGCCAGAGCGGCAATCAGCGTTTCGAAGTGGTGATGTCCGTGGATGACATCCGGTGGATCTCCGAGACGCGTCAGATCGTCGAGCACGGGGATGGTGGCCTTACGCAGATCGGCGGCCATCTCGCCGAGCACGAGGCTGAAAGCCACCGGCCGATGTCCCCGACGCAGCAGGGCCAGGGCCACATCGCGAAGGTAGCTCTCGGACCCGCCGCGCAGGTCGAGCGAGTTATTCGTAAAGAGTACGGAGATCGGTCGCATAGGGGGCCGCCCGCACCGATTCGAGAAGCCTCTCGATGACAGGCCTGACGTGGGATCCGTATCGGAGGACCGACGGGTATCGCCCCGCGCGCACGCGTGCTTCGCCGACTTCCTCGTAGTACGGGATCCAGGACGGCGGCGGCGCGTCCCCGTCGACCACGCGTCGCAGGAACTCGACACGGAACGCGTCCTGCCCATACCGGTCGAACGCCGCCTCGGCCTCGGCCTTGAGCGCAACATAGCGAGATGTCGCGTCGAGCTTTCGCGTGAACGCCTCATCGTCGAGTACCAGGCGCAGGCCATCCCCGGGGGAGTCGGGATGCGAGATCAGATCCAGCTCGAAGAGCTCGATCTCGCCGCCGAACTGTCGCGCCCGAATAATTGCCGCGCGACCGATCCAGTGGCACACATCATGAACCGGGTTGTACCCTTCGGCCGAGTCGACGAGCACGGCCCGCACCCCTTCGGTGACGAGGGTATCGGCGAGCGCATGGACCTGGGTCAGAAACGGTCCGGCATCGGCCGCCATCAGCGCGGCGTACGCCTCGCGATCGGTCAGCGCCCCGAACGTCCCAGCCGGGCGTGCCCCGGCCTGTGCCAGCAGCGCTCGTGAGTCGTCGAGGCGAGAATCAGTCGTCGACCCGGAACCGTCCGTCAGCACGACGACGCTGGGCCACACACGCTCCATCATGTGATACGCGCGAAGTTCGTGACCGGGGTGAGCAAAAACAAGAATCCAAGATGCGGAGTGGTCGAGGAGTGCAGTGGATTGGTCAGACATCGTGCGAAGCTGCCGAGGATTGTCGCGAGTGTATCACACGACGCGCGACGGTCTATGGTAGGTCAACATCGATGGCTCGAAGGTGAGGTCGAGAATCGATCATCATCCTGAGCAAGGTGGTACCCGAGCGAGGGACGCCGACGATGACAGGCATCGGACTCTGCATCAGAGGTGCCCATGATACTCCCATCGTGATCTCCTCTTTGTCGTCAACGATGGTGCATACCGGCCACGCGCCGGCTGTGCCATCGACTCCGTGGCGTTCATTTGACGTGCTAATGGAACTAAAGCGATACTCCATTGGTATGTCTAACAAAGAACCGGCCAAGGCCGACGTCCTGCAGGGCACGCTCGACCTGATGGTGCTGCAGACCGTGGCCGCGCTGGGGCCGCTGCACGGCTACGCGATTGCTGCGCGGCTCGAGCAGATCTCGAAGGGAGCCCTTCAGCTCAACATGGGCACGCTCTATCCCGGCCTGATGCGCCTCGAGCAGCGGGGCTTCCTGCGCGCCGCGTGGGGTGTCACCGACACCAATCGGAAGGCACGCTTTTACGCGATTACCGCGGCAGGCCGGCGCCAGCTCGCGGCCGGCAGGGCCGAGTGGGATCGCATGACGTCCATCATGCACACGCTGCTGAACGACCAGGGATGAAGATCGGGATGGCACCAGAGAGGCGTCCAACGGCCACGCTCCGCGAGTGGATCATCCGCTGCTGGGGAACGCTCAGCTCCCGACGCCGGGATGCCGAGCTCGAGCAGGAACTGCGCCTGCACCTCGAGCTGGCCGCCGAGGACGAGCGACGGCGCGCGCGTTCGAGCGACGGCGCCGCGCGCGCGGCGGTGATCCGCCACGGCGCCGTGACGCAAACCATGGACACCCTGCGCGATCAGCGGGGCTTGCCATGGCTCGATGACCTGGCCCGCGACCTGCGCCATGGGCTGCGTGGCCTGCGGCGCAGCCCGATGTTTGCCACTGTCGTGCTGCTCACGCTCGCGATCGGCATCGGCGCGAACACGGCCGTCTTCAGCGTCGTCCACAGCGTGCTGCTCAAGCCGCTGGCCTATCCGAACGCGGAGGAACTGGTGGCAGTCTGGCACACCGCTCCGGGGGCGTCAGGCATGTCGAACCTCTCGGGCGATCTCCGCCTCTCTCCGTCGATGTATTTCACGTATGCCGAACAGAACCGGACGTTCCAGAACATCGGCGTGTGGTTTGCCGGCTCGGCGACTGTAACCGCAATAGCCGAGCCGGAACAGGTGCGCAGCGTCGCGGTCTCCTACGGGACGCTTCAGGCGCTCGGCGTTCAGCCGATGCTGGGGCGCTGGCTGTCGCAGGCCGACCAGGTGCCTGGCGCGCCGCGAACCGTGATGCTCGGCTACGGGTACTGGCTGCGCCGCTTCGGGGCTGACCGATCGGTCATCGGACGAGGCATCACGGTCGAATCGCGCCCTCGCGAAATCGTCGGCGTCATGCCCGAAGGGTTCCGCCTCGTCAACGCGGACCCCGAGCTGATCACGCCACTCGGTTTGGATCGCAGCCGTGTGACCCTGCCGGGCTTCGGGCTTCAGACCGTCGCCAAGCTGAAGCCGGGCGTGACGATCGAGGAGGCCAGCGCCGACGTTGCGCGGATGGTACCGATCTGGATGAGCTCCTGGCCGGCGGCCCGCGGCGTCAACCCGCGAGTCTACGAAAGCTGGCGGATCACGCCGGCCTTGCGTCCCCTCGAGCAGGACGTGGTCGGCAACGTCACGAATGCTCTCTGGGTGCTGATGGGCACGATCGGTATCGTCATGCTGATTGCGTGCGCGAACGTGGCGAGCCTGCTGCTCGTGCGCGCGGAAGGGCGCCAGCAGGAGCTGGCCGTTCGCGCCGCGCTCGGCGCCGGACGAGGACGGATCGTGCGAGGGCTGCTGGTCGAGAGCGCGCTGCTCGGGGTCACGGGCGGCGTGCTCGCCCTGGGACTCGCCCGCGTAGGGCTGCACTTCCTGGTATCGGCTGGCCCGGCGACGCTGCCCCGTCTGGACGAAATCTCCATCGACTCGGGCGCCCTCCTCTTCACGCTGGTCGTCTCGCTCCTCTCTGGCCTGCTGTTCGGCCTGATGCCGGCACTCAAATACGCAGGGCCGCGGATCTCGACTGTCCTTCGTGGCGGAGGACGCACGTCGAGCCAGAGCAGGGAACGCCACCGGGCGCGCAATGTCCTCGTGGTGGCGCAGGTCGCGCTCGCGCTGGTGCTGCTCGTGAGCTCCGGTTTGATGATCCGTACGTTTCAGGCGCTGCGCGCCGTCCAGCCGGGGTTCACGCAGCCGGATCAACTCCAGACCGTGCAGATATCGATTCCGACCTCTCTCGTCCCGGAACCCGAGCGAGTGGCACGCCTGCAGCACGACATCGTCGACAAGCTGGCCGCGATTCCGGGCGTGACGTCGGTGGGGTTCGCGAGCGTCATGCCGATGGCCACGCGCACTCCAGACTGGGATGCGGTCCGCGCCGAGGGCAAGACATACTCCCAGGACGAGGTACCTCCCCTTCGACTGTTCAAGTCGGTTTCGCCACGTCTCTTCGAAACTTCGGGCACACGATTGGTGTCCGGCCGCGATTTTACGTGGACCGATCTCTACGATCACCGCCCGGTGGTCATGGTGTCGGCGAATCTGGCTCGCGAGCTCTGGGGTACGCCGGCCGCCGCAATCGGCAAGCGGATCCAGACACTCGAGGTCGCGCCTTGGCGCGAGGTGATCGGCGTCGTTCAAGACGTCTACGACAACGGCGTCAACGAAGCCGCGCCCACGACGGTGTACTGGCCGTCGCTCGGAGAGAGCTCCTACCGCGCCGGACAAGTAAATGTCGAGCGCACAGTGACATTCGCGATCCGAAGCAGGCAGACCGGCACCGAGACCTTTCTGAGCCAGGTCCGCCGAGCGGTGTGGTCGGCACATGCCAGCCTGTCGCTGGCCTCGGAGCGTTCGATGCAGGAGATCTACGATCAGTCGATGGCTCGGACATCGTTCACGCTCGTGATGCTGGCAATTGCTGGAGCCATGGCGCTTGTCCTGGGCGTGATCGGCATTTACGGGGTCATCTCGTATGCGGTCACGCAGCGGACGCGCGAGATCGGGATCAGGCTGGCGCTCGGCGCGCAGCGTGGCGAGCTGAAGCGGATGTTCGTGCGCCACGGCCTGGTGCTGACGGGCGCCGGCATGGCGATTGGGCTGGGCGCCGCGGTGGGACTGACGCGCTTGATGTCGTCGCTGCTGTTTGGCATCAGCCCGCTGGATCCAACGACGTATGTCGTGGTGCCGATCCTTCTCGTGATCGCCACGATACTCGCAAGTTATCTCCCGGCGCGGCGGGCAGCAGCCGTGGATCCTGTAGAAGCGCTGAAGGCGGAGTAAACAACCACTCCTGAACTCGTCACTGCAAAATGTATCGGTAGTGTCCCGTAATCGGGAACATGAAGAGGATGTCCTCGACTTCGGGGCCGCGCCCGATGTTGTGGACAACGAGCGGCGTGCCGGTCGGCGCTCTCTCACCGGTCACGACGCCGATGTGCGGGAGGTTGCGCGGTAGCATCCAGGTGACGAGATCGCCCGCGCGATAGGCACCCGGATCGCGCGACGCAGGCAGTTCGGCCCCGACCCGACGAAGAAACGTCTGCAGGTTGGGGACGCGCCGGTGGTCGATGTTGGGGTCGGGCCTGGCCATTCCCCACAGTTGCGGATAGGACTTGAAGGCGCGCTTCATGTCCTCATGCACCTTGACTTGCAGGTCCACTCCGACGCGGCGATAGGCGCGAATCACGACATCCGTACAGACGCCAATCGTCTTGGGCACGTCACCGCCGGGATACGGAATTCTGCGATACGAACCGTCGTAGGTCACGCTCGCCCGCGTCTGCGCTACCGCGGCGGCAACCAGGCGTTCGGCGCTCGCCTCCGTCGTCGCAGGCCCTTGCGCTCCGGCCACCACCCCGGCTGAGAGCAGTAGCAGTTTCCAGATCACAGCTATCCTTGGACTTCATGCAGTGTCGCATCGGGGAGCGCACGCAGGTTCGAGGCGTGAGCGCCGCTCCATTTCCTGAGGCGGACGAACGGCTGAGGTACTCAGTATCGCACGCAGTCTCAGCGCAGGCAGGGCCGGTAGTGGGCTCAATCTGCCACGGAAAACACGGGCTGTCCCGCTGACCACCGCGCAACGCGCGGATGGTCGGCGAGTCGAGACCACCAGAAAGAACCCCGGTTCCGCGTCTCGTGGGGTTCTTTCTGGTGGTCTCGGCTCGTCGACGCGTGGCCCTAGGGCCACGCGTCAGCGGGACAGCACACGGAGCGGTTCCGTGTTGTCCGTGTTGTCCGTGGCCCATTCGTCTGAGATTGAACCGCACCGTCGGATTGTCGAACGATCGCTTAAAGCCGTGGTATCATTGGTTCTCCCCACAACGCGGTCGCGGCTCCCTGTCCAGTGCCGGCGAATGCTCTCGCATCGCGAGCGCGACGCTGCGATCACCAGGACGGGAAACGGGCGCCGATCATGATCATGAAGACAGCTATTCTCAACGCTCGCGGGGCCCCACCCCCGCTCGCTCTCGCGCCGCGACGTCGCGCGGCGCTCGGGCCGCAGGCGCTCTCTCAATGCCTGATGGCGCTCGCCCTCTCGGGCACGGCAGGCGTCGCCTCCCTGGCGGCGCAAACACCGGCCGACCAGGCAATTCAGACGTTCCGCAGCTCGGCCGACGTCGTCAGTATCCAGGCCTCTGTCCGGGACAAGCGCGGCCGGCCGATGAGCAGTCTGACGACCGGTGATTTCGAGGTCCGCGACAACGGTCAGGTCAGACCCATCCTCTCGCTTCGTGCCGATCGACAGTCGCCGGTCAGCCTCGCGATCCTCATCGACATGAGCGGCAGCATGCGCGTGGCGTCGAAGATGGCGATGGCGCGCCAGGCTTTCGACACTCTCCTTTCGCAATTGCGCGACGGGCAGGACGAGGTGGCGCTCTTCACGTTCGACTCCGCGCTCCACGAGCGTCAGCCGTTTACGACCAATCTCGCGAGCCTGAGGGGCGCCCTGGACGACTTCCAGCCGTTCGGATCGACATCCCTCTACGATGCGACCGCCGCCGCGGCGAAACGAGTCGCCGATCGCTCCTCGACGCACAAGGCGGTCATCATTCTCACGGACGGGATCGACACGAGCAGCACGCTGACCGCACCACAGGTATCCGGGCTGGCGAGCTCGATTGACGTGCCGGTCTATGTCGTGGCGACGGTCCCCTCCCTCGATCAGGTATCGATAATGGAGGCCACCGAACGGCGGGCCCTGCCCTCGGATGGTGCGGACTTGCGCGACCTGGCGGAATGGACGGGCGGCCAGCTGGTCTTCGCGAGCAGCTTCGGCGAGACCGCCGTGGCTGCCGCACGCCTCCTCGACGAGCTGCGCCAGCGATACGTTCTGGCAATCGAGGCAGCAAGCATCTACGAATGGCGCCGGTTGGAGATACGCGTCAAGCATCCATCGGCTACCGTCAAGGCGAGAAGCGGCTACTTCGGCGGCTGACGCTACCTCATCGCGCTCCAGCGGTGATGTCGACCACACCGGTCTGAGGGTGTTCGGAACCGCGCGGTAACTTTGGCGTGACAGCCGCCTTTCGATTCGGTAACTGCGGGTCGACGTAACCGGGACGAAATACAGACGAGCCATACTCTCCGCATGGTAGCCACAACAGTGCTCTTGATGACTGTCCTGGTAGCAGGGGCGCTTCTGGTCGGCATCGCGCTCATCAGTCGATCCAGAGTTTCCGCTACACGTACCACACGCGGCTCAGAGGGCGACACGGGCTGGACGCCCGCCATGTTCAGCGACGGCGGAAGCAACGATTGCAGCCCCGGAGATGCCGGATGTGACGGCGGTGGTGGTGGCGGAGGCGACTGAGGGATCGCTGGCTTACATCGACATCAAGCGCGTCACCAAGGCCGCCGAGGCGACTGCGAGCACGAAGACTGCGGGGCCGATGCCCGCTACGTCGCCGACGCGGAGGTGCGACACGACCGCGCCAACGAAGTAGACGACAAGGCCGATGCCGGCCGCGACACCGAGCCGTGGCCACCAGATGCCTGCCACGATGCCTATCGCTCCGGCGAACTCGGAGGCGACGAGGAGCGGCAGGTACCGCATCGGCACACCCACGATCTCGTGAATGACCTTGACGACCTTCGGATCGCGCCGGATCTTGGCGACGCCCGAAAACGTCACGATGGCAGCGGCCAGCACCGTCACGGCCAGATACGCCGTCCCCACCTATTCCACGTTCCTGTTGCTTTTGCTGGTGTGCGTCATTTCGACCCTGGCACGGCAAACGCCATGATGCTGTCGTCGGTCAACGGCGCGCCGAAGAAGCCGCCGCCGGTCGAGGGGATGACGACGTACTGCTTGCCGTCCTTGCCCAGATACGTGCTCGGCGTCGCGTTGGCGGCGCCGCCAAGCTTGAAGGTCCATAACTCCTTACCGGTCTTCGCGTCGAATGCGCGGAACCGGGCATCATCGGTCGCGCCGATGAACACGAGTCCCCCGGCGGTGGCAATCGACCCGCCGTTGCCCGGCCGTCCCGTCTTCTGCTTCTCCGGCGGCAGTGTGTCGGTTACGCCGAGCGGCACGCGCCAGGCGAACTCGCCCGTATTGACGTCCACGGCCGTCAACTGCCCCCACGGTGGCTGCTGGCACATCATGTTCGACGCGTCGTCCTTGAAGCGTCCACCTCCCGGGATCCCCTGATAGGGACCGTCTGGGTCCACCCGATTGCCCTGACCGGCAGCCTGCGCCCCACCAGGGACGCTCGGATCGCGATCCGTGACGCCCGCGAGCTGCCCCAGCTCGTTCGTGTTGACGAAGAGATAGCCCAGCTGCGGATTGAACGACGTGCCGCCCCAGTTCACACCGCCATGATTACCGGGGAACTGCACGCGCAGGCGCTTGTAGCCCTGCGGCAGGTAGGGCCCGCCCAGTTGCAAGCCCTCTATGAGCTTCCGGCACGCGGCTTCGAGCTCCGGCGTGACCGTCGCGATGTCAGCGGGCGTCATGGTCATGCGCGCGAGCGGCGCGGGCTTGAGGGGGAACGGTTGCGTCTTCGACGCGCGCTCGAGCGGCACCTCGCTCGGGGGCACGGGGCGCTCCTCGACGCCGTAGATCGGCTTGCCGGTGACGCGGTCGAGCAGGAACAGCAGGCCGGGTTTGTTGATCACCGCCACCGCCGGAATCGTCTTGCCGCCTTGCTTCACGTCGAAGAGCGCGGGCGCGGCCGAGAGGTCGGCGTCCCAGATGTCGTGATGCACCACCTGGAAGTGCCACAGATACTTTCCGGTGTTTGCATCCGCTGCCACGATGCTCGAGCCGAAGAGGTTGTCGCCGGCGCGGTCGCCGCCGTACTGATCGACCGACGGCGCGCCGAACGGCATGTAGACGATGCCGCGCTGGACATCGACGGTGATGAAGCCCCAGACGTTGACGCCGGAACGGTTTTTCCAACTATCGCCCGCCCATGTGTCGTTGTACTTCTCGCCCGCGCGCGGAATCGAACGGAACGTCCAGACCAGCTTGCCGGTGTGGATATCCCAGGCGCGCACGTCGCCGACCGGTCCCTTCGGCGGGTTTTCCTGGTTACGACTGCCCGTAATAATGAGGTTCTTGTACATGGTCGGCGGCGAGGTCAGACCGACAGAGCCGGACAGACCCTGGAGGATCTCGGGCGTGTTCATGTCAACGGTGCCGTGGTCGCCGAATGCGTCGTTCGGCTGTCCGGTCTTGGCATCGAGCGCGTAGAGCCGGCCGTTCCCCGTGGCGAAGACGATCTGCGGCGGCAACTTCGCGTCGCCGGACCAGTACTCGACGCCACGCGTCGACGGACTACCTGCCGGGAGCTGGAAGACCCAGACCTCTTTGCCTGTCGTCGGGTCCAGCGCCACGACGCGACTGTAGGGCGTCGTGAGGTACATCACGCCATTGACGACGAGCGGCGTGGTTTCGCTTTGCGCCAGGCCAGAGCCTCCGCGTCCTCGGCCTCGTCCCTGCGCTGGTGCGGCGGCGGTGCTCGCGCCTGCGGCCGCAGCAGCCGTCGTCGCGGGCCGCATGTGATACACCCACGCCACCTGCAGTTGGCTGACATTGGCCGGAGTGATCTGCGTCAGCGGCGAGAAGCGCATGCCGCCGGGATCGTGGCCGTAGGTCGGCCACTCGCTCGACGGCGGGGCGGGTGTCGACCCGACTTGCGCGCGGACGTCAAGACTTGCCGGTAGGGCGAATGCGGCGGCCGCGATCGCGACCGCGAGTAAGAATCGCTGCATCCGGGTAGTGTCTCACGGCTTTGTGCGCGGGGGGAGAGACCGCTGGCGTCTCCGTGGTTCCCGGCCAAGGAGCCCACTCGACGCCCTTCGGCCGAGACCCGACGCCGGCTGCGTAGATCACCGACTCGGACACCCCATCGATCTTGAGGTCTCGCTCGATGCGACTATCGGCGAGCGCCATCGTGCAAAATGGCGCGAGGCCAAGCCACGTCGCCACCAGGCAGAACGTCTGGCACAGATGGCCGGCCTCTGCCATCACTGCTCGATACGCGCGGGCATAAGGATACCGCCACTGCACGCGCTCGAACACCGCAGTCATCAGCATGACCGCGCCCGCATCGTCGTACCACTCCTGTCCGGGCAGGTAGTCCGACGCGTGGCGCGGGCCGGATCCACCGACGGGCACCAGCCGATGGGTATCCGGGTTGTAGTGGTGCAGACCGCGCTGAAGTCCATCGACCTTTCGCGCGAGAACGTAGACTTCGATGCTGTGCCGCGCCCCACCAGAGGGCGAGGTCTTGAGCGCGAAACGCCCGAGGTTCGGTACCTCTAGCCAGCCCTGGACTCCCCAGGTCAGTTGAAGCAGGGTCGCGAGGTCGGCGAGCGCGACCGGACGCGTGCCGAACCGCCGCCAGGTCCGACGCGCGAGCAGAGTGGAGGGCACATCTCCGTCGAGTCTCGCGCGCGGCAGTGCCACCCCGCCACGCCCGGCAGGCTTGAGCGGCGAGGGAACCGGCTGAACCAGGGCCTTTTCGCACGAGACGGCAATCTGATCGCTGCGCGTCGAGCCAAAATCGACATCCCTGGTCGCACGATGAAAGAACCCGGCGACAGGATTCCAGGTTCCCCATCGGCTCAGCTCGCCGTCGATCTTTCGTGGCTTGTCGGTGGAACGTGTCAGAAACGTCCGCTTGACCATCAGGTCAACCAATCGCCTGAGAAGCTTCCGCTCCTCCGACGACCGGCTGACCGAGAGTTCGGTCCATGTTCGCCACTCGCTGAGCTCGTCGAGCACTTCAACGGCCAGTGCTGTGCCCTGCGCGGAAACACCGGTCGCGTAGTTGAAAACGACCAGCCGCCCGTCCTGCCAGAACGAGATAACGTGAGGCGATCGCCTGAAAGCGAGCGCCGAAGACGAGGCCACGACGACGTTCAGCGCCTTCGGCGCGCGCGAATCTTCGCAGCCTTCTTCTTGCCCGTCAGGTACGAAAACTCGAAGCTCATATAAGGCCCAACGCAGCCGATGTTCCTGATCAAGCTGCTGGCCTTGCGCATATCCTTGAGGGTGTTGTTGAACTTCTTCAGGTTCGTCCTGCCGATCTGCTCCGCATATTGCTTGAGGTTTGTTTCCAGCTGCTTTATCTGGAATTCGAGCCCGTCCCTCGAGCAGTTCAAGCCAAACATGGTCTTTCGGACCTCGAGCGGGTCATCCACCCTCAACCTCTTTGGTATCTGAGGAAGACCCGCCGGAACGTGACTCTTTTTCCCATTCGTAGCCATTTAACCCTCCTGATCTGCAACGGTGTGTCACGGGTGACGCGGAAAGAAACGCAACAGCCGGCGCAGTCCGTTCACAGCCCCAAGCGCTTGACGAGCGCTTCAAATCTCGGATCCGCGCGGAGTGGCTCCAAACGTGGATCCACCTTCAAGAACAGAATGCGTCGCGACTTGAGTGCGATCGCCTCGTCCAGATGGCGGAAGGCGTCGTCGAACCTGCCAAGCCTGGCGTAGATGAACGCGAGGAGCTCTGGAGCAGTCTCTTCAGACCTCGATCGCTCGACCAGGCGCCGGAGAATGGTTTCGGCTTCGCTGGTCCGTCCAGCTGCTGCGTGCGCACTCGCAATGGCGGAATCGACGAATGCATCCCCGATCGCGGACTCGCGCAGCTTTTCGAACTGCTCGATTGCGTCGTCGTGACGGCCAGTGGCGGCAAAGATCCGTCCGAGCTGCATGTAGACCTGAAAAGCATTCGGATCGCGACCCTCGGCGGCGCGCGTCAACGTCTCCGCCTCCTGAAATCGCCCGGCATACTGGAGAAGAGGAACAAGCTCGAGGTCGTTGGTCGCGGAGAGCGGATCCAATCGCCGAGCCTCCTCCTGCTCCTCGATTGCTCGATCGATTAGTCCACGTGCGGCCAGGAAGCTCGAGTAGCATTGCCGCGCGTAGTCGTAACTTGGATTGAGGGCGATCGATCGACGATAGGAAGTCTCGGCCTCTTGCCAATCCCAGTCGTGGTGAAAGGCGATCTGCCCGATCACGACGTACGCCTCGGGCAGAGTGTCGTCCAGGGCTATTGCCTTCAGCGCATGGGCTCTCGCCAGCGCCATCTGAGTCGCGGTGCGAGAAGGCCCCTCCATCGGGGAATCCAGGTGCACGCGAGCAAGCGCGGCATAGGCTGGTGCATAGGAAGGTTCCAGGACAATCGTTCGTTCGAGCTCCGCCTGGGCGCCCTCGAGGTCCGTCTTCCCGCCGCGCTCCTGCAGATACCGGGCACGGGTGAAGGCGTCGAAGGCCTGGCTGCTCACCGTCGGCGAGCGGGTCAGCTGCGTAAGGATGCGGGGGGACACCGCCACTTTGACGACGTTGGCGATGGACAGCGCACTGTCGCGTCGAAGAGAGCCGAAACCGGCTTTCGTCGCGACAAACGTTTGCGCCGACTCCGAGGTGTCGCTTCCGGCGCGAAACAGACGAACCTTGACTTCGAGCTGACCAGCGGCGTCCGACACCGACCCGTCGATGACTACCGATGCGCCCAGCAGGCGGGCGATGTCAGGCATGCCAGGTTGACTCTCCTTTGCAGCCGCCGCTGACTTCAGAGCAATCACTCTGAGCGTGTCGAGCATCGCGAGGCCCTGGTAGATCTCCTCGGTCGCGGCGTGGGCGACGTGAGGTTCGACGCCAATCCCAGCGTCCAGGGGCAGCACGGCGACTCTCGGAAGCGAGACTGCGTCCCCGGGAAGACGCGACCACAACTGCTGCACACCCGCTACGATCGCGATCGTCAGCCCCGCCACCAGAAGCAAGGGCCATGGCTTCACCGGGGCTCGCCTGCTCAGCGCGGCCTCGAGCTCCCCCGCCGTCGCAAACCGATCCGCCGGATTCGGGGCGATCGCCCGCTCCACCACGCGAACGAACCACGACGGAAGCGTCGGCGCCACGTCGCGCAAGTGCTGCACGCGACCGCGTCGATGCGCCTCGATCAGCTCCGCCGGTGTCTGTGCGCGGACGGGGTACTCGTTGGTGACGAGGTGATAGAGCAGCACGCCGAGGCTGTAGATGTCGCTGCGAACCGACGCCTCGCCATGCTCGAGGACCTCGGGCGCGAGGTAGAGTGGCGTGCCTGTCACCTGCCGGGCGCTCGCCTGCGCGTCGCTGAGTGCCAGACCCGCGCCGAAGTCCATGAGGACGATGCGGCCACCGTCCTCACGCATGACGTTCTGCGCCTTGACGTCGCGATGGATCAGGCCGGCCGCGTGTACGGCCGCCAGCGCCTGGCACAGATCCTGACCGATGAGCGCGGCTTCGCGGGCGCCGCGCGGACCTTCGATCGAGAGAATCTCCGCCAGCGTTCTCCCGCGAATGAACTCCATGCAGAGGCCCACGCGGCCGTCGCGCTCTTCCGCATCGTGCACGAGGACGACATTGGGGTGTCGTACGCGCGCGAGGGCACGCGCTTCGTGCAGCATGCGGTCCACGAGCCCGCCTTGCGGACGGCTCACGTGCAGGAGCTTGACCGCCACCTCACGCTGCAACTGCAAATCGCGCGCGCGGTACACGTCGCCGAAGGTTCCCTTACCAACCAGCTCGAGGAGCTCGAGACGCCCCCATCGTTGAGCGACAACGGGCCCGGCCAGGTCCTGGGACAGCGTCGCCGCCTCGTCCCGGCGCCCGCGGGCCGCTCCATTGAACGGCAGAACGCTGACGATCGCCTGGGCGCGCGCGCGAAGCGCCGCTTCGTCGATGGCTACCCCCTCGGTGCGCTGCACGTCGGAAATCTGAGCCAGCAGGCGAATATGGCGAAGGAGCTCCCGATCGCGCTCGTTGTCGAGCTCGACGGTCATCAGCCCCCAGTCGACACCGCCCGCCCCCTCGACCACCGAGTCGACGGCGCGCGCGAGCGCGGCACGTCCTGCTCTCATGAGGCATCCCTCATCTGCGCCCCTTCAGGACCGGCCACCCCAGGGTGGCTCTTCGTGTGTCTCAGCCTGGACATCTCGTGCGCGAGCCGCAGCACGGCCCGTCTTGCTGCAACGCGCGCGGCATTGCCCGATGGAAAGCCGAGCTCCACGGCGATCTCGTCGTACCCGAGCTGCTCTTCGATTTTCAGGGTGACGAGCGCCGCGTCGCGCGGCTTCAACCGCTCCAGCGCCGCTTCGTACAGACGGATCTGCTCGTCGTCGAGCACCCGTTCGAGCGGGCTCTGCCCGCGATCCGCCTGCTGTTCGTCGAGCGACACCTGCAGGGGGCGCCGTATGGCGGTTCGCACGTAATCGACGATGAGGTTCTTGAGGATCGTCCGCATGTAGGCGATCAGGGCACCCGGATGTCGATCTTCGAATTCGTTCAGCCGGAACATGCCGCGTTGAACGGCCTCGAGAACCACATCCTGCGTCTCCAGCATGCCTCTGACGGCCGGCGGCAGACGGCCGGCGGCGTAGCGGGTCAACGATTTGAGGCAGCGCAGGCAGAGCGCCTCGAGAGCGGCCTGATCCCCGGCCCGCGCGCGAATCGTCAGCTCGACGGTCGACTGGAGGTCAGGCTGATACGCAGCCTGTGGGTGGACGGCACCTGGATACGTCGGGGGGCCGCCGGCGGTCGCGCGCGGCGGGAAGACGGCGGTATCCAGCGGCACGGCGGCAACCGCCTGCCCAGGGGTCTCGTCCTGCTCGACATGGGGCTTTGCCCCTGGCTCGGCGCTGCGCATTGCGCGTAACCTCCGGCCAATTAGACGGACAGAAGCCGGGATCTTCCCATAAAGGAGCCCTCGAAACCAGCCTGGCATGGTCTATCCCCGTCTACACGCAAGGCCGGCATCTATAACAACGGTTCGGAGGGCCAAAGTGTACAAGCAGCGTTGCCTCGCCCGCGCTACAGGGCAGGGTCGCACTGTGATCAGGTCGATTTCGATACACTCGTCGCCACCGGTCGATTCCACGATGACGGTGTGGATGCCGGGTCGAAGCATCGAGGTGCCGGCCCGGTCGGCCACGAACACATTCCAGCCTTCCCCGTCGTCACCGGTGTTTTGCGCGCGAACGGTGCCGATGCTCACGCCGTCGACCTCGACGCGGAGCACCTCGGTCTCGCCGGGATTGTCGTTGGAGTACGTCACCAGGACGGCGTAGTTCGACGGTTGCGCCCAGCGGCTCTCTTGATGCCTCTAGTCGCTCTTGACGCTTCTCCCGTATGTAATCTACAGTAGTGACACAACTAGATGGAGTCGACCCGATGACCGACGACACCCGCGACGTGGTAAAGGGCACGCTCGACATGCTTATCCTGAAGGCCGTGGAGCGTGCGCCGATCCATGGGTGGGGTGTGGCCGAGAGAATCGACGGGCTCTCAGAGGGCGTCTTCCGCCTGCAGACCGGCACGCTCTACCCGGCGCTCCATCGGCTGCTCCGCAAAGGCTGGATCGCCGCCGAGTGGCGCACGACCGAAAACGCTCGACGCGCCAGGTACTACAAGCTGACCGCGGCGGGCCGCAAGCAGCTTCAGGCCGAGCGCGACTCGTGGCTTCGCGCAACCGTCGCGGTCAAGCGCATTCTCGATGCCACGTAGGTGAGGCCAACGATGTCCTGGTTCATGGGCCTGAGACAACGTATCCACGAGGCGCTCCGCCCGGGCCGCGCCGATAGGGACCTCGACGACGAGCTTCGCGACCATCTCGCGCGCGAAGTCGAACGCCAGTCGGCCGCTGATGAGCCGTCGAGCGAAGCCCGGCGGCGCGCGGCCCTGCGCGCGGGCAGTCTGCAGGCCGCGAAAGAGGCCGTGCGCGAAGAGCGCACCGGTCACGTCCTCCGGGATCTAGTCGCCGACCTCCGCATAGCGGCGCGCATGGCACGCCGAAATCCTGGCTTCACGGCCACCGTCGTCATCTCCCTGGCGCTCGGTGTCGGCGGCACGACGGCCGTCTTCAGCGTCGTCAATGCCGTCCTCGTCCGGCCGCTGCCGTACGCGGACGCCGACCGGCTGTTCATGACGCGGGTCTGGTGGAACTCGTTCTCGGCGTCGCTGTCGCCGGCTGACCTGCTGGCGCTTCAGGAACAGAGCGCCGGCATCGCGAGCGTCGGCGCGTACTTCACACCAGAGGACGATGCGTTCGCGATGGTCACACCAGACGGGCCAACGCTCGTGACGGGCGCGGTCATCACGGCCGATCTTCCACAAGTGCTGGGCGCCCGTCCTGTCCTCGGTGCGGGCTTCTCGTCGGCCTCAACGGGGCCCGATGCACTGGAGGCGCTCATCGGCGAAACGCTGTGGCGCGATCGCTACGCCGGATCGCCCGGCGTGATCGGTCAGAGCATTCGACTGAACAGCCAGCCTTTCACGATCGTCGGCGTCATGCCCGCGGGCTTCAACGTTCCGGGTCAGCGGCAGGGCGCGGTATGGCAGAGGGCGATCGCGCGGCAGCCGACACGCCGGGGACCGTTCTACCTGAACACGATCGTCCGGCTGGCGGGCGACGTGACACCCGAAGCCGCCGCCTCGAAGCTGACCACCGCAGTCACGCCCGTGCTTCGTGACAGATACGCCGTCAAGCCGACGTGGCGATACGGCCTGCGGCCGCTCAAGGAGACGCTCGTCGGCGACGTCCGGCGGACGCTCCTGCTGCTCTTCGGCGCGATGGCGCTCGTGCTGCTGATCGCGATCGTGAACGTGATGAACCTGTTTCTGGCGCGCGGCACCGTCCGGGCGCGCGAGCTCGCGGTGCGCTCGTCACTTGGCGCCGGCCGCGGACGGCTTGCACGGCAGCTCCTGGCGGAATCCGCGCTCCTGGGCTCGGT
>Ga0184612_10000232_pt1 | contig 24815 bp, 21 predicted proteins | sample PLM3_60_coex_FD_133163 | JGI IMG/M metagenome (GOLD analysis project Ga0184612, IMG submission 133163) | Groundwater sediment microbial communities from an aquifer in East River, Colorado, USA - PLM3_60_coex | ecosystem: Environmental > Terrestrial > Soil > Riparian zone | place: USA: East... | reverse complement strand
GCATGAAGTCGCGTTCCGCCCGGCGCGCGTCCTGATGCAGGATTTCACCGGCGTGCCGGCGGTCGTCGACCTCGCCGCCATGCGCGACGGGATCGTGCGGCTCGGCGGCGATCCGCGGCGGGTCAACCCGCTGCAGCCCGTGGAACTCGTCATCGACCATTCCGTGCAGGTGGATTATTTCGCGGAGCGCAACGCTGCGGATCTCAACGCATCGCTCGAGTTCGCTCGCAACAAGGAACGTTACACGTTCCTGCGCTGGGGGCAGGAGGCCTTTCAGAACTTCCGCGTGGTGCCTCCCGACACCGGCATCGTCCATCAGGTGAATCTGGAATATTTCGCCCGCGTGATCTTCAGGGAAACCGTGGCGGGCGACACGCTGGCGTACCCGGATACGCTCGTCGGCACCGACTCGCACACGACAATGGTCAACGGGCTTGGCGTCGTGGGTTGGGGCGTCGGCGGTATCGAAGCGGAGGCGGCGATGCTGGGTCAGCCGATCTCCATGTTGATTCCAGAGGTCGTCGGATTCAGACTGATCGATCGACTGCCGGAAGGGGCGACGGCAACCGACCTCGTCCTCACCATCACGGAGCGGCTGCGGAAGTTCGGGGTCGTCGGCAAGTTCGTCGAGTTCTACGGACCCGGCCTCGAGTTCCTGACCATCGCCGACCGCGCGACGCTCGGCAACATGTCCCCGGAGTACGGCGCGACTATCGCGATCTGTCCGATCGACGACATGACGCTCGACTACCTGCGGCTCACCGGCCGCGACGATGCGCAGATCCGGCTGGTCGAGGCGTACGCGAAAGAGCAGGGGCTGTTCCGCACCGACGACTCGGTGGAGCCTGTCTACACGTCGACCGTTGAGCTCGACCTTTCCACCGTCGAGCCCAGCCTGGCCGGACCCAAACGTCCGCAGGATCGCGTCTCGCTCCGGCAAGCCAGGCTCAGTTTCGAGCACGCGCTCGAAGTGATGCTCACCGAGCGCAAGCCGAAGGCGACGGCACCCGCAACCGCAGCGAGGGCCGCGCCAGCGACCGCAGCCGTCGCCACGGTCGCGGCGGTGCCACCCGGTCTCGAGGGGCTCACGCACGGGTCCGTCGTGGTGGCCGCAATCACGAGCTGCACCAACACGTCGAATCCGAGCGTGATGATCGGCGCGGGCCTTCTCGCAAGGAACGCGGTCAAACGCGGCCTCAAAACCAAGCCCTGGGTCAAAACCAGCCTCGCGCCAGGCTCGCTCATCGTCACCGAATACTACAAAGCGGCCGGCCTGCTCGAGTACCTCGCCGAGCTCGGCTTCAACATCGTCGGGTACGGCTGCACGACGTGCATCGGCAACAGCGGGCCCCTGCCGGAGCCCGTGTCGAAGATCGTCAAGGATCAGAATCTGGTCGTGGCGTCGGTGCTGAGCGGCAACCGCAACTTCGAGGGGCGGATTCAGTCGCAGGTCCGCGCCAACTATCTGGCGTCGCCGCCCCTGGTCGTCGCGTACGCGCTGGCAGGGAAGATGCAAATCGACTTGACGTCGGAGCCACTGGGGCACGATCCGCAGGGGCTGCCGGTCTACCTCAAGGACATCTGGCCGGCGGAACGGGAGATCCAGGAGACGATGCTGCGCGCCGTCAGGTCGGAGATGTTCCTCGACAAGTACGCCCATGTGTTCGACGGCGACGACCGCTGGAGATCGCTGCCGGTGCCGACCGGCGAGCGCTTCGAGTGGTCCGATGATTCGACCTATATTCGCAATCCGCCGTTCTTCGAGAAACTGACCCACGAACCCGCACCGCCGGCCGACATTCGCGGCGCGCGCGTGCTCGCCGTGCTCGGCGACAGCGTCACGACGGATCACATCTCGCCCGCGGGGTCGATTCCTGCGGACAGTCCAGCGGGAAAGTACCTCATTGCGAAGGGCGTGTCGCCGGCGGACTTCAACTCGTACGGGGCGCGCCGCGGCAATCACGAGGTCATGATGCGCGGCACGTTCGCGAACATCCGGCTCCGCAATCAGCTCGCGCCCGGAACCGAAGGCGGCTGGACGATGCTCCTCCCGGAGGACGAGGTGATGACGATCTACGATGCGTCGATGCGGTATCAATCCGCCGGCGTGCCGCTCCTCGTGATCGCGGGCAAGGAGTACGGGTCCGGCTCGTCGAGGGACTGGGCGGCGAAAGGTACGCTGCTGCTCGGCGTCAAAGCCGTGCTGGCCGAGAGCTTCGAGCGCATCCACCGCAGCAATCTGGTGAATATGGGCGTGCTGCCCCTTTGCTTCCGGAGCGGAGAGAATGCGACGACTCTGAAGCTGACCGGCCGGGAAACCTACGAGGTGCTCGGGATGGGAGATTCGCTGCGTCCGTCCGGCGAGATGACGGTGCGCGTCACGAGCGATTGCGCGTCGCGGGACATCCAGACCATCGCCCGGATCGACACGCCGGAAGAGCTGGTTGCGTTCCGACACGGTGGCATCCTGCCGTACGTCCTGCGCCAGCTCGCCAAGGGGTAGCCACGGATAACACGGACAACACCGACGAGATGGGTGTGTTGGCGTCGAGCTCGTGCGTTGTTCGTATTAATCGGGAAACGACGTGAGGCTACCGTCATCGTCCGAGATCAAGCGCCAGGCGGCCGCGGTCGGTTTCGATCTCTGCGGGATCGCGCCGGTCGCATCGTTTCCGGAACTGGAGTTCCTGCGCGAGTGGCTGGATCTCGGCTATGCCGGCGAGATGCAGTATCTGCATCGATCCGCCGATCGACGCATGGATGTGCGGGCCGTTCTGCCTTCCGCCCGCTCGGTGATCGTTCTGGGCACCGTCTACAACGTCGAGCGGCCCTATTCGAACGAGCAGGGCGACCCCGATCGCGCGGCCATTGCGCGATACGCCTGGGGCGATGACTACCACATCGTCATCGAGCGGCGGCTGGAGACGCTGCTCGAGTGGCTGCGATCGCGCGCCGGGAACGACCTCGAGGCGCGCGCCTACGTCGACACCGGGCCCGTCCAGGAGCGCGTCTACGCCCAGTACGCGGGGATTGGCTGGATCGGGAAGAATACGTGCCTCATCAATGAAGAGCTCGGATCGTGGGTGTTCCTGTCGGTCGTGATCTCCAATCTCTCGCTCGAGCCTGACGCGCCGGCGCTCGATCAGTGCGGGACCTGCGCCCGCTGCCTCGATGCGTGTCCCACCGGTGCGCTGGTCGAACCGCACGTGGTGGACGCCACTCGATGCCTCTCGTATCTCACCATCGAGCTCAAGGGGGCGATTCCGGAAACCGCACGCGAAGACCTCGGCCACCATGTTTACGGCTGCGATATCTGCCAGGACGTGTGTCCCTGGAACCTGACGCCGTCGACTGGTGTGTCCTCTGATGGCGCGTGGCTTCCGAGAGCCGGTCTCGATGCGCCGTCGCTTCTCGGGTTGTGGCAGCGGAGCGACAATGAGCTGCGAGTGCTGCTGAAGGGGAGTGCGATGAAGCGGGCGGGGGTGAAGCGGCTGCGCAGGAATCTCGCGGTGGCCGTCGGCAACAGCGGGGCGCCTGCGGGCGCCGCCTTGCTCGAGGCGCACGATGCGCCGACCTGCCGCGATCCGCTGGTCGCAGACCACGTGGCCTGGGCCGCAGTCAAACTTCGTGGGTGATTGCCGATGTCCGAGTCTTTTCAGCCGACCCTGCTCGTGTCGATGCCGCAGCTCAAGGACCCGAACTTCGCGCGTGCGGTCGTGCTCCTCTGCGACTACATGCCCGACGGCGCCTTCGGGCTCGTGCTGAATCGCCCGACCGATCTGCCGGCGAGCACGATGGTGAAGCTGGAACCGGCGGTCGCCGACGGCAACGCGCTGCCGCTCTGCATCGGCGGTCCTGTCGAGCCCGATCGCGGATGGATTCTGCTGGCCGACCCGCCGGAGGTACCCGAGTACCGGACCATCTGTGAAGGCGTGTACCTGTCGACTTCTCCCGTCTTGCTGCGGCGGATCCTCTCGACTTCGCCCGCGCCGCGGGCGCGCGTCCTCGCCGGCTACGCAGGATGGGGAGCCGGGCAGCTCGACGCCGAGCTCGCGCAGTCGGCGTGGCTCATCGGCAGGATCGATATCGACCTCGTCTTCGACATCGGGCCCGACCTGATGTGGGAGACGGCCATTCGCCGCCTGGGCGCCGACCCGTCATCTCTTCAGATGAGCCACGGAGTGCATTGACAGGTGCCGGAGGGCAGGGGCCAGAGGCCAGGAAAACTCTCGACCGCTTACTCGAAGCTCGTGCCCTGGCCTCCGGCCTCTGACCTCTTGACTTCTACTTCAGGATTTCCGCAAAAAACTCGACCGCCCGCGGATCCCTGGACTGGCCGAGCCAGAACATCGCCTGCTTGCGCACGGCCGGATTCGTGTTGGTTCGGGCGACGTTGATGAGGAGAGGCACCCCTTCGTCCTTCGGCATTTGACTCAAGGCGAACACGGCTCGCTTCTTGACCTCGGTGTCGGGGTCCTGCTCGATGCGCTCCGTGATGGCGGCTGCGGCCTTCTGGCCGGCCTTCTGCGCGATCCAGAAGAGCGCTTCTCCGCGAATGCGCGGGCTGGGGTCGGTTCGCGCGAGTCCCAGGAGCACGTCGAATGCACCGGCTTCCCGGCTCTGCGAGACGCCGAACACCGCGCTCTTCTGCACCTCGGCGCTCGTATCCTCTTTGAGCACGCGTCGGAGCGTTGCCAGTCCACGCGCGCCTCGCGTGTTGCCGAGCCAGAAGGTCACCTTCTTCCGCACGGCGTCGGGTTGACTCGGCGCGACCAGCCGTTCGAGCGAGGCATCGGCGGCCGGATCACCGTGCAGCGCGATGGCTGTGATCGCGCCGTCGGTCACGCGATCGCGTCGGCCGTCGGCAGGAGCGGCGAACGACTCCAGGAGCGCCACGCTGTCGGCTGGGCGGACGGCCTCGAGCCAGGTCACCGTCCGTCCCCCCGCGTCGAGCTCGCAGTCTTCCGAGAACACGCGGATCCGATCGACCAGGCGATCGGCCACGCGGAAGAGGACGATCATCCGGTCTGAGCCTTCGAGCCGGACGACGCCGGCCCCCGTCCCCCGGGGTGCACGCGTCGCCATCGACGTGCCGTCAGCCGCGGGCTCGAGCCGGCACGCGCGGCAGCACGTGTTTCCGTCGGACATGACGACGGTCCCGTTGACCCAGGTGGTGTCGCCGCTGAAGCAGCACATAACGCGTTCGCTGTCGACGACCGGCACCGCGTAGCCGAGCCAGGCCACGTCGGTCTGGCTCGACACGAGGGCGCGAAACGATTGTGCGAAGGATGATCCCGCCGGCTGGGCGGCGACGCGGCCGTTGGCGATCCGCGGCGGCTGCGCCGCGATGACCACGCCGACGGCGAGTGACGTCGCGGCGAGGAGCGCGCTTCCAACGAGGCGGTAGGTGTTCGGCATGACGCCTCCTACTTCAGCAGCTCCAGCATGTAGGCCTGCGCCTCTTTGCCCCCCATGGTCGATAGCTTCTTCACTATCTCGGTCTTCATCGCGATGTCCTGCTCTTTGCGGGCCAGCGCGACGAGCGACGTGGCGTTGCCCTGCGTGAAGAGGGAGTTGATCACGGTGCGCCGAATGACGGGATCCTTCTCGCTCGCGTAAATCTCGATCAATGCGTCGCCCGCAGTCCGTCCGCCCATCACCCCGAGGTTCCGCACTGCGAGCCGTCGCAGATCCGAGTCCTTCTCGGTCTTGGCGATTTCGATCATCCGCGTGGTGTTGCCGCTGACCTGCATCGCCGACAGAATCTGCCGCCGGACGTCGATGGAGGTTTCCTTCTGATACATCTGCCACAGCTCGTCGTTGGCACCCATCGCGCCAAGCTGCCGGACCGCCTCGGCTCGCACTTCGGGGTTCGGCTCAGTCTGCGCGGCGCTCAACACGCGTTCCTTGTCCCCAGAGGCCATGAATGCTCGCAGGATGCGGCGTTTCACGTCGACGTCGGTCGTCGAGGCGTAGATCTCGGCGAGGGCGGCGCGGCTCTCGCGGCTGCCGTGGGCGCCGAGATACTGAATCGCACGGCTCTGCAGCTCAGGAATCGAGCTGCCTTTCGCGATGTTCGTCACGACCTCACGGGCGCGCGGAGTGTTGATCTGCGCCAGCACGTAGAGCGCCCGGCTCTTCAGCCTCGGAGACGCCGTGCCGGTGAGCTGTTTCTCGAGCAGCGGGACGGCCTGCAAGGGATCGCTTTGGGCGAGCGCGTTGATGACGATGAGCTTCAGTTCTTCGTCGGCCTGCGCGTCGGGGCCCCCCTGCGTGGCTGATCCTCGCACCTCGACCTCGAGCGCCTTGGCCTCCTTGATGTAGCGGCTGTTCGGATAGCCCTTGGTCAGCTCGGCGATCGTGGCGAGGGCGTCGGCGCGCTGCCCGAGCCGGTTCTGCGCGTAGGACTTCCAGTAGAGCGCCGAGTCGGCGCGCGCGCCCTTCAAGTCGGCGAGTCGGGAAAAGTAAGTGACCGCGCGATCCCATCGGCTGTCGTAGATCGCGTTGTTGCCCTCCTCATAGAGCGACGCCTCGCGATCGCGCTCGGCCCGCGCTCGCTCGATCTCCCGGTCTTTCTGCTCGCGCTCGCGGTCCTGACGCTCGCGTTCGCGATCCTGCCGCTCACGTTCGCGATCCTGTTCGTCGAACTGGCCCAAGCCAAATGGTGCCGGTCCCGTTGGACCCGGTCCGATGGGGCCTATGCCAATCGGCCCCGGCCCTATCGGACCCAGTCCCATCGGCCCAGGCCCGATCGGCCCCGGCCCAATCGTCATGGGTCCCATCGGAGCCGGCGGTGCGATTATCGGTTGGCCGAGGGGCGCTCCGCCCGGTACCCCACCCACGACCCCTCCGGGCACACCTCCGATGACTTGCGCGGCGGCCGGCGAGGCGATCGCCAGGCCAACGATGCCAACGACGAACGGAATCGACAATGTCTTCTTCATGTGAAGGATCCTCTGCAGTCTCTACAACGACGAGCGGTTACCCGCTCTCGCCTGAACCATTGACTTCTGCCGCTGACGGACCTCTGCGGACAAGACCCGCACTTTGAAGAGCAGGCTCCTGGACTCGATGCGCTGACGCACTTCGTCGAGGTCCTCTGTCGAGAGCTGCTCGGGGCTTGCCGCGAGATCCACCAGCACCCGTTCGAGCTCGTCGAGCAGATCCGCGATGCCGGTGTCGCCGGTCGCCACCGCGGTTTGCCGATACAGCCGGTTTGCGCCAACCAGCTGTTCGGCGCGCGCGCGCTCGCCCGAGATGTCCACGGGATTTTCGTCGCCGGCGCTCACGAGCTCGACCAGCACCATCTGCGACCGTTCGAGATGGTCGCCGAGATCAATCAGGAGGATCCGCTCACGAAGCTGATCGGTGGTCGTTACCGCACCGCCATCGTCCGAACGTGGGAGCAGGCGACCCGCCATGAACGCGGCCCCAAGCAGCAGGACGACTGTCGCGATCCAGGCGAGGCGGCCCGGCGACAACACGAACCAGGACAACCACCCGCCGCGCCCGCGATGAAGTCTCGGTTCGAGGCGCGCCCACACGGTGCGCTCGAAGTGCTCGGGCAGCTCGGGACCGGCGAGCGCGCTCTCGTCGACGACCGCCAGCACGCGCTGCAGCCGCCGCAGGCTCTCGTGACACTCAGGGCACGAGGTCAGGTGCGTCGCCGCGCGCGTCTCCTCGCTTGTCGTCAGCTCTCCGTAGTAGTGAAGAACGAGCTCGTCTTCCGTCAGGTGGATGTTCATGAGCGTGTCGATACCCGTGTTGTCCGTGTTGTCCGTGGCTTCTATTCCGTGGCGACGAAGGGTTCGAGCGCGGCGCGCATTTTTCTCACCGCACGGAAGATGCTGTGCTTCGTCGCGTTCGTCTTGAGCCCGAGCGATCGGCTGATGTCGTCGATCGAGTTGCCTTCGAAATGGCGCAGGACGAACGCCGCCCGCTCCCGGTGGCTCAGCGTGGACATCGCCGTGTTGATGCGGTCCTGGACTTCGGTACTCAACATGAGTCGCTCCGGTGTGCGTTGTCCGCTCTCGTGAGCGGCATCAGTGCCGCCCATCTCTTCGAGGTCTGCCGAATCCTGTCCCGCCTCCCGGTGCGGCCGCGACCGAATCAAGTCGATCGAGCAGTTCACGGCGATGCGGTGCAGCCACGTGCTGAAGTTCGCCCGGGATTCGAAGCGGCGCAGCTGCTTGTAGGCCTTGAGAAACGTCTCCTGCACCACGTCCTCGGCATCCGACGGATTGCCGGTCATCCGGTGCGCCAGCCGGTAGACCGCCCGGCTGTGGCGCTCGACGAGCGTCCGAAACGCTTCGCTGTCTCCGCCCCTCGCCAGCGCGACGGTGGCGATGTCGGTTTGCGGCATCCGATTGCTTAGACGGGGGTTGCCGGCGTCGGTTAGGTGCCCTGCGTCGGTCAGGTGCCTGGCACCTGCGTCGGCCAGGTGCCTGGCACCTTCGTTGTTGGGCAAGTGCCCTGCAAGGGGCCGATCCTCGCCTGGGGGCTTCATTCCGGGACTCCAACCAGCAGGGCGCGGAGTCCCTGCTCGAGCGGTGTGATGGCGTATCCGAGCGCATCGATGCTCGGGCGGCTGTCGAGCGGCCAGTCGTGGCGGAAGATCTCGACGGCCCCGCGGGTCACGAGCGGGGGCCGCCCGCTGACGCTCGCCATCGCTTCCTGCAGCCACGCCAGGGCCGTGGCGACGCCAAACGGGATGCGGCGCGGCAGGGGCGTGCCGCGCAGCCGTCCGAGGATCTCGAAGAGGCGCATCTGGGGCGCGTTCTCGCCGCCGACTACATACTCGCGGCCCGGCTCACCCCGCGTCAGCGCCGCGACGTGCGCCGCCGCCACGTCGTCGACGTAGGCGAACGACCATTGACGGTCGGCGCCGATGATGCCCGGCAGTCGTCCTGCAAGATGATCGCGGACGAGCCGGCCGACCAGGTTGCCCTCGGTGGCCGTGCCCGGGCCGTAAATGACGCCCGGCAACATCGAGGTAATCGGTACGCCGCGTGCGGCCGCAGCGCGCGCGATCTCGAGCCCCGCGACCTTGGTCCGCTGGTAGTCGTTGGCGGCGAGCGGTGCTCGCCAGCCTGCGGGCGGAAGCGCGAGGAAAGACGACGTGTAGACGAGCCTGGCGAGGCCGAGCGTGCGACAGACGTCGATCGCATTCTGGAGGCCGCCGATGTTGACCTCGTCGAACTCTTCGCGCCGCGCACGCCAGATGCTGACAAGCGCAGCCGTGTGGCAGATGGCTTCTGCGCCTTCGGCGGCGCGCGTGACGGCACCGACGTCGCGTACGTCGCCGTCGATCAGCCGACCAGGCAGGCCGCTGCCGCTCGCCGTGCGCGCGAACACGACGGGTGTGTGTCCCTGACGGGCGATCGCGTGAACGATCGTCCGGCCGAGGTACCCGGTGCCGCCCGTCACGAGCACTTTCATGGGTTGCTGCGCATATATCGGCGCGGGGTGCCGAGCCGACCGCCTGATCCCCTGATGATATGCTTTTGCCCGATGTTCAAGCGGCAGACCACCGGCTCTGTTGTCTGCGCCTCCTGCGGATCACTGGTCGGCGTCAACGACGATACCTGCTACTCCTGCGGACGGCGCAATCCCGGCCTGTGGGGCTTCGGTCCGATGTTGCGCGCCTTCGGCAACGATCTCGGCTTCGTGGCGCTCGTCGTGTACGGATGCTCTGCGCTCTACCTCATCAGCCTTGCGCTCACGGTCGCCTTCGGCGGCAACATCATGGGATCGGGCAATCCGCTCACGATGTTGGCGCCGCACGGACGCATCGAGTTTCTGCTTGGGGCGTCCGGTGCCGGGCCGGTGTTCGAGGCTGGCCGGTGGTGGACCGTTCTGAGCGCGTCCTGGCTGCACGGAAGCGTGCTGCACATCCTGTTCAACATGCTGTGGGTCCGGCAGCTCGGCCCGGCGACCGCCGACATCTATGGTCCCGGCCGGATGATCATCATCTACACGATTGCGGGCGCGGTGGGATTCACGCTGAGCAGTCTGGGCGGGCTCTTCATGGGATGGATGCCCATCCCGTTCCTGCGGGGCGCCTATCTGACCGTCGGGGCATCCGCCTCGATTTTTGGCCTGCTGGGTGCGTTGGTGTACTACGGCCGCCGCGGCGGGAGCTCGATGATCCGAAGCGAGGCCATGGGCTATGCGGTGACGCTCGGGATCATGGGGTTCATCCTGCCTGGCGTCGACAACTATGCCCACGCCGGGGGATTCCTTGGTGGCTATCTGGCGGGGGTCTGGCTGGACCCGTTGAAGCCCGAGCGCATGGATCATGTCTTCGGCGCCGCGATCTGCCTGTTGCTGACCGCGCTCGCGATCGTCGCCTCGGTCCTGACGGGGTACCAGGTGCTACTGTGAGTAGAGGTCGACGATCCGGTTGATCGCCCGCTGGCACACGCGGCAGAAGCCGACCCGGTCGCGCGTGAACATGATGCAGTCGGCTTCGGGGCGGTAGAGGCCGCGGGCCTCGTACGACGCGCCTTCGAAAGCGCCGACCGTCCGCGAGTACTTCATCCCGCCCAGCAGCTTCTCGTCCCACGCCCGCTGTTCGCGAAAGAGCGCGTCCATCTCGTCTTCGGGCGCGTTGCGTTTGCGGATCTCGCGCCGGCGCTCCTGAACGGCGCGACTGTGGCGCTCGAACTCCTCTTTCTGCCACGGCGTCGGCAGAGGAGTGCCGGGCGTGACGAGATCGCGCCACTTCAGCGTGGCCGGATCTGCGAGCGCGGTGACGTTCGGCTCCCAGGGCTCCAGTTTCTTGTCCGCGGTGGTCTCGTATGCGACATCCGAGGTGTAGTACTCGTCGGCCAGCGCCGCGAAGTGGTGCCCGAATTCGTGCACGAACACGTACTCGGCAAACGCGCTGTCGACCGAGGCGGTCGCCTGATCGTTGAAGATGCCACCGCCTCCGTAGGTGCGCTCATTGACCAGGAGTTCGACGAACTCGTACGGCGCCGCAGACGCCGCATCCCGCAGCGCACGATTGTCCAGGGTGAGCACGTAGCGTTCGGAGTCGAAGATGTTGTATTCGGCCGACAGTGGCGTCCGCCGGAAGACGCCGGCATTCGGCCGGTTGACGCCGCTCTCGGCCGACGGCAGGTCGAGGGCCCGGACGTTGAAGTCGCGCTTGCGGCTCTTGAACGGCTCTTCGTCGAACAGGGCATCGACGAGGCGCGCGACGTCTTTGTGGAACTTCGGCAGTTGCGCTCGCGTGTAGCCTTCGCTGATCACCAGTACGTCGACCTTCCCCGCGGCCGGTCCGTTCTCGAACACGCTCCAGACGGTTCCCGCATGCGCTCGGAGCGGCGCGGCGTTGACGAATCGCGAGTCGGGATCAACGTCGGTCGTCCAGACCGTCGCGAAGCGGTTGTCGGGCTGGCGCTTCTGGAGCGTTACGCGCACCGGCTGCTTCGGCCAGGGGAACCGCAACGACTCGTGAAAGCTTCGATGGCTGGTCTTGACTTCGGCGGTCGTCTCCCATTCTCCATAAATCGAGGCGAACCCACGGGAGTAGAGCACGCGGTCGCTCGTCCTGTCGCGCACGTCGAAGAAGTACTTGCCGAGATTCGTCGTGTCGACGAACTGGGTGCGGCTTCCCGCCCATGGGCCGTCGTTGACGACTCGATCGAGCGCGAGCGTCTCGCCCGACGTGGGGCCGCCCGTATGGACGTAGTCCACGCGCATCGTCCTCGTGAAGTCGAAGGGGGCATCAATCGATTGCCGGACTGCCGGGGGGATCTGAAGGATGAGACCGAACATCAGCAGAACGAGCCGGATGGCCATGACCTCTCCAGTATAATTCGCGCGTGCGCAAACCCGTGGTGCTCATCACCGGCGCTGGCGGAGAGATCGGACACGGTCTCATCGAACGGCTCGCCGGGCAGTCCACGCGGGCCGTCGTCACGCTCGACGTGGCCCGCCTCGATCCGCCGATTGCGTCGAAGGTCGACCGCGAGATCACAGGATCGATTCTCGACCGCAGCGTACTCGAGCGAATCCTCGCGGAGTTCCAGGTGGAGCTGGTGTTTCATCTCGCGGCGCTCTTGTCCACTCGGGCGGAGTTCACGCCCGTCACGGCACATCAGGTCAACGTGGAAGGCACGCTCAACCTGCTCGAGTTTGCGCAGCGCGAGGCCGAATCACACGGGCGGCCCGTCGTGCTTATGTACCCGTCGTCGATTGCCGCGTACGGGCTTCCCGATCTCGCGACCAAGGCCCGGGCCGGCAAGGTTCGCGAGGACGAGTGGGCGCATCCGATAACCATGTACGGCTGCAACAAGCTGTATTGCGAGCAGCTCGGACGTTACTACGCGCACCACTACAAACAGCTTGCCGCGGAACACTCGAGCGCGAGAGTGGACTTTCGCTCGCTCCGATTTCCGGGACTGATTTCAGCTCAAACGGTACCGTCCGGCGGGACGTCGGACTATGCGCCGGAGATGATGCACGCTGCCGCCAGGGGCGAACCGTATGCGTGTTTCGTGCGTCCTGACACGAGGATTCCGTTCATGGTCATGCCCGACGGCGTCGAGGCGCTGCTGCAGCTGGCATCGGTACCTGCGGAGCGTCTGACGCGAACGGCCTACAACGTCAGCGCGTTCAATCCCTCGGCCGACGAAATCCGCGCCGTCGTCATGCGATCGTTCCCTGACGCACACATCACGTGGGACACCGACGCGAAGCGCCAGCGCATCGTCGACTCGTGGCCTGCTGACGTCGACGACAGCGCCGCGCGTCGCGATTGGGGATTCGCGCCGCGTTACGACTTCGACACTGCTTTTGACGACTACCTCATCCCTGGGATTCGAGTGAGGTATTCATAGGTCGTTTACGTCGTCAGCCACTCCGGAGGCGGGGCGATGGCTTCGGTTGGCGTCGGACCGGGATCTGGACGACCTGACCCGGTGAGCCGCGAGATGGCGCGCACCGTCATGTCGTGATTGCACAGGATCTGACACGACAGCCGCACTCCCGTCGCGCCTTTGGCGGCGAGCACCTGCCGTTCGGCGACCGTCATCGTCGAGGGTTCGCCGTCGATGAACTCCACGCGGCACGTGGTGCAGCGCGCGTTGCCACCGCAGGCGTGCAGCACGTCGACCTTGGCGTCCTGTTCGATCGCGAGCACGAGGCGCTTGTCCGGCGCAACCTCAACGGCGTCAAATCCTTCTACGGTCAGCTGTGGCATCTTGACAGGGACCTGTCTCGTAAACTGTGGGTGGGGTGTCTGATACGCGTGTGCGGTATGCGCGCACGCGCCATCAGCGTACCCATCATACCGTCGCCATCGGTACCTGCGCACGATATACTCGTCCCACTCGTCCGGCGCCAACGGGAGTCGGTGTCGAGCGAGGGCCGTCCTCCGATCGGCACTCCGATCGGCTCAAGGGGGCGATTTCGGACGCGCGCTCAGCACAAATGCACGACATCAGGATCGCCCTGCGGGCGCTGGCCCTCCGTCCCGGGTTCACCCTCATCGCGCTCATCACCCTCGCCCTCGGAATTGGCGCCAACGCCGCGATCTTCAGCGTGGTCGACGCGGTGCTCGTGCGGCCGCTGCCGTTCGCCGACCCGGATCGGCTGGTGATGCCGTGGGAGTTCAGCGCAGAGGTGCAGCAGCGGGCCGGCTTCGATCGCCTTCCCGCGTCTCCTGGCGACGTCACGGACTTCATCAGCCGCAATACCACGTTCGAGCAACTCGCCTCGCTGCGCGCCGAGCGTGTCAACCTGACCGGAGGCGGCGACCCTGAACGGGTCGGCGCCGTGAGGGTGAGTCGCAATTTCCTCACGACGCTTGGCGTGCAACCCGTTCATGGACGCGACTTTGCGGAGACCGACACCTCGGCAGGACGCGTCATCCTGATCGGCCACGGCTTGTGGCAGCGTCGATACGGTGGTGCCGCCGATGTCGTGGGACGCGCGATTTCTCTCAACGGCGAGCCCGCGACCATCGTCGGCGTCATGCCGCAGTGGTTTCACTTCCCCGCGGGAGGAGAGTTGCCGACCGGGTTCGGCTATGCGCCGATACCGGAGGTCTGGAGTCTGGATCGGCTGACGCCGGAACAGCAGCGGACCCGCGGCGGCAAGAGTTTCTCGCTCGTCGGCCGTTTGCGCGACGGTGTGAGCCTGCAGGTCGCGGAAGCCGATCTCGCGGCGATCGCTGCCGACATCGCGCGGCAGTTTCCCGCCTCGAACGCCGGGTGGACGGTTCGCGTGATTCCGTTGCGCGAGCAACTCGTTGGCAACTTGCGAACGCCGCTCCTCGTGCTCTTGACGGCGGTCGGGATCGTGCTGCTCATCGCCTGTGCCAACGTCGCCAATCTGCTGCTCGTGCGGGCGGCTTCGCGCCAGCGGGACGTTGCCGTTCGCTACGCGCTTGGCGCCGAACGCTGGCAGATCCTCAGGCAGCTGCTGGTCGAGAGCCTGATGCTGTCGCTCGTGGCTGGCGCCGTCGGTCTGCTCCTCGGATGGTGGTCGCTCAAGGGCCTGTTGGCGATGCTGCCGGTGGGCACGCCCGCGGTGTCCGACGCCGTCCTCGACTGGCGCGCGCTGGCCTTCACGACAGCCGTGTCGGTCCTGACGGGGCTCGTGTTTGGCGTGGTGCCCGCCTTTCAGATCGCGCGCGTGGACCTCACCGAAGGTCTTCGCGAGGGTGCGCGCGGCTCGATTGGAAGTCGCCGCGCCCACCGGACGCGCGGCGTGCTCGTCGTCGTCGAAGTCGCGCTCGCCGCGATGCTGCTCATCCTGGCCTCGCTGTTGATCCAGACGTTCGTTCGGTTGTTGAACGTGAATACCGGCTTCCGGACCGACGGAGTGCTGACGATGGAGGTGGCGTTGCCGCGCACCGTGTATTCAGGGCAGCGTCCCGCCGAGTTTTTCGAGAGGCTGGTGACGCGGCTGTCGGCGGTGCCCGGCGTCGATGCCGTGGCGGCAACGTCGAGCGTGCCGCTGGCCGGGACCGAGAATCTGCGGCAGGTGACCGTCGAGGGACGGCCCCGGCCCGAGCCTGGAAAGGAAATCATCGCGGACTTCCGTGTGGTGACGCCGAGGTATTTCAGGACCATGGGCATTCCGCACGTCTCCGGCGACGAGCTGCCGCTGCAGCCGGGTCCGGAGAGTCCGCCGGTTCTGGTGATCAATTCGATGATGGCGGATACGGTATTCTCTGGCGAGAATCCACTGGGCCGCCGTCTCAAACTGACGAGCTATGATCAGACCGCACCGTGGTACACGGTTGCCGGCGTGGTCGGCGACACGCGTCACACGGCGCTCGACAGCGCGGTCCGCCCACAGGTGTACGTGCACCAGAGCATCGAGCCGTCATTGCAGATGATTGTGGTGTTGAGGACCAGGGACGATCCGGCAGGGTATGCGCCGGTGGCGCGCGCGGCGGTCCACGAGCTGGACGCCAACCAGCCTGCCGGCCGGATTCGGACGATGAGGGCTGTCGTGTCGGATGCCGTCGCGCGACAGCGCTTCACGATGTTCCTGGCGGGAGTGTTTGCCGCGCTGGCGCTCGTGCTGTCCCTCGTCGGCCTCTATGCGGTCGTCTCGTACTCAGTCGCCGAGCGTACGCACGAGATCGGCCTGCGGTGCGCCCTCGGCGCCACGCCGCGCAGTCTGCTCGGGCTGGTGTTGTCCGACGGGCTCAAGCTTGTCGGCGTCGGTGTCGCGTTGGGGCTGACCGCCGCCTTCGTGCTGGCGCGGTTCCTCGAGACCCAGCTGTTCGGGGTCACCGCCCACGATCCCGGCACCTTTATCGCCGTCCCGCTCCTGCTGTTCTCCGCCGCCGTCGTCGGCTGCCTGATCCCCGCTCGCCGCGCCACGCGCATCGACCCGATGACCGCCCTGCGGACGCAGTGACACGGGCGGGGACACTCAACCGTGACTGTCCCGTTTGAGTGTCCCCGAACGACGGCATGATCCCCTCGAAGCTCCTGGTCGCGGCGTATGCCAGCGGATGGTTTCCGATGGCGACCGACGGCGAGATTCGGTGGTATTCGCCAAATCCCAGAGGTATCCTGCCACTCGACGAGGTCCACATCCCGCGGCGGTTGGCGCGTGTCGCGCGGCACAGCAGGTTTCGCGTCGAGATCGACCAGGCGTTTGGGGATGTGATCCGTGCGTGCGCGGCCGACGATCGCGACCCCGCGGATCCTGGGAGCTGGATAAACGATGAGATCATCGAGAGCTATACGGCGCTGCACGAGCAGGGGATCGCACACTCGGTCGAGACGTGGCTCGGCGATCGCCTGGTCGGCGGGTTGTACGGAGTGGCGCTGCGCGGCGCGTTCTTCGGGGAATCCATGTTCCACCGCGAGACCGACGCGTCGAAGGTCGCGCTCATAGCGCTCGTCGAACGCCTGCGTGCGCGAGGATACATGCTGCTCGACACTCAGTGGGTCACCCCGCACCTCGAGCAGTTCGGAGCGGTGGAGATTCCGAGGGCCGATTACCTGCAGCGCCTCGAGCAGAGCCTGCGGCTCGATTGCACGTTCGTGTAGAACCACGGACAACACGGACAACACGGTGTTGGTAAGCGCGGTTCGCGAACCGCGCCTGGGTGTGAGATGGTCTCTCTCAATGCACGGTGTAGGGTTCGCTCAGCGCGACGGGGGCGATCCTGGCGTCGAAGCGCTCGCCGAGCCCGGTGATCATCTGGTAGGTGCCCTCCAGAATTCCGAAGGGAGTGGGCAACGGCCAACCGGACGTGTACTCGAACGATTCGCCAGGCGCGAGCGTCGGCTGCTTGCCGACGACGCCCGGGCCGCGGACTTCATCGATGTGCCCGGCGCTGTCGGTGGCGACCCAGTGGCGCGTGAGGAGCTGCACGGTGTCGGTGCTTTCGTTGACGATCGTAACGGTGTAAAGAAAAAACCACTTGTTGCCCGATGGCTGGGACCGTTCCGGCGAGTACCGCGCGAGTACCTGCACGCGAACGCCCCGCGTCGTGGCTTCCGATGTGAACATACTTCAGCATCATGAACGATTCGCGCACTGACGAGCAAGGCGCGGGCCTCTGCGCCGGGTGCGCGCATGCGCTCGTCATTCGCAACGACCGCGGTTCGCGCTTCTTTCTCTGCCGGTTGTCGGCGACCGACCCCCGCTTCCCGAAATACCCTCCGCTGCCGGTGCGCCAGTGCACCGGATACGTGCCTTCCCCCGAAGACGACGATCAGGACGCAAGTTAATCGCGACCGATTTTGCTAGCATTGGAATGAGATGCACGCTCTTGAAGCGGCTCGGCTGAAGCCGGGCGTCACGGTCCGTACGCTGCCGGCGGACCCGGCCATCATCGAGACAGTCCAGGACCCACAAGCGCCGGCGGCCGCGTTGATCACCGGTCGCGCGCTCGTCTTCTGGGATCCCAGGAGTCTTCCGGGGACCAGATTCGCCAGGAAGCTCGACGCTATCGACACGGATCAGATCACTCCGGCAGCCGACTGCGTGTCCGAGAGCCTGGACACGCTCGACGAGCGCTGGAAGGCCGGATCGTTCCGATACCTGATGCCGGATTTCCGCGAGCGCGTGCACCGCGGCGAAACCTTTGTCATCGCGGGCGACCGCTTCGCGATCGGATCGTCGCGCGAGATGAGCCCGGCGGGCCTGAAGGGCGTCGCCGAGGAAGCCGGGCTGCAGATGGTCATCGTCTGTGGCAACAACATGGGAGACATCTTCCGGCGGAACAGTTTCAACCTCGGCCTGCACGTCGTTCAGAGCCCGGAAGCCGTCGCTGACGCGCAGGACGGTGACGAGCTCACCTTCGATCCCCTCTCGAGGCAGCTGCGGAACGTCACGCGAGGAAAGACTTACGAGCCAGTGCCCCTCTCTCCCAAGGAAGAAGAGATTCGCCGGAGCGGAGGGATCTTCGAGGTCGGCCGGCGCGACTTCCGAAAGTCCGTGCTCACGCGCCCGTCGGTGGATTGGCCGGAGCTCCACGCCGCTGAGAAGATGACGACGACCGAGCAGATCATCTGGGCGCACCGGGTCGACAAGGACCTCAGGCCGGGAGATCTGACGCCAGGCACCACGCTGCGCGTGTACGCCGATCTGCTTCCGGCCTCGGACGGCACGGCGCCGTTCTCCATTCACACGTTCAACCAGATTACCGGCGGCCAGGCGATTTATCCCCGGCAGGCGGCCATCGCAAACGATCATTTCGTTTTCACGGGGCTGGATGCCGACGACAAACAGACGGGGATCGGCCGCGAGTTCGCACGGCTGCACGACATCCAGAAGCCCTACTACGCCACGCCGGGCGACGGCATCTTTCATTTCTACTTTCCCGAGCAGGGGCTCGTGATGCCGGGGCAGTTCATTCCGGGCGCCGACTCGCACAGCCGCGCCTACGGCGCCTACGGCGCCGTCGGCATCGGCGTCGGTTCGACGACACTCGGGTTCGGCTGGTCGACCGGTTACATCTACTTCACGCTCGCCAGACAACGGCGGGTGGTGTTTCGTGGACGATTGCAGCCCTGGGTCAGCGGGAAGGACATCGTGCTCGAGCTCCTCCGCCAGTGGGGCGCGAAACAGGCGCAAGGGATGTCGGTCGAGCTCGTGGACGCCGACCGGCAACTGCCGATCGCGTATCGCAACACGATCGCCAACATGATGGCGGAAGCTGAAGCACAGAACGGCATCTTCGCGCCCGATGACATCACCTATGCGTGGTATCGGCAGAAGGGCGTGACGAATCTGCCGTACCCGCCGATCGTGCCCGGCGCGCGCGCCGTGTACGAGATCGACGAGAGCGTCGATCTCTCGGCCGTCCAGCCGATGATTGCCAAGCCGTTCAGCCCCGGAAACGCATTCCCCGCAGGAGAGGTGGCGCGCGAGCACATCACGTTCGACAAAGCAATGATCGGGTCGTGCACGAACGGTAGCTACGACGATCTGTTGCAGGCGGCGCTCGTACTCCGCGCGGCGCGCGAGCGCGGCGTGAAGAAGGTCGAGCGCGAGCTGGCGATCTTCCCTGGTTCCGGGGGCGTCGGCCGGCAGATCGAGCAGCCGGACCCGCGGCTCGGCGGCGAATCGATCGCCGAGGTCTTCCGCTCGGTCGGCGGCGGCATCCGGCAGTCGTGGTGCGGCCCGTGCTTCGGTCAGGGGCCTGACGCGTTGACGAAAGGCCAGCGCGCGATCACGTCGTTCAACCGCAACTGGCAGAACAGAATGGGCCTCGGCGGCGAAGGTTACCTCGCGAGCCCGGCGGTCGTCGCCGCCTCGGCGCTGCTCGGCTTCATGGCACCCCCCTCCGAGCTGGGCCTCGTCTGGGAACCGGAAACGTTCGGCGTGTGACGCTCGGTCTCTGGCGCACCGTCTGCGTGCTGGCTGTGCTCGCGCTGACCGGGCAGAGCAAGAGCCTTATCCCGCTCACGGTCGGGATGGTCATCGACCGATCGGTAACCATCCGTCCAGGTACCTATCGTCTCGCCGCGTCGCCCGACCTCGCGCGCCCTGCCATCACGATCCGCGGTGAGAACATCACCATAGACTTCAACGGCGCGGTGCTCGCCGGAGGACCAGACGGCGCGGACCCGGATGCATACGCCGGCGTCGGAATGCTGATTGACGGCGGTCGCAAGATCACGGTGAAGAACGCAGTGGTCCGCGGGTACAAGGTCGGGATTCTGGCCCGGCAATCTCCCGAGCTACGTGTCTCGCGCAACGATCTGTCCTACAACTGGAAGCCACGGCTCTACAGCGGCGTCGAGAAGGAAAGCCTCGTCGACTGGATGTCGTATCACCAGAACGAGAAGGACGAGTGGCTGAGGCAGGGTGCTGGGATCTATCTGACGGAATGCGATCGCGCAGAAGTGGATCACAACACCGCCGTCCAGGGGCAGAACGGCCTGATGATCACGCGGTCGTCCGGCCTCAAGATCTGGAACAACACGTTCCAGTTCCTGTCCGGCATCGGCGTCGGGCTGTACCGCACCACCGACAGCACGATCATGCACAACCGGATCGACTGGTGCGTCCGCGGGTACAGCCACGGTTTCTACAACCGCGGTCAGGACTCCGCGGGCCTGCTGATGTACGAGCAGTCGAGCAAGAACAGCGTGGCGTACAACTCGATCACGCACGGCGGTGATGGGTTGTTCCTGTGGGCCGGGCAGTCGACGATGGATACGGGTCAGGGCGGGTCGAACGCCAATCTGTTTCAGCAGAACGACTTCAGCCACGCAGTCACCAACGGTATCGAGGCCACTTTCAGTTACAACAAGTTCATCGGCAACCGCGTCGAAGACTGCTGGCATGGTGTCTGGGGCGGCTACAGCTACGGCTCGATCTGGGAAGGCAACCGCTTCGCGAGGAACACAGAAGGTATCGCCATCGAGCACGGCCTGGGCAACAAGATCGTGTCGAATACGTTCGATGGCGACGAAACCGCGATTCGCCTCTGGCAGAATCCAACGCAGGATCCGAACTGGGGGTATCCGAAGTACCGCGACACCAGAAGTCACGGCTATCTGCTGGAAAAGAATCAGTTCAAGGGCAACAAGACCGCCCTTGACGTTCGCGCGACGACCGGCGTGGAGGCTTTCCGCGACACCTTCGAGGCGGTGGGAACGCGGCTGGCTGGTGACTCCGCGGTTGATCTCGACGTCGTCCCGGAGTTGTACATCATTTCTGACGACGTTCTGTTGTCGAAGCTTTCGGGCGGCATCGACCCCATGATCAAGGACGAGGGCAGGCGTGGCCGCGCCCGGATCATCGTCGACGAGTGGGGACCGTACGACTGGAAGTCCCCGAAGCTGTGGCCCACCGGACGATCCGACGAACAGCCTCTGCGTCTGCGTGTGCTTGGACCTCAGGGTGAGTGGACGCTGACAAGCGCGCGCGGCGCGACGGTCTCGTCGAACGCCGGCCGCGTACCCGGTGAGATCGTCGTGACGCCAGCGACGACGTCACCCATCGACTTCACCGTGACGCTCGAGTACCGCGGCAGCGACGTGATCTCGACGCGCGGGGCCCGGACACCGGCAGGGAAGCCCTACACGTTCAGCTACGCGCGCTTCTTCGCGCCAATCGATTGGACCATCAAGTTTTTCGAATATGGCGATGATACGGATCCAGTGAAGCAGCCGGCAGGCTTTGCGAAGCTCCTGGAGAGAACGCCGCTGAAGACGCTGTCCGCGAACCGGCTGGACTACATCTCCGGCCGCGCGATAGAAGACGGCGTCCCGCGCGATCGCTTCGCGCTGGTCGCCGAGGGCGCCACGAACCTCCCGCCTGGCGACTACACCCTCCAGGTCATCTCGGACGATGGGGTGCGGGTGTGGATAGACGGTGCGATGATTCTCGATGAGTGGACGCCGCACGAGTCGAAAGTCAGTCGGGTTCCGATCGGTGGCGGCACGCGCCGGTTCAAGGTCGAATACTACGACGTCACAGGATTTGCTGAGCTCCGCTTCGACATACAGAGGAAATGATGGACTGGATTGCCGACCCGCAGATTTGGATCGCCCTCGCGACGCTGACCTTCCTCGAGATCGTCCTCGGCGTCGACAACATCATCTTCATTTCCATCCTGTCAGGAAAGCTGCCAGTGGAGCAGCAGCCGCGGGCGCGGCGGCTCGGCCTGCTGGGCGCGATGGTCACGCGCGTGATGCTGCTCTTCTCGCTGGCCTGGATCATCCGGTTGACCGCACCGTGGTTCACGGTGCTCGGTCAGGAGATCTCGGGGCGCGATCTCATCCTCATCCTGGGTGGTCTGTTCCTGCTCGCGAAGAGCACGCACGAAATCCACGAGAAGCTCGAAGGCGAGGAAGGACACGCGTCGAGCCGCGTCGCGGCATCGTTTACGAGCGTCATCATCCAGATCATGCTCCTCGACATCGTCTTCTCGCTCGATTCGGTCATCACGGCCGTCGGCATGGTCGACGAGTTGTGGGTGATGGTCGCGGCGGTCATCATGGCCGTCGGCATCATGATGTGGTCGGCCGAGCCGATCAGCGCGTTCGTACACCGCCATCCGACCGTCAAGATGCTCGCGCTCAGCTTCCTGCTCCTCATCGGGCTGTCGCTGCTCGCCGAGGGTTTCGGCCATCACATCCCGAAGGGCTACATCTACTTCGCAATGGGCTTCTCCGTGTTCGTGGAGTCCATCAACCTCCGACTCAGGAGGAAGGCGAGCCCCGTGCAGCTTCATGAAGCGTACGTGGAGGCCCCGGAACCTTCGAAGCCGGTGAAGCCACGGGAACGGCAGACGAAGCTCTAGCCTGTGTTGTGCGCGGTTTGAAACGTGCCGCTGGCGAGAGGCGTCTTAACGTGTATCCCAATTGCGATCTCCAGGAGGATTGTTCGAATGACCAGTTTGGCAACGTCCTTGACCGCTGCGGCCTTTGCGGCATCCGCAGCGATTTCAGCACAGACTCCCGCGCGAGCGCCACAGGTGGCCGCCGGCAAGCCGACCCAGTGGCAGATCGATCCCGTCCACTCGGCCGCCAGCTTCAGCGTTCGTCACCTGATGGTGTCGACCGTTCGCGGGCAGCTCGGGGTGATCACCGGCACGGTCGAGTACGACGGCAAGGACGTGCGCACCATCAAAACGGACGTGAGCATCGACGTTAAGGGCATCAACACTCAGAACGCGAAGCGGGACGAGGATCTGCGCGGCCCCGACTTTTTCGACACGGCGAAATACCCGACAATCACGTTCAAGTCCAAGCGTGTGGAGCCAGGGACCGGCGGTGCGTTCAAGTTGATCGGCGACCTCACGATTCGCGGCACGACAAAGGAGGTCGCGCTCGACGTTGAGCCGCCGGCGCCGGTCACCAAAGGGCTGCGAGGCGTGGTCACGGGTACCACGGCAACGACTCGTATCAAGCGTCTCGAGTATGGGTTAAAGTACAACGCGATGATCGAGGCTGGTCCAGTCGTCGGCGACGAGGTGACGATCACGATCGATCTGGAGATTGGGCGCGTGTCGGCGCCTGGCACCGCGGCAAACTGACCTTCATCGCCGCGTCACGTGTAGTTGGGGTCCGTCGGCGTCGATCGGGCCCCTCTTGTTTTATGTGCATCACCTTCGCACCCCTACTCGTCGGCCTGCTGCTTGCTCTCGTCCCATTCGAGTCGGCGCCGAGAACACCGGTGCTCGTCGAGCTGTTCACGTCCGAGGGATGCTCGAGCTGCCCTCCGGCCGATGTGCTGCTCACGAGGCTCCTGCGCGAGCAACCGCTGGCCGACGTCGAAATCATCCCGCTCTCGCTGCACGTGGACTACTGGGATCACCAGGGGTGGAAAGATCCATTCGCGTCGAAGGTGTTCACCAGCCGCCAGGAAGCCTACTCGAAGATCTTCGGCGAGAACCGTCTGTACACGCCCCAGATGGTCGTCGATGGCCGCGACGAGCTCAATGGCAGCGACGAAGCCGCCGTCCGTCGCGTCGTGCAAGCGGCCGCCTCGCGTCCTCACCTTGCGCTTCGAGTCGATGCCCGCGCGCGGGGAAGCGCGGTCCGTCTGTCCATTGACCTTCCCGCCGCGCCTGCCGACGGTGAACCGATTGACGTGCTGGTCGCGCTGACCGAGGACGATTTGAGCTCCGTCGTGCGACGCGGAGAGAACGGCGGTCGCACGCTCAGCCACGTCGCCGTCGTCCGCAAACTCGAATCTCTCGGATCGCTCGAGCGCGAGTCGTTCGTCGCTGACGGCCAGATGGGCCTCGATCGCACCTGGAAGACGGGCAAGATGCGGGCCGTCGCATGGCTCCAGGGGCGCCGCACCCGTCACGTGTACGGCGCGGCCGCTGCGTCGCTAGGACAATGACCGCTCGTGCTTAGCGTCCTACTGAATCTGATTTTGCTTTCGCAGACCGGACAGGTGCCCGCAGCTGCAGTGCCGGTGTACGTTCCCGAACGCGTCTACGACACGCGCCGCCAGGCCTTTGCCGATCTGGAGAGCATGCTCGCCGACATCGCCAAAGCCGATGTCGTGTTCGTCGGCGAGCAGCACGACGATCCGAACACCCACCGGCTTGAAGGGGCGATCCTCGATGGGCTCCATCGCCGTGGCGTGTCGGTCACGTTGTCGCTCGAGATGTTCGAGCGAGACACGCAGGCGAGTCTCGACACGTATCTGGCCGGCACGATCGGCGAAGAAGAGTTCCTGAGGACGTCGCGTCCCTGGCCCCGCTACGCGACGGACTACCGGGCGCTCGTCGAGACGGCCAAAGCACACGGCTGGTCCGTGATCGCGTCGAATGTCCCGAGACGGTTTGCGTCGAGCGTCGCAAAGGGTGGCCTGAGTGCGCTCGACGGCCTGCCGCCGACGGAGCGCGCGTGGGTCGCCACCGATCTGCAGTGCCCTCGCGATGTCTACTTCGATCGCTTTTCAGAGACGATGAGCGAACACCAGGGCGCGGATAAAGAAGACCAGCGCAGCACCACCGAGCGCTACTACTTGTCGCAGTGCCTGAAGGACGAGACGATGGCCGAAGCGATCGCCGCCGGTTTCGAACGGCACGGCCGCAAGCTCGTCGTGCACGTCAACGGGGCATTTCACAGCGACTTCGGCCTTGGCACCGCGGAGCGGGTGCGGCGGCGCCTGAACGACCGGCGCGTCGCGGTCGTGTCGGTGCTGCCGGTCAAAGACCTCGACGCCGTCGCGCCTGCCGACGACGACCTCAAGCGCGCGGACTATCTCGTCTACACCTTCGGCGAAAGCAAGAAGTAGCCTTCCTTACTTCACCGATCCGGCTCTCTTTACTTCAACCTTTCCGGCTCTCTTTACTTCAACCTTTCCGGCTCTCTTTACTTCAACCTTTCCGGCTCTCTTTACTTCAACCTTTCCGG
>Ga0184612_10000231_pt1 | contig 24822 bp, 20 predicted proteins | sample PLM3_60_coex_FD_133163 | JGI IMG/M metagenome (GOLD analysis project Ga0184612, IMG submission 133163) | Groundwater sediment microbial communities from an aquifer in East River, Colorado, USA - PLM3_60_coex | ecosystem: Environmental > Terrestrial > Soil > Riparian zone | place: USA: East... | reverse complement strand
GTCCGTCTCGTGAGAGCGCCCGAGCGCAAGGGGAAAGAGCACGCTCAGGGCCTCGCCGTCGTCGCCGCCAAGGGCGAGATCCTCGTGTTCACGGATGCCGCCACGATCCTGGACCCGGACGCCGTCCGGAGGCTGATGGCGAATTTCGCGGATCCGACCGTCGGGGCGGTCAGTACCGAGGACGTCATCGTGGACGCTCATGGGAATCCAACGGCCGAGGGACTCTACGTGAGGTACGAGATGTGGGTGCGTCGCCTCGAAGGTCGCTTCCACTCGCTCGTCGGCTTGAGCGGGTCCTGCTTCGCGATTCGCAGGGAGCTGTGCTCGGACTGGTCACCCGTTCTGGCTAGCGATTTCATGGGAGCCCTCCGCGCCGCCCGCAACGGCTATCGTGCAATTGCGGACTCCTCGGCGCTGGGCAGGTTCGTCGCCCTCGTGTCGACTCAGGCTGAAATGCGCAGAAAGATCAGGACCTTTCTCCGCGGAATCACTGTTTTGATGGCGAACCTGGATCTCTTGAATCCCCTCCGCTACGGCCGATTTGCCTTTCAGTTGGCGAGCCACAAAGTCTTGCGCTTCGTCGTGCCCTTCCTGTTACTGACCATCCTGATGACCAGTGTCTTCCTGAGCAACGAGCCCCTCTATGCGGCTATCTTCTGGGCGCAGGCGGGCTTCTATGTCGTCGCGTGCGCCGGTGGAATCGTCAGTCCGCTCCAGCGGAACCGTATGTTCCGCACCGCCTACTTCTTCATGATGGTGCAGTGGGCCATGCTCAGAGCCTGGGGGAAGTACGCGCTGGGCCAGCAGCAAGTGACCTGGGAGCCGTCGAGACGTCACCGCATCACGCGGACAGCGCCCTCGTCATACGGATCGGAGCGCCGCGTTACTAGATGAAAACCGACTCTCTCATGCGCTTCCTCATCACTCGTCTTCTCGCACGTGGGCCCAATGCCTGCGCCGCTGCGATCTCTTCGTGCAGGAGAACGGCGCGATCCGAGGGGAGGGAGCCATGACGGATATCCTGGGCATCTCCGCCTTTTATCACGATAGCGCCGCGTGTCTCTTGCGAGACGGCGAGATCATCGCCGCCGCGCAGGAGGAACGGTTCACGCGCAAGAAGCACTATGCCGGGTTCCCGAGCGAGTCGATTCGCTATTGTCTTCGTGAGGGAGGCATCTCTCTCCGCGACGTGCGCTACATCGCGTTCTACGACAAGCCCCTGGTCAAGTTCGAACGATTGCTGGAGACGTATCTCGCATACGCCCCGCGCGGGCTCCGGTCGTTCGTGACAGCGATGCCGGTCTGGTTGAAGGAGAAGCTGTTCCAGAAGAAGATGCTCCAGACCGAGCTGCTGACGCTGGCCGATGGCTTGAGGGAGTCGGAGCTGCCCCAACTACTCTTCGGCGAGCACCACGAATCTCACGCCGCGTCGGCCTTCTACCCTTCTCCTTTCGAGACGGCAGCGGTCCTGTGCATGGACGGAGTCGGTGAGTGGGCCACGACGTCGGCGTGGCTTGGCCGCGGGAACGAGCTCACGCCGCTCTGGGAGATCCCATTCCCGCACTCGCTCGGTCTCCTGTACGCGGCGTTCACTTACTATGCGGGCTTCAAGGTCAACTCCGGCGAGTACAAGGTCATGGGGCTGGCGCCCTACGGCCAGCCTAGGTACGTCAGGCACATCTACGAGCATCTGATCGACCTCAAGCCGGACGGAACGTTCCGGCTCAACATGGAGTACTTTGACTACTGCACCGGGCTGACCATGACCAACCGGAAGTTTGATGCCCTGTTCGGCGGCCCGCCCCGGAAGCCCGAGACCTGGCTGACGCAGCGAGAGATGGACCTGGCGCGGTCCATCCAGGAAGTCACCGAAGAAGTGATGCTGCGTCTGTCTCGGACGGTGCATCGGGAGACGGGCGCAGAGAATCTCTGTCTGGCGGGGGGAGTGGCTCTCAACTGTGTTGGCAATGGAAGAATATTGAGGGAAGGCCCGTTCAAAGGTCTGTGGATCCAGCCAGCCGCCGGTGATGCCGGCGGAGCGGTCGGCGTCGCCCTGGCGGCGTGGCACCAGCTCGACGGGCGGCCTCGAAAAGCCAACGGCCACGACGATGCGATGGGGGGGGCGCTGCTCGGTCCGGCTTTCTCCAACGAGGAAATCGAGGGGTTCCTGACGAAACACGGGGCTCCCTATGTGCGCCTGGACGACGACCAGCTGGTCGATCGGGTCGCGGACGCGGTGGCCGCCGGCAAGATCATCGGCTGGTTCCAGGGCCGCATGGAGTTCGGACCGCGAGCGCTCGGTGGTCGCAGCATCATCGGGGACGCCAGGAATCCCGAGACCCAATCGGTGATGAACCTCAAGATCAAGTATCGGGAATCCTTCCGACCGTTCGCTCCCTCGGTGCTGCGCGAGCGCGTCGCAGACTACTTCGAGATAGACACCGACAGTCCTTATATGCTGCTGGTCGCGCCCGTGCTGGTGAAGCGCCGCACCGAGGCGACGAAAGAGCAAGAGCGTCTGTGGGGAATCGAGCTTCTGAAAGTGCCACGGTCCGATATTCCCGCGGTGACACATATCGATCATTCGGCACGCATCCAAACGGTCCATGAGTCGACGCAGTCACGGTACTACGCGTTACTGAAGGCATTCGAAGCGAAGACCGGGTGCGGCGTCATCGTGAATACCTCGTTCAACGTCCGCGGCGAGCCGATCGTGTGCACCCCGGCCGACGCGTATCGGTGCTTCATGCGCACCGAGCTGGACCTCCTCGCACTCGAGAACTGCGTGCTAGAGAAGGCCCAGCAGAAGCCGCTCGAGAACGATAGCGACTGGCGCACCGAATTCGAGCTAGACTGAGGAGAGACAATCCCCCTTGAAACACCGGGATAACAAGAAACAGCTCCGACAGTTCGGCCTGCTCGTCGGCGGCATCTTCGCCGCGATCGGTCTCTGGCCCGCGCTTGTTCGCGCGCAGGCGCCTCGACCCTGGGCACTAGCCCTCGGGGCGGCACTGGTGGTCCCCGCTCTTGTCTGGCCTCGCGGCCTGACCCATGTCCATCGGGCCTGGATGGCGGCGGCAGAGGGCCTGGGGTGGATCAACACACGTATCCTTCTCTCCGTGATCTTCTATGGGCTCGTGACGCCGATGGGCATCGTCATGCGGCGCTTCGGGCGAGATCCGATGCACCGGCGCTTCGAGCCCGGCATGGCGACGTACCGCGTTTCCAAGCCGTCTCGACCCGCTGTGCACATGACCCGGCAATTCTGAGCGACATTTAAAGGCCGGGAGGAGTCGACATGATCGAGTTTGTCCTGGAGTTCTGGGCATTCATGAAAGAGCGGAAGAAATTCTGGCTGCTCCCAATTGTGATCGTGCTCCTACTGTTCGGCGGACTGATCGTGGTCACACAGGGTTCGGCGGTAGCGCCCTTCATCTACACCTTGTTCTGATCGGACACACAAGAGCCATCCACGACTGCCTGGCCGGGATGAGATGAGAAAGATCCTGATTGTCAGCTATCACTTTCCGCCGGATGCATCCGTGGGCGGTATGAGACCGGCGAAGTTTGCGAAATACCTCCCGCAGTTCGGCTGGCAGCCGATCATCTTGACCGTAAAGGAGCGCTATCATCCCTTGACCGACCACTCGAAGCTCAAGGATCTCGACCCCGCGCTACGCGCATACCGCACGCGGATGCTTCCGCAACCTGGCCGTCTCTACCTGGGTCTCAACGGCCACGTCCGGAAACCAACGACAGGACCAGCGAGCACCCCACCTACGACCACCTCCTCCACTCATCGAGGTGCCCTCTCGTCCATCAAGCGGGCTCTGGGTTCTCTAGAATGCCTCCCCGATGACAAGCAGGTCTGGATCCCGGTGGCGGTACCGATCGCTGCGAAGATTATCCGCCAGCACAAGGTGGACACTCTTCTGACCACCGGTCCTCCGATGTCGTGCCACGTGATTGGTCTCGCGCTCAAAGCCCTGACGGGGTGCCGCTGGGTCGCGGACTTCCGAGATCCGTGGCTTCTCGAGCGCGACGAATCACCACTGCCAAGCACGACATTTTCGCGGGCGGCGGAGGCGTGGCTCGAGCAGAAGACGATGCTCAAGGCGGACTCAGTCGTCTTCACCACCGATAGGATGCAGACGTATTTGCATCAACGTTATCCGTTCCTCACGACCAAGACCGCGGTCATTCCCAATGGCTATGACCCTTCGGACTTCAACCGGGGAGCCATCCGCGCTTGTCGAACCGATCATGACACCTTCACGCTGACGCACACGGGAACCATCTATCAAAAACGCAGCACGGAATTGTTGCTCCGCTGTCTTTCCGATCTCATCCACACCGGAAGGATTCCTCGTGCGCGAGTCCGCGTGAACTTCGTCGGGTCCTCACCGGCAGTACGCGAACGCGCAATTCAGCTCGATCTCGAGGACGTTGTGACAGTCATCGACTTCATGAAGTACGGGGAGTGTGTGGATCTCTTGCATCGCTCGGATGTTCTGCTGCTTTTTGCGCAGGGCCAGCCCTTGCAGATTCCGACCAAGCTCTATGATTACATTGCCGTAAGGAAGCCGATTTTGGTTATCGCGGAAGACGGCGCAACGGCCGACCTGGCCAGCCGACTACCTTATGCAACTGTCGTTAGACCCGAGGATCATGAGCGTCTCGAGGCGAAGCTGAAGGAGATGTACACCGAGTTCCACAGTGGCGCGCTCACTGTCACCGAGTCTGCGACCGACGGGATACATCGCGAGTTGACAAAGGTAGAACTGACGCGAAAACTAGCTCACCTCCTCAACTGAAGAGCTTTCAACATTGAGCACGACGCCATTCAACCGGACCGCGACTCGGGGGCGGACCTCAGCCACGTTACGTCTCCCGCTGACCTTTCTATGCGTTTCCTTGTTTTTCGAATACCTGCGCATCCACGAGATGATTCCCATTCTCGGGAAGCTCAAGATACAGACGGCGTTCCTTGCTCTCTTCATCTTCGTCGTGGTGCGACAGGCTCGCGAGGCAAAGGTGCGACTTGCTCGCCAGAGCCGTCTATTTCTGGGCTTCCTCGGCCTGGCTTTCATCACGTTCCCGTTGGCGACGAACTGGTTTTACGCCTTCGACTTCGCGCGTCTCATTGCCCTGACACTGGTTGGTCACTTCGCGATCGTGTCTATCCTTCGAAGTCAGCAGGACCTGAGGACGTTCTTGGTCTGGCTCATTGGCATTCACATCTATCTGGCCGCGAGAAAGGGTGGGGGAGGATACTTCCTTGGGGACGAAAACGATTTTAGCCTGGCCCTGAACATCGCGTTGCCCCTGGCCATATATCTCTTTCGTCAGGCTCGGAAGCCTTGGAGCCGTGTCTGCTGGGGCCTCGGAGTCGCGGCGATATTGCAGGCCATTGTATTCAGCTTCTCCCGCGGAGGGTTCCTCGGCCTCGCGTCAATGGGCGTGTACTGGGCCGTCACCAGCAGGAAAAAGGGCGAGGCCATCACTACGCTAGTCTTGGCAGCGATTCTTGTGGTTGCTGTGGCATCGCCAGAGTATTGGGAGGAGATTGAGACGATCGCGTCGACGGAAGAGGGGACCGCGCAACTGCGACGGGACTACTGGGCGGCTGCACGTCGGATGTTCGCGACCTCGCCGATCTGGGGGGTGGGCGGCAACAACTTCGGCGTCTTGTTCCCCGAGTACGCCTTGGAGTTTCCGGAAGAGTACCGACCAAACCAGTGGGGTAGAGCAACCCACAGCCTCTACTATCAGCTGCTCGCGGAATTCGGCCTGCTCGGCATCTCGCTCATTGGCGCCGTCCTTGTCTTGAATTTCCGGGACCTGAGGCAGATTCGCGCTCTTGGACGGAAGGGCAGGTGCTCCAGCTCCATCGAGCAGCTGGCGGAATGCCTTCGGTTGAGCTGGGTCGGATTGCTGGTCTCTGGGACATTCATATCGGTGCTCGGCTATCCGCATCTGTACTACCTCACCGCGCTCACGCTCGTCGTCCACAGGTTGGCACTCGAGGAATCGCTGTCGCCCAAACCAGAGCCGTCAGCAGCAGTGCGAAGCGCGATCGGGCGCTGGTCAACGACCTGACGACGAGCGAGCTCCCACACACGGTGCTCCACGCCATCGAAACGGGTGGCCCAAGAACTGCCCCGCCTCCAGGGACGTTCGCCTTCGATACATCGAAGGCGAAGATAGGCCGCGGCTGGAAGCCGAGCGTCCCATTGCAGGAGGGCTTACAAAGGACGTGGGCGGAAGTGCGATGACAACAATACTCGGGTGGTTATGTGTCGCTATCTTCCTTCCAGCGACCCTCCTCGTTGTCTATCAGTGGATATTTGCTGTGGTCTCGCTATGCAGCCCAACGCCTGGGGTGCCTGCCGGGCCAAGGAAACGGGCAACGTTTCTCATTCTTATCCCTGCACACAACGAGGAGTCTAGTCTGCCCCGGACGCTTGAGAATTTGCAGCGCCTTCAATACCCCAAGGAGCTCGTTGAAATTGTTGTGGTCGCAGATCGGTGTAATGACGGCACAGTCGCTATTGCTCAGAGAAGTGGTGCGCGGTGCCTGGAACGGACAACGGGTCCGTCGGGGAAGGGAGCCGCGATCGCCTGGTCGATTGAGGAATTACGGAAAGGTGGCACGGACTTCGAGGCGCTTCTTATCCTCGATGCCGACACGATCGCAGATCCTGGCGCTCTCGAAGCCTTCAATGAAAGCCTTCTTTCAGGGCACCGGATTCAACAGGGATATTGTTACATATCGAACCCGTGGGATACTCCGTTCACTCGCATCATCGCTGTCACGAGCCTTCTGCGAAATAAATTCTTCTATCGCGGAAAGGCCGTGGCCAGGTTGTCAGGGATGTTAATCGGAACTGGAATGTGTTTTAGCCATGACATTGTTAGACATTATGGGTGGACGGCGTTTTCAGTGGCGGAGGATATTGAGTTCTCTGTATCCTTGCTGCTCGCCGGAGAAGCAATTCATTTCAATCCTCGCGCGCGGGTCTTTCAGTTGGAGTCGAGTAGCCTACGGCAGGCATCTGGACAGCGCCTTCGCTGGGCCGGAGGCCGGTCTTCGATAGCGGTGAGGAGTGTGTGGGCGCTCTTTAGGATGGGACTACGGCGCCGCAGTCCCTACCTGTTGGACGCCGGACTAACTCTCGCGGCTCCGAACTACTCGAGTCAGGCAACAGCGGCCCTCGTCGGTCTGTGTGCGGCGAGACTTGTTTCAGCGAGCGAGGCGTGGCAATTTCTGTGGACCTGGGCAGGGCTCCTGGTGGGATCGCTTAGCGCATACTTTCTCCTCGGCGTGGCTTTTACCGACGCTCCGCTAAAGACCTTGACTGGAATGGCTCTCATCCCGCTCTTCCTTCCGTGGCGAATGGCCATTGAGCTTCTTGGGTTACTGGGCTATGGCCGCGGAAGGTGGATTCACACGCCACGCGCTTCGGCATCAAACCCGACAGCGAACGACCACTGAGGGCCCATGTGCGGCATTTCCGGACTAGCCCAACGCAGTGTAGGCGCTGACGACCGTGAACGCGTCAGCAGGATGTGTGAGCTGATCACTCATTTCGATTGGTATGTCCAGGAGAGACGACACTGACCCGATGAATACTCTACTAACGGCGTTGTGCATTGGTACGCGGCTCACGTTGACCCTCGGCCATGGCCGGAAGCGGTGGGTCCGGACGGTTCGGCTCTCTCCGGAGAGTCACAAGATGGGGCGCTAGGCCTGCTTCATTCATGAACGTGCACGTTGAGAATCGCGGTGGCCCCACGACAGGCTGTAGGGACTCTTTCTCGAAGCGACAAGACGATTTCGGCACGTCAATGCGACAGGCGTGGCCATATTCGCTCCTCGAGGCGCTGGCGCCGACGCGGACGACGCCTGTGACAGCGAGACCTGTCCCGCGGTCGAGCGTCGAGCGGATTTTCCCGACAGCCTCAGCGGGTGGCGCCGACCGCGCGCGCGAGGTGCTGCCACGTCGAGCGCCAGGGAAAGGTCGCCGGCAGGTGCAGCACGATGCGGCGCACCGAGCGCTCGACCCAGACGGCGAGCTTGAGCAAGCGCTCGCGCAGCGTGGTGACCTGGGCGTCCGCGCAGGCCGTGCCGCGCGCGCGGCGTTGGAGCTCCTGGAACAGGATGTAGGCGGCCAGCGTCAGCAGGACGCGGAACTGGTTGGCCAGAAATTGCGAGCAGCTGGTCCGGTCCATCTCCAGCCCGTGATGCAGCTCCTTGAGCCGGTTCTCCATGTCGCCCCGCTGGCAGTAGACCTGCTCGTAGACCGTCCGGGGCGCGCCGGGCAGGTTGGTCACGACGAACCGGGGATTGTTCTTGGGGTCGCGGCCGGGATGCCGGACCACCTCGGCCTTGATGATCACGCGGCGCCGACGCTTCCACGTCTTGGCGGCGTAGAGCGTTTCCCCGTAGAGATGCTCGGTCCGCCCGGTGGCTTTCGAACGCATCCGGGCCTGGCCCATCAAGCGCCGGGCGCGCTTCTCCAACCGGGCGTTGCTCGCCATGGCCACGACGTACTCGACCGCCTGGGCCTCGAGGAACGCGAACATCGTGGGGGTGGCGAAGCCCCCATCGAGGCGCACCCGGATCGTGGGCGCGCGAAAGGCCGCGCGCAATTGCCGAATCAGGCGCCGCAAGAGCCCGCGGGCCCCGAGGCTGGCCGGCGCATTGCCGGGACGCAGCACGGCGGCGACGGCATATTGGTCGGCCTCGTCGTCGAAGGTCACCGTGGCCACCACCGGCAGATAGCACCACGTGTCGTAGTGGCCGTTGAAGAAGGTGAACTCCTGCTGCCCGTGGGTGGGATCGTCGGTGGGATCGAGGTCGATCGTGATGCGCCGGGCCCGGCCCTTGAGCCGCCGGCGATGGTGCTCGATGACTGTATCGGCCAGCACGTGCCCCAGCGTCAGCAGCTCGCGCCACCCCACGGCGTTCTCGAACCGCGACAGCGTGGGCTGCGAGGCCAGGGCCGGCCCCGTGATCGGATCGCGGTCGACCAGCAGCTTGTGGATCGCGTCGTCGGCCAGCCGGGCCGCGTCGTTGCAGTCGGCGTAGCCGCAGGCGATCCCAAAGACGCGTTGCCGGAACAGCTCGAGCGTCTGATGCTGGATCTTGCCCGGCTGCCGCTCGTCCTGGAGACACGCGGCCACCCGCTTGGTCAGCCCGAGTTGGGTATCGATCCCCTTGAGCAGGATGGCGCCGCCGTCGGAGCTGGCGTGCTCCGCGTCGAAGACGGCGACCACCGGCTTCCTTTTCGGATCGAAGTTGAACGTGACTTGCGCTATACAGTCTGTAGCCATCGAGCCTCCTCGTGTGAGTGCCGTGAAGCGTCTCGACACCGCTTCTATAGCACCAGCGAGAGACTCGGTGGCTCTTTCCCTTCATTTTTCGTGAATTATCCAGGCTAGACATGTGTGGCATTGCGGGGATCGTCCATTCGGAGGCGGGAGCCGTCGACAAGGACCTCGTGCACAGGATGTGCTCCTTGCTGGCCCGTCGCGGTCCGGACGGCGACGGGTTCTTTTTCGATGACCACGTGGGGCTCTCGATGCGTCGATTGGCGATCATCGACGTCCAGACAGGGCAACAGCCGATCACGAACGAATCGCGCACCCTGTGGGTCGTCTTCAACGGTGAGCTGTACAACTATCAGGAGCTCCGCCGATTTCTCGAAGCACGGAACCACCGCCTCGTGACCACGTCGGACACCGAATGCCTTGTGCATCTCTACGAGGAGTTCGGTGACGCAGCCGTCACACGGCTCCGCGGGATGTTCGCCTTCGCGATCTGGGATTCGACGGAACAACGCCTGCTGCTGGCCCGCGATCGGCTCGGCATCAAGCCCCTCTACTACAGCCTGACAGCGAATCATCTCGCCTTCGCTTCGGAGATGAAGTCCCTCCTCGCGGTGGACGGCTTCAAGCGCAGGATCAATCTGACCGCGCTATCACGCTTCTTCACCCTGGGCTACGTGCCAGGGCCCGAGACGATCTACGAGGGAATCATGGAGCTGCCGGCCGCCCATACCGCGGTGTGGCACAAGGGCAACCTTCGCCTCGACCGCTACTGGGAAATCGAACCGGCGCCCGTCGAGAACCGTAGCGAGGACTTCTTCGTCGAAGGGCTTCTACATCACCTGAGGGAAGCGGTTAATCTCCACCTCATGAGCGAGGTGCCGCTCGGCGCGTTCTTGAGCGGCGGAATCGACTCGAGCGCGATCGTCGCGCTGATGGCGCAGATCTCCGAGCGCCCGGTCAAGACATTCACGGTCGGGTTCACCGACGGGGAGGCCGGCGTCGACGAACGTCCGTTCGCCCGCATGATCGCTAAGAAGTTCAACACGGAGCACAACGAATGCCTGCTTAGCCCCAATGTCGTCGACATCCTGCCCGATCTTGTTCGCGCCTTCGACGAGCCGTTCGCGGATTCCTCCATGATCCCAAACTATCTCATATGCCAGGCCGCGCGGGACTGGGTCACCGTGGCGCTCTCTGGACTCGGCGGCGACGAGCTGTTCGCCGGCTACGAGCGCTACCGGGGCGCGCTGCTCGCGGAGTACTACCGCCGGCTGGTGCCGGGCGTTGCTCGCCGGCGGCTGATCGAGCCGACCATCGCTGCCATACCCGCGGCGTCACACAATGGGATATGGCGGGACCGGCTCAAACGCTTCATCCAGGGGGCAGGCCTCAACCTGGCGAACCGCTACCAGAGCTACGTGGCGGCCTATGACGAGACGGCGAAGAGGCAGCTGTTCAGCGGCGACCTCGTCGCCGAGCTGGCTCGTAGCCAGACGCCTCTGGTGATGAACGAGTCCGTGGTCGGATTCACCCCGCTCGACCAGATGCTGTACACGGACCTCCACACTTACTTGCCCGACGACGAGCTCCGGAAGATCGATCGCATCAGCATGCGTCATTCGCTCGAGGTGCGGGTACCCTTCCTCGATCACAAGTTGGTGGAGTTCGTCGCGACGATTCCGAGTCGCTACAAGCTAAAGATGTGGAAAAAGAAGCACGTCCTGATCCGAGCTCTGACGGGGATACTCCCGAAGGAAGTCCTCAACCGGCGCAAGCAGGGCTTTTCGATTCCGCTGAGCGCCTGGCTCCGAAAGCCCTTACGCGATCTCGTCCACGCCTATCTGGGGGAGGCGGCGCTGCGCCGCGTCGGCCTCCTGAATCCGACGGCCGTGGCGCAGATCCTCGACGAGCATGACCGGCGAATCCACAACCACGAGACCGCTATCTGGATCCTCCTGATTTTCATGCTCTGGCACGAGCTCTACATCACCAGCGATGCCGTGAGCCCGATCCGATGATAGGCCCGAGGCCGGTCTGGATCGTGGTCGGCCCGTTCCTGGCGGCCCTATCTCGGTGGCGGCTGCTACCGGGGTTGGGCTGAGACGTGCGATGAAGGTTGTGGCCAGGGTGCCAGTTCTGACGGTCGTACCGGAACTAGATGCCGATTTGACATCGGCTGTCGCCCCTTCCCGTCCGGACGAATCGTCAAATATCAGGAATCGCTCATGTTTGATTTGCTTCAAAAGTGGTTCGAGTTGGCATACATCGAGCATGCAGGCAATTCCCGAGAACCGGCTACTACACCATAGTGGAGCGTAGACGAAAGTGAGACCCGTGACATGCCACGAGTAGATATGGCGAAGCTGATCTACATATCCCGAGTCGTCGTTCTCGCTGCGGCGCTCCTCTACGCTCTACCTGCTGCGGCGACCGTGTTCTTCGATCAGGACTTTGAGACCGCCGTCGTCCCGCTCGATCCCAACGATATAAATACATTCGGGGCTCCACGTGTGGGGAACCAATGGTGGTACATCCATCGTTCATGGGGAAAGAGCAATTCGGCAGGAAACCCCTTTGTTCGGCCTACCGGCGGGAATCCGAACGAGCAGTCTGATAACTGCTACTTCACAACCGAGCGTGCGCATTCGGGGACCAAATCGTTCAAAGCGGATTACTCAAACTGCTGTCAGGATTTTACGGCCACCCCCAATGCCGACGCCTGTAACCTTGAAGAACTCGCCCCCACCACCAATATGAAACTCCTTGAAATATGGGTTCGCTTCTGGCGGTACACCCACAATTACGGAATGAATCCAAACGCCGGGGCCAATAAACAAATTTATTTCCATACGAATGGTTACGGCCTTCCCAATGCGATTATTTACGATTACAACGCTTTGGCGGGCAGCCCGCCAGGGAATATTGGCTGGAGCTTCCAGAACACGATTGATGCGTGGGACAACCGTGGACTCGGTCCCTTTGTTCCTAACTACAACGGTGGGTGGTATGCCGGTCCCAATCTTGGTGCTTCGGCCTTCATTCCTGATCGGTGGCAGTGTTATGAAGCGCATCTCAAATTTAACACCATTACGAATGGCGTGCCTAATTCCGATGGTGTCGCCGAGACTTGGATCGATGGGACGTTGGTGTCGCGATATGTGAATTGGCGAATGCAGCCAGCGGCTGGGAGCGGCGGGGCCCTTGCTTACTGGGGGCCTTTCATAATGTACCGGCAAGGCGCCTCCCAGGGGAGCATTGTGTATTTTGACGACATCGCGATGGGGGATGAACGGATCGGCTGCGGAGCTATAGCCCCGCCTCCCGCCCCTAATGCTCCAACGGGGATCCAGTTGACCAAGAATTGGTTTAAACGGATGTGGGCTTGGCTACTCCCGAATTGGGCATAGTAATCAGATGGATATCTATCAGTGTGGCGAAGGGGCATTCGGTCTTTGTGGGCAATATTGACCGTCTAGCGGATCAGCGGTCTCAGACCCAGAGGGGTGAGTCCTGTATTCCTTCCCCAGCTCAGATTCCAGATCCCGAACGTCCCCAATATTCCTGCTGGTGGTAAGGTTACTGGCTTTGAGGCAAGTGACGTTGGCCCCATAACGGGACAGCTCTCAACTAGAAACGGCGACTGCCTCGGCCACCCGCATTCCCTGACATCGCGCCACGAACTCGTTCGGGGTCAGGTCGCCGAGCGAGCTGTGGGGCCGACGCTGATTGTAGTCGAGCCGCCACGCTTCGATCTTGGCCTTGGCGTCCGCGAGCGACGTGAATTGGTGTACGTTCAGACACTCATCGCGGAGACGCCCGTTGAAGGCTCAATGAACGCGTTTTCGACCGGTTCCCCCGGGCGAATGAAATCGAGCTGAACGCCGCGGTGATACGCCCCAGTCCTCGAGGTCCCGCGACTGAAACTCCGTGCCGTGATCGACCGTGATTGAGCGCGGACGCGGCTCGCCCTCGCGGACGCGGTCGAGGGTTTCGCTGCCATCTGTCCAGACATCCGGGCCGCCACCTCCAGCAACGGACTCTGGCGACTCCCCTGATAGACGACGGTCAGGATCCGAAACGGGCGGCCGTCCGCCAGCGCATCGTGCACGAAGTCCATGGCCCAGCGCTCTGTGGGGCCTGCCGGGCGCGGCGCCGGCCCGCGGTGCAGAGCCATGTGCCTACGGCGCCGCACGCGCATGCGGACCTGCAAGCCGTCGAGCCGATAAAGTCTACGCACGCGCTTGCCTGGCGCTCGTGGGCGGCGATTTGCTCGGCGTGAACAGCGAACGGAAGCTTGTCATGGAATTGCAGTGCAATATCGCGCTGCGGTGGCTTATCGCCCGCGCGCCTGCAAACCGTCCGAGGCGAGCCGCCGTACTAGCGGGACGAGGCCGTTTCGTCACCGCGGTCGCGTCCGTCCGCGTTGGGGCGAGCTTCGTTAGTTTGTGCCGTATATAATGCTTCGGATTTGTTCGGCGCGCCGTCTTGGCGGTGAGGCGGTGAGACGTGACAAGCGGCGAGTCGAGGACGTGAGGCATACCACCGAACGCGTGCTGGCCATCAGCCTCGCGGGCGCCGCGCGGACAACCATGTGACGCCTTGCGGACGTAGAAGGGGCTCCTGGCGCGTCACGCTGCAACGCGAGGGAGCAAGAACTTGCTTTCCAAATCGCAAATCCCGGGTGAGGCGCAAGAAAAGACCTGCTTGGTCTGCGGCCGGCAGACACCGTACCAGACGGTCTATGAAAAATGGGGCTATCCGATCCACAAGTGCGCTGGCTGCGGCCTGGGTTCAACCGGTATTGCCTCGAGCTTCCGGCCTGAGCAGCTCTACGACGAGAGTTACTTCCAGGGCGGCCAAAAAGATGGCTACGCCGATTACGTCGGCAGCGAGGCTGTCTTGCGGGCTGAGTTCCGTCGGGCGCTAGATCATCTCCGCAGTCACGGGTGTGATGAAGGCAAGCTCCTCGAGATCGGCTGCGCCTTTGGATACTTCCTCACGGAGGCGCGGAAGTATTTTCAGTGCACCGGCATTGAGATCTCCGAAGTGGCGGTCCTGGCGTGCCGAGCGCGGGGTCTTGAGGTCTTCAGTCCCAACGACCCGGACATCGAGAGCGTCTGGAGCCGCAGCGACTCCTACGCCGCCACAGTGATGCTCGATTGCATTGAGCATCTGGCGGACCCGACCAGCATCCTCCGGAACGTACGACGGGTGCTCGCCCCCGACGGCCTCCTGATGATCTCCACTGGGGATTGGGACTCGCTGCTCGCACGCGCCATGGGCAAACGATGGCGCCTGATGACGCCGCCGCAGCATCTCTTCTTCTTCTCACCCGAGACGTTAGGAGCGTTACTGGAGAGGTACGGCTTCCAAGTGGTGGACTGCGTGAAGCCGTGGAAGATGGTGCCCCTGGGGCTCGCCGCGTACCAGGCCGGCAATCGACTGGGGATCCGGCTGCCTTCACTGGAGAGACTCAACACCATGGGCGTCCCCGTGAATCTCTTCGATACCTTTCGCATGATCGCCAGAAAGGTCGGATCCGGCGCCGGGTCACACTTGCCGCCGGACTGACTGCGGCCCGCGTTTCTGCGGGCAGCCGCGAGCCTACCGGCAACGCCGCCTGATCGAAGTCCTCCTCTCTGACGCCGACAAGCTCTGGGATCGAACGCTCAGCCGGATCGACGCGCTGCTCGACGACGAGGGTCTCGTCGATCGGTTCGTCGCGTGCCTCATTTCCGACCGCGTCCCTCTAGGGTCGAGGGCGTCGATTGTAGGTCACGGTAGAGCGGAGAGGACTTTGAAGAGGAACGATACGTTTGCATCCTCCCGCTCGCGCGCTGCGCGCCGGTGAGGCGCGCAGTGTGCGCTAAGTACCAGTTCACGCTGTACCGAAAGGGGCCCGTTTGTGCCTGAGTCGGTGTACGTCGTTATGCCCGCGTTCAACGAGGATCGCGTCATCGCGAGCATCATCCATCGGGTTCGCGAGACGCTGCCGGACGCCCACGTGGTCGTCATAAACGACGGGTCCGGCGACCAGACGGCATCAGTGGCGACCGCGGCCGGCGCTCGGGTTGTCAACCTGCCATTCAACTGTGGCTACGGCGTGGCGCTTCAGACGGGCCTCACCTATGCATTCCGGGCTGGCGCCGACATCGTCATCACGATGGACTCGGACGGCCAACACGACCCAGGAAGCATCGAGCCGCTGATGAAACCTGTGCGGAAAGGGGAAAGCGACCTCGTGCTAGGCAGTCGGTACCTGCCACAAAGCGTTTCCTACCGGGTGCCCGCGCTCCGCCGGATCGTCTCACGCTGCCTGAGCTTACTTCTGACCTTGATCACCGGGCAACGCCTTACCGACACTACCACCGGCTTCCAGTGCATGAACCGTAAGACCCTCGAACGCTTCGTGACACTGAAAGACTTTCCGGAAAAGACGCCTGATGCGGATCTGATCCTGTACGCGGTAATGACGGGCGCTCGCGTTTGTGAGGTGCCAGTAACGATGCACGAGGATCGAGGAGGCGAGTCGATGCACGGCGCGTTCAAGTCCATGTTCTACATCCCCAAGCTCTTCACCGCGATCGTGAGCGTTCTGCTTCAGTACTCCCATCAGAAGCGGGGGAACGTATGACGATCTTCCAATTGGGCTCCGGCACGACGGCGATCGGCCACGTGGCGCCAGAGGCACGCGTGCTGATCTTTGTTTGCGGGCTTGGCCTCTGCCTCTGGTCACTGCTCAAGCTGCGCCGCCGATCCTTGCTGGTCGCAACGTGCTCCCTCTTTCTGGCGGTGGGCTCGGCTTTCATCTTCTTCGCCGCGTTCCCCGAGTTCGTCGACCGTCTGGCCTACTTCAGCGGCATCACGTATCCGCCGGTCCTCTACCTCATCGGTTGCGTCGTCATCCTCGTTCTCATGATCATCCACCTCGCATTCAGGCTCTCCCTGATCGACGAGCGCTGCCGGCGCATAACTATCGAGCTGGCGCTGCTCAGGCACCCGCCGCCGGATGCGGCGGCACTGGCGCAGTCCGAGGCCCGCGCGGACCGCGCCTAGGAGGGCAGAATATTTCAACGCGGCCCGGCGGGACGACCGGAATCGCGACCGACGGACGTGCGAGTCCGACCGAGGAAGAGTGTGACACGAGCGCAAGCTGTCTATGGGAGTCAAAATGCATCGCCTAGCGCAAGATAAGTTGATTGCCGTCCTCTTTCTATTTTCACTAATCGTTAGACTATTTGCGTTGGCCGCTCTCCCAGCACCGCCTCTCGATGATGCCGGGCGGGCGTACTTGAAAGGGGCTGACGTCCTTCGTAATGGGGAAGGATTCCGCGGCCACTATGTCTTGCTAGCGCCCATGAACACAATGTTCGTCGCTCTTTGCTTATCGCTGTTTGGTGGCGATCAAATATCGGTGAAAATCGCCCAGGCTGTCGTGGATTCTTTAACTGTCGTGATGATTTATCTAATCACCCGAGAAACCTTTGACATTCAGACGGCAGTCGTGGCTGCTACGATCAGTAGCATTTACCCATTCTTCATCTACCTCACGATATCAATAGCGACCGAACCCCTCTTTACGTTTTTCTTAAGTGCCTTTGTTCTTTCCAGCCTCTACGCCGTCCGTTCTGATAAAGCATTTTTTTATATGGTGTCCGGAGTTCTATTAGGCGCTGCCACCCTGACTAGGGCTACAACTCAATTCTTCCCGCTCGTTTTCCTTATCCTGCTACTTGTTATGAAGCGTAGAAGAACAATTCTCCTGCGCTACGCTGCATTCTGTCTTTCATTTGTTCTCGTCGTTCTTCCTTGGACTGTACGGAATTATGTGGCTCTGGACGACTTTATTCCCGTTGCTACGGGTGGTGGAATAGTCGTGCTGCTCGGCTCATCGGAAAACTTCCTTACCATTGATGGAAAACCCGAGGTCTATCGAGAATACCCCGCACCTCAAGGGCTTAAGCCATCCCAACAAGACAGATATTTCATGAAAGCAGGTTTGGATCGGCTCAAGATGCGCCTTCAAACAGATCCCGTCGGCTTCATGGCGTTCATGGCAAAGAAATTCTTGCGGCTCTGGTATGCAACAGACTCCGGGCACAATCACCATGTAACATTGCTCGTCCAGGTTCCGATTTGCATATTCGCCTTGATGGGACTGTTATTAATACGGGGGAAAGGCCAACCGTTGATCTGGATACCTGCGTGTGTCGTAATTTATTTCGTTGCGCTGCACTGGTTTACGCTTCCACTCTTTCGCTACATGATCCCGGTAATGCCTTACGTCATTGGGTTCGCTGCATTTGCAATCGTCACTTTAAAAAATAAGTGGATCACCCCGGGCTCAAGGACGGCCTGATGGCGTGGCGGACACGCTCGCTCGCTGACGTCGACGCGATCCGTCTGTACCTCGATGGTTTCGCCCTGCGTGTGCGCAGCGCCGGCGATGTCGTGTGTGTGCCGGTGCTCGGGGTGGTCGGCTCCCGCCCAATGGCCGCAAACAGCTCCTCGCCCTCTGCAGCGGCGAGTCGTTCGCGGGCGTGGAAGGGCTGCCTGGCGCGCGGGCTGCGCCATCCCGTGCGACGTGCACTCAAGGATTCCACGTCACACCGTCCAGCTGCTAGCGTATTGCATCGGCGTCTTCCACACTTGGCGCAGTCCGGTTCGGGTGATGTGCGCCCAGGCTCGGGAGCATAATGGCATCAAGTGAGCGTGGCCCCGATCGGTTCCTGCCGGCTAGTATATCCGTCGCTGTAAAGACGAAGCCCGATCCCCAGACTCCAGAAGAGATGTATCTCGATCTCATGAAACGGAGTCTGACCCGGGTCTTGTTTGCCAAGGAGCATGGACGCCAGACTCTCAGTCCGGGCCGTCTGTGGTTGCGCGCCTGTAACGCAGTAGTGAGAAGGGTCTTGAGCCCTCTGAACCTTGAGCTCGTTCGTGTCATTCGTTCGGGCCCCGACGACTACCTGGAATCAGGGCATGCGGCAAAGAATCGGGTCGAGGATGCGGAGACGATGCTGGGAACGCGTCAGCTGGATCACATGCAGATGTGCATCAACGACGTGCTCGATCGCGGCATCCCAGGTGATCTCGTCGAGGCCGGCGTTTGGCGCGGAGGCATGACGATCTTCATGCGAGCAGCTCTGGCAGCCCGGCGCGACCGGGAAAGACGTGTCTGGGTCGTTGATTCGTTCGCGGGCCTGCCAGACCCCGACGCCGCGGTTAACTCGTTCGGGTGGAAGGCAGGCGAAATGGCCGTATCCCTCGACGACGTGAGAGGCAACTTTGCGCGTTATGGCCTCCTGGATGACCAGGTAATCTTCGTGAAGGGCTTTTTCAGCGATACCCTTCAAAACGCTCCTATTTCAGCGTTGTCGATCCTGCGAATCGATGCCGACCTGTATGAGTCTACCCACGATGCTCTCAGGCACCTGTATCCGAAGCTGTCGGTGGGGGGCTATGCGATCTTTGACGACTACCAAAATCTCACAGATTGCCGTAGAGCCATCGACGAGTACCGCGACGCCCACGACATTCGCGATCCGATTGCGAGGATCGATCGTAGGGCCGTTTTCTGGAGGAAGACAGCGCATGCCGGTCAGTAAAAACGACACCCGCGTTGAGACACGGGTCCGCACCGGCTCTGATGAAAAGCGAGGACCGAGCGTAGCTTCTGTGCGCAGCCGGGTAGCCTACGTCATCCCGGGCCTCCACTATGGGGGGATGGAGAGGCTGCTGCATGATTTGACGAAGGCACTGTCTCCTCGAGGGTTCGAGGTGCACGTCGTGGTCCTCTTGGGCTTCGGCAGATTCGCCGATGGGCTCCGAGAAGTAGCCGAACTTCATCAGGTGCCACCGATGTCCAAGCTCTCGCTCATCTACCCCAGGCAACTCACCAAGGTGCTCCGGAGAATCGCCCCGGACATCGTCCATTCCCACGCCGGGGTTTGGTTCAAGGCCAGCCGTGCGGCGCGGCTGGCCGGTGTTCCGGTAGTGATACACACGGAGCACGGACGCCATGTCCCGGACTGGGTGACTGACCGCTTGATCGACAATCTGGCGAGCCGGTCCACCGATCTGGTCATCGCCGTCTCCGAGGCGCTCGCGGAAGTGCTCCGACGGAGGGTGGTGCATGACCCAAGACGGCTGCGGGTGATCACAAACGGGGTGGATGTCGTCCGACTCCGGCCGTCCCCGGACGCCTCGGGCCTCCGCCGGGATCTTGACATCCCGGCAGGAACGCTGGTGATCGGAAGTATCGGACGGCTCGAGCCAGTCAAGAACTATCGATTGGCTCTGAGGGCCTTTGCCCGAATGGGGGAGCTCGATGGTGGGCCTCCGCCACTCCTCGTCCTCGTGGGTGACGGGCGCGAGCGCGGTATGCTGGAGAAACTCGCGACGGCCCTGGGTGTCGCCGGCCGGGTCAGGTTTCTCGGCTGGCGTGATGAGGTCGAGCGTCTGTATGGCGCCTTCGACCTCTTTACCCTCACCTCTCGAAGCGAAGGCACCTCCATCAGTCTCCTGGAAGCGATGAGCACAGGGTTATGCCCGGTGGTGACCGATGTCGGGGGCAATCGCGGGGTGCTCGGACCCGATCTCGCCTCACTGCTGGTCCCTTCCGACGATGAGGCCGCCCTCGCGGCGGCGTGGCGCCGCCACCTACTCGATGCCGAGCTTCGCCGCGTCATGGGCCGTCGCGCCCGGGCGCGAGTCCAGAGCGAATTCTCGCTCGAGCGGATGGTCGAGAATCATATCGAGATTTACCGCCAGCTCACGACGGCGGCAGGTCTCGAGAACAGACGGTGATGTGCGCCAGACCGCAAAGCAGTTGAGGTACCACAATGATGAACGCGACTCCTGACTCGCCTGTCGGTCCCTCGAGCGGGCACGATCAGACGAGGGCTCAGCCTCCTGAAACGAGCATCGTCATTCGGGCATTCAACGAAGAACGCTGGCTGCCCGAAGTGCTCGCCGCCATCGACCGGCAGACCTATCGGAACTTCGAGGTTCTCCTGGTCGACTCGGGCTAGGTGGACCGGACGCGCGACATCGCGGAGCGGGGGCATGCAGTTTCCAAATTCTCGGAAGCCTGCGATCTGGAACGGGTCTTTCCCTCGAAGCCTCACTGCTGGATGTATGCTTCCCGGTCGCGTACACGATCAGCCTTTTACCGCGAACCGGCGGTTTTCTATAGCCTGAACCCGATAGGTCATCGAGGGATTTCGCTGGGCTCCGTTGGGTGAACTAGGCTCCGACTTCGCCGTGATCGCCGTCACCGCCGTCGTTGTCGTGGTTTTGCTTGTGAGAGGATTTGCCTTTTTCAGGCGATGGAAAACACGTTCGTGGATGTAGTCTCATGGGCAGATTCTGCATACCGCTAAGGGTTAGAGCTCGTGCACGCGACGTCCAATTAGGATCTAAATTTAGTGTGTCCGCACGAACTACTGGCAGCACTGCGCTTCTCAAACGATCATTGTGTGGAGGATTGAAGCGGTGAGACAGTCCGTCCTGCGCATCCTGGTCTGTTCAGCGTGTCATGGCACGCTCCGGATGGAAACTTTCCAAACCGATCGCGGAGAGATCATGGAAGGGGTACTGCGTTGTACTTGCGGTGCGCAATATCCGATCATCGCAGGTGTTCCCCGGATGCTCCCGAGAAATCTGCTCCAGGACCTAGCATCCGACTATCCCTCGTTCTTCGCCAGGCATGCGGCTCGGCTTTCGCTACCCAAACCAGCTAGCTTGACTGCGTCCCGAGTCCAACGGCGGACCCAGGAATCATTCGGGTACGAGTGGACATGGGCTTCGAACTTTCAGGGAGACGGCTTCCCAGAGTGGTTGCCGGAGGGCATTTACCCCGAAACAGTCTTCCGAGATCAGGTCGGGCTTGAGGTGGGGTGCGGTGCGGGCAGACATGCCGAGATCGCCGCTCGCTTCGCGAAGGAGCACTTCGCGACCGATCTTTCGCGAGCGGTCGACCCCGCGTTCGAACGAACAAGAGTGATGGAGAATTGCCATGTCATCCAGGCCGATGCCTATCACCTCCCCTTCAAAAGGGGCAGCTTCGACTACGTCTATTGCCTCGGTGTGCTGCAGCACCTGCATGATCCGGAAGACGGATTTCGCCACCTAGCAAAGCAACCACGGGAGGGTGGGGTGCTTCTGGTCAACGTCTATCAGGCGAGCCGCCCCTTCACTCAGTTCTCGCTAGAGTTGTTGAGAAAAGTTACGACACGCCTGCCAAACACCATTCTCCGCTATCTGAGCATTGCCGCGGCGCTTGTCGATTACGGACTGTTCGTCCTCCCCTGGAAGAAGGTACGACGAGGATGGTTCGGGCACGCGCTGGACCGATTCGTTCCTCAGAGAATCGACGAATATGCGCACCACAATTTCGACACATGCGTTACCGACTGGTTCGATCGCCTGTCGTGCCCCGTCAAGCTTCACTTCAAACGTGAGGATCTGGTCTCCTGGTATCAGGATGCGGGATACTCAGACGTCGTCGTGACCCCGCACTGGAAGGCCTTCTGGAACGGATACGGGAGCCGTAACGCGCGCGAGACGAAGTGACGAAGTGAAGGCTCTTGAAAAGGCGTTCCTCGACGCATGATTCATGGACAGGGGAAGATTCCTGTAGATGACTCGCGTGACGTGAGGGTTACACCGGGTGAGCTCACCGGGAGCAACAGATGAACCCGAACACGACTCCTGACTCGCCTGTCAGTCCCTCGGGCGGGCACGATCAGACTGGCGTCCAGTCTCCCGAGACGAGCATCGTCATTCGGGCATTCAACGAAGAACGCTGGTTGCCCGAAGTACTCTCAGCCATCGACTGCCAAATCTATCGGGACTTCGAGGTCCTCCTGGTCGACTCAGGCTCGTTTGACCGGACGCGAGATATCGCGGCCGCGCACGGTGCCCGGATCATCCGGCTCCGCAGCGAGGATTTCACCTTCGGGCATTCACTCAACCTCGGCATCCAGGAGGCCCGAGGATCATTCATCGTAGTCATCTCTGCTCATGCGATCCCGACCAACGACCAATGGCTGGAGCGCCTGATTACCCCCCTCCGTGAGCCCGAGACCGCCATGGTCTTCGGCGGACAGCGTGGGCATGCGATCTCCAAATTCTCGGAGGCCCGCGACCTGGAGCGTATCTTCCCGTCGAAGCCGCTGGTGATGGACGACGACCACGTGTTCGTCAACAACGCGAATTCGGCGATCCGCCGCGACTTGTGGGACCAGCACCGGTTCGACGAAGGGCTTCCGGGGCTCGAGGATGCCGAGTGGGCCAAGTACTGGATCCCACAGGGCAAACAGGTTCTCTACGTCCCAACCGCGTGCGTTTACCACGTGCACAGCGAATCCTGGGCACAGGTGCGGCACCGGTTCCATCGGGAAGGGATCGCCGGGCGATGGACGGCAGTCCGGATCATCCGGAACATTCCGGGCGAGATTCTGCGGGAGCTATCCTGGTGTTTCCTCGATCTCTCGCTGGCGGCGCGGCAGGGACGTCTGCCTTCGCTCGCAGGCGAGATAGCGCGTTACCGATACAACAAGACCGTCGGGATCGTGAAAGGGATCCTGGATAGCCGGGTTATCACCAATCCGTCCAGGCGCGCCGAGCTCCACTTTGACAAGGGATTCTCTGCCGTGGTAGTCCGTGGTTCCCATTCGGCGGCGATCGAGCCGCGCTCCATCCCGGCCCTCAAGCCCAGCGAGATCCTGGTGCGGGTCGCGTACCAAGGTGTCTGCGCCACCGACCTGGAGATCTTCGAAGGTCGCCTGGGATACTACAAGTCAGGCATGGCAAAGTATCCGATCGTGCCCGGGCACGAGCTGTCGGGCACCGTCGTATCGCTCGGCAAGAGGGTGACAACCCTCGAGGAGGGCGATCGGGTCGTCGTGGAATGTATCCAGGGATGCGGGGCCTGCGACGACTGCAAGCGTGACAGCGCCATCACGTGCAAGGAACGGCGCGAGGTCGGGGTGATCGACGTGGACGGCGGCTATGCCGAGTATTTCGTGACCCGTGCGCGGTACGCGCACAAGGTGCTAGGCGAAATCACTCTGGCCCAAGCCGCATTGGCGGAACCGCTTGCGGTCGTCATCAAAGCGCTGCGCCGACTGGAAGCGTCGGCGTCGACGACCGCGCCCAAACGCTGTGCCGTCGTCGGCGCCGGCGCCATCGGCCACCTTGCGGCCAAGGTCTTGGCGCTCCGCGGGCATGAGGTCACGGTCTTCGACCGCGAGCCTGCCCGGCTCGCGCTGCTGAACGGAGTCGTCCGGACGGAGACCTACTTGAGCGCTTTGGACCGGTTCGACTGGCTGGTCGAGGCCACGGGAGACCAGGCCGCACTCACGGCCCTGCTGCAGCAGTCAGCCACCGGCGCGACGCTGCTCCTTCTGGGCCTGCCGTACGCTCACCACAACTTCAGCTTCGAGTCCATCGTCGGGTTCGACAAGGCCGTCGTCGGCTCGGTGGGAAGCAGCGGCGCCGACTTCGAGTTGGCCCTCGCGACACTCCCGCGGCTCGATACCAGCCCTTTCCTCCAATGCGCCTATCCGCTGGAAGAGTTCGCCCGCGCCTGGGACGCCATGCGATCACGAGCCCACCTGAAGGTCATGCTCCGGGTCGATGCCAACGCCGTCTGACAGCTCCGCCGGACCCGAGGCCTCGAACCCTAATCGTGCGGGCCCGGACTGGCCGGCTGCGGTCATTGCAGGGGCGTACCAGACCGGCGTCCTGGGCGTGCGAGCCCTGGTCCGGCGGGGCGTCCGGGCCTGCTGCTTCGACTGTCATCTCGATTACCCTGGTTTTCGTTCCGTCTACGGCCCCGCCCACGCCTGTCCCAACCCGGACATCGATGCCCAGGGCTGGGTGAACTTCATGATCTCCCTGGCAGGGAAGGTGGGCGGGGTGGGCGGTAAGCCGGTCCTGATCCCGAGCGCCGATCAGTTCGTCTCGGCCATCGCTGCCCATGCGAACACCCTGGCGAAGCACTACGTCCTGTCTCCAGGGGTCCCCCTCCAGGGTCGCCTCGCCACCAAGGAGACGCAGTACGCGCTGGCGGCGGAGTACGGCATGCCTCTTCCGAACACGAAGTTGGTGCACTCCGAGGAGGACGTCCGGTGTTTCGCCCGGGAAGTTCGGTTCCCTTGCTTGCTCAAGCCGCTGCACTTTCGGGAATGGGAGTTGTTCCCCGAAGGCCACCCGCTCTCTCACGAGAAGGTAGCCATTGCCGAGACGCCTCAATCTCTGCTCGCCGCGTGGCGACTGGCTGCAACGGTAAATCCCAAAGCGATCGTCCAGGAGATCATTGAAGGACCGGATACGGCCAAGCGGGTATACGTGGCCTGCTATGACCGGGGCGGCCGGCGCATCGCCAACGCAATGTTTCGCGAATTGCGGTGTGCTCCCGTCCGCTTCGGGCCGGCTACTGTAAGTGAACCGGTGGTGGACGCTGAAACAGATGACCTGTGC
>Ga0184612_10000230_pt1 | contig 24833 bp, 29 predicted proteins | sample PLM3_60_coex_FD_133163 | JGI IMG/M metagenome (GOLD analysis project Ga0184612, IMG submission 133163) | Groundwater sediment microbial communities from an aquifer in East River, Colorado, USA - PLM3_60_coex | ecosystem: Environmental > Terrestrial > Soil > Riparian zone | place: USA: East... | reverse complement strand
TCCAAATTCTACGTTCCCTCAAGGTGACGGGAAGCTGGTCTGTCACCACGTGGTGACAAACGTCTGTTCGCTTCAGCGGGCTCGAAGGGGGAGCATGGGAGACCATGCTCCCCCTCGGAGCGGGTCGGGCCGAAGGAGCGAAAGTCCCGACCTCCCCGACATTCGCGCTCGAGCGCGGGCACATCCCCACGCGGCCGCTTTTTGTCGGTACCGGCGTCATGCTCGCCAGGGAGGTCGAGCCGCGCCGGATCCTTACCCCGGCCGGGGAAGCGGGGCGCGGCGAAATGAATCGAGCGCGAAGGTGCGCGCTCTTTTGTTCCGCACCTCGTTTTACCCGGGACAAGCGGAACCCCGGCCGGGATCTTCACGCGGCTTCGCCTCCCACCAGCGCGGCGAGCTCCGTTTCGACACGTCCGCGTTCCGCCTCGAGGCCTCGGCGGACGATCTCCGTTTCGAGCGCGCCGATCTCGGCCTTCATCTTGTCGACCTGCTCGTCGCGATCCTTCCGGCTGAGCTTGCTGAAGCCGGACGAACCCCCACACGCCGCCGCACGTTCGGTCAGCCACTCGCGGAAATCGGCGGACGTGAGCACATACGCGGCGACGACCTCGGTGAGCGTGTCGCGGCCTAGGTCGCGGCCGCCGCCAGCGAGGGCCTCCGGGTAAAGCATCGGGATCGAGCGAGCCTGGCGGAGCCACGTCTCCGCGTTCTCAACGGCGTCCGTCATAGTGACGTGGTTGGCGCGCTGGAACTTCGCGAGCTCGTCACGCAACTGCGCGAGGGAATCCTCGAGCTGCTCGTCGCTGCGGTTCGCGAACCTCTTTGTTTTCAAAGTTGGCATCGTCATCCTCTCCTTTCATCTTGGGCCGTAGTAGTCGAGCTTGAACTCGCGACTGATCGCGCAGATTTCGTCCACATAGCGCCCCTCGTAGCCGGATCCGCTTGCGCGGAATCCGCGCTCGCTCAACCGGCTTTCAGCAAGCTCGCCGAGGGCTTTGGCCGCAGCCAAGTGCTGCTCGAGCTCCTCGTCGACGCCGCGGCCGCCGGACGAATCCGACACAGCGTTCAAGGCGGCCAGGTAGTTGCGTTCCGTCTTCGGTCTGCGCGAGGCGGCGAGTACAAGCTCGGCTTTCAGGTGGCAAGCGCGGACGCCTCGTCGATGTCGGCGTCGTCGGTCGCGTACTTCTCGCGCACCGCGCGGATCGGATCGTCGTCGTTCCTCGCGTGCGGCTTCCCGCCCCGCGACCGCCGCCGACGTGCTTCGACGAGCGCATCGTCGTAAAGGCTTTGCGAGATCGCGGTCGCATCGTCGAGCTGACGCCGTTCGCGCATGACCACCAGCGCCTCTTGATGAAGCTGTGCGTCTTCGTGGATCCTCAGCAGCGGCTCGCCGCGGCCAACCGACGGAGACGGCAGTACTCTCGCTCTGCCGGTGGCGCCGATCGTCTTCAAGTCATCATCGTTGGTCATTGGAATCGTTCCCTTCACTCGTTTGTCAGAACCGCAAATCTTCGCCTCGAAGTTGGCCAGGCGTTAGCCCGCAGGAACGGCCAGCGTCGTACCAGCGCTTGCGACGACGGACGCGGCGAACGCGCTGCTTCTTTGCGTCGCGCTCGCGGGCAACGAGCGCCGCCTCGTGTTCGCGTTGACGGGCTTTGACTTCCACGGCTCAGAACTCGGCTCCGCGGAGTTGGCCGCCAGTGAGGCCGTCGCCATAACGGAGCGAGCCGCCTTCGCCGCCCACCCGCGGCATCAGCTCGCCGCCGCCCGTACCAGCGAACTGCCACACCGCCAACGCCAGCGCCTGCGCAAGATCACCATGCGACCCGGACACGCGCGGGTTGACGACCGTCGCGCTCCCGGCCGTGTACTTCGTGCGCAGACGGCGGAGCTCGGCTAACAGTTGCGGATGCTCGTACAGCTCGAGCTCACCCGCCAGCAGGCGGGCGCGCAGCTCGCCGAACGCCTGGGTCTTCGTCTGCGCCGTCATCGCGACCGTCACGACATACAACCCGGCGCTGCTCAGCCGCTCCTTCACCTGCGGTGCCGCGTACTGATCGGTGTAGACGGCGCGAACGGCGTACTGTTTACAGAGCTCCGCGACCTCGAGCAGGATGTCGTCCTCGAACGCGCGGCGCTCGTCGAACCCGGCTGTCTTCTTGTTCTTCGACGTCTTCCAGGAGCGCGCGACGCCGAGACGGAGCTTCCGTTCGCCAGCCTGTCGCCCGACGATCGCCAAACCGAAGGGATCCCCGCTGAACGCGGGATCAAGCCCGGCGTACCAGACCATCCGACTCACGACGGCCCTTCCGGCGGCAGCTCGCCACGGTCGACGACGGCAGCGTGGATGACGTCCTGGTTCAGGTAGGCGCCGCCGCCGCCGAGGAACTGCGCCTCGTACTCGTACGCGAACGAATCCGGGTCGCGTGCCTGCTCGAGCGCCAGAAACGCAGCGGTAATCGTCGGGTTGCACTGAGCGGTCGTCGCATGTTGCGCAACCATGTCGGGAACCTCGCCATTCACCGCCGCCTTGAACAGACGCGGAAATAGACCGTCTTCGCCGTATGGCGTGCTCGCGCAAATGATTCTCGCCTCCGGGAATTGCGCAGTCGACGGGACTAACGCCTCCCAGACCTTCTCCGCCGTCTGCGGGCCGTCCGTCTCCGTGAGGAAGTGCGCGCACTCGTCGAGCAACAGCGTGCTGATCGGCCAGCCTCTTGCGCTGCGCGACGAGCACGCGAACGCCGACAGGATCGTGTCGTTGCGGAACTCGATCTGATCCTCCGTCGTGTTCTTCACCTGGTCGGCCAACAGCGGCGACCGCGAGACGAGCGCCTTCGCCTGCTGCACGAACAGCCGGGCCTGCTTCACGTTGACCGCCACGGCAACGCTGTGTCTCTTCTCGCCGGGCAGCACACACGCGGACATCTGCGGACGGAACAAGCAGTCCCATAGGCCCACCACGGCGGCGGTCGTCGTCTTCGCCGACCGGCGCCCACACGCCCACACATGGATCCGCGGCCCCTGCTCGACCGCCTCCAACCACGCGCGCTGCGTCGGCCACAAGTCGATCCCCAACAAGCGCGCGTCGTCGCAAGCCTCAAGCAGACCAACGGCCGGAAGCTCAGTCGCCATTGCCGCCGCCGTACCTCTCCTGCAAGTAGGTGTCGAGCGGCGACCCCTGCGCCTGCAACCCGAGCGCCGACCGCGAACGCGTATTCAGCCCCAACGAGTCGGCTGCCTTCAGTGCCGAGTTCTCCGCGCTGGCCAGCAGACGCGACACCGGCCTGATTGCACCGCGGCTATCGAACAGCCCATGCGTCTCGACGAACGCCGACATCATCTCGATCCGGGCGAGCAAGCCCGCCAAGACGACGACCGTCGCCTCGTCCGACTCGATCAGCCCCGGCGCCGCGCTGCGCAGCTCCACAGCAATCTCCGACGCACGCTCCGAATGCCGCACCAGCGAAGCCCGACCGCCGTGCGTCATCGGCACGCAATCCGCCGCACGCTCCCTCCGCGCCCGACGAACCTCGCCGCTACGGCGACCAAGCTCAACAGGATCATGCCCACCACTCATCCGCGACGCAGCCATTCACACTCCCCTAACAAAGACGAGCTACGACAACAAAGCCACGTTCATACTGAAGATCATGCAGACGCTCCCGGACGTAACTCTCCGACGTTCAGAACCCGGTTTAGCCACTCATCGGAGAAAGACGATGTCGGCACGCTGCCGGGGCGTGTGCTCGATGATTTGGCGGTTCTCAGCCCTGGTCGGGGTCGCCGGTTTGGGCAGAGCTTCCCGTCGTATGGGCAGTGGATCGCCTGCGCCTACGCCGAACACGCGGCTGAGCAGGGGATCCCGTGGGCGACTGCATGCTGGTAGAGCAGGGGGTCGCGTCGGAATCCCGTGGTTGAGCCATTCTCAGACGCTGGTCTAGCTCGGCGAGGCTGAAGCGCAACAGGCCGCCGACCTTCCTCGCGGCGAGGTCGATCTTGTGCTCGTAGACGAAGCCCACGGAGACGCCCAAGTACCTCGCGACCTCCTCGGGGCCGACCAGGACGCCCATCGTCGGGCTGCGCTCCTCGAGCAACGCGACCACGCGCCTGGCGATCAGATCAACCTCAGACGGCGTCACCGGACGCCCCCGAGGCGACTGAGAAGGCGAGCCACGAAGAGACGAAGACGCGGGCGGGGAGCATGGGTCAGTCCGGGAAGTCCACTTAGTACCCCGAATCTGACTTTCTCCTCTAGAGAGTGGTCTACGCGAGAAAGTCGGAACTGATGGACTTCCTGGACTTCCTGGACTGGGCTGTTCATCTGCTCACCAGTCGAAGTCCGCTGTAGGTGCGGACGTTGTTGGATTTCGTTGCCTTGATTCCTCGTCGTGTGAGGCGTTTGCCGAGCGAGCTTGCGGTGAGGGGCTTCTCGCCGAGGTCTTTGCAGTACGCCTCGTAGGCGGCGCGCAGGGTGGCCGCTTCGACTTCGCCGTGGAGCTCGCACTGTTCGGCGAGGAAGGCTCCGAACACGTCTTCGTCTTCGCGGTACTGGGTGGTAGCGGCTTCGACCGCGGCTGGTAGCCCTAGTCCGTGTTGCTGCCACTCACGGCAGCCCTGGACGGCCCACGTCAGGATCCCGGGCAGCTCCCCCGTCAGCGTCTTCGCTAGGTGCGTGTCTTCGCGGCCCTGGAAGGAGACTGCGAAGGGGATCAGCCGGATCCGTCGCCAGATCGCGTCGTCGTCGCCCTCGACGCGCGGGCGATGGTTGGTGATCAGGAAGATCTTGAAGCCGGGTCGGTACTCGAAGAACTCCTGGTGGAGGAACCGGCACGGGATCACGTCGCCTCCGGTTACGAGCTTCACGGTCGCCTCGTCGAGCTTGCGTCCCTCGCCCGACTCGGCGGCGACGACCAGCCGGGAGCGGTGCAGGCGGGCTAGGTCGTTACGGATGCCGCGGTCGCGCACACGAGCGAATGTGTCGAACGGCGTCACCGCCGCGAAGCCGCCGGCGATCCGCTGCATCGTCTCGATGAAGACGGACTTCCCGTTGCAGCCGCCCCCGTGCAGGACGAACAGCGCTTGCTCGCGTGTGTCGCCGGTGAGTGCGTAGCCGCTCGCACGTCGGACGAAGCCGATCAGCTCCTCGTCGTCATCGAACACTTCGCGCAGGAACCGGAGCCAGCGTGGGCAGGTCGCGGCGGGGTCGTAGACGATGTCCGTCCCGAGTGAGATCAGGTCGGCCGGATCGTGGTCGCGGAGCTTCCCGGAGTGCAGGTCGAGCGTCCCGTTGGCGCAGGCGAGTAGGTAGGGGTCGCGGTCGAGCTCGTCGGCTGCGAGCACGATCCCCGGCTCCGTCGACGCGAGAGAAACCATCGCGCGGAGACGCGAGTCGGAGTGTGAGCCGAGCGCCCAGTGCGCTTCACGCTTGCGCTGGTCGTCGTTGTCGATCGCGGCGGCGCGTGCGAGCCGGTCGCGTGTCGTCTCCTTGGCGGCGCGCATGATCTCGCCCGTCTCGTCTTCGCGCCACCGCCCGCCCTGCCAGACGAGCCAGACCCGGCGCGCGCGTACGTGACGGAAGCGTTCTCCGTGCTCGACGGCGAGCAGCTCGGCGTTGCCAAGATCGGAACGGCTAAAGCGATCGTCGGCGCCATCCTTGCCGTCGCGTCCGTTGCTGTTCGCACGTCGCGCCGGGAACTCGATGTCCGCCTCCGTGAACCCGTTCTCGATGAACCACGACTCGTTCGGGGCGCTCATCGCGCGGCCGCCATGCGCGCTAGCTCATGTACCAGCGCTCTCGGTGTCGAGCGGTCGACGGTGGAGCGCCACCGTGCCATCTCCTCGACGGTCACCGAAGGGTCTGGCCGCCCGCGGCAGATCGTGCATCTAGGGGTGACGCGGCCGCCGCAGCTTCCGCACCGCTCGAGCCCGAAACGATCCGGGGCCACCAGTACCGTGTCGGGTGCGCGATCGTGGGGCCGTCCTGTGGGGCGGCCCTCGACGTCTGACGGCATCGCCGATCAGTCCTCGCCCTTCAGGTACTGCTTCAACGCACGCCGGATCTCTGCCGACAACGTTCTGTCGTTCCGCGCCGCCTTGACGAGTAGTTGCTTCCTCAGGTGCGGCGACACGAACGCGGCGATCTGCACGCTGGCGCTCACCCGCTCGGGTGTGTCCTGCATGTGAACCTCCTAGAGAGAGGTAGGTGGGGGCCCGGTATCCGGGCAACAAAAAACCCGCCTAGGTGGCGGGCTCTGGTGGCGCAACCCGATACGCGGGCGCACGAAACCTAATAGCGGCGGCTCATGTCACCCTGGAGCAACTGGCCGTCCTTGGATAATCCGTAAAGCGTCGGACGGCGCCGCCAAGGGAAGCGCCAAATGGTTTAGGCAGTAAGCCCTCGTTGCTGCCCAAACCCGCCTAAAAGGGCCGCAATGCGCGCGGCGTCTCGACACGCCGACACGCTGCGAAGCGCCTAACGATGCGGCTTGCGGGTGCCGACGCGTGGTCGGCACCCTGATTTGCAAGCCGGAGGTCACCGGTTCGATCCCGGTACGCTCCAATCTCTTAACCAAGCGAAACTGCGCGATTAGCGGCGCCTTTTCGTTTGCGCCGACTCTCAAGCTGAATCCGCTCTCGTCCGCTCGAAACCGCTCAAGAAGACTGCTGACTGGCGCACAACTGGCGCGCACGAAGTTGTCGCGCGCCCCTTCATTAGGCCCGTCTCAAGCATCCGCGAGGCCATAGCGCGCGTCATCGACATCTTGCCGCTGCCCTGACGCGAGTTCTGCCCTGCAGTGGTGGCTGTCTGCTTCGCGCGCTTCTCAGCCCAGGCCCCCGGCACAGTTTCGACCCCCTCGGGCGCGGAACGTCCACGCCCTTAATCGAAACCGTGCGTCTTGCTCAGCCGCTTACGTCAGGGTCACGACGAGCTTCGCATTCGCGCCGGCGGCCTGCCGCTCCCAGGCCTCCGCAACCCGCTCGAATGGGTACGTCTCGATGTCGAAGACGATCTCGCCCGCGGCCGCGTGGCCGACGAGGCGTAGGTACTGCTCGCGGAACGTATTCCTCGGCACGGCGAAGTCCGTGTAGCCGTAGAGCTCGCCCATTTTGCCGCGGACCACTGCCGAGGCCAGCGTCACCTCCGCGTCCGCGGACTGGCCGACCTGGACGAGGCGCCAGCCGGGCGACGCAGCCTGAATCGCGGCAACCGCCGGCGGGCCCCAGAGCGTGTCGACGATGTGGGTTGGGCCATCGCCGCCCGCCGCCTCCCTGAACGCGGCGACAAGATCGTCTTCTTCGAGGCTAACGGTCACGTCGGCCCCGAGCTCGGCCGCACGCTTCAGACGCCCGGGATTACGGCCGACCGCGACGACGCGCCTCGCGCCGAGGAGCCTCGCCGCCTGCGTGGCGACGAGCCCGACCGTGCCGGTCGCCCCGAGCACGAGCACGCAGTCGTCCTTTCGCACGGGCGCGCGCCACGCGATGGGCATCCAGCCGGCCATCCCGGCGATGCCACACGAAGCCGCGATCTCGCTAGACACTGCGTCCGGAAGCGGGATGCCGAGGTCGGCCGGTGCGGCTGAGCGCTCAGCCAGTAGTCCGTCGCGGGAGAGGCCGAGGCCGCCGCTGAAGAGGTAGACACGCCCGCCGTTGGGGGCGCGGCCGACCCCCTCGCAGCCGGGGACGTACGGAAGCTCCGGGTGGCCGCCGAAGTAGCGGCCCGCTCCGACGTTGATGTCGACCGGGTTGAGCGACACTGCCGAGATCTCGTAAATCGCCTCGCCCGAGGGCTCAGGCCGGTCTGCGAGCTCCGGTGGCCGGCCGAGCTCGCTGATCACGGCAGCTCTCACAGACCGGCCTTCTCGTACCGCGACGCGTAGTCGAGTTCCAGAAAGTCGCTCACCTCGGCCAGCCAGCGCTCCTGCACGAACCGAACGTGATCCGGATGTTCGTTGTAGCCCTCGTACGCGGCGCGGTCGGCGAACTCCATGGAGATTCCGAAGCGGTAGCCGTTCTTCGGGCTGACCTCGGCGAGGAGCTCAAACGCCTCCACACCCGGGATCGCCGCGAGCCGCTCGGCCGCCTCGAGGAAGTCTCGCTCCTCCGCCGACCCTTCCGGATGGGCGAGCGTGAACGCGACGGTGTGCCGGATGCGCCCCGCGACCATCTGGCAAGCCTATGCGGAGCCGGCTTCAGCGCGGATCTCCGACAAGGTCTGGCGCGGTGTGATCGCCTCCGGGTCGACCCGGAGCTCGAGGAGAGCCGGCCGATTCTGCGCGAGCGCACGCTCGAACGCGTCCGGAAAATCTTCGGAACGCAGCACGACCTCGCCGAAGGCACCAAAGGCGTGCGCCCAAGCCGCGAAGTCGGGGTTGACCAGGTCCGTGCCGACAACCCGACCAGGGAAGAGGCGCTCCTGGTGCATCCGGATCGTCCCGTACATCCCGTTGTTGACGACGAGCACGACGATCGGCAATGCGTCCTGTACCGCGCACGCGAGCTCGTGCCCGCTCATCAGGAAGTCGCCGTCCCCTGAGACGCAGACAACCGTCCGCTCGGGATGGACGACCTTGGCGGCGATCGCCGCGGGGATGCCGTAGCCCATCGCGCCCGAGCACGGAGCGAGTTGCGTCCGGTACCGGCGGAACGCGTAGAAGCGGTGGCACCAGACCGTGTAGTTGCCGGCGCCGTTCGTCAGAATTGCGTCGTCCGGGAGGCACCCCCGGAGGTGTTGCATGACGTCGCCAACGTCTAGCTCGCCCGGTCCGCGTTTGTGTTGCAGGCTCGTGAGAAAGTCTGCGTGCGCCGAATTCGTCCAATCGGCTCGGTGCGAGCCGTCGACCGGCTCGAGTGCGCGTGCTGCGGCGAGGAACTCCCTGGAGCCGGCCACGATCGGAAGGTCAGGCTGGAACACGCGCCCGAGCTCCTCCGCATCGGCATGGACGTGCACGAGCGTCTGGGGCGTCCGTGGCGGTTGCAGCGTCGTATAGCCACGCGTTGCGATGTCGCCCAGGCGGGAGCCGATGACGAGGAGCAGGTCGGCTTCACGGAGCCGCCGCGCGAGCGATGCGTCGTGCCCGATCGTGAGCACCCCGGCGTAGCTAGGCGAGGTGTTGTCGATGTAGTCCTGGCGGCGGAACGAGGCCGCGACGGGGAGCGCCGACTCCTCGGCGAAGGCCTGCAGATCCGCGGCGGCTTCGGCACTCCAGCCGCCGCCGCCGACCACGATCAGCGGTCGTTCCGCTGCGGAGAGCACCTCGCGGACGCGCGCCAGATCTTCAACCGACGGAGCGCTCCGCGCCGGCGAGAAGTGCGCTGCGTCCTCGACATCCGCCTCGTCCGAGAGGACATCCTCCGGCAATGCCACGACGACCGGGCCCGGCCGTCCGGAGACCGCTGTCTGGAAGGCGCGCGCCGTGATCTCCGGGAACTGCTGAGCCTCCTCGACCTCGACCGCCAGCTTCGTCAGCGCGCCGAACGCCTTGCCGTAGTCGAGCTCCTGGAACGCCTCTCGTCCGCGATGCTCGAGCGGCACCTGGCCGACGAAGAGGATCAGCGGAGTCGAGTCCTGGTACGCGGTGTACACGCCGGTGGCGGCATGCGTCGCCCCCGGCGCCCGCGTCACGAAGCAGATGCCGGGCCGGCCGGTCAACTTTCCGTAGGCCTCGGCCATGTTCGCGGCGCCGGCTTCGTGTCGAGCGACGACGAGGCGGATGGGAGCGTCCCGGAGAGCGTCGAGGACGGCGATGTAGCTTTCGCCCGGAACGCAGAATGCAGTGTCGACGCCGTGAACGACGAGCTGGTCGACGAGGATCCTCGCGCCGCTGCGGGTCACAGCTCGATCGGCTCGTCGAAGAAGACAGTCGCGCGCTGGAGCTTCGGCTTGTCCTCGTCTGCCGAGTCGAGGTAGCGGATCGTGCGCTTCCCCGCCCACACGCTCGGGAGGAGCATCGCCCGAACGAAGGAGGTCTCCTCGGACTCGGATGCGATCGCGAGCACCGGCTCCGGGCCGGACTCGAACCAGGGCTCGCCACTGCGGTAGACAAGCGTCTCGCCCTCGCTCTCGATGCTGATCGACCCGTGGAGCAGGCAGCGGATCCCTGGCCCGGGATGCGTGTGCCGATACGCGGTGCCGCCGGGCGGAAAGTCGACGCGATCGCAACGGAACAGCCACTGCGTCGCCCGGTCGAGTTCGACAGGCGCGGTCAGCTTCGCCCCTGTTTCAGCCTCTTCCGCGAGCCTCCAGACCAGTGCCGCGCCGGACACCGAAGCTGCGCCGAAGTGCGCTTCATTGCGCCTGAGGTCGTAAACGACGACGTTGCCGCCGGTCGTCTCGACTCCGTGCGGGTGACCGTAGAGCGCCAGGATCAATGAAAGTACTGGCCGCCGTCGATGACGATCGTCTGGCCGGTCACGAACGTTGCTCCGGGACCGCAGAGGAAGACGACGGCTCCGACGACGTCCTCGGGCTCCTGGTCACGCTGAAGAGTCCGAGCGGAGACCGAGACCTCGCGCAGCGCCTCGATCACCTCCGGATGCTCGCGGACGCCGTCGCTCATCGTGAAGCCCGGCGCCACGCAGTTGACGAGGACGTCGTCGCGTCCGAGCTCCTTCGCGAGCGCACGCGTCAGCGCGACAATGGCGCCCTTGCTCGTCACGTAGTGCAGGAGAAACGGAACACCGCGGAACGGCGTGCCGGACGAGATGTTCACGATTCGACCACCGCCCTGCTCGCGCATGCGCGGCACGACGGCCCGCGTCGTCAGGAACATGCTCAGGACGTTGACGTCCATCACCTGCCGCCACTCTTCCACGGGGATCTCCGTGAACGGGCGCATCTGCAGCGAGGCGTAGAGGCCGGCGTTGTTCACGAGAATGTCGATGCGGCCGCAGCGCTCGACCACCTCCCGAGCCAGCCGCTCGACCTGCGCTTCGTCGGCGACGTCCACGGTGAGCCCGATCCCATCCTCGAACTCTTGTGCAGCTTCCTCCGCACGGCTTAGGTCGGCGACCACGATTCGCGCTCCCTCGGCGGCGAGGCCCTTGGCGATCGCATTGCCGATTCCCTGGGCGGCGCCGGTGACGACGGCGACCTTGCCCTCCAGCGAACCGCTCATCGAATCGGCGAAAAGGACGTCGGCATGAGAATCCGGTTCTGCTGCGTGTGGATGAGAGGCTGGATCCGCGCGAGAAAGGCGCGCCACCGCTCATCGGCCTGCAACCTCGCGCGCCGTTCCTCCCGCTCGGCGAAGTTGTCGTATCCCCACAGGCTGGTGTACGTCGACAGCGCGCCGATGTCCGTCGTGAAGACGCCGATCAGACCGCCGAGGAACTCCTGTTGGAGAGCGATCCCCTCCCCCTCGTAAAGCCGCACGAGCTCGACGAGCTTGCCCGTGTACACGTGGTAGTCACGCTGCTCGACGATCACCGGTCGACACCGCCCATGGCGAGGTACTTCAGCTCCAGCCACTCTTCGATGCCGTACTTCGAGCCCTCGCGGCCGATGCCGGACTCCTTCATGCCACCAAAGGGAGCGACCTCCGTGGAGATGAAACCGGTGTTGATGCCGACGATGCCGTACTCGAGCGCCTCGGACACACGCCAGATGCGCCCGACGTCGCGGCTGTAGAAGTACGCGGCGAGTCCGTACGGAGTTCCGTTCGCGACCTCGATCGCTTCCTGCTCGGCGGCGAAGCGCCCAACTCCGGCGACCGGCCCGAAGGTCTCCTCCGAGGTCATCGCCATCGACGTCGTCACGCCGGAGAGCACCGTCGGCTGAAAGAACGTGTGACCGCGCTCGTGCTTGCTCCCACCGGTCACGAGCTCGGCGCCGCCGCTCAGTGCGTCCGCCACGTGACGCTCGACCTTCGCGAGCGCCTGGTCGTCGATCAGCGGGCCGACGCGGACGTTCGGCTCCGTGCCCGCACCGACTTTCAGCGTGGCCACCGCTTCGGCCAGGCGGCCCAGGAACTCGTCGTGCACGGAGTTCTGGACGAGGATGCGGTTCGCGGAGATGCAGGTCTGTCCGGAGTTGCGGAACTTGCACAGCAACGTGCCTGCGACGGCCTCATCGAGATCGGCGTCCTCGAAGACGATGAACGGAGCGTTGCCCCCGAGCTCGAGCGACACCTTCTTCACCTGGCGCGCGCACTGCTCCATCAGGAGCTTCCCGACCTCCGTCGAGCCGGTGAAGCCGAGCTTGCGCACGATCGGATTCGAAGTCATCTCGCCTCCTATCGCGGGCGCGTCGTCCGCGTCGCCGGTGACGACGTTGAACACTCCGGCCGGCAAGCCTGCTTCCTCGCCCAGTTTCGCAACTGCGAGCGCCGACAGAGGCGTTTGCTCTGCAGGCTTGAGCACCATGGTGCAACCGGCTGCGATTGCCGGCGCGGCCTTGCGCGTGATCATCGCGGCGGGAAAGTTCCACGGCGTGATCCCGGCGGTGACCCCGACCGGCTCCTTGGTAACGACGACGCGGCGGTCCTGCATGTACGTCGGGATCGTGTCTCCGTAGACGCGCTTGGCCTCCTCCCCAAACCACTCGAGAAAAGATGCGGCGTAATCGATCTCCATGAGAGACTCGGCCAGCGGCTTGCCCTGCTCGGCGGTCAAGAGGAGCGCCAGGTCGTCACGGTGCTCAAGCATCAGATCGGCCCAGCGGCGCAGGATCCGCGCACGTTCCTTCGCCAGGGTCGCACGCCAGGATGGATACGCATCCCGTGCGGCCTCGATCGCCCGTCGGGTCTCGTCTGCGCCCATGCGAGGAACCTGCGCCAGCTCTTCGCCCGTGGCTGGGTTGACGACCGCGAAGGTCGCCGCCGAATCCCCCTCGACCCACTCTCCTCGGATGTAGCCGCGGTCGAGCAGGAGGGTGTGCTCTCTCACGATCTGCGCCATTCCGGCGCGATTCTACGCAGCTGGTCGCGCGATCACGCCGCGCTCCTCGAGCGACGCGAGCCGCTCGTCATCGACGCCGATCTCTCGAAGCACCTCGGCCGTGTGTTGCCCGAGCAGCGGCGGTGGCGTCGATGCTTCGAGCGTCGCGCGCTCGAGCTCGAAGGGCGGCCCGACCAGTTCGATTCCGCCGGCAGTCGGGTGGTGCAAGCGTTGAGTCCTGGCCTGCCCCTGGCGAAGCGCCTCGCCGACTCCCCGGATTTTTCCCGCGGGCACACCTGCGGCGAGCAGCACACGCTCCCAGTCGTCTGTGCCGCGGCCGGCGAACACCGCTTGGAGCTCCGCGATCAACGGTTCCCGATTCCGAACCCGCGCCTCATTCGTGTCGTAACGCTCGTCAACGGCGAGGTCGGGCCGCTCGATCGCCGCGCAGAGCCTTGCGTAGAGGCCGTCATTGGCCGCAGCGACGGCGATCCAGCCGTCGCTTGCAGGGAACGGCTGGTAGGGGACGATGCTCGGGTGCGCGTTGCCGTAGCGCCTCGGCTCTTCTCCCGTGAGGGTGGCGTTTGCCGCGACGTTGACGAGCGCGGCGAAGGCGCTGTCGAGCAACGAGACCTCCACGAGATCGCCTTCCCCGGTGAGGTCGCGCCGATGGAGCGCGGCGAGAATCGCCGTGGCCGCATTGAGGCCGGTCAGAACGTCAACGATCGCTACGCCGACCTTCATAGGTTCGCCGTCGAGCTCGCCCGTGATCGCCATTAGACCGCTTTCGGCCTGCACGGTGAAGTCGTAACCGGCCCGGTCGGTCGGCTCGCGTGAGCCAAAGCCGCTGATGGTGCAGTACACGACGTTCGCCCGCCGCTCCCGCACGGCCTCGTAGTCGAGGCCCAGCCTTGCCGCACCGCCTGGGCGAAAATTCTCGATGACGACGTCAGCGCGTGCGCACAGGTCGAGCGCGAGCTCACGACCCTCCGGATCTTTCAGATCCAGGGCAACGCTGCGCTTCCCTCGGTTGACAGAGAGGAAATAGGCGGACTCGCCGCCCGCAAACGGAGGGCCCCACGTACGCGTCTCGTCCCCACCGGCCGGGTGCTCGATCTTGACGACGTCGGCTCCCAGGTCGGCGAGCGTCATCGTCGCGTACGGGCCGGCGAGCACGCGCGAGAGGTCGACGACCCGCACGCCTGCAAGCGGCGGCGCATTTGCCGGCTGCGACACGGTTCGAGTCTAGGCTGCGCTCAGCGGTAGATGATGTCCTCTCGGCGCCCAGTCTCCGCCGAGCGCACGATCGCGTCGCAAACTTCCGCAGCGCGATAGCCGTCTTCGAACGTCGCCCCCAACGGCGCAACGTCCGTGTTCTCCGCGATAGCACGCAGGAGGTGATGGATCTCGTGCACGAACGTGTGCTCCCAGCCGAGGATGTGACCCGGAGGCCACCACCACTCGAGGAACGGATGCTCGGGCTCGGTGACGAGAACGGTCTCGAAACCGCGTGTCGGCCCACTGCCCGCTCGGAACACTTGGAGCTCGTTCAGCCGTTCCATGTCGAATGCGATTGACCCCTTCGTCCCGTTCAGCTCCCATTGCAGAGCATTCTTGTGGCCGAGCGTCACACGCGTCGCCTCGATTTGTGCCGATCGCGCCGCCTTCGAATTCGACGCTTGCGGCGATCGCGTCATCAACCTGGCGGCCGGGAATGAAGGTGCGCACGACTCCCGCGACGGAGGAGATCTCACCGGCGAGGAAACGGGCGAGGTCGATGACATGGGCGCCGGTGTCGCCGAGCGTCCCGCCTGCTTCCGCGGCTCGGAAGCGCCAGGCGTCGAGCGTCGGGTCGGCCCCCCACTCCTGTAGATACTTTCCGCGGAAATGGAGCAGATCGCCGATCTCGCCGGCGTCGGCGAGCTGACGTGCAAGCCGGACTCCCGCTCCGTTCGTCCGAAGATGGCGATGAGCTTCGGCAGCAGAGGCGGCGGCCAGGTCATGTACGCGAGCTTGCGATAAGCGTTCGAGTGCGCCTTGCCCATGAAGCCGTAACCGAGCATGCCGACGCCGATCTCCCGCAGGTCGGACCCGCTCATTTGCCGGAGCGCTGCATCGCGGCGTCGAAAGCGATCGCCGACGGCGCGAAGTCCGTGCGGCGGACGAATGCGAGCGCGTCCGGTGCGCCCCAATCGCGGTCCATGCCCGAGTCCTCCCATTCGATGGAGAGCGGGCCCGCATAGCCGATCCTGTTCAGCGTCCGGAAGAGCGACTCGAAGTCGACGTCACCGTGCCCGGGCGAGACGAAGTCCCAGCCGCGGGCCTCCTCGCCGAAGTTGAGGTGCGAGCCGAGGATCGAGCGGCGCCCGTCGAGCCGCTTGCGCGAGTCCTTGACGTGCACGTGATAGATCCGGTCGGAGAACTCCTCGACGAATGCCACCGAATCGAGGGACTGGTGCGCGAAGTGGCTCGGGTCGAAGTTGATGCCGAACTCGGGCCGGCGGTCGATCGCGTCGAGCGTCTTGCGCGTCGTGACTAAGTCGTATGCGATCTCCGTCGGGTGCACCTCGAGGCCGAAGCGGACGCCCTCCCGCTGAAAGACGTCCATGATCGGGCCCCAGCGTTCCGCGAAATCCTGGTAGCCGCGCTCGACCTCGGCGAAGTCGTTCGGTGGGAACGAGTACAGCATGTGCCAGACGCTGGAGCCGGTGAAGCCGTTGACCTGCTCGACACCGAGCAGCGTTGCCGCGCGCGCGGTGTCCTTCATCCGCTCGGCCGCGCGCCGGCGCACGCCTTCCGGCTCGCCGTCACCCCACACGTCGGGCGGCACGATCGCGCGGTGGCGCTGATCGATTGGATCGCAGACGCATTGGCCTACGAGGTGCGCACCAATCGCGTGGACCTGTAATCCGTTCCGCTTGAGCGGTTCGCGCCGCGAATCGACATAGCCTGAGTCGGCGAGGGCCTTGTCGACCTCGAAATGGTCGCCCCAGCACGCGAGCTCGAGGCCGTCGAAGCCCCACTTCCCCGCCTTCTCCGAGAGCTCAGAGAGCGGAAGGTCGGCCCACTGGCCGGTGAAGAGCGTGACCGGTCGCGGCATCAGGCCGCCGCCAACACGGGAACGGCGAGACCTGCGGCGCCGAGCTCGGACATCGTCGGCTCATAGCCGGAACGGCCGAGCAGCTCGAGCCCGAGCCGCGCGCGCCGGACGCGCTCGCGCGATAGAGCAACCGTCGTCGCTTCGATGTGGGTCCCGGCGGGATACACATCGGGCGCATTGCGAAGACCAAACTTGACGTAGACCGGCGCAGCGATCCGGATGAGCTCAGGGATCTCGTGCAGGCGCACGAAGCCGCCGATGTTGTCCGGCGCCTCGACGTAGAGATCGAGCGGCACGTCGACGGCAGCACGAATCGCAGCGATCTGAGGCAGCGTGAGGTCCGTGGGCAGGTTGAGCGTGCTTGCCCCCAGGTCGGCGAGCACGCGTGCGGCGGCGGGATTCGCCGCCGGCAGCATCACGGAGATCTTCGCCGGCATGTCGCCTGGTAGCTCACCTGCGGTGCGCATCGCGCTGAAGACGGAGAGCAGGCCGATGTCCGCGATCAGAACGCTGCGAATCCCATGGGCGGCAGCACGCTTCGCATCTTCGATCCCCTGCACGACCTGCTCCTGGCCGCGCGAGGTCGGCGCCACCACTCCGCCGGCTGGTGAACGTGCCATCGCGGACGTGTCCCAGGCGGCGTTCGGACGGGCGAAGAGGCTGATCTCGACGCGCGCGTCGGCTGCCATGCGTGCCATCGAGTCCAGCTCGTCGTCCGTCTGCAGGAACACGCCGCTTCCCTGCGAGACGCGGTGCACCGGGACGTCGAGCCGCGCCGACTCCTCGAGGACGGCCTCGAGGCAGGCGGGCCCTTCGACGCTCGGGATCTCGATGCGGTACTGGGCGCCATCCGGGAAACGCAGCTGCGAGTCCGGGAGCTCGTGCAGGTCGCCGGGCGGAAGACCGATCGACGCGAGGAACGCGCGAGTTTCGCCCATCAGCAACCGAGTCTAATGCCGTAAAACCGGCCGCCACACCGGAGTCGAGTCATTCCCTCCCGACGTGACCTTGCGCACGCGCCGGGTGCGGTCGACCGTCCAGATCGCGCCGTCGCGCGAGAAGGCGATTTCTTTGCCGTTCGGCGACCAGGCGGGGTCGATGGTGTCGATCGCAGACCGCGTCTCGCGTCGCAGGCCGCGGCCGTCACGGCCGATCGTGTAGATCTCGAAGTGCCTTCCCCGGAGGTTGCTCTGGAAGGCGATGCGGCGCCCGTCGGGAGACCAGGACGGCAGCGTGCTGACCGCCGGGAGCCTCGTGACGAGCCGCGTGTGGCTGCCGTCGACGCGGATGACCCAGATCTCGCGGGAACTGAAGCCGGGCCTCCGGTAGTCGTACGCGATCAGCTTCCCGTCCGGTGACCAGGCAGGATTGGCGGCCTCGCCGCCGAGGCCGCGGGTGAGACTGCGTACAGGGCCGCCTGCGGACCCCACAACGAACAGGTGTCGGTCGCGCGAAAAAGCGATCCGACGTTGGTCAGGCGACCAGGCCGGGCCGTCGTCATCCGATTTCCCGCGCGTGACCTGGCGAACCTGAGTGCCGTCGGCGCGCATGACGTAGATGTGCGAATGGCCGTTGCGTCTGCTTGCAAACGCGATCAGCCTGCCGTCCGGAGACCAGGCGGGCTCGACGGCGAAGAACAGACCCTCTGGAGTCGACGGATCGCCGTGCCCCTTTGTCAGCCGGGTCTCGCGCCCGCCCGAGGCGCCGACGCCGTAGATCGCATAGTCGCCGTCACGACTCGACGCAAACAGGAGGTCGACGCGGGGCGACGCGGACGTGCCGCAGCCTGTGACCGCGAGCAGCACGGGCAGTAGTACGACAGCAGGGCGGATGCGGGGCGTTGGAGGGTCCTATTCGTGCGCGACCGGCTCGACGCCGAGATAACGGCGCTGGAGCTCAGGGCTCGACCCTAGCTCGGCCGCTGTCGTCTCCGCTGCGATCTCGCCGGCAATCATGATCAGCTGGCGCTCCGCGAGCGCCGTCGCGACGGCGAGGTTCTGTTCGATCAGGAGAATGTGCAGGCCTTCCTGCGCGAGCTTCCGGAACGTCCCGATCAGGGCCTCGATGACCGTTGGAGCAAGCCCTTCGGACGGCTCGTCCATGATCAGTAGCTCGGGATTCGTCAGCAGCGCGCGCCCGATCGCGAGCATCTGCTGCTCCCCACCCGAAAGCTCCGCGCCGCCGTTCCGCTTCCGCTCTGCAAGGCGAGGGAAGAGCTCGTAGACGCCCTCTGGAGTCCACCTTTGCGCGCCGTTGTGACGTCTCCCGATGATGCGCAGGTGCTCGTCCACCGTCAGAGATGGGAACAGTCGCCGGCCCTGCGGGACGTAGCCAACCCCGAGCCTGGCGACCTTGTACGACGGCTTGCCCACGAGCTCCGAGCCGCGGACGCGAATCGAGCCGGACACGCGGGGCGGCGTCATCCCCATGATCGCGGCACACAGCGTCGTCTTCCCCATGCCGTTGCGACCGAGGATCGAAACCGGCTCGCTGCCGATCGTGAACGAAACGCCCTGTAGCACGTGCGACGGGCCGTAGAACGCGTGAAGGTCCTCGACCGCGAGTAGGGGCTCATTCATTGCGATAGCCCGTGCCGAGATAGAGGCTGTGGACGAGCTCGTTCGCCCGGATCTCGTCAGGAGTTCCTTCGACGACCACGCGGCCCTCGTGCATCATGGTGACGCGCTCGGCGACCCGCAAAGCCACGTCCATGTCGTGCTCGATGAGGACCAGCGTGATCTCCGGGTCGAGCGCAAGCAGGAGATCCGTCAAAAGCATGCGCTCGCCTCGGGAGAGACCGGATGCGGGCTCGTCGAGCATCAGGATCTTCGGCTCGGAAGCGAGCGCCATCGCAAGCGCCACCTGCCGCTGCTCGCCATGTGAGAGCGACCCGACGAGGTGGTCGAGCTTGTTCGAGATGGCGACACGCGCCGCGGCCGCGCCCGCACGCTTCCGGAGCTCGGCGTCTCGCTTCGGGAGGATCACCGGCCGCAGATGTCCGCTCCGCACGCCGAGGACCGCGAGGTAGATGCTCTCTTCCACCGTCAGCCCGAGAAACACGCGGGACTGCTGGTACGTGCGCGCGAGGCCGAGCCGGGCGCGCGCGCGTGCCGGTCGCATCGTGACATTCGCCCCGAGCAGCTCGACCGATCCCGTCGAGGCCGGCATGTCGCCTGCGATCACGTTGAAGAGCGTCGTCTTCCCGGCGCCGTTCGGACCGAGGATCGCACGACGCTCACCTGGTGCGACGTCGAGGTCGACCTCACTCACCGCCCGCAGACCGCCGAAGCGCCGGCCGACTCCCCGCAAGCGGAGAGTCGGCTCGACGTGTTCAGCTGGTGCTGCTTCGCTCAACGACCTACTTGATGACCTGGTTCGTGATCACGCCGTTCTTCACGACCTTGATCTTGCCCTGCCACGGCAGCTTGCCCTTCTTGCAGGCCGGCTGCGTGCGACCGGGCGGCTTGCTCGAGGCCTTGAAGAGACCGCTGAATCCCTGGTCGACGTTCGGCACGAAGCCGACGACGTTCGCAGCGACTGAACCATCCTTCTGCTTCACGAGCTGGAGCGGATACTGATCCTGGATCCCCTGGCGATTCTTGTCGAGATGCAGGACGCCGCCGTTCGACACCTGGAACGCGGCCTTGAGGCTCCGCGGCATCGACGCCTGGAGCTTCGAGCCGAGCGCGCCTCCCGACTTCTGCAGGCCTTGGACCAGCGCCCACGCGGCGTTGTAGTAGTTGTAGACGAAGCCGTCATCGGCAGGCAGCTTCGGGTAGTACTTCTTCATGACCGCTCGGTAGGCGTTGGCGGCCTTCGTCTTGAGGCCTCCTGCCGTTCCGAAGCCCCCGACGTAGGAGCCTGCGACCTTCGGCGCAACGACCTTGTCGGCACCGAGGAAAGCGAAGAAGAGGTTGCCGTACAGCTTCTTCGGATTGAGCTTTCCGTGCGCCTGCTCGAACGCCTTCAGAGACGGCGACGTACCTGAGCCGCCGACGACCCAGAAGTACCCGTCGACCTGGTTGGGAGCTGGGAGCTGACGCGCGAACGGAGCGTAATCGGTCGTGTTGAGGGGCGGGAATACCCGCTTCGTGATCTGGCCGCCGATTGCGCAGAAGTCGGCGATGAAGCCGGCTGCGGACGTCCAGCCGAAGCTGTAGTCGTCGATGATGATCGCGGCCTTGCGCCACTTGAGCTTCTTGTAGGCGATCTCACCGGCGCCCGCATTCCACATCGCGCCGTCACCGTGATAGCGGAAAAGGTTCTTCGGAGCGATTTGGAGCGTCGGGTCCTGCGAGCCCGCCGTCCCGATAATGAATGTCTTCGTCGGGTGCGATTTCGCATAGTTCGCGACATGGACGGCCTCGTCGCCTGACAGCGGGCCGACCATCACGTCCGCCTTCAACTGCTCCATCAGCCGCTTCGTCTCCGTGACCGCCACCGGAACGGTGTCGTTACCGCAGCCGTATCCGACGATCTTGATCTCCTTGCCCGCGACCTTGATGCCGGTCATGCCGGCGGACGGCTTGTTCTTGTTCTTGACTTTCCCGCCCGCGTATTTCGCAAAGGCGGCCTGTGCGCCGCCGATGTCGAAGTCATAACCGAAGCTGAAGGCGCCCTTGCAGTCGGTCATGATCGCAACCCGGATCACGCCCGCTTTGCTGCTCGCGAACGACGCCGAGGCGGCAGCGGTCAGCCCGACCACGACCACGAGTAGCGGCACCGCAATCCTCCAGCTTCGCAAGCTGGCTTTGCTCATAGCGTCGATCTCCTCCCTCTCATTCCTTCTTCTGACCCAGCCCTTTTGTCCAAGACGGCGATTCTCGCCGTTTCGCGCGCCTACCTCAAGTCCGTCCGCCCTAGGTTCCTCCTTTCACATCGTTTCGATACTCAACACCGGCTCATCGGGAGGCGTCCCACGCCGCCGACCGCGCCGCGTGAAGGCGCGATCCCAGATGCCCATCAGGCCCCCCGGGGAGACCAGCACGATGACGAGGAAGATGATCCCGACGACGGTGTTGAAGCTCCCGCCGAAGAGCGTGCCGCCCATGCTCAATCCCGGCACGTGGAAATCACGCACGTAGTTCTGGATCACGATGAAGGCGAAGGCGCCGAGCCAGGCGCCCTCGACCCGCAGAAGGCCGCCGATCACCGCCATGATCAGCAGGTTGATCGTCTCTGGAACGTCGACGTTCCCCGGCGCGATCTGACCGCTCCACCAGACGTAGAGGATCCCGCTGAGTGAGGCAATGAAGGCCGCGAAGCCGAACGCGAGCGTCCGGTGGAGAGCGACGTTGTACCCCAGCGAGGCCATTCGAACCGGCTCGTCGCGGACACCTTGCAAGGCGACGCCAAAAGGTGTGCGAACGATGTACCTGATCAGGACGTACGCAACGACCGAGAGAATGAGCGCGACGTAATAGAGGCGATTCGGATGGGCGACCACGTCGCCGATCCAGCTCGGCGTATGCTCGCTGATGCCGCCGATCCCCGAGAAACCGGAGATCTTCGTCACCTGTCCGAGCGTGTACGTCACGATCACCGAGAAGGTCAGAGTGATCATCAGGAAATAGATCCCTGCGCTGCGCGCGGCCACGGCGCCCAGCACAAGGCCGATCGCCGTCGTCATCACCACCGCGACCACGAGCGCGAGCGTCGGGTCCCAGCCGAGGTGCAGACCCTTCGAGGTCCCGCCCGGCCCCCCTTTCGTGGCGAGGTTGCCGAGGATCACGCCCGCGATACCGAACATCGCCGTCTGCGCAAGCGAGACCATGCCGCCGTAGGCCGAGAGGAAGATGAGACTCGCAGCGGCGATTCCGAACAGGAACGTCTGGATCAGGATCTGATGCGACCAGTACGTGCTCAGCCCGACCACGGGCCAGACGGCGACGAGGACGAACGCACCCAGAGCGATGCTGCGCTCGAGTTGCTGCTTCGAGGTCCACGCGAGTGGGTTCAACCGTCGCCTCTTCCGAACAGGCCTTGTGGCCTGAATGAGAGCACCAGCGCGATCAGGATGAAACTGAAGATCGGCGAGTACTGCGTACAGCAGTCCGCTCCCGCAATCGGGAGATACGAGCCGCTGAAGTCGAGCACGAAGGCGTAGAGCAGCGCGCCCGCCGCAGCGCCGAAGATCGAGCCCATCCCGCCCACGATCACAACGACCAGTGAGTTCAAGAGCCACTGCCCGTCCTGACCCGATGCGATGTTCGACTGCGAGGCCCAGACGACCGCGCCGACCGCGGCCAGCGCCGACCCGACGACGAAGGCGATGGCGAACGTCTTCTGGATGTTGATCCCGAGCGCCGAGGTCATGCGCTGGTCGTCGACGCCGGCGCGAATCACCATTCCGGTCTTGGTCCGGTAGAGCCAGAGCCACAGCGCGACGCCAACCGCGACGGCAAATGCGAGCATGACCAAGCGCGCGAGCGAGTACTGCACGCCCGCGATATGCAGGTCGACGAGGCGATCGGTCCAACCCGGCCAGGTCAGGTCGACGGCGTTACCGCCGAACTTTTGCGTCCCGGCCGAGACGTTGCGGGGGAAGTGGGCGATGATCTGGTCGGCGATGATCACCGAGATCGCGATGGTGATCAGCGCCTGGCGCAGCTCCTGGCCCGCAGTCCAGCGCAGGAACGCTTGTTGAGTGACGAGGCCGAGTAAGGCGATGCAGGGCGCGGCAACAAGCATCGGCACGATCCATTCCCAGGTGTTGACCTCGGAGCTCGCGATGGAGAAGCCCTGGCCCGTCATACCCTGCTGCACCTCGTAAGCGATGTAGCCGCCGAGGAGGTAGAACGAGCCGTGGGCCATGTTGACGGTGCGCATGAGCCCGAAGATCAGCGCGAAGCCGCTCGCGACGATGAAGAGGGCCCCGGCGAACGTGAGCGAATCCAGCACGACTCGCAAGAACGACCCTGGGTCATTGATCGCCGAGCCGAACGTCGTCGTCCGCCAGTTGCCGATGCCTGAAGCAGGAATCTGGCGCCCGATGACCACGACGTAGAGAACGGCGAACACCACCGCGGCCACCACAAAGGCCGTCGGAATTCGTCGGACCAGCCGGGATGGCTGGAGTTGGCCGCCTCTGCCCAGGGAGGTCAAGAGAGGTTGAGTCTAAAACGGGTTTCCCGCGCCTCCAAGCTCTTGGACGGCGACGGCCGTCTAGTCGGCGGCGTGATAGAGCGTCGCGTGCGCGGCGTCGCCGGTCTGCGGACGCTCGTCGGCGACCCGCGTGATGTTTGTCACGACCTCTCGGTCGAGCGTCGAGATGGCGGGCCAATCGACCTCGACGAGGTCCCCGGCCGGGTCTCGGAGGTACATCTGCACGGCGCCGCCAGTCAGCTCGCGCACCGAGGCTCCGAAGGAGTCCTGGTCCAGCAAGCCGAGCTCTTTTGCCTTTAGGTAGGCGGCTTCGAAGTCATCGACGTCGAGCGCGATGTGGTGGAACTCGGGCGCCGGCGTCTCCCGGTGGAACAGATGGAGCTGCTGCTCACCAAGGCGGAGCCACTCCACGTGCTGCGAGAAGTTGGGGCTGGGGAGCCGCTCCATCCCGAAGACGTCGATGTAGAAGCGAAGCGACTCCTCCATGTCGGAGGCATGGATGCTGACGTGGTTGAAACGGGTCGCTCGCACCAGGGGACTCCCGGCGTTACGGTAAACCCATTGCCGAGTCGAGGGGAGGCCTAATGGCTGGTCCGTACCGCGCGCGCATCCCGTTCGAGTCGCTCGATCCGCTGACGATCGGCGCTTCGGACGACGAATCCAAGGTCTATCGCGAGGAACTGGAGCTGGAGATCCCGGCAGGGAACCTGCTCGCAGCGATCTATCCTCAGGAGCCCGAGCCCGTTCCGAACGCGACGGAGGCGGCACGACAGGCCCTCGCCTCGCCGACGAGCGGCCCGTCGTTCGCCGAGCTTCTGAAGGGCGCCGGCAGCGTCGCAGTGATCATCGACAACCAGTTCCGCCCCACTCCCGCCTCGAAGCTCCTACCCCCCGTGCTCGACGCGATCGAAGCCGCCGGGGTCGACGCATGCGTGGTCACGGCGAACGGCAAGGTCTTCCCGCTGTCGGAGTCGGACATCGAGCAGAAGGTCGGCAGTGAGAACCTCGACCGGATGGAGAAGCTCAGCATCCCGCTCTTTCAGAACGAGCCCCGCAACGCAGATGCATACACCTACATCGGAGTCACGTCGCGCGGAACGCCCGTCTGGATCCACAACGAGGTGGCGCGCCGAAACGTCAAGATCGCGATCGGCCAGGCGCAGGCGAACCACTGGGGCTACGGGGGCGGCGGCAAGCTGATCATGCCCGGCGTCTCCTCCGACGAGACGATCGAGTCGAACCACTGCAACTTCGTCCCCTCGCCGCAGACGCACTACGGCGCGCTTGCCGGTCCGATGCGCTCCGACATCGACGAGGTCGCGACCATGAGCGGCCTCGACGCAACGATGAACGTCCTGCTCGATACGCGCGGCCGGGTGATCGAGCTGAACTTCGGCCCGCACCCTTCGTCACACCGCCTCGCAGTCGAGCGCTTCAACGAGATCTATGCGTACGAAAGCCCTGTGCCGGAGAAGGGGCAAGCCGACATAGCGATCTGCGGCGTCTTCGCACCGACCGATCATCTGTTCTTCCACACCGGGTGGGGCTGCATGTCGGCGGACTTCGTGCTCAAGGACGGGGGAACGCTCATCTACTGCAGTCCGTCTCCCGGCGTGCACACAGAGGTCGGCGACTTCCCGGGTCTCGCGCTGATAGACCTGATGAAGCCGTACATGCCGGCGACGCCGGAGAACTACCAGCGCATCCTCCGTGACATCCACGCGCGCACGATCCAGATGTGGGCCGGGTG
>Ga0184612_10000229_pt1 | contig 24881 bp, 29 predicted proteins | sample PLM3_60_coex_FD_133163 | JGI IMG/M metagenome (GOLD analysis project Ga0184612, IMG submission 133163) | Groundwater sediment microbial communities from an aquifer in East River, Colorado, USA - PLM3_60_coex | ecosystem: Environmental > Terrestrial > Soil > Riparian zone | place: USA: East... | reverse complement strand
TCCCGCCCCGGAGCGGAAGCCCATGAGGAGGGCGACGAGCACGACGACCACGAGCGAGATCAGGTTGGCGACCAGCGAGGTCAGCACGTGCGCCCACAGCACGGACGACCGTGCAATCGGCATGGACTGGAATCGCTCGAAGATGCCGCTCTTCATATCCAGGAAGAGCCGGAATGCCGTGTAGGAGATGCCCGAGGCAATCGTGATGAGCAGAATGCCGGGCAGCAGGTAGTCCACATAGGACTCCGTCCCGGAGTTGATCGCGCCGCCGAACACGTAGACGAACAGCAGCATGAACGCGATCGGCATGATCGTGGTGGTGATGATGGTGTCCAGGCTGCGCGTGATGTGGCGCAGGGAGCGTCGCGTCAGGACGGCGGTGTCGCCGAAGAAATGGTTGGTCATCGTGTTTCCCTACTTGTCCGTGCCGGCGTTGCGGTCACCGACGATGGCGAGGAAGACGTCCTCGAGGGTGGGCTGCTTCTCGACGTACTCGACCTTGGTGGGCGGGAGGAGCTGCTTGAGTTCGGCGAGGGTGCCGTTCACGATGATCCGACCCTCGTGGAGGATCGCGATCTTATCGGCCAGTTGTTCGGCCTCGTCGAGGTACTGGGTGGTGAGCAGCACCGTGGTGCCCCGACCGGCGAGCTCCTTGACGGACTGCCACACATCGATGCGGCCCTGGGGGTCGAGCCCGGCCGTCGGCTCGTCGAGGAAGATGACCGGCGGATTCCCGACCAGGCTCATGGCGATGTCGAGGCGGCGGCGCATGCCACCCGAGTAGGTCGACACCTTCCGCGGTGCCGCGTCGGTCAGCGAGAAACGCTCGAGCAGGTCATCGGCGATCTTGCCCGGGTTCTTGAGGTGCCGCAGCTGGGCAACCAGCACGAGGTTCTCGCGCCCGGTGAGGATTTCGTCGACGGCGGCGAACTGTCCGGTGAGACTGATGGACTCCCGCACGTTCGCCGGTTGCTTGGCGACGTCGAACCCATGGACGCTGGCGGTGCCCGCGCTAGCCTTGAGCAATGTGGACAGGATCTTCACGACCGTGGTCTTCCCCGCCCCGTTCGAGCCGAGCAGGGCGAAGATGCTGCCCCGTGCCACGTCGAAGAACACGCCTCGCAGCACATGCAGCTTGTTGTACGACTTCTCCAAGCCCTGTACCTGGATCGCGGGCCCTTGGACCTGATTGGGGATCATTTCGATGCTTCCCTTCGGGGGGTGGTGATGCGGCGGATGATGACGTTGCCGTAGTTCGCGTGCAGGTGAAGTTCGACCGCGCGGTCGCTGGCGGCGGCGGCCGGGTCCGGGGTGAGTTCGTTGCGGACCCGTCCGTGGGCCGAGCTGGCGTCGATCCAGGCCGCGATGCCGGTCGGGACACCGACGTCGACATCGGCGTGGCCGTTGTCGAGCCGGATCGTTCCGCCGCTCACTTCCCGGATGCGGATCAGTCCGTGGGCGCTGCGCGCGGTCACGTCGCCGAGGGCCCGGTCGATGGTCAGCGCCCCGGACGTGGCGGCTTCCACGTCGCCGGCGGCGGTACCGAGCTCCATGGTTCCGTGCGAAGCGCGCAGCCGAGCATCGCCGTGAACCTCGGCGATGCGCACCACACCATGGCCGGCGGTGACGTCGAGCCGGCCGGTCACCTCAGCGATATCGGTGCTGCCGTACGGCGCTTCGAGGACGAGGTTGGCGACCGTGTCGGCGGTGACGCCGCCGTACTTCGCGACGATGCGACAGTCCCCCAGCACGCCGCGGGCCCGGACCGACCCGTAGGCGGTCTCAATCGTGACCCGCGACCCGGTCGGCACCTCACACCGGACATCGACCGAGTCGCTCTTGCCGAACAGGTTGAGCCGACGCGGGACCTTGACCCGCAACACACCGCTGTCGAACGAGACCGTGGCCTCGCGGGCGAGTGACTCATCGCCGCTGCGGCCGGGTTTGCTCGGCACGACCTCGGCGACGGCATCGGTGCGATCCGAAGCGACGATGTCGACGAAGCCGACACCGGCCGTGACGTCCAGGTCGATCGGACCAGAAACGTCGTAACTGGGCATGACTGACCTCCACATGGGGGTGCCGGATCAGTCCCGCCTCGCGACGGGACGACCAAGGGGGGATGGATAGGGACTAGCGGGCCCATCCGGTGAAACTGTCTCCCTGCTTGGTCTCGCGCCGCGGGGGGCGGCGGACGTTTGGTTCCAGGGCGGCGGCGATCGCGCGGACGAACCACGAGTTCACCGACACCCCCTCCTCGGCCGCGGCCTGCTCGACCCGGGCCTTGAGCCGGTCCGGCAGCCGCAGCGTGGTCCGAGAGGTCACCGTGTCGTCGAGCGGCTCGGCCGGTACAGCGACCTCGGGTGTGGACGGACCAGTAGCATCCGTCTCCGACGCCTCGGGACGAATCACCACCATGTGTGGATCACGCCCCCGCAGCACGACATCGACCGACCCGGGCGCGATCTCACGGGTGATCTCGCTGGCCGCGTCGCTCAGAACCCCCAGCACCATCAGCCGTACCGCGGCGTCGAGGGCGGTACTGAGCTGCTCGGCGACGGCCCGGGCGTCCGCGTCACGGTTCTCGGCCGCCGCAGCCAGGTGCGTCTGGAGTTCGGAGACGTACCGGTCGAGGTCCATGACACCAAGCTAGCACCCCGATGGTGTCATGGCAAGGCAGAGCGACACCGTCTGACACCATCGCGTGGTGTCAGACACGCTGACCCATACCCGACGGCGTGCGCCCCGCTAGCGTGCACCGCGCTTCACGGCCCGCTGTCGGACGGGACTGATCATGACGATCGGGCCCTGAGCTGCGCAAAGGCGGTTCGGACACTCCCACGTCGGGCCCACCAGGCAAACAATGATCGGAAGCCGCGCACGGGCGGCTTTCGTGCCACCAGCGTGTGCTGCTCCAAGTCCCACGCCCGGCCCTCAGTCCGGCCTTCCGTGGGTGATGTATGTGTGCTGGAGGCCAGGGGAGAAATGTGCGACGTGGTTCGGCGACCCGTGGTAGGGCTTGGATGCGCACGACTACCTGGAACGGTCCTTCCTGCCTGGCCGCAGCGTCGCCTCGCCGGCCGACTTCAACGGCCAACTGCAGGCGTAGCTCCAGCTGGTCAACCAGCGCAACCGCCGCGTGCTGGGCTGCGCCTCGACGGACCGGATCGTGGCCGACCGGGCGGCGATGCTGACCCTGCCGCCGGTAGCGCCGGCGACCGGCTGGCGGACCAACACCCGCCGGGCCCCGACCACTACGTCCGCTTGGACGGCAACGACTACTCCGTGCACCCGTCGCACGCGGCCGAGGTCCATCGTGGACACTAACCAGGCGGATGCGTCGATCAAATGCAGCAGCGCCTGGTGGACCCTCACACCAACACCGCTGGCGGCCTCTCAGCCCAAGATCGGAATCATGGTACGAACGCCAGCCCCGCCGTGGTGCGTGGTGGGTACGTCGATATCAAATGGTGGCTTCTCCGAGTGATGCCGATTCGACTGCCGGGCACTAGGCACCAGCCGGCGGCAAAGCAGACCATCGACAGCCGGCGGACTCAACAGTAGGCCGAACCCTGGCCGCTACCTCGCCGTCGGCGCTCCGTCTTCGCCCGACGCCTGGTCGCTTCCGGCGCTGGCCTTCTCGCGCTGCGCTGCCTCGTAGGCATCGAGCGTCTGCTTGAATTGGCGCCGTTTGACCTCCGGAACGATCTGAACGAACACGGCCACCACGACACCTGTCCAGAGGGCGAACCCGAGCGAGTAGAGCAGGTCGGCCACCAGTCCGAGAGGCTCCGTCGTGACTGACGATCTGAGCAGGTAGCCGCCGACGTGAGCGGCCAGGCCAAGCACGAGGGCGAACCCAGTGCTCTGGTACAGGAGCCGCTGCCCGAAGGCTGAGTGCCGCACCTCCGTCAAGTGCGCCCCTACCCAGGCCACGGTCTCAGGATCGCGCAGTTGCGGATCCAGCTCCTCGTCAGTGGGCTGTGGCGCGTCCTCGTCTGCCGGTCCTCCGGTCATCGTCCAACCTCCTGCCAGATGTGCCGGGCCTCGGCGTCATTGCGCCTGGTCGCCCTGCATGCCAGTCCACACCCAGACCGATGCTCGAATCGAGCGGCCCCCATTGTCGTCCCCCGCCGGGATGTGGCGTGCGGGCCGTAACATGCCGCCATGGCGACAGTGAGACGGATGTGGGTAGGCATGTCGACGGGCCTGCGCCGATGGTTCAACGCGGAGGACGTGGAGCCGAAGCGCCGCCCGCTAGTCGCTGGGGCGCGCCAGTTCTGACTCGCGATCGCCGGGATCCCGCTCGTGGGTGGCGCCATCATCGGGCTTATCGCTGACGCCTTCGGTTGGTGGTGAAGCCCTCGGTGCACCCCACGATGGTGTCGCGGTCCTCGACCTGGGGCGCATCGTCGGTGAGGGATCCCCCGCAGAACTCAAGTCCCGCGTCGGCACCGAGGTGCTGATCGTCCACGGAGCCAACGGCACGCCGGTCCGCGAGATCCCCACCGACGGCACCGCCGATGGCCTGCGCCAAGCCCTGGACGACATCAGCGACGTGCGCACCGCACCCGTCAGCGTGCGCACCCCCAGTCTCGACGACGTCTTCTTCACCCTCACCGGCACCACGGCCATCCCGACCAAGGAGAACGCATGACCACCATCACCACGACCGTCGAAGACTCGATGACGATGCTCCAACGCAACCTACTCCACGTGATCCGCTACCCCGGGCTCACCGGTTTCGTCATCGGCATCCCCGTCGTGTTACTCCTGCTGTTCGTCTACGTCTTCGGCGCCACCCTCGGCGCCGGCCTGCCGGAAGGCGGCCCGGACGGCGCGATCCAGGACTACCTCGCCTACGTCGTACCCGGCATCCTGCTCATCGGCGTCGCCGGATCGCCTCCGGCGCCTCCATCGGGATCACCCAGGACATGACCGAAGGCATCGTCGCCCGGTTCCGCTCGATGGCCATCTCGCGCGCGGCCGTGCTCACCTGGCACGTGCTCGGCAACACCATCCAGGGGCTGCTGTGCCTCGCCGTCGTCCTTGGCGTCGCACTGCTGATGGGCCTCCGACCGACCGCCGGATCCCTCGCATGGCTCGCCCTCACCGCTTTCCTCGCGCTCGTCTGCTTCTCCGTCGCGTGGGTCGCGGTCGCGATGGGAATCGGTGCCAAGTTCGTCGAGACCGCCAGCAATACCCCGATGATCTTCACCCTCCTCCCCTTCCTCGGCAGCGGCTTCGTCCCCACGGAGTCCATGCCCACATGGCTGCAGGTGTTTGCCGACTGGCAGCCCTTCACCGCCTTCATCGAGACCACCCGCGCGCTCCTCGCCGGCACCACCCCCGGCCGACACGGCTGGCTCGCCCTCGGCTGGTGCGCCGTCATGATCGCCGAAGGCTACGCCTGGGCCCGCACGCTCTATCTCCGCAAATCCGTCCGCTGATAAGGCCCTGGCGAGATCGCGGCGGTCCTCCGGAGACGCCCGGCGGCGCAACGTAAGCGGGTGCTCGACACGGCCGCCACCGTGTATCTCGAGCTGGGCGTGGGGAGGTTTGGTACGCGGGGGCGCTGGCTCTGCTGGTGCGGGCAGCGGCTGATGTGGACACCGCCCGGGAGCTGCATCACCCCGTTGAACAACGCCCAACGCCCAGCGTCGAGGTTTCGGCCTCCAACGCCAGGGTACTGATGGGGGCCTCAACCGGACCGTCGCCGCTCGCGGAGTTACACGTATTGGCGAGGGCGGAACATGGCATGGCGGCACGATCCGCTTCATGAGGCCGAAAGGAGACACCGCCGTGAGCACCATCGACATCGACGTGCCCGCGCTCCTGGCCGAGGTGCGGCGGCTACGGGCGGAGCGCGCCGAGCTGGACCGGGAGCTGGACTACCTCAAGCGCAAGCACGAGCGGACGCTGCAGGTTCGCGACGCGGTGATGGTGGCCATCCGGGACTTCTACCAGGACATCATCTACATGGTGGGCCCCGCGGACGACCTGGAGCGGCCCAGCGCCTACAACGTGACTGACCCGGACGGGTAGCCCAACCGGAGGATCCGACACGCTGCGGGATCCTGGCTGCAACGACCATCGCTGTGTGCCGCCGTGCCCCTAACCGGCTCTCGCCCATGGTGCCGCTAGTCCAGCCGTGGTCCGTGGCGATCTCCGGCACGTTCACCCGAGTCACGCCGAGCGACGGCCATCCGCGCCACGGTGCTGCCGATGTTTCCACTTCCTATGAAGCCGACGGTCGTCATATTGCTGGTCAACCCCGGCCGGGCTTTCGGCATTCCGAACGCTGCGGCGTGGCCGGATGACCCGGCAGCCCCGCGCGGGGCGGCGGACGAAGGAGCGGCGCATGGCGGGAGGGAGGCCGCACGGGGGAGCCGGCCGGTTGGATTGGCATCCTCGTCTGATGTCGGTGGTTTGGCCTACCTCGGGCAATAGACAGCATCCTGATTCCCGGTTTGTGATTCGACGGCTCGTCGTGGGAAGAGGTCGTGCCCGTCCTCGAGCAGGCGGGGCACCGCACGCACGCGCTGACGCTGCCCGGCATGGAGTCGAAAGACGCCGACCGCTCCGAGATCACCCTGCGCGACCACGTCGACGCGGTGGTCGACGTGATCGATTCCCTCGACCCGGTCGAGGGCAAGGTCGTGCTCGTGCCCTCACCGTGCCATGCGGGAGTACGCCGGCGATTCTGGCGCAGCGTCGACGCGATCCGCGTATCGTTCGAACCATCGTGACTTCCCGCCCTGTCATCATTGGCTTCGACGGCACACCCGCATCGGAGCGGACCGTGCGGGAAGCAGCGGCCTTGCTCGCGCCACGACCGGCCGTGGTGGTCGTTGTATGGGAGGCGGGCCTGGCCTTCGAGGCGGCGACCACGCCAGCGTTTGAAGCTCCGCCAGTCGCGCCGGACTTGCAGCCGGCCTTCGATGCGGATCAGGAGCTCTACGACGCGGCGCGGCGCGTGGCCGAGCGCGGAGCCGCCCTGGCTGAGGAGGCGGGACTGTCCGCAACCAGCTTCGCCATCGCGGACGACGCCACCGTGGCAGACACCCTGATCCGGATCGCTCGAGAACACAATGCCCGAGCCATCGCCGTCGGCACACATAGCCGTCGGGGAATCAGCAACCTGTTGCTCGGAAGCACCTCAAGGGATCTACTCCAGCGCGCGCCTTGCCCCGTCGTGGTAGTGCCCGACGCTTAGGCGCCCGATGCAGCCGTCCTGCGCTGCCGCAAGTCGCGCGGTCTTATGGCCAATATGGCGCAGGGTCCCCTGCAGATCGCCAACTCCGGCGAGCTGCCAATTAACTGGTCAATAGCGTCGGCGCGTCCGGTCTGGAGATGCTCGTATAAGACGGTCTTCGGCATACGTTCCAGCAGCGTCCCAGTATCGGTGCAACCTCCCGTGCCGTTCGCAGACCTGGCAAAAGCCTCTGATCGACCGTGGGCCGGGTGTAGAACGGGCATGTAGCCCAACGAATGAAGACACAGACTGGAGGTCTCCATGAGCCAGGCGAGCGCAATGCTGGACACCTACCCCATGGACTTGGGCGGGATTGACAAGCGGGTCCTCTCTGCCTGCATCGAGGCGTGCTTCGATTGCTCGCAGACGTGTACCGCTTGCGCCGATGCGTGCCTAAGCGAGGAGATGGTCGCGGAGTTGACCAAGTGCATCCGTACCGACCTTGACTGCGCGGACATCTGCGACACCACCGGCCGCATCCTGTCGCGGCACAGCGGCTACGACGCCAACCTAACCCGGGCCATGCTGCAAGCATGTGCGCTGGCTTGCAAGGCCTGTGGTGACGAGTGCGCCAATCATGCAGATATGCATGAACATTGCCGGGTGTGCGCCGAAGAGTGCCGACGCTGCGAGCAGGCGTGCCGGGAACTACTGGCCGCGCTCGGCTAACGACTTCGACCTGAAAAGTACCTTCGCTCATCCCGTGCGTAAGCGCACCGGATGGCGGTGTGCTCACGCCAGCTGGCGCAGCTGTGGTCCCACGGTCGCGCCAGGACGTCGTCGCCGACGAATTACGGAGCTCCAAGGTGAAGCCGATTCTGCTGGCTGTTCACGAGCAACCTCGTGAGCTGGAGATGATTCAACGGGAACTTGTCAGCCGGTACGCCGCGGACTACGAGATCATATGTGAACAGTCGGTGGCGTCCGCCCTCGTGCGGTTGGACGTCTTACGGGTGGCGGGTGCTCAGGTGCTTGCCCTTTTCGCAGCCGGTGAGATGTCGGCGATGACGGGTGTCGAGTACCTGCAGCGGGCGCACGAACTGCATCCGCGTGCGCAGCGGGTCCTCCTGATCCCTTGGGGTAACCGGTCGGCGTCCAAGCCGATCCTGAGAGCAGTCTCCCTGGGCCGGATCGATCGCTTTGCGACCATGCCCGGCCGGTCCCCCGACGAGAACTTCCATCACCTCGTCACCGAACTCCTCCGCGATTGGCAGCAGCAACAGCAAGGTCGACCCACGGTGGTTATCGTGGTAGGAGAGCGTTGGGACCCACGCTCGCACGAGGTACGTGACCTTCTCCAGCGTAGTGGTCTCCCGTTTACCTTCCATGCCACGGATTCCGACGAAGGCCGGGCACTGCTGCACCAGGTCCAGCGCCGCGCTGGTCCGTTCCCGGTGTTCATCCGCTTCGACGGTCAGGTGCTGACTAATCCCACGAATGAGGAGGCGGCGGTCGCTCTCGGCGTTCGGCACAGCTCCGACGAAGGCATCTTCGACGTCGTCGTGGTGGGTGCCGGGCCGGCCGGATTGTCGGCCGCCGTCTACGGCGCTTCGGAAGGACTGCGCACTATCGTCGTCGACCGAGAGACGATCGGTGGCCAGGCCGGCACGAGTTCTCTCATCCGCAACTATCTGGGCTTCCCGCTCGGAATCGGCGGAGCCGAGCTGTGCAGCCGGGCCCTCGACCAGGCCTGGTCGTTCGGAGTGGAAACATCCGTGCTGCGCCAGGCAACAGATCTAAGGACGGACGGCAGGGACCACATCGTGGTTCTCGCGGACGGGACGGGACTCACAACCCGTGCCGTTGTCCTGGCGATGGGAGCCAGCTACCAGCGCCTTGGCATCCCGAGCCTCGAGTCGCTCGTCGGCGCGGGTGTTTTCTATGGCGGGGGAATAACCGAGGCCCAGGCGATGGAGGGACAGCAGGTGTATGTGGTCGGCGCGGGCAACTCCGCCGGCCAAGCCGCCATCCATCTGGCGAAATATGCAGAACGCGTGACGATGATTGTCCGCGACGGCGCGCTCGGTGCGAGTATGTCGGACTATCTGGTGAGAATGATCGACGCCACCGAATACATCGATGTGTGGCTGCACACCACGGTCATCGACGGCCACGGGGCCGGGCGACTGGAGGAACTAGTTCTGCGGAACAGCAACACAGGGGAGGCCCGAACCGTGCCGGCGGCCGCCCTGTTCGTCCTCATCGGTGCGCAGCCCCACACCGAGTGGCTGCCCAGCAGCATCGAGCGGGACCGACACGGCTTCGTTCTCACCGGCGAGAACCTATTGCCAGCCAGCGCCCCCGCTGGGGGGACAGAGGAGCCGCGGCCCCCTCTCCTGCTAGAGACAAGCATGCCCGGCGTGTTCGCGGCCGGCGACGTCCGACTCGGCTCAGTCAAACGAGTCGCATCCGCGGTCGGGGAGGGCGGTATCAGCATCCGATCAGTGCATCAGTACCTGGCACACCTCCGCGAATCGAAGTTAGAAGCGTGACTACCAACTGCATAGATACCGAGGACCTGTCCTGCGCCGACGATCTGAATCCCCGCCGTCGGCGGTCGCGAATCGTCGTGTCGATGCTCGGCATCTTCGCCCGCAACTGAGCTATGGACCGGCGCATCATGCGACCATTGGCGCCCTGCGAGAGATAGGCCGTCTCGACCATCGCATCTCAGTCCTCTTTGGATACCAGGACGGCGTTGCCATGCTTGTGGGCGATCTCGACCGGCACGTGATCGTCGTTCACCCGCTCGATGGCGGAAACAAGCGCCTCCGGGCATCAGTGACGGTGATCGCTGACATGCGGCCTCGTGGTCAGGCGCCGAAGAACTCGACCAACCGGGGTGCGAGCGCTTCCGGGGCCACGTCGTGCGTCTGGCCGTCGAGCATTCGGTGGTCTGCAGTGGGCAGCGCATCTGCGGCGGCCTTCGCCGCCTGCTGAAGCCCCTGGGGGCTGGCCCCACCGGCGAGGACCAGCGCCGGAATGGCGATCGTGGAGGTCAGGTCACGCGGTACGCGGCCGCCGGCGAGCAGTTCGTCGTCGTAGGCGAGGGTCGGGGCGATCGCCTCCAGCATGGCCCAGCCCGGCTGTGCTCGGGTGCCGGCGACAGCCTGGGCGGGTATGCCGACGTTCGTCATGAACAGGGCGACGGCGTCGCCATTCTGCCCGGCGTCGAGCAGCTCGTGGAGCCGTTCGGTGTACTCCTTGATCCGGGCGCCGTCTTCGACCTCGGCCATGAATGGTGGTTCGTACAGCGCCAGTTTGGTGATCCCGGGGCCGGCTGCCGCGCTCGCCAAGGCGAGAGCTGCACCGGACGAGATGGCGTAGACGTATGCCTCGCCACCGGCCCGCGCGATGAGGGCCTGCAGGTCCTCGACCTCGCGCGAGACCGCGTAGGGCAGGGTGTCCGAGCTTTCGCCACGGCCGCGACGGTCGTAGGCGTAGACGGTGAAGGTGTCCTGTAACAGCGCGGCGAGTGGCCGCATCGGCCCTGCGCCGCGGTAGCACATGGCGCCGTCGACAAAGATGAGCGCCGGCCCATGGCCGGTGCGCTCGTAGGCGATCGTGGTGCCGTCGGCTGACGTGACTGTTGGCATTTCGTGCTCCTTATTCTTGCTGGTGTACTTACTCGGTACCTAGACCGGCCACGTAGAGGTCGAAGCGGTCGAGGCTGGTCGTGAAGCCGGCCCTCGCCTCGGCGCTGAGGTATGCGGCCGGCACGTTGGTCTGATGGGTCACCACCTCGGTGCGCCCGTCGTGCAAATCGATGAAGGTGACCGTGGTCCGCATCCCGCCCTCGACGTCCGGCTCGATCCACACCAGCCGCTCGGGCCGACGTACCTCCACGTAGACGGCCCGCATGGTGTAGGTGCTGCCGTCGCGATCGCTGACCATGGTGGTCTCGAAGCTGCCACCCGGCCGGAGGTCGATGGTGATGTTGCCAACCGGCGTGGTCGTCCCGACCGGACCCCAGAAATGCGTGAGGTGCTCGGGCGTGGTCATGCAGTCGAATAGCAACTCGGGCGAGGCTCGGTGCACGCGCCGGTAGGTGAAGTCGCCGGAACCGGTCATTGTGTCGCCACATCCCAGCGCTGTTTGGCTTGCAGCCCGGCCAGGTGCTCGTCGAGGCGGTCATGGCGGTCGGCCCAGATCTGCCGGTGACGTGCGATCCAGCCGGCGGCCGTGTCGAGGTGCACTGTGTCCAGGACGCACGGCCGTGACTGCGCGGTCCGGATCCGCGAGATCAGGCGGGCACGCTCGAGCACCTTCAGGTGTTTGGAGACTGCTTGCTGCGTCATCGCGAACGGTTCGGCGAGCTGGTTCACCGTGACGTCACCATGAGCTAGGCGCTCCAGGATCGCCCGCCTGGTGGGGTCGGCCAGCGCCGAGAACACCAGGCTCAACTCGTCTTCAACAACCGCCACCCCCCGACCGTAACACAACCGCAAGTTTGTACAACCAAATAGTTGTGCGACGTTGAAGGCGACGGGCCTCAGCCTCCCCTCCCCCCAAGAACGCCGTGATCATGATGTGAGCGTCGTGAAAAGGCGTCGATCATGACCTCCAGGTCATGATCGACGGGTTATCGACGGCGGTCGAATCGCCCGGATCGCAGGATTCCTCGACCCTGAGGTGCACCGCCGGTTCGGCCTGCCGCGGGAACTGCCGGAGAGAACTTTCGGACGAGCTTCGGGTGGAGCGATGAATCCGGGGCGATCGATGTCTCTACATCTGGAGAAGCGTGCGGCGAGCGCACGCGCCCGAGAGGAGAACTGCGATGCGAAAGCTGATCGTCTACAACATCCTCTCGCTGGACGGCTATTACGAGGGTCCCGGCAAAGATGTTATGGCCCTGCCGTTCGATGAGGCATTCGACGAATACAACGCAGAACGACTGCGCGCCGCCGACACCTTACTGTTGGGACGTACGTCGTTCGATGGGTTCAAGAGCTACTGGCCGCCCGTCGCCGATGATCCGAAGGTCAGGCCGATTGAGCGTGAGATCTCCCGGCTCGACAACGCCATCGATAGGTCGTCATCTCCGACAGCCTGACGCCTGAGCAGACGGCGCCGTGGCACAACAGCCGCATCGTCAAGCGTGCCGATGCCCATGAGCACTGTTCCATTGCTTGGCGAACTCGTGCTGGTCCAGGTCGAGGTGGACGCCGCTGGGGAACGTCATGGTCGCATGCAGGCCGGTCGGCTTGCCGAAGTCCAGCCCCAGCATGCGGTAGAAGGCCAAGCTCTTCTCAAGATCACGAACGACCAGGTTGATCTGGTCCAAGGTTGGCTTGACGTCCATGTCCGACCTCCTGAACCCGATCGAACGCTATCAGCGCAGTGGATCGTCACCGGCCGCCACGTTCGGATACCGACGGCCTGGAGTAGAGTTGGGCGCCGATGAACCGCGAGAGAGAATGGCAAAGCGTGAAGTCAACAATTCTGGTCACCGGCGGTGCCGGCTTCGTCGGCAGCAATCTGATTCGGCTCCTGGTGGGTGAGTACCCAGCCGCGTCCGTCATCTCGGTGGACAACTACTTCACTGGCACGTCCGACAACCATATCGTCGATCGCCGCGTTCAGTACATTGATGCGAGTACGGTCGATATTAAGAAGGTTTGGCACGAGAATAGCCTTCCGGCCCCTCACACCGTCTTTCACCTCGGTGAATACTCCAGGATCGTACAGTCGTTCGAGGAGTTCGACCTAACCTGGGAGTACAACCTCCGAGGCACCAAGGAGATTGTCACATTCGCTCACGAGCACAAGGCAAAGTTGGTGTACGCCGGATCGAGCTCAAAATTCGGCAATGACGGTCAGGACGAGAACCTCAATCCGTACGCTTGGACCAAGGCGAAGAATGTCGAATACATTCGTAATTTCTCGAACTGGTACGGCCTTGACCACGTAATCACCTACTTCTACAACGTCTACGGCCCGGGGCATATTCGGCACGGTAAGTATGCAACCGTCATTGGCATCTTTGAGCGCCAATATGAATCGGGTAAGCCGCTGACGGTGGTCGCGCCCGGGACACAGACCCGCGACTTCACACATATCGACGACGTTGTCGCTGGTGTCGTGCTCAGCGCCGAGAAGGGATCCGGGGACGGGTACCTACTGGGCACCGGCCGTGAGTGGCCGATCATCGAGGTCGCGAAACTCTTCGGCACGGAGCACGTCCTCGTGCCCGCCCTGCCGGGTGAGCGCGTTCGCGGCCGAGCCGACACATCGAAGGCGCGTGACATCGGCTGGGAGCCGACGCGCCAGCTCGAACAGTACGTCGCCGAGTTCGTCGCGACCCATCTGCAGCCCTGACGACTCGTCGTCGCTCAGCGCAGCCCAGCGATGCGCCGATCAAGGACTTACGGCCGCGGCCTGGGAGGTCGAAGTGACGGCCAGCGCGGGTGTTCGGCCGGCACAATGACCCGCCGGGCGACGCTGCTCCGCAGCGCGGGCAACTGCGGGTAGAACGTGTCGCCCGGGCACTCCGTGGCTGTCCAGTTGCGGTGGCCGCTGAGCGTCCGCACAGTCTTGGCATTGCTGTTGACGGGGTTGACGTAGCTGGTGGTGCCCAGCACGTTGAGTCGGCTGACCCGCGCCAATCCGGCGAGGATTGCGTTGAGCGAACTCATCGCCGCGCTGGTCGGTAGCCGGCTGGTGTAGTTGCCGAGCAGGCACACGCTGATGTTGCCGACGTTGTAGCCGAGAACATGCGCACCCACGCTCATCTGGGGCCGCCCGTCGGTGCCGAGTGTCGTGCCAAAGACCGGCACGGCGTCGGGCCCGGACCACCGACCCTCGTACGCCCGGCCGGCCTCATCGATGATCACGTGATACCCGATGTCGCCCCAGTCGTTCGTTATAGCTTGAAAGTGGTAGATGGCACGAACGGTGGCGGCAGGGTCGGGGTCGTTGTTCACGCCGGCGGTGTGGTGCACCGTCAGGGTCTGCACCGGGAAGTACTCCGCCGGCCAGTACTCGTCGCCGGAGCGGAAACGTTTCGACTCGTCCGCCCCCCAGGCCGCCCGGGACAGGTAGGGGACCGCACAGGTCGTTCCGTCCGGCAGCGGCATCACCCTCGCCACCGCGGCGGCCTGTTGGATGGCCGGGCCATCGACGGTGTTGAGCTCGGTGATCTCGGCCGAACCCGCGCCGGCCACCGACACCTCGTACCCGACCGTCCCGGGGACCACCAAAAGCGCATTACCGCCCGGGTCAGCGCGCCCGTCGCGTCCGCCACTGCAGCCGTCTACGGCGCGCCACTGGGCCCATCCGGCCGCGGTCCGTACCCGTACGTGCGGTCGCAGTCCCTGCCACGCCACACCAAGGTGGGTCAGCTCGAACGACGTCTCCTGAACTCTCAGGCTTCCCTTCCGCACAGCACGGGCGACGGCCAGCGTGCGAGGGACCGGTTTCGTCTTCGCGGCGGCGGCCGTGATTGTGGCCGCCTCCGCTGTGGGGATCGATGCCAATGTGCCCAGCGCCATACCAGCGGTCACGGAGAGCAACGTCCGTCGCGAGACCACCCGGCCCTCCTTTGCTTTCGCGCATGTTCCCTGCTGGAACCTACCGCCTGCGGTAACTGGGCGGGGGGTGCCAAGCCTTAATACCGTAGCCAATCCCGTGGCGGCGCGCCGAGCATGCGCAATTCGTCCATCGATCAGCCCTGATCGAACCATTCTGCATCGGCCGCCAGCCCTAGGCGAGCCGGCGGGCTCCAAGCGCGTCTGCGAGTCCGTCGATGAATTCGACGACACCCTCGGGTCCATCGACGACGAGATCCGCGCGGCGGGCGAGTTCGACGACCTCAGCCGAGCCACTGCAGATCTTCAGACCGGCCAGACCTTCGTCGCGCAGCGCGTCCACGGCCGCGAAGGCGCTGATGTCGCCGAGATCGTCTCCGGCGTAGGCGACCGATCTGGCGGCCACGTCCGCGACGTGGGCGCGCAACGCCTGCCCCTTGTCCATCCCAGGCGGTCGCAACTCAAGGACGAGTCGACCCGGTTCGAGGATAAGGCCGTGGCGGGCGGCCAGCTCAGCCACCGGGTCGCGCAGCAATGCGAACGTACCGTCGGGGTCGGTGGCCCGCCTGGTGTGTACGGCCAACGCGCTTCCCTTGTCTTCGACCCAGACGTCGGGTGGCTCGTCGAATCGCGCGAGGACACGCGGCAATTCGTCGCGGGCAGCGGCGACGCCCGGGCTCGGTGGGGGTGCCACCACCTCGCTGGTGCTCGCGTCCCACCGCTCGCGGCCGTAGTGACCAAAAACCACCAGACCGGCGAGTGCCGGCTCGTCAGCGAACGAGCCGAAGGAGACGATCACGCTCGCCGGTCGACCGGTGATGATCGCGACCGAGCCCACGTGCGGCGACAGCCGGGCGAGCGCCGGGACCGCGCGGGGATGAGGCCGCGCCTGCTCCGGATTCTCGACGATGGGCGACAGTACGCCGTCATAGTCGAACACCAGGGCCGCGCTGTCCGGATCGTCCATGATCGCCGCGAGTCCGGCCAAGCCCGAGGGTGTCCGTGGCGTCGGAACCGGCATCACCGCAGTTTAGGCACGCGCGCCGCCCTCTGAGCACGCTCCGGCGGGAAAGGCGAGCCCTCGGCGGGCTGGCGAGCGGGCCGCGTAGTCTTACCCGCCTGTGACCACCTCTATCCGTACCTTCCATCCGCGCCGGGGCCGGCTGAGCGGGCGTCATCACGACGCACTGGACCGGCTGTGGCCGGCATACGGCGTGACGATCGAGGACGGACGCGGCACACCAATCGACCTTTCCGCGCTCTTCGGCCGAAACGCGCCGCGTGTTCTGGAGATCGGATCAGGGATGGGGGATGCAACCGCCGACATGGCGGCGGAAGACACTGAGCGCGACTATCTCGCCGTGGAGGTGCATACGCCCGGAATCGCCAATCTGCTCGCCCTGGCCGAGGCGCGCGGACTCACCAACGTGCGCGTTGCCCGCGGCGACGCGATCGAACTGCTTCGGCGCCACCTCGAACCCGCCAGCCTCGACGCCGTCAACGTCTTCTTCCCGGATCCTTGGCCCAAGCTCCGCCACCACAAGCGACGCCTGATCCAACCGGGACACGTCGACGTGGTCCGCTCACGGCTGATCCCCGGCGGAGCTCTGCGTTGTGCCACGGATTCGGCCGCGTATGCCGAGCACATGCTGCGGACGCTGACCGCCGATGACCAACTGATCAACGCCTTCGACGGGTTTGCCCCACGGCCCACCTACCGGCCCTTGACGAAGTTCGAACAACGCGGCATCGACGCTGGCCGGTCCGTCTTCGACCTGGTGTTCCTGCGGCGATGACGCTCACCGCCAGGTTGCCGGACATCGCCGAACCCGATGCCATCTTCGACGCGTTCGCCGGTTGGGCCACGCGGCACGGGATGACCCTCTACCCGCACCAGGAGGAGGCGCTGATCGAGATCGTGTCGGGTGCCAACGTCATCCTCAGCACCCCGACCGGGTCGGGAAAGAGCCTCGTCGCCGCTGGGGCGCACTTCGCCGCCCTGGCGCAGAAACGGCGCACGTTCTACTCCGCCCCGATCAAGGCGCTCGTCTCGGAGAAGTTCTTCGCCCTGTGTGACATGTTCGGTGCGGCCAACGTCGGCATGATGACGGGCGATGCGAGCGTCAACGCTGATGCCCCGATCATCTGTTGTACGGCGGAGATCCTGGCCAACATCGCCCTGCGCGACGGTGCCTCGGCCGACGTCGGGCAGGTCGTGATGGACGAGTTCCATTTCTATGCCGAGCCGGACCGCGGCTGGGCGTGGCAGGTGCCGCTGATCGAATTGCCGCACGCGCAGTTCCTTCTCATGTCGGCGACCCTCGGCGACGTCACGCGTTTCGAAGAGGACCTGGCCCGCCGCACCGGACGCCTGACCGCAGTGGTCCGTTCCGTGGAGCGCCCGGTGCCACTGCACTTCTCGTATGCGCTCACGCCGCTGCACGAGACCATCGAGGAGCTGCTCAGCACCCGCCAGGCTCCGGTCTACGTCGTTCATTTCACCCAGGCGTCGGCGCTCGAGCGTGCCCAAGCACTGATGAGCGTCAACGTGTGTACCCGCGCGGAGAAGGACGCGATCGCCGGGATGATAGGCAACTTCCGGTTCACGGCCGGGTTCGGACGAACGCTGTCGCGCCTTGTGCGCCACGGCATCGGGGTGCACCACGCAGGAATGTTGCCCAAGTACCGCCGGCTCGTCGAGACGCTCGCCCAGGCCGGTCTACTCAAGGTCATCTGTGGCACGGATACGCTCGGGGTTGGCATCAATGTCCCGATCCGGACGGTGCTGTTTACCGGACTGTCCAAGTACGACGGAGTCAGGACTCGTTTGCTGCAGGCGCGAGAGTTTCATCAGATCGCGGGCCGCGCTGGGCGAGCCGGCTTCGACACGATAGGAATGGTCGTCGTCCAGGCGCCGGAGCATGTCATCGACAACGAGCGCGCCCTGGCCAAGGCAGGCGACGACGACAAGAAGCGGCGTCGCGTGGTCCGCAAGAAGCCACCCGAGGGATCGATCGGCTGGGGTAAGCCGACGTTCGAGCGTCTCGTCAATGCCGAGCCGGAACCGTTGAAGTCCAGTTTCACCGTCAGCCACGCGATGCTGCTCAATGTTTTCGGTCGGCCCGGCGACGCGTTCGCCGCCATGCGGCATCTGCTGACCGACAACCACGAGGACCGTCCGTCCCAGCGCCGCCACATCCGGCGGTCGATCGCCATCTACCGTGCGCTGCTCGCCGGTGGTGTGGTGGAGCGTCTGGCCGAACCCGACGGCGACGGCCGCTCGGTGCGACTCACTATGGACCTCCAGCTCGACTTCGCGCTCAACCAGCCGTTGTCGCCGCTTGCCCTGGCCGCCATCGAGCTCCTGGATCGGGAGTCGCCGTCGTATGCGTTGGACGTGCTATCTGTCATAGAGGCCACGTTGGACGATCCACGCCAGGTCCTCTCCGCGCAACAGTTCAAGGCACGCGGCGAGGCCGTCGCGCAGATGAAGGCCGACGGTATTGAGTACGAGGCCAGGATGGATCTCCTGGAATCGGTTACCCACCCAATGCCGCTCGCCGAGCTCCTCGACGCCGCGTACGAGATGTACCGGCGGGGCCACCCCTGGGTCGCCGACCATCAGCTCGGACCGAAGTCGGTGGTCCGGGACATGTACGAGCGGGCAATGACCTTCGTCGAGTACGTCGCCTTCTACTCGCTCGCTCGATCGGAAGGACTGGTCCTGCGCTACCTCGCGGACGCGTACAAGGCGCTGCGGCAGACGGTTCCCGAGGAGGCGAAGACCGAAGATCTCATCGACCTCATCGAGTGGCTCGGCGAGCTGGTCCGGCAGGTGGACTCGAGCCTAATCGACGAGTGGGAGCGACTGAGGAATCCGACCGAGGCGCCGGCCGCCGCGCTCGACGAGCGCCCGCCCGCGGTGACCGGCAACGCGCGGGCCTTCCGGGTACTGGTGCGCAACGCGATCTTCCGCCGGGTGACCCTTGCCTCGCTGGAGCGCTACGAGGAACTCGGCGAGCTCGACGCCGAGGCGGGGTGGGACGCTGACGCCTGGGCCGACGCGCTGTCGCCGTACTTCGACCAGCACGACGAGATCGGTACGGGCCCGAACGCCCGCGGGTCGGGCATGTTGCTCATCGAAGCCGGGCGCGATCGCTGGACCGTACGCCAGATTCTCGACGATCCCGCTGGAGATCACGACTGGGGCATCAGCGCCGAGGTGGACCTGGCCGCGTCCGATGCCGCGGGTGTCGCGGTCCTACGCGTCACCGACGTGGGCCAGCTCTAACGCCCGGCTGCGGATGGCGTGCCGGGCAGTCCGCGCCGACGCCGACATGGGCCTGCGCCTCGCCCCCATTCGCATGGACCGTGAGTGTCACGCAGACTGGCGCGTCGACCGTGTAGCCGCCGGCGAAGACCAGCCAGTCAGTGTCGCCCGGGCAGCCGGGCAGGTGCAGGTCGGTCGCCCTCGGTCCGGGACTACCCCAGCCGATAAGGGTGTTGCGTCCTGACTCGGCCGAGACGCGCAGCTCGATGACGGTATTTGCCCGTACGATCAAGCCGTGCTTGGCGAAGAGCAGTCCGGGTTCTCCCGCATCGTTTACCTGTAGCACTTTCGTCGGCAACGCGACGGCGTCCAGCACCACGTCGTGATCCGCTGGCGGCGCGGACAACCGATCGATCGCGTCCGCGCACGGGATCTCGTTGGCACTAGGGGGCACGGGCGCGCTGACGGGTGTGGAATGAGGTACGGCGATGATCCGGCCCGGCGGCGTTGGAGCCGTACACGCCGACAACAGGCCACATAGGACGACGACCAGTCCGCGTCCTTTTCGCGCCGTCATAGCCATATAGAGTCTCCGCGGCGACGGGGAGTTCCGTCGCCGCCTCAGCCGCCCGACGGGTAGTCCGGGTTGATCAGTTGCTTCGCGACCTCGCGACAGACGTTCTGGCCGTACGCGTAGTCGCTGTTCCACCTGCCGTGGCCGGGGTAGCGCTGGAGCACCGACATGGCCCACGTTTCGGTGACGGCCATGCAGTTGATGTGCCAGTTGTGGTCGTCGTAGTAGTAGAGCCATCCGTTCTTGATGGAGACCTTCGCCGCCTCAGCCGTCGGGAGCGCCTTGCGGATGCCGAAGTCGCCGACCCGGACCCGGCGCATCTTGTCCAGCACCCAGTCGGTCCAGGTCGGCCCGGCCGCCGTCCCATCTCCGATGCAGTCCGCCATGCGAACGGTGTCGCGCGCGGAGATGTTGGTGAAGCTCCAGCCAGCGGAACTCGCCCTCGTGTCGGTGAGCTTGCACCGGCTTATCAGTCGGTTGATCGAGGCGCTGCGGCCGTTGCGTACGTAGGTGGCCTCGGCCAGATTGTTGTCGCTGTTACGGATGACGGACTCAAGGTCGCGCAGCCGGGCCGCGCCCGGAGTCTGCTTGGTCTCGGCCAGCCGACGCAGGTCATCCGCCACGAGCCAGGCCTTGATCATCGAAGCGGGCCAGGTCGTGGCGTTCATGTTCGTCGAACCCCAGATCTCGCCGGTACGCCGGTCCATGAGGGCCCAGCTGAAAAAGCCCTCCGTCTTCACCGTGAGCGTGGTTGACCGGAACTGCAGCGGTGGGAGCCCAGGTGGGGAAGCCGTCAGCGCCGGCGTCGCCGAGGGCGTCGGGGTGGCCGAGATCACGTGTTCGCCCGTCGCCGCCGGCGCCTGGGCACCCGTGGCGGGGCGGGTGGCGAAGGGCGAACCGGGAACCAGGCGGGCCGCCCCGACGAGGATCGCCACGAGTGAGATCGCCGCGGCCGCTTGCCAGGCCAACATCGAACCAGATCGTGGCGCGCGACGGCGGCCGCGGCCGACGGGCCGCTGGGGCGGTCCGGACGCACGGGAAGGCCCGGGCTGGCGGGATATCGAAGTCGGACGTACGGAGCGATTCGGGCCCTGTCTCACGGGCTGGCGTTCGTCGTGCGGCACTGGTCAAACCTCGGGGGGAGGGTCGTTCGGGGAGCGGGTGTTGGTCGACCCGCTGGCCCGTCGACTGTAACCGGTTCGGCCGGCTGCGGCTTGTCGTGACACCGCCACGACGAGCCGCAGCGGTGCGGCCGCGTAATCTGTCGATCATGCGAGTGGGCATCATCATCCTGCCGGACCAGCGCTGGCAGGACGCGCAGCAGCGATGGCGGCGTGCTGAGCAGTATGGGTTCGATCACGCCTGGACGTACGATCATCTTGGCTGGCGAGAACTGGTCGACGGGCCCTGGTTCGATGCCGTGCCGACTCTGACCGCCGCGGCGACGGTCACCTTGCGGATCCGACTGGGTACGTTCGTCGCTTCGCCGAACTTCCGGCATCCGGTGCACTTCGCCCGCGAGGTGACGGCGCTGGACGACATCAGCGGCGGGCGGATCATCCTCGGCGTGGGTGCCGGTGGCACCGGATTCGACGCCCGCGTCCTCGGCGCCGCTGAACTGTCCCCCCGAGCAAGGGCGGACCGTTTCGGCGAGTTCGTGGAGCTGCTCGATCTGTTGCTGCGCGAGGATCGGGTGACGTGGCGAGGGGACTATTACGCCGCCGAGGATGCGCGCAGCACGCCCGGGTGTGTGCAATCGCCGCGTGTGCCCTTCGTCATCGCGGCCAACGGTCCGCGCACGATGAAACTCGCCGCGCGGTACGGGCGGGGCTGGGTCACCACCGGCCGCGCCGCCGATGATCTGAACCAGTGGTGGCGGTTGGTGGCGGGGATGGTGGCTCGGTTCGAGGAGGCGCTTGGCGTCGCTGGTCGCGATCCGTCCTCTGTGGACCGTTATCTTTCGCTGGATGCAGCGCCGGTCTTCTCACTCGCCAGTGTGTCTGCCTTCTCCGACGCCGTGGGTCGGGCGGCTGAGCTCGGGTTCACCGACGTGGTGACCCACTGGCCCCGCGAGTCGGGCTGGTACGCGGGCGACGAGGCCGTGCTGGAGGCGGTCGCGGCCGACGTGCTGCGTCGATGAGGTGCTATGCGCTGACCCGGCCGGCGATGGACGCGATGTGTGCTGGGGTGACCCGACAGCATCCGCCGACGAGGCGGGCTCCAGCCTCGATCCAGTCAGCTACGGGGAGGTCGCCGATGGCGGCTCGGCCTGTCCACGTTCGGGCGGTCGCGTCCCAGGTTTCACCGCTGTTCGGATAAGCGACCCCAGGCGTACCACTGATGCGGGCGGCCTGCTCGATGGCGTGCGTCACGTCAGCTGGGGCGCAGCAGTTGACGCCCGCGGCGATCACCGCGTCCACTCCTGCCGGGAGGTCGAAAGCATCCGCAAGTGCCTGCCCGGCGCGGGTGCGTCGACCGTCAATGGTGTACGACAGCCATGCGGGTACGCCGAGGCCATGCAGAGCGGTCAGCATGGCCTCCGCCTCGCGGGTGTCTGGTACGGTCTCAAGCGCCATCACATCCGGCTCGGCGTCGGCCAGGATCTGCATGCGCGGACGGTGGAAACGTACCAGTTCAGCCACCGTCAGGCCGTAGTTGCCGCGGTACTCTGAGCCGTCCGCGAGCATGGCCCCATAGGGACCAACGGAGGCGGCGATCCACAGTGGTCTGTCGACGCCGTCGTCGTTGGCCCGCTCGCACGCCTGTCGGGCGAGTTTGACACTACGTTGCAGGAGGGCCGTCGCCTCGGCCCGGTCGTAGCCGCGGCGCTCGAAACCCTGGATGGTGGCCTGGTAGCTTGCCGTGGTGATGATGCTGGCACCCGCGCGAAGGAACGCGAGGTGCGCGTCGACGACGGCCTCGGGATCGTCATGTAGGAGCCGGGCCGACCATAGCTCGTCGGAGAGGTCGTGTCCGGCTGCTGCGAGCTGGGTGGCCAGACCGCCGTCCAGCACAACCGCTCCTGTGCCCAGTGCCTGCACAAGCGATCCAGGTTCGGCCATGTGCACACGTCCTCCGGACGTAGCTCTCTGTCCACCCACTAGTCTAGTGGATCGTGGTTTTGGGCGGCGCCTATCGCCGCCCCTCGCCACCACGATCCACGGCGCGGGTAACGGCTTCCGTGTGGTTTCGGCCCGGCGGGTTGATCCGGTCAACGAAAGCATTCACGAATCGAACGGTCTCAGCATGATCGTGGCGTGTTCATACGTATAAGACCCGGCACGCGGGATGGATCACGTACGCCTGAAACCCCGGCTGCGTGGCCGAGTGGACCCACGCGCCCCTGCTTCGGTCCACTGTCCGCTCGCATATGATGCCGGTCCAGCCGTGCAGGTGTGCGCGGGCAGCGGGCAGGCCCACCGGCACGTACGGTAGCCGTGCCCACCGTCGACTCGGGGCGGAGTCGACCGACCTCGATGCTCCAAGGGTGGTTGAACGAAACGTGACCGATCACGATGAGGAGCGGCTCCCAGGCGGGAACGTCGAGGGAGCGGTGCGCGTCGGCGATACCGTGCGGCGCCGCACCGGACCGTGGACACCGGCGGTACACGCGCTCCTCAACCACCTCGCGAGCCGCGTACCGCACGTCCCCAGGGTGCTCGGATTCGACGACCGGGGTCGCGAGGTCTTGGCGTACCTTCCCGGTCGAGTCGTCGACATCGATACCGAGATGCTGACCCTCGGACAGATCGCTTCCGTCGTGCGGTGGACACGTGCCTTTCACGAGGCGGTCGTGGAGTTCTCCCATCCCGGGCCGTGGCGATACTTCCCGATAGCGGGGTCCACATTGATCGGACACAACGACATCGCGCCGTACAATGTGTGCTTCGACGGTGACGACCTCGTCGGCGTTTTCGACTGGGACATGTCAGGTCCCTCGACACCGCTGTTTGAGCTGGCGTTCATCGCATGGAACTGCGTGCCGTTGTGGCGCGACATCGGCGCCGAGCTTGCCGCTCAACGGTTGACGTTGATCGCGGCGACCTACGGCCGGTTTAGGCCGCGCCAGCTCCTGCACTCCGTCCCAGTGCGGATCCAGGTCATGCTCGATGGCATACCGGTGGCGGCGGCGGCCGGCGACCAGGGCATGGTGAACCTCCTGACCGCCGGTGAACCCGGCCGATCCCGCACGTCGCTTGCATCCCTGGTCGAACGCATCCCCACGATCGACCGGCTGCTCACGTGAAAGGTGCCTCGGAGCCGCCGACCAACCTATGAGGATCCCGTTCCGCTCCCCGGCGGCCACCACCTGCATTTGGATCTTCTATCGGACAATCGATGGCCGCGGTATTAGGCTGGGATACCACGACGGTGGACCATTTCCGCCGGCGGCGTCTCGGGAGGCTAGATGCGCATCAGCGACGTACTCCGGGTCAAGGGTGGCCAGGTCGTCACGGTCACTCCCGACACCGATGTGCGGCACCTTCTCAACGTGCTCGCAGAACACCGGATCGGCGCCGTGGTCGTGTCTCGGGACGGAAACTCCGTCGACGGAATCGCTAGTGAGCGGGACATCGTCCGAGCGCTGGCCGAGCGAGGTGACGCGGTCATGTCTGAGCCGGTCACGGCCATCTACACCGCCGAAGTTCACACGGTCGACCTCGACACTCAGCTCGAGGACCTCATGCGCATCATGACCGAACACCGGATCAGGCACCTGCCGGTAGTGGTAGACGGCGCCTTGCGCGGCATCGTCAGCATTGGCGATGTCGTGAAGAAGCGTATCGACGAGCTCGAAAGCGAGCGATCGGCATTGACCAACTACATCTCAGGTGCTCGCTGACGAGTTCTGTGCATCGGTTCGCCCACCTCAAGATCGCGGTGATCATGAGCTGGCCGTCGCGAAACAGCGTCGATCATGACCTCCAGGTCATGATCGACGGGAGGGTGATCGACGGGAGGGTGATCGACGGGGGGCTATCGACGGGAGGGGTTGAGCAGCGGGTCACCGGCGAGGGCGTCATCGGCCAAGGAGTCGGGCACCTCGAGCGGGTTCTGACGGGAGATCGCCTTGCGCCCGAACGTGGTGGCCACCCAACCCAGCGCCGCGCCAACGAGAGTGGCCGCTGCCAGCCATCCCCACGGTCTCGGCTGTCGGCGACCGGCCAGCGCGTCGAAAGCAGCGCTCGCCCTCACGCGGGCTTCCTTTGCTCCCGATCCGACCCGGTTGGTCGTGTCGTCGAGGTACCCGGCCGC
>Ga0184612_10000228_pt1 | contig 24980 bp, 25 predicted proteins | sample PLM3_60_coex_FD_133163 | JGI IMG/M metagenome (GOLD analysis project Ga0184612, IMG submission 133163) | Groundwater sediment microbial communities from an aquifer in East River, Colorado, USA - PLM3_60_coex | ecosystem: Environmental > Terrestrial > Soil > Riparian zone | place: USA: East... | reverse complement strand
GAGCTGGATCCCGCTGTACAGGTTGATCGTGAAGTTCCCCAGGGGATGCGCGGACGCTGCCGCTGGCCACAGCACCACGACCGCGGCGATCGCCACGACCGACAGGGACCGGCGCACGGCGCGGCTCATGAGTGCGTCCCCAGTCCGTCCAGCGTGCGACGAGCGACCGACCCCCACAGAATGGAGAAGTGTGGGTTGGTGGCGAGCGCCTCGGACAGCAGCTCCCGGGCGGCAACCCGATCCCCCACTCGGAACTGGATCATCCCCGCGTGGAACATGAACAGCGCGTTCCTCGTCCCCAGGGTGAGCGCGCGGCGCGCGTACGGCGCGGCCTCCCGGTAGCGCCCGTTCGCGTACAGCGCCCACGCGAGCGCGTCGGCCACGTTGATACTGTGGCGGCGGCCCCACTCCGCGCGCGCCGCGGCGAGCGCGTCAACCGGGCGGCCGTGGTCCGCGTCGAACAGCGCGAGCTCGAGGTCCACGTTCACCCCCTTCGCCCGGAACAGCCGCTCTTCCGCTCGCACCAGCGCATACTGCCGCTCGGCCAGCCGGGGCCGGCCGCTCTCCGCGTACAGGTCGCCGAGCGCGATCACGTATTCGGGTGACGGGAACCGCTCGACCACCCAGATGTAGCCGCGGATGGCCCGGTGGACCCGCCCCTGCGCCCAGGCCACCTTGGCCAGGCCGGCGCGGGGCGGCACGTAGTCCGGGGCGAGCTCCGCGCCGTGCCGGTACGCGGCCTCGGCCAGGGCTGGACGGCCGCTCGCGAAGTACAGCTCCCCGAGCTGGTGGCTCGCCCACGCGGCGTCCTGCGGGGTCCCGGCGGCCCGGGCGGCAGCCCGCATGGCGGCGACGGCGCCACGCACGTCGCCCTTCAGCTCGCGTGCGTAGGAGACGCGGGCGTATGACGCCAGGTCCGGACGCGTGTCGACCATCGTCTGGAACGTGGCGAAAGCCTCCCGATAGCGGCCCAGCTCGACCTGGGCGTCGCCGATCACGCCGTAGACGTTGCCGTTGTAGGGATTGAGGGCTCGCGCCCGCTCGCCCCACCCGAGCGCGCCCGAGAAGTCGTGGCGGGCCAGCGCCAGCGCGCCCATCCCCACCGTGGCCTCGAAGTTGGCATCGACGTGCAGCCGGAGAGAGCGCTCCAAGACCCCCTGAGCCTTCGGGTAATAGCTGGGGTCTGCGGTGACCCGAGCCTGCTGGACGTAGGCCAGCCCCAGGTTGGCGAACCCGCGCCAGTCGCCCGGTACGACGCGGAGGCGCTCTTGGAAGGATGCGATGGCCTGCGAGAGGGAGTCCTCGGCGCTGACCGGGCGAAGCAGGGCGGTGGTGTCCGGGGCCCGCCGCTCGCCGGAAGGGCCGGCGGAGAACCCTCCACGGAGCACCCCGATCCCACCGGCCACGAACAGCAGCACGCCGAGGACCGCCGCGACGCCGATCCTGCCGACTCGTCTCATCCCAAGCTCCGACTCATCCGTTCACCCGCGACCATCTCGTCCACGCGGCGAGGGGTGGGCCGGCCACGAGCCGGGCCCACCCCCCTCCGTCAGTGAGGCGCCGCGTTCGATCCGGAGTGCGGGTAGGCGAGGTACGGGAACGCCGTGTTGAAGGACAAGTCGTTGGCGTTCACGCCGTCGCCGATCGTGTCCGCGATGGCCTGGTGGGTGGGCAGCAGCACGCCGAGCACCACGCGCAGGGACACGTCGATGATGTCGTCCGACAGGCGCCTTCCGTTCGGGAAGCCGGCGTTGTCGCCGCCGATCACGCCGAACGGCGAGCACGCGGACGTGCACGGCGCGATCGACATGTTCAGCCGGAGCATCTCGCTGGCCTTCACGTTCGCCGGCATGTTCAGCCCCTGGCCCCCGGTCAGGAACACCGAGATCAAGTCGGCCCGTTGGATGCCGGGCGTGCTCGAGTCCGAGTCGGGGACATCGGTGCCGTACACCGCGTTCAGCAGGTGCGGCAGCTCCGGGTCCTGCACCTTCGGCAGATAGACGCCGTCACCGGAAGGCCTGGAGGAGTTGAAGTAGTCCTTCGCCCCCACCGGCACCACGACCTCGTTCACGAGCGGCATGCCGAGCCGCGAAACCTGGACGAACTTCCCGCTGAAGTCCTGGGCCCCGGACGCCTCCACCCGCATGCTGCGCCGGGAGGCGGTGGTCCAGATGCCGATGATTGGGTTGGCCGCGGCGTCGCCCTTGGCCGCGAGCGCAGCCTTGGGAACCTGCATCGCGAAGGCGCTGACGTTGAACCCGGCGAGCGTGTCGTCCCCGACCTCCATGAGATCCGCCCCGTACAGTAGGTCGAACACCCGCAGGTCCAGGAAGAACGGGTCGTCGGACTGCCCGACCCATGAGTAGCTCGGGTTGCTCGAGCTCCCGAACTGCTTGACAGCCGCGTCGAACAGGTTGGCGTTGTAGCTCGGCATGGAGGCCGCTCCGACGTTCGACGGCGCCGCGATGGCGTCGTTGAGGAGCGTCGCCGACTTCCCGATGTCGACGTTGATCCGGTACAGATCGTAGGTCTGGTAGAAGTTCAGGTCCGCGTCGGTGAGCGACGTCACCGGACCCGTGTTGTACAGGAACGTGTCGCCGCTCCGGTAGTGGTTGTGGAACACCCACCGGTAGATCAGATCGGCCTTGGCGTCGCCATCGTGGTCGATCTTGATGTCGTAGTTCACGCCCGTGGCCCAGGCGTAGAAGTTCGGGCCGCCGGCCGGCTCCTGGAACGGGATCCAGTTGCTGACGAGCGTGACGGTGCTTGGCCGATCCGGGCTGACGAAGGCGTAGAGATCCGTCCCGTCGATCTGGGGATCGGCTGCAGTAAGCGGGGCCTCACGGTGGCTCGACGCGCCGCTCACCAAGGGCCCGAGACCGGCGTACAGGCCGGCACCGAGCACGAGCGTCGCCGCCGCCGCGAGCGCCCGCGTGCGCAAGCGCGTGCGAAGCAACGAAAGTACCTCCTCGTGGACGTGGGATGTGGAACGCTTTGAACGCTCGACCGCCTCCGCCGCGGGGCCCCTCCGCCGCGGCGACCCGCCCTCACCTCCCGTCTGGCGCGGTCACGCATGCTTCGCGCTACGGGGCGGGCCGGATCACCCGCGAACGAACGAGCTCAGACGGGGACGCGCATGGAGCTCGAGGAGGCGACCGGCCGAGAGACCCGGAGGAACCCCCAGAACATCACGGCGATGCCGAGCGCGAGCCCGACGGAGAACAGCGGCACGACGTCCAGGCCGGCCCCCACGCCCGAGGCGATGGCCACGATCGTGGCCCCCGCCGCGATGCCGAGGGTCCCGAAGAACCGGTCGGCGAGCTCCGCACGGCCGCGCATCCGCGCGGCCGACCACAAGCATCCCGCCACCAGCAGGACGTAGGCGGGGTAGGCATAGAGCTGAGCCAGCCGGTACGGGAGCGCGCCGTCGCCGAAGACGTCCTTCCCGAGTGGCAGGTCCTTCGACAGGGCGGCGACGTTCAGCGAGGCCGTGCGGACCTGGGAGGTGGCGAATGCGGAGAGGAACAGCAGGATCACGAGCAACAGGTCGGCCACCGTCCGCCGCTTGATCAGCAGGTACAGCTCGCCCATCATCAGGAACGGCACGTTCAAGATCGCGCCGAAGAGCCAGTAGACACGGTACTCGCCGGTCGTCCAGCCGTCCAGGACCCCAAAGAACATGGCGAACGACGCCGCCGCATACATGAGCAGCGCAACCGCCCACGCGGCCTGGTACGGCCGCCTGCGAGAGGCGAACTGGCGAACCAGGAACGCCGCGAAGGCCAGGGCGATCAGGGCTGCAGCCAGCGGGAAGGCCCACATGCGGCAGGAAGCATACGCGGCCCCATCGCGCCCCGCCGATAGAATCCACTGCCATGGACGTTGAACCGAACCCGCACGGGCCGAGCCTGATCTGCTCGACCGCCGCGTTCTTCGGCCGGCCGCTGCGCGACGCCTTCGGCCACATCGCGGACGCGGGCTTCGAGGGCGTCGAGGTCATGGTCACGCGGGACCCGGCCACCCAACAGGGCCACGTGCTCCGCGAGCTCTCGGAGGAGCACGGGCTCCCGATCAAGGCCATCCACGCTCCGTTCCTCCTCATGACCAGGAAAGTGTGGGGCACGGATCCCGTGGGCAAGGTCGACCGGGCCATCGAGCTCGCCCGGGAGGCCGATGTCTCACTCGTCGTCGTGCACCCTCCCTATCGGTGGCAAGCGGCGTACCGGCGGTGGGCGGACGAGCGCCTTCCGGATGTCGCCAACCAGACGGGAGTGCGCGTCGCCGTGGAGAACATGTTCCCGGTGCGGGTGCGGGGCGGACGCGGGGTGCGGCTCCATGCTCGCCAGGAGGTCCACGACCTCGAGCGGTACCCCCACGTGGTGCTGGACACGAGCCACGCCGCGGTCTCCGGCCTGGACCCCTTCGAGGCCGTCCGGCGCCTCGGCGATCGCCTGGTCCACGTGCACCTGTCGAACAACGCGGGACGGGGCTGGGACTCGCACCTGCCCCTCGACCAGGGGATACTGCCCATCGCCGAGTTCCTGGACCTCCTCGGGACCGAGGGCTTCACCGGGAACATCTCCCTGGAGCTCGACCTCCGACGCTACCTGGAGGACGAGGCCGCCCTCCGGAAGGTCCTGGCGTCGAACCTGGCGCTCTGCCGCGAACGCCTGCCGCAACTCGCCTGAACTTCCGTCGTTTCCCTCTCGGGAACCGTTTTCTCTACGCCTTCGTCTGAGGCGTAGGATGAGCCAATCCAGGGGGGTGGTCCCGTTGGGAAACGCACGACCCAATTCCTCTCGCCGGGGAGCCTTGCGCGTCTTGACGGTCTCCGTTGGGCTGGTCGCGGCGAGCCTGACCTTCACCGAAGCGCCGGCCGCGACGCCGTGCGCGAGCCCTCCGGCGGTGTTCCCCGAGAGTTCGATCACCCCCGGGATGGCCGGCACCGGCCTCACCGCGGTCCAGGGAAGCGCGCCGGTCAGCTTCGACATCCAGGTCATCGGGATCCTGCCCAACGCCCTCCTGCCCAGCTTCGACCTCGTGATCTTCAAGATCACGGGGCCGCCCGCGTTCCTGGACCAGGCCCACGGGGTGGCCTCGGGAATGTCCGGTTCCCCCATCTACATCGGCGGGCAGCTGGCGGGGGCCGTCTCCTACTCCTTCGGCCTCGCCGCCGACCCCATGATCGGACTGTTCACCCCGGCCCAGCAGATGGTCGACCTGACGGCGCTGCCGACCGGCGCGGCGGCTACATCGCTACCGAGCTCGATCGCAGTGACGCATCGGGCCCGGGTTGCCGTCGCCGAAGCGGCCAGGCTCCCGGTGATCTCGGTCCCGACCACGGTCCAGCGGCTGACCATACCGCTAGGCGTCTCGGGATTGTCGGATCAGCGAGCGCAGCGGCTGCAGTCGATCATCGACCAACACGGCCTCCCCTTCCACGTCTACCGGGCCGGCGGAGCGGCCTCCGCGTCGGCGGCGACGATCAACCCGACCCCCCTCGCGCCTGGCGAGCCGCTGGCCGCGGAGCTGTCGACCGGCGACGTGACGTTCGCCGGCATCGGGACGGCCACCTTCGCCTGCGGCGACCTGAACGTCGGGTGGGGCCACTCCTTCTTCTTCCAGGGCCCGAGCTCGTTCGCCATGGGCGGCGCGAGTGTCGTCACGATCGTGAACGACGTGAGCGGGCTGTTCGGACCATTCAAGATCCTGGTCCCCACCGACCTGCGCGGGACGGTAGTCCAGGACAGGCTGGCCGGGCTGATGGGCCAGACCGGGGCCGTGCCCGCATCGATGCCCGTCACCACGACGTTCACGAACACGGACACCGGGAAGACCCGGACCGGACAGACGGACATCTTCTACCAGCAGGACTTCTGGGGTCCGGAGATCGCCTACGAGCATGTGTTCCAGAACCTGCTGCTCGTGTTCGATCATTTCGGGGAAGGCACGCTCAGCCTGTCGTACACGATCCAGGGGTTGCGCGAAGACGGCGTGACGCCGTTCACCGTCCACAACTCGAACATGGTCGCCTCTGAGTACGACGCCTTCCAGGCCGCCTACCGCCTCCTGAACGCGCTGTACGAGCTGGCGTTCAACAGGGCGGAGGAGATCACGTTCACGAGCGTCGAGGCGAGCGGAGAGATCACGGACCAGAAGCTCGTCGGCGACATCGTGCGGGTCAGAACAGCGAGCTCGCTCCAGCGGACCCTCCGGGACCGGCCGGTCTTGAAAGCGAAGCGCGGGAGCACGATCACCCTCGAGGTCATGCTGCAGCCCGCTGGGGGCGGACATCCCCAGACGGCGACGTTTCGGATGAGGGTCCCTCACGGGGCCAACGGGTTCGAGCGGATCTCCTTCCGCGGCGGACGGGCCCGTCAACGGATCAAGACGCGCCGGCTGGGGTTCGAGCAGCTGCTGGCGATCCTGAACGGTGGCGAGCATCCCAACGACCTGATCGCCACGGGCTTGGGCCGCCAGCTCGTCCAGAAGCAGGAGGTGGTGGTCGAGGGCCAGGCATCGGTGACCGTGAGGGTGATGGGGTAGGAACATCTCGGCGTGGTTGGGGAAGGGGCCGGGGCTTCGCGAAGCCCCGGCCCCTTCCCTTTGCTCTACCGCGGGTCCCAGGGGCGGATCGTCGCCACCTGCTCCCCCTGCTCCTTCCAGTCCGGAACGTCCGCGTACAGCTCGAGCTCGATCCCGTCGGGATCGCGGATGTACAGGCTGTGCGAGACGCCGTGATCGCTCGCCCCCACGATGTCCGCACCGGCGTCGGCCAGCGTGCGGAACGCGGCCCGGACGTGGTCGTCCGACGGATACCGGATGGCCACGTGGTAGAGGCCAACGGCGCCCGGTGGCGGGCTCGGTGCGCCGTCTCCCACCGACTGGAGCGCCAGATCGTGATGGTTCTCGCCGGTGGCGGTGAAGAACGCCATGGCGCCACCGAGCTCGGCGACCTTGGTGAATCCCAGCAACTCGTAGAAGGGGGTCGAGCGGGCCAGGTTCCGCACCCGCAGCACCACGTGACCGACCTCCAGCGGCTTGACCTCCTGCATCGTCCCTCCTGCTAGCCTCGCGGCGTGCGCCGCTTCACGCTGATCACGATCATCTGCCTCGCCGTCCTTCTCGCCGGGGCGGCCGTGGTGCAGCTCGTCATCGCCAGCGCGGACCGCGACCCGTACCCAGGGCCGGTGGCCGGCACCCCGTACCCCGTCCCCTCCTCAGCATCGTCGGTGGCCTCGACTCCATCCTCAACGCCCTAGCCGGGCGGCGTCATCCCACCGGCCGGGAGAGCGTCACCGCATCCCCTCGATGAAGGCCGAGCACGTCGGTCGCCCTTCCCCCATTCACCACGAGCGCCACGAAGCCCTGGGAGTCGACGATGGCCGCCGGGGAGCCCTCGGGCACGTCGGCGAAGGTCGACGCCCGGGCCACGACCCGGCCACACACCTCCACCGAGGCCTCCAGGCCGGCCGCCTCCAGGTCCTCGGGACGCGCGTTCAGCTGGACGTTCCCGTACCCGTCCACCCCGGTGACCCTCGCCCCGACCACGCCCCGGAGGATCATGGGTGCGGACATCTCGACCGTACGCAGGGTCCGAGGGTCCACGGGCGGGCCGAGGTCCCCGAGCGGCATCCCCATCGAGAGGTGGGCGGCGGCCGGCGCGAAGACGTCCCGGCCGTGGAACGTGGCCGACACCGGACCGAGCAGCACCCGTTCCGAGGTGATCTCCGCCGCATGGGCGGCGCCACCGAGCGCCGCCCATGCCATCGACAGCACGCCGTTGTCGGGTCCCACGAGCAGCGCGCCCGACGCGCAGGCAACGGCGACCGCGCGCCGGGCCGACCCGACGCCCGGGTCGACCACCCCGAGGTACACGGCGTCGTCCGGCATGAACGGCGCGGCCCGGGCGAGCGCCATGGCTCCCGCCATCACGTCCCCTCGAGGGATGCCGTGGGTCAGATCGATCACCCGGGCCTGTTGGGCGATCCGCGCGATGACGCCGTGGCAGACACCGACGAACTCGTCGGACAGGCCGTAGTCGGTCAGGAACACGATGGGCCGGCCCATCAGGAGCCCGAATACAGCTCGAGATACATCAGGATCAGCGTCTGGACCCGCCCCGCCTGGTTCCCGGTCAGCAGGTCGGTGCCGTGGTCGCTCGACGTGAAGATCTCGACCCACTTCGGCTGCGGGGATTCGTCAGACATGGCCTGCGCGGCCTGGGCCGCCCCCGTCGGATCGCTGTTGCCTGCCACGAATAGCTTGGCGGCCGTGACGTTCGCCAGGACGCTTTGGTCGGCGGTGAGCCCCTCGAACGACTGCGGTGCGGAGAGGGCGACGAGGGCGGTGACGGCCACGCCCGGTTGCGCCGCGGCCACCAGGGCGGCGGTCCCGCCCATGCTTGCGCCGACGAGCATCACGCGGACCAGTCCCCGGTCTTCCAGGAAGTCGACGGCGCCGAGGACATCCTGCCACATCGGGGCGAAGTCCTTCTCCCCCTCGGAGCAGCCGGCCACCCCACCGGGGCAGTAGCCGCGGAAGTCGAACGTGAGGACGGTGAAGCCCTTGGGGGCGAGCGTCCTGGCGAACGCCCACCACGAGGTCTGATCGGCCGGGAACATGTGGGCGAGAACCACGCCGACCTGCCCGTCGCCGAACACCCTCCCCGAGAGCTTCACCCCGTCCGGTGACCGGAACGTGACCGCCCTGGACGCGGCGAGGTCGGCGTCGCGTTCCTCCTGCTTGGAAGGGGCGCATCCTGCGGCCGCAGCCGCCAGGGCGAGGGCCAGGACGAGCGCCACCACGCGCAGGGCCGCGGCCCGGCTCGTCCTCGACGCCGGCACGGCTGGAGCTCCCGCTCCTAGCGGCCCTGCTGCCGGCGCTGCCAGCGGGTCTTCTTCAACAGCTTCTTGTGCTTCTTCTTCCGCATCTTCTTGCGACGTTTCTTGATCAGTGACGGCACGAAGGTCCCTTCTTCATCATTCCGAACCGAACACGTTCCGAAGGTCCACGCGCCTGGCGCGGTAGCTCTCATCCAGGCGGACGGAGCCCAGTCTAAGCGCCTTGGGGCCTTCTGCCACAGGCGAGATCAGCCGCAGGACCCCCTCCTCCGTGGCGTACTCGAGGTAGCCGATGCCGAGGTACCCGCCATCGCCGTCGGACAGGCCGACGACAATCCGGTCCAGGTTGGCCAGGCTGAACATCGGAGGAAGGGCCGGCATGAACACGGTCGGCTTGACCCTCCATCGGTGAAGCTCCGCGGAGAAGTACCGGCGCATCGAGGCCTCCCGGTTCTCCGCCCGCTGCTCCACGGTGGTCGGCACGACGTCGGGATGGACGCCGAGCGACACGACCTCGGTCGAGAAGAATCGTTGGATCACGCCGAGGAGCGGCTGGAGCTCCTCGCCGCGCTGGAGGCCGACGACGAGGTCGGGCCGGAGCATCTCGACCTTGTGGTACTTCAGGATCTGGCCGGAGATCCCCGAGACCAGGCCACCGGAATCGACGACCAGGAGGTCCGCTCCCTCGTCACGGGCCCGATGGGCCAGGGCCACCACCCCGGTGACGACGGGCAGCAGGTGCCCCTGGGGCGACGTGGAGCCGATGAACGACAGCGCGTCGGCCGTTGCGAGGGCGTCGGGCTCGAGGTCCGCGATCGTGCGCACCGCCTTCAGCGAGATGGTGGCCGGTGGACCCACCGTCTTCTGGCCGACATCCGCATCCAGGAACGCGGAAGGCCGCCCGGCATCCACCCCGGCGCGCAGGAGCATCCGGGACAGCGTGGACTTGCCAGTGTCGAGCCCGCCGACCAGCAGCACCGTGCGCTTCTGGCTCACGGCGCGCTCGACGAGCGCCTCGTGCTCGTTCACCTTCGCCTCCACGTGGGGCAGTCTCGCCCCTCCCCGGAGGCCCCGTTCCGTGCCTGCGCGAGCGCGTCAGCCCGCCCGGGGTTCCCCCCCTGGCGTGGGCGGATGGACGGCGGCCATGGTGGACATTCGCTCGGGGCAATGCGCCCCGATCACGCGTACGAACCGTGCCTCGGAGAAGGGATCAAGCTTCAACGTGGGGCGAATTCTACTCAGTCGGCAAGTCGGGCCACGATGGCCTGGTAGCAGGGCCAATAGGCATCGGGCTGAACGTTGTCGTCCATCACGATCACGGTCTGCGTCCGGCCCTGCGCCCTGGCCACGAGGAGCGCGGGGTCGTTCACGTCGGCGATCGAGAGGACCTCGACGCCTGCCTCGATGGCCGCCCCGGCGAACCCGTGGTCGGCGAACACGAGGTCCGGCCGCATCTCGCCCAGCATCCGGACCATGGCGTCGCCCCCGTGCGTGTGGCGGGCCGAGGCCCGATCGGTGAGGAGGGCCACTCCCTCGAGGTACCGGACCTGCCAGTCGTGACGTCGCTCGTCGTCGCGCCAGGCGACGCCCTCGTGCGGCCGGAGCAGCTCGACGCCACGGGCCGCAAGCTGCCGCCCCACCTCGGTGTACAGGTGGGCCAGGCCGACCGGATGCCCGGTGGCCAGGATCACGCCCTCGCCCCGCGCGCACGCCAGGGCCAGGCGGTCGCCCACCGCCTCGCAGGCTTGGATCACGAGCTCCGGGTCGACGGGTACCGGCCCCGTCGTCGTGTCCGGATCCGGCGTGAAGCCCGCGGCCCGGCCCACGAGCTCGAGGACCTCGCCGGGGGCGAACGCCCCGGCTAGGCCGGACATCCCGAACTGCTTGTCGGGGTCCCCCTCGCAGAGCAGCCGGATGTTGCGAAGCACGTTGTCGAGCGGGTGGCTGAGGGAGGGGCCGGCGATCCGCCCCTCCAGGAGCCCACGGATCAGCTCATCATGGGCCTGGACCCGCCCGGTCCACCGTTCGTCGATCGCGGGCAGCTGCGCAGCATGGGATTCGATAACGTCCATCCACCATCCATCGTAGGGGGCTCGTGCGTGAACGACTTCTCGCTGGAAGGAAAGGTCGCCGTCGTAACGGGCGGAGGCCGCGGGATCGGGCGGGCCATCGCCCACGCCTTCGCCCGCCAGGGGGCGGACCTGGCCCTGGCCGCCAGGACGAAGGAGGAGATCGAGCGGACGGCGAAGGAAGTCGAGCAGCTCGGCCGGCGGGCCGTGCCGATCGTGACCGACGTCTCGGACGAGAAGGCCGTGGGGCGCCTGATCGAGGGGACCGTGAAGGAGTTCGGCACGCTCGACATCCTGGTGAACAACGCCGGCGCCGCACCGTTCATGGCGCCGTTCACTGAAACCAGGCCCGAGGGGTTCGAGAAGTACTTCCGGGTGAACTTCTTCTCGGCCGTGTACGGGATGCGAGCGGTCGCGCCGGTCCTGCTGGCCAATGGCTCGGGCTGCGTGCTGAACATCGCCTCCATCGACGGGTTCGCCGTCGAGGTGGGCCTGGCCTACTACGGCGCGGCGAAGGCCGCGATCATCAACCTGACCAAGGCCACGGCGCTCGAGTGGGCGCCGGCGGGTGTGCGGGTGAACGCCATCGCCCCGGGCTGGATCGACACCCAGATGAACCAGCCCGAACGGGTCGACCCGGAGGCCGACGCCAGGATCCGGGCTGGGATACCCCTCGGCCGGTGGGGGCGCCCGGAGGAGGTCGCTGCCGCGGCCCTGTTCCTTTGCTCGCCGGCGGCGTCATTCGTCACGGGCGAGGTGCTGGTCGTGGACGGCGGCCAGAGCGTCGCGAGCGCCAGGGAGCCGTGAGATGGAGCTCCAAGGGGCCGTCGCGGTGGTGACCGGTGCCTCGTCGGGGTTCGGCGAGCTCACCTCCAGGCTACTGGCGAAGGAGGGAGCCTCCGTCGTGCTGGCGGCGCGTCGCGTGGAGCGGCTGGAGGCCCTGGCCGCCGAGATCGAGGGGCGTGGCGGCCGGGGCCTCGCCGTGAGGTGCAACGTGACCGAGGTCGCCGACCTTCAGGGACTTCGCGACCGGGTCGAGGAGGCCTTCGGGCGATGCGACGTCCTGATCAACAACGCCGGCATCCCCGGTGGGGGACGGTTCGAGGACCTCTCGCTCGAGCAGATCGAGCGAGTCATCCGGGTGAACCTGCTGGGCGTGCTGTTCTGCACGAAGACCTTCCTCCCGATGATGCTCGAGCAGGGCGCAGGCCACATAGTGAACGTGGGATCGCTGGCCGGGCGGTATGCGGCTCCGGGCGCCTCCGTGTACTCGGCGTCGAAGCACGGCGTGGTGGCGTTCTCCGAGGCGCTGTACTACGAGCTCGCGCCTCGGGGCATCCTGGTGACGAGCGTGAACCCGGGGTTCGCCGCGACCGAGGGCTTCCCGCAAGGGCGGTTGCCGTCGGCTCTCGTCATGCCGGCGGAGAAGGTGGCCCGGGTCATCGTGCAAGTCGTGAAGGAGGGGAAGGCCCCGGAGGTGTCGGTGCCGCGGGTCATGAGCCTGTGGCAGGCGTTCCGGATCCTCACCCCGCCCTTGTACCGGTGGGGCGTGCGCCAGGCCTCGAAGAAGCTCAGCTCCACCCAGGCGAAGCGCATACCCCGCGGATAGGCTTCGCCCCATGTCGAGGGCACGATTCAAGGCGACGTTGCGGCCATCGGGCCGTGGAGGCGGCGGGCACCTGGTCGAGGTGCCGAACGAGGTCGTCGCGGCCCTCGGCGGCAAGGGCCGGATCCGCGTGCAGGCCAGCTTCGACGGCGTCCCGTATCGCGGGTCCATCGTGAAGATGGGCGGCGTCATGATGCTCGGCGTGACCAAGGCCATCATGGCCCAGGCCGGCGCAGGGCCCGGCGACGTCCTCGACGTCGTGGTCCAGAACGACGAGGCCCCTCGGGAGGTCGAGGTACCGCCGCAGCTTGCGACGGCATTGAAGGGGAACAGGGCGGCGGCGGCCGTCTGGGACAGGCTCTCGTTCAGCCACCGGCGCCAGTACGTCGGCTACATCGTCGAGGCCAAGAAGGAGGAGACGCGCGCCCGGCGGGTGGAGAGGTCCATCGAGGCCCTCGCGGATCGCGCCGCCGAGTAGTTCGGACTCCGCCCTTCCGTCGCGGCCAGGCTCAGCCGACCGGGCTCCCCAGGCGGTGGATCTTGATCATGTTCGTGTGCGCTCTTCCGAACGGCGATGCGGCGACCAGGACCGCCAGCTGGCCGTCACGGGCCGCACCGGCTGCCCGCAGCCCCTGGTCCATCAGCGCGATCATGTCGTCGGTGTCGTCCGGCACCGCCGCGGGCAGCGCCGCCACCCCCCACCGGAGCGCCAGGGCCCGCCGCACGGCCGGATCCGGAGAGAACGCGTAGATGGGGACCGGAGGCCGTTCGCTCGACAGGAAGGCGGCGGTTCGTCCCGTTCGCGTGAAGCACGACACCGCGACGACGTCGGAGTCGTCCGCCGCGATCTGCGCCGCGGCGTGAGTGGCGGCCGCTCCCTCATCGGCATGCGTGCAAGTGGGCCGCCCGGCCCGGAATCGGAACCCTCGCTCCTCTGCCACCTCGGCGATCCGCACGGCCGCCGCCGCCGCCTCCACCGGGAACTCGCCGATCGCCGTTTCGGCCGAGAGCATGATCGCGTCGGCACCGTCCAGGACGGCGTTGGCCACGTCGGTGGCCTCCGCCCGGGTCGGTCGCGGCGCGTGCGTCATCGACTCCAGCATCTGGGTGGCCACGATGGCCGGGCGGGCGGCCTTTCGCGCCGCGAGCAGGATCTCCTTCTGAACGATGGGGATCTCCTCCATGGGGAGCTCGACCCCCAGGTCACCGCGGGCCACCATCACGGCGTCGGCCTCCTCCAGCACCTTGTCGAGATCGTCCACCGCGGGCCGGGTCTCGATCTTCGCCACGATCGGAAGCACGCGCTCACCCATCAACGAACGGAGGCCGGCGACGTCGGCGGCGGTTCGGACGAAGGACTGCGCGACGAGATCCACGCCGAGCTCGAGGGCGACGGCGAGCGCCTCGCGGTCCCGGTCCGTGATCGCCGGGAGCCCCAGCCGCTCGGCCGGCACGTTCACCCCCGCCCGGGCCCGGATCGATCCGCCCCGCACGACCTCGGTCACGACGTCGTCGCCCTCGACGTCGCGCACGATCAGCTCGACGGCTCCGTCGGCGAGCAGGATGCGGTCGCCCGGCCGGACGTCGCGGGCCAGCCCCTGATAGGTGACCGAGGCGCCCTGAGTGTCCCCGGCCTCGCCGCCCGATCGCAGCACGAATCGGGACCCGACCGACAGCGCGAGGGGCTCGGTGACGAGGTCGCCCAGCCGGATCTTCGGGCCGGGGAGGTCGGCCATCACGGCGAGGTCCCTTCCCAGCTCCTGGCCGATCGAGCGCACCACGCGCACCCGTGCCGTGTGGTCCTTCGGCCCGCCGTGCGAGAAGTTCACCCGGAACACGTCGCATCCCGCCTGGGCCAGGGCTCGCACGCGGTCGCCCGATTCAGTCGCGGGCCCGAGCGTGCACACGAGCTTCGCGCCGGGCGCGCTCACGGCTCGAGCCCCAAGCCGGGGAAGACGGTCTCTCGCACCAGCCGGATCACACCCCGAGTCTCGGTGTCGGGACGCCCATCGGGCAAGGGGAGCTCAGAGAACGTGGCCGGGACCTCGCCTCGGATCGCGCGCTCCACCTCCTCGATCCAGGACTCGGGGAGGTGGTCGGGGAGCTCCGCCTCGCACATCTCGGCGAAGTACAGCGTCCACGCGCGGGGGACGACCCTGGCCCACTGGTAGCCGCCGCCACCCGTCGCCACCCACCGGCCGCCCGCGGCCTCGTGGGCCAGCTCGTGCAGGACCTTGGCCGCCTCGCGGTAGGCCCGGGTGGTGAGCAGGAGGTGGGCCAGCGGGTCGGACTGGTGCGTGTCGCACCCGAGCTGCGTGACCAGTACGTCGGGCCGCCACCGCCGGACGAGCGGCGGCACGACGTCGCGGAACGCCTCGAGCCAGGCCTCGTCCCCCGTCCCGGGAGGAAGCGGCACGTTCACCTTGGTCCCCTCGGCCTCACCGGCACCGCGCTCGGAGACGAACCCGGTCCCGGGGAACAGGTACTCCCCCGATTCGTGGATCGAGACGGTGAGGACGCGGGGATCGGCGTAGAACACCGCCTGCGGCCCGTCGCCGTGGTGGACGTCGACGTCCACGTAGGCGATCCGCTCGGCGCCGTTCTCGAGCAGCCAGGCGATGGCCACGGCCGGATCGTCGTAGACGCAGAACCCGGAGGCGCGCGACGGCATGGCGTGATGGAGCCCCCCGGCGGCGTTGAACGCGTGAGCCAGCCGGCCCTCGATCACCGACTGCGCGGCCACCAGCGACGCCCCCACGACGAGCGCCCCCGCCTCGTGCATCCTGGGGAAGATGGGGTTGTCGCCGGGCCCGTAGCCGAAGCGCGACCAGTCGCCGGGCTCCCCTTTGCCCGCGCGCTTCGTGGCGTCGATGAACTCGGCCGTGTGCACCAGGCCGATCTCCTCGTCGGTGGCGATCCGGCACGGGAGGGTCTCCACGGTCGGCCGGTCGAGCAGGCCACAGTGGCGGATGAGCTCCCAGGTGAGCAGGACGCGCTGCGGGCGCAGGGGATGCTCCGGCCCGTGGTCGTAGATCCGGGCCTCCGGGCAGAGCACCAGGCCGGCCCGGCCGCTCATGTCATCGAGGCGAAACCGCGCCGATCGCGGCCTCGGTCCGCTCGACGGCCAGGGCGCACTCGTCGTCGGTGATGACGAACGGCGGGCCGAGCATCACGAGGTCGCCATCGGTCCCGTCCACGTGTCCGGTGCTCGAGTACAGGAGGAGCCCGAGGTCCCTGGCGGCGGCCACCACGCGCTCGGTCACCTGGTCGCCGCGGGCGAACGGAGCCTTGGTCTCGCGGTCGGCAACCAGCTCGATCCCGACCATCAGGCCGAGGCCACGAACGTCTCCAACGACCGGACAGTCCGCCAGCGCCGAGGTCAGGTCCTTGAGCAACCGTTCTCCCCGCGTCCGGCTGGCCTCCACCAGGTTTCCCTCGCGGAGCCGTTGGAGCACCGCGCCCGCCGCCGCCGCGCCTACCCCGTTGTGCGACCAGGTGAACCCGTGCACGAAGCCGTGTTGCTTGACCGCGTCGAACACCTCCCCGCTCGTCGCGGCGAAGCCGAACGGGAAATAGCCGCTGGTCGAACCCTTCCCGCAGACCACGACGTCCGCAGTGACGCCCCAGTGGTCCAGGCCGAACCACGTGCCGGTGCGCCCGAAGCCGGTCATGACCTCGTCGGCGATGACCAGCACGCCGTGGCGGCTGCACACCTCGACCACGGCGGGCCAGTAGTCGTCGGTAGGGACGGCGGCGGCCAGGGTCGCGCCGGACACGGGCTCGGCGATGAACGCGGCGACCTTGCTCGGACCGATGTCGAGGATGGCTCGATCGAGGGCGTCGGCGTGCCGCGCGCCGCAGCCCTGGGGATGGCCGGGCATGGGACAGCGGTATTCGTAGGCCGCCTCGACGTGGGCGAACCGGCCGAGCCACGGTGCGTACGGCCGCCGCAAGATCTCCTTGCCACCCGCGTCGAGCCCGGCGATCGTGCTTCCGTGGTACGAGGCCTTCCTGCCGATCACCACGGTCCGGTACTCACCCCTAGCGAGGTGGTACGAGCGGGCCAGCTTGATCGCCGTCTCGACGGCCTCGCTCCCTCCGGACACCGGGTAGATCCGAGGATCGTCCACCGGAAGGAGCGGAGCCAGATCCTCGGCGTAGGATTCGAGGGCCTCGGTCGTGAACATCGTGCCGTGCACGTACGGAAGGCGGCCGGCCTGCTCGGCCATGGCCTCGACGACGGCCCGCTCCCCGTGTCCGACGTTCACCACGATGGCCCCGCCGGCCGCGTCGAGATAGCGCTTCCCGCTCGTGTCCTCGATCCACACGCCCTCGGCCCGGGCGGCCACGGGGAGCGGGCGGGACTCGACCCGGTGAAAGACTCGGCTCATGATCGGACGCCCTGGGGGTCGAGCTCCTCGCGGATCAGCCGGAGCTCCTCGTCGGTGGGCGGAGGCGTCTCGGCCAGGTTGGGGGCGACGCTGGGCTCCCAGGCCATGTTCTCCCGGACCTCGTCCAGGCTCACGCCGGGATGCAGGCGCGCCAACGTCATCTCGCCGGTGGCCTCGTCGAACCGGTACTCCGCCAGGTCGGTCACGACCACCGTGGGACCACTCCACCACCACCCTCGCCGGCGGTCGTGCTCCGGGTCGCCGGAGTGCCCGGGCGAGGTTCGGAAGTCCAGCTTCTCGACGAACGACCGCCGCCCCTGCCGCATGATCACGAACACCCTCTTCGCGTTGATGGCGATCTCGCAGGCTCCGCCGGAGCCCGGGAGGCGCACCTTGGGCTTCGCGTAGTCGCCGATCACCGTGGTGTTGATGTTGCCGAACCGGTCGATCTGGGCGGCGCCCAGGAACCCCACGTCGACCAGCCCGGCCTGGAGGTAGAAGGCGAACAGCTCGAACATGCTGCACACCGCGGTGGAGCCGGACACGAGCGTGGGGTCGCCGATCGAGAGCGGAAGCCGCTTGGGTGAGGCCCCGAAGACGCCGGACTCGTACACCAAGTCGAGCTGAGGCGCGACCGTGCGCTTGGCCAGGTTGCACACGATGTTCGGAAGGCCGATGCCAACGAAGCACACGCCCCCGTCGGCCAGCTGGCGGGCGCTGGCGACGATCATCATCTCGGACTTCGACCAGCCGAGGCCGTTGCCGCCGGCGCCGTCGCCGTTCGCGGTCACGCGTACTCCCCGTAGTTGACCTGCCCCGACGGCGCGTCGCCCGGCCGGAGCGAGTCCCAATGCTCGGCGCCCATCTTCTCCACGTAGTCCCGGTGGCTCTCCAGGCCGAACACCCACTCCTTCAGCCACGCCGCGAGCGACTCGGGATCCTTCGACCTCGCCTCCCAGTCCAGGTAGAAGCGGTTGTCCCGGTCGTAGTAGCCCTGCGCGTAGCTCGGATGGCAGCCGAACGGCTCCTCCACGACCGCGTCCACGATCAGGCCGGGGATGACCGTCCGGTTGGGGTCCGCCCGGACCACCGACTCTTCCACGACCTCCTCACACACCACGACGACGCGCTTGGCGGCGAAGGCGGCCTCCTTCTGGCACCCCAGCAGCCCCCAGATCTGAGCATTGCCGTTCGCGTCGGCCCGCTGCGCATGGACGATGGCGACGTCGGGATTGAGCGGCGGCACGACGTAGACCTCGGTGCCGTCGTACGGGGAGGCGATGGCGACGATCCTGGGGTTCACCTTGGGGATGTCGCTCTCGTAATAGCTGCGGATAGGGAAGAACGGGAGGTTCGAGGCCCCGGCCACGTATCGGCACACCATACCGAAGTGGCTGTACTCCTCGATCTCCAGGGGCGCCGGATCGGCATTCTCGACGCGGCGTCGGATCGCGTACAGCGATCCGACGCCGGGGTTCCCCAGCCACGAGAACACGAGCTTCTTGGCCACGCCGGCCCCGATCATCTGGTCGTAGATCACATCGGGGGTCATCCGGCAGAGGGTGAGGTCGCGCCTGCGCTGGCGGATGATCTCGTGGCCGGCGGCGAAGCAGATCAGGTGGGTGAACCCCTCGATGGCCACCGTGTCGCCGTCGCGGACGAGGTCCGCGACGGCGTCCTTCATCGTGGCGACCTTGCTCATCTGCCACCCACCCGACTCACGCCCAATGTTCGGGCGACCACCCGTCCTCGGGGCCTCGGAGGACGCAGAACTCGTTCCCCTCGGGGTCGAGCATGATGGTCCAGAAGCTCCCCTCCTCCTCCACGAACCGCTGGTCGGTGGCGCCCGCGTTCCGCAACCGCTCCACCTCGTCGGCCATCGATCGCGGGGGACGAAGGTCGAGGTGGACCCGGTTCTTGACGACCTTGCCCTCCGGCACGCGCTGGAAGTAGAGGCCACTCGCGCCGCCGCCCGGGCCGATGAACGCCTCTTCGTCGTCGACGTCCAAGGCCTTGTAACCGAGGGCGATACACCAGAAGTCGGCGAGACGCCGGGGATCGGCACAATCGAAGCTCACCGTGTTGATGGTGGACGCCACCGAACCTCCCGGTCCGTTACGAGCCGCCCGCCTCGGCCTCGGCGACGGCCTCCTCGAAGACCTCGAGCGCCGTCTCCGCCTGATCACGACGGAACACGAGGGGCGGACACATCCGGACCACGTCGTCCCCCGCTCCCAGCACCAGCAGCCCGCGGCGGAACGCAGCCTGCTCGACGGCGATCATCGTGTCGTGGTCCTCGAACTCGAGCCCGATCATCAAGCCCAGGCCTCGGACCTCCTTGATCAGCGGCCGGCGCCCCTGGATCTCGCGGAGCCCGTCGAGAAGGAAGGACCCGACCCTCTCGGCGTTCTCCACCAGCCCCTCCTCGATGAGGTCGATGGTGGCCAGTGCCGCGGCGCACGACAGCGGGTTGCCGCCGTAGGTCGAGCCGTGGGCGCCGATCTCCCACGTCATGAGGTCCTCGCGGGCGACCATGGCCCCGAGCGGCATCCCGCTGGCGATCCCCTTGCCGACCAGCAGGATGTCGGGCTCCGCCCCGAAATGCTGGATGGCCCACATCTTCCCCGTCCGGCCCATCCCGCTCTGGACCTCGTCCGCCACCAGCAGGATGCCGTGCTTGGAGCACAGCTCGCGCAGGTATCGGAACCATCCCTCGGGCGGCAGGACGTACCCGCCCTCGCCGAGGATCGGCTCGACAACGATCGCGGCCACCTCGTGCGGCGACACCAGCCGCTTGAACAGGACCTCGTCCAGGTACTCGAAGTCGCCGAAGAACGAGTGCAGCACGCCGGGAAGGAGCGGCCCGAACCCCGTTCGGTACCGGGCCTTGCTCGCCGTCAGCGACACGCTGCCGTAGGAACGTCCGTGGAACGAGCCGAAGAATGCGATCACGTACTGCCGGCCCGTGGCGTACCGGGCGAGCTTGATACCGGCCTCCACCGCCTCGGTCCCGGAGTTGGTAAGGAAGCTCCTGGCCGGCTTCGACATGCCAGCGATCCGGTCGAGCTGCTCGCAGACGTCGGAGTAGATCGGGAGGAAGAAGTCGCTCGCCGAGTAATGGATCAGCTCCTCGGCCTGCCGCTGGATGGCCTCGACGACCCGGGGGTGGGCATGGCCCGTGGAGGTCACCGCGATCCCGGCGTTCAGGTCCAGGAACAGGTTGCCGTCGACGTCCTCCACCACCGAGCCCGATCCCCGCTTGGGCACGAACGGATACGCGCGCGGGAGGGACGGGCTGGTGACCTTCCGGTCCCGCTCGATCCGGGCCAGCGCCTCCGGCCCAGGGACCTCGGTGATGAGCCGGGGGGCTTGGGCCGCCGCGAGGTCGGCGATCTCCGGAGCGCTCACTCCTCGATCACCGTTCGGGACTGCTCGCGCAGGTACTGCTGGACGTAGTAGGGGCCGCCGCCGGCCTTCCCGCTCGTGCCGGAGCCCTTCCAGCCGCCGAACGGCTGCACCCCCGGCCACGCGCCCGTCGTCGCGCCGGCCCGCCGGTTCACGTACACCACGCCGGCCTCGATCGTGTCGAGGAACCGCTGGATCTCGCCGCGATCCTCGCTGTAGAACCCCGCGGTCAGGCCGTACTCGGTGTCGTTCGCCAACCGGAGCGCCTCGTCCAGGTCGTCGTAGGGCGCGACCGAGACGAACGGCACGAACAGCTCCCGCTTCCAGATCCAGGAGTCGAGCGGCACCTCCACCACGGTCGGCTCCACGAAGTTGCCGCGGGCCAGGTCGCCCTCCTTCAGCCGCTCACCCCCGGTGACGACGTTCCCGTTCTTCCTGGCCTCCGCGGAGGCCTCCTCGAACGTGGCCACGGCGCCGTCGTCGATGACCGGCCCGAGGTACACGTCCTTCTCCAGCGGGTCGCCGATCTTGAGCTTCTCCGTCTTGTCCTTGAGGAGCCGCACGAACTCCTCGTACACACTCCGGTGCACGTACACGCGCGAGTTGGCCGAGCACTTCTGGCCGCCGTAGCCGAACGCCGACCGCAGCACGCCGTCCGTGGCCTTGTCCAGGTCCGCCTTCTCCGTCACGACGGCCGGGTTCTTCCCGCCCATCTCGCAGATCACCGGCTTGGGGAAGTCCTTGGCGAATCCCTTGTAGATGCCCATCCCGACCTCGTAGGAGCCGGTGAACGTGATGCCGTCCACGTCGGGATGGTTCACGAGCGCCTCGCCGACCACGCTCCCCGGCCCCGACAGGAACTGGAACGCGGCCGGCGGGATGCCGGCGTCCCGGTAGACCTCGTACAGCTTGAGGCCGGTGAAAGCGCCGAGATGGGCCGGCTTGAACACCACGCAATTGCCAGCCACGAGCGCACCGCTCGACGGGCCGGCGGCCAGGGCCATGGGGAAGTTGAACGGGCTGATCACGGCCCACACGCCGTAGGGCCGGAGCACGTCCACGTACTCGCCCGGGGGGCCCATGGACTGCATGGGGGTGGTGAAGCCGTCGTGCTTGTCCATCTCGTTGCAGTTCCATCGCAGCAGGTCGGCGGACTCCTCCACGTCGCCCAGGGCCTCCAGCCGGTTCTTCCCGACCTCCATGGCCATGAGCGCCGCGAGCTCGCTCCGCCGCTCGGAGATGAGGTCGGCGGCCTTGCGCACGAGTGCCACCCGCTCCTTCCAAGGAGTGGCCGCCCAGGTCGGGGCGAAGGCCTCGGCCGCTGCCACGGCGTCCCGCACGTCCTCCCGGGTGCCCTGGGCGAACTCCCCGATCACCAGGTCCTGGTCGATCGGGGATCGCTCCTCCTTGACGCCGCTCCCCTGCCGGGCCTCGCCGTTCACGTAGAACGGATGCTTCTGTCCCAGCCAGGACCGGGCCACCTCGATGCCCCGGTCGTAGGCCTTGTGCAGCTCCTCGTTGTCGGCCGACATGGTCGCGTAGGTGATGCGGAAGCCCTGTTCTGCCATGGGAGACGCCTCCTGGTCGAAAAAGCTCGCTCGAACGACGGCCCTATGGTAGCCGGGGGGCCAGATCCGTCCCAAGTCGCGCACCGGGTGGCCGCGCACCTGGAAGTGACCCGCGGATGTCGAGAAAGAGCCCCTTCGGAGGCGTATCATCGGCCTCCCTTTGAGGCTCGTGACCTTCGACCGATGGGGGCACCGGCGACTGGGAGCGCTCCTTGAGGGTGAGGTGGTCGACCTGCCCGACTTGGTCGGGCACCCGGCCTTCCCCACCACCATGGAAGCCCTGGTTTCGAGCAACGGGGGCACTGTGCTCGATGCCGCCCGGGCCGCCCTGGAACGGGACGAGGCAGCCGCCCTCGTCGTCAAAGGAGCACGCCTTCTGCCGCCCATCCTGCCGACATCGCTTCGTGGTCGCGACGCTGTCGAGGGCGTGCGCCCGGTGGCCGGGCCCGGCGACGAGGTGCCGTGGCCGGAGGGCGCCGGGTGGCTCGAGTACGAGCCGCGGATCGCGGTCATCCTCCGCCGCGGGGTCCGGGGCGCGGCCACTCCCCGGGACGTCGAGGACGCCGTGTTCGGCTACACGCTCGTGAGCGACTTCGCCCTGCGCCAGGGGTCAGGTGACCCGACCCCCAAGCCCGAAGGGCTCCCGGTGGCCATCGGGCCGTGCGTCCTGACGGCCGACGAGATCGATCCCCAGACCGTGTTCGTCACCGTGCGCGTGGACGGCGAGCAATGGGCCAAGGGCAACCTGAACGGCACCGCCCGCGACCTGCTGGAAGAAGTGGCGGCAGCCTCGCGCCTGGAGGCCCTGGAGGCCGGCGAGGCCTTCGCCGCCAGCCCCCTCGCCTTCCCCCAGCTCGACCACCGGATCTGGCCCGGTGCCGAGATCGAGTTGGAGGCGGAGGGGATCGGAGTCCTTCGCAACCGGATCGGCCGGCTGGGCTGAGGCCCGGCCGGACCTACTTCTTCTTCCGGGCGGCGGCGAGCTCGGCAGCCTTGCGCTTCTCCCGGGCCTTCTTCTTCCGTTCCCGGTCGTGCGCCCACCGCACCCTGGCCCTCGCTCCCCGCCCCACGCTCAGGCGTCCTCTGCCTCTTCGCCGCCCCTGGCCAGCTCGGCGCTTCTGTGGCGGGCGGCGTCGATTGCGTTCAGGAAGGCGGCCCGCACCCCCGCCTCCTCCAGGTGGCGGATGGCCGCGATGGTCGTGCCACCGGGCGAGGTCACCATCTCCCGGAGCTCGACCGGGTGCTTGCCCGTGTCGCGCAGCATCTTGGCCGAGCCGAGCATGGTCTGGATGATGAGCTCGGAACCCACGTCCCGCGACAGCCCGAGCAGGATGCAGGCCTCGATCATGGCCTCGGCCAGCAGGAAGAAGTAGGCCGGGCCCGAGCCGCTCGTGGCCGTGATGGCGTCGAGGTGCACCTCGGGGAGCCGGATCACCTTCCCTACGTAGCCCAGGAGCTCCTCGGCAACCGAGAGGTCCTTGTCCTCGGCGTGGGATCCGGGCGAGACCACCGACATGGCCTCGTCCACCAGCACAGCGACGTTCGACATGACGCGGACCACCGGCACGCCGGCGGCGAGATGCTTCTCCACGAACGAGGTTCGAACGCCGGCGGCGAAGCTGACCACCAGGTGCTCGGGCGTCACGTGCTCGGCCACCTGCCCCAGGAGGACCTCGATGTCCTGGGGCTTGACCATGAGCACCACGGTCTCGGCCCAGTCCACCGCGTCAGGGTTCGACAGGGTGGCGGCCACGCCGTGTCGTTCGGCCAGCTCGCGGACGCGCTCCTCGCGGCGGGCCGTGACCATGATCTCGTCGGCGTTCCGCCCCCCGGATCGGATCAGCCCGGACACGAGGGCCTCGCCCATCTTGCCGCCGCCAAGGAACGCGACCCTCCTACTCATCCGCCGTCCGCCATCGATTCATCTCCCTTTCCTCACCAGGTTCGACAGGAAGAACCACATATTGGCAGGTCGCTCGGCCAGGCGCCTGGTCAGGTAGGGGTACCACTCGGTGCCATAGGGGATGTACACCCGAATCGGGTACCCGCCCTTCGCCAGGCGGCGCTGGAGGTCGCGTCGCACCCCGAACAGCATCTGGAACTCCACCCGGGACCACGGAACGCCGTGTCGTTCCACGAACCGCTTCGCCCCCTGGATCAGCCTGGGGTCGTGGGTCGCGACGTGCACGGTGTGGCCCAGGCCGATCAACCGGACGAAGCACCGGGCGAACGCCGCGTCCACCTCCCGCCGGCTCGTGAGCGCGACCTCCGGGGGTTCCAGGTACGCCCCCTTGACCAGCCGAATGATCGAGCCCCTGGGGAGGTATTGGATGTCGGCCTCGGTCCGGCGGAGGGAGCACTGCAGGCACAGCCCGAGCCGCTCCTGGCGGGTCCGCATTTCCCGGAAGATGGCCAGGGTACGGTCCACGTACGCGCTGCCTTCCATGTCGATCATCACGACGGAGCCGGCCGCCGAGGCGGCGGCCATCACCCGGTCCATGTGGGAGATGCAGAGCTCGCTCGAGAAGTCCAGACCGAGCTGCGACAGCTTGACCGAGACCATGCAGTCGAGGTTGCCCTCCTCGCGGATCCGGTCCAGCGCCCGGACGTAGGCGTTCGCCGCCTCGGCGGCCTGTTCTGGGGCCGTCACGTTCTCCCCCAGGTGATCCAGCATGGCCCGGATCCCGTCCTTGGCCAGGGAGCGGGCCGCGGCGATGGCGTCGTCCAGGTGCTCGCCGGCCACGAACCGAGACGCGACCCGCCGCCCCGGCGGCGTCTGCGTGGCCAGCCACCGGAACCACCGGGCCTGCGTGAGGCGAAGGACCGGGGCATTCATCGGGCCGAACCGTACAGAAAGACAGAACCCGAGGGACCTTCGGCTCGTCGGAGGCCGGAGCCTCCAACCACCGTCAGCCCCTCGGGCTCAGGTGCTCCGAGCAACCCCATGCAACTGTCTTGGTTTCCGAGCGGTAGATGCCTTTCGTTGGGCTTTGGGGCCTCCCGAGCCTCCCCGGCCGCACAGCTAGTTGGCTTTCCCAACCGTACGACCAGGTGCGCCCAGTCGGCCTTACGGCTTTCCCAGGGCTCCCCGCTTCGGT
>Ga0184612_10000227_pt1 | contig 24987 bp, 26 predicted proteins | sample PLM3_60_coex_FD_133163 | JGI IMG/M metagenome (GOLD analysis project Ga0184612, IMG submission 133163) | Groundwater sediment microbial communities from an aquifer in East River, Colorado, USA - PLM3_60_coex | ecosystem: Environmental > Terrestrial > Soil > Riparian zone | place: USA: East... | reverse complement strand
TACTTGCGCGGGGGTGTTCCGAAGCAGAGGATCGCGTTGTGACCTACTCCGTCGGCGGGTCGTACTTCGAGTCCTGCAACTGCGACGCGATCTGTCCGTGCCGGATGGTCGACGGCGCCCCCGGCGACCGCTCCACGCACGGGATCTGCTTCGGCGCGCTTGCCTGGCTCGTCGAGCACGGACACGTCGGCGAGGTCGACGTGAGCGGGCTCGCCGCCGTGCTCGTCGTTCGCTATGACGACGACGAGGCAGGCTCACCATGGACGATCGTCCTGCACGTCGACGCGGCCGGGAACGAGCGGCAACAGGCTGCGCTCGCCGACGTCTTCCTCGGCCGGCTCGGCGGGCCGAAGGTCGGCGCGCTGCCATGGGTGCGAAAGGCGCGGCATCTGCTGGAGGTGCGCACGGACGCAATCGAGCTCGTGCCGGACGGTGACGGCTACGTCCTGCGCGTGGGCGACGCCGTACGCGCGCGTGCGACCCGCCCTGCCTCGCCCGACTCGACCGTGCGCTGCGGCATTCCCGGTTACGACGAGCCCGGCCGCGAGCTCCTGGCCGACGAGCTGGTCGTCCACGACGATCCGTTCAGCTGGGAGCTGACGGAGAACTGCGCGTTCGCGAGCCGATTCGCCTACGCGTCAGAGTGACGCGCTACTTCCCGCCGTACGCGAAATAGAGGACGAGCGCGATCGTCACGAGGATCGCGAATGCGATCCCGACGAAGATCGTGACGCCCGAAAGGACGATCAGCGGCGTGCGCGGGCTGCTTCCTCGCTCCGCTTCGGCAGCGAGGTCTTTCGCAGTTTCGACGGGATGCTCGACCGCGTGGGCGACGTCCTTTGCCTTCTCGACCGGGTCAGCCATGGTTGCGGTCTACCCAGGATGCTGATCGGCTACGCACGTCTAGGATTCCGGTATGGCTGAGGCCCTGCACTTCACCGGCAACGACGAGGCCGACGCGCTGCTCGGTCAGGAGCCGATGGCCCTGCTCATCGGGTTTGCGCTCGACCAGCAAGTGACGGTGCCGACGGCGTTCCTGGGGCCGCTGAAGCTCAAGCAGCGGCTCGGTACGCTCGAAGCGCAGGAGATCGCGCAGGCCGACCCGGGACGGCTCGAGGAGATCTTCCGCGAGAAGCCTGCGATTCATCGCTTTCCCGGCTCGATGGCGAAGCGCGTGCAGGAGCTCGCCGCCGTGGTGGACGAGGAGTACGGCGGCCGTGCGGAACGCGTGTGGACCGACGCGGCGGACGGCGCGGATCTCAGGAAGCGCATCTCCTCGCTGCCGGGGTTCGGCGAGATGAAGATCAAGGCGCTTGGCTCGGTGCTCGCAAAGCGCTTCGGAGTCGAGGTCGCGCGGGAACTCGTCCCGAACCATCCCACGCTCGGTGACGTCGACTCGCTCGAGGCGCTCGAGGACTACCAGGCGAAGAAGCGGGCGCATAAGGCTGAGATGCGCGCGAAGCAGTCTTCCTGAGCGGCCTGCAGTGAAAGTCACCGCGGACGCCGCCCGGCGTTTCCTGGTCGCACGCCACTTGCTCGCGCCGGCACGTTCTCTCGACGGAGGACCTGACGCGGTTCTGGAAGTCTTTCGCCTCCTCGGGTCGGTCCAGTTCGACCCGCTGGCAGTCGCGGGCCGAAACCACGACCTCGTGCTGCACGCGCGGGTCGCCGACTACGAACCCGGCTGGTGCGACCGGCTCTACGAACGCCGCGAGATCTTCGAGGCGTACAACAAGGGTCTCTCCCTTGTTCCGACGAGCGAGTTCGCCTGGTTCCGCGGGAACTTGAGCCGCAACGCGCCACGGACCATCGCCGAGAACCGGGACGTGGCCGCGCGGGTGCTCGAGCGGATCCGTGCGGAGGACCCGCTGTCATCGCTCGACTTCGAGCGCGAACGAGGGACAACGACCGACTGGTTCGGAATGGCGACAAACGTCGTGCGGGCCGTGCTCGAGGCGTATGCCGTCACGGGCGTGCTCGGCCTCGCGCGGCGCGACGGGAACCGCCGGTACTACGACCTGCTCGAACGGCTGGTACCGGCCGAAGTGCTTGCACGCAAGCTCTCGCTGGAAGAACAGCTCCGGCACAAGCTCCTGTCGCGGTACCGCGCGCACGGTCTGCTCGGTGTCGGCGGTGGCGGAGATATCTTCGGCGGTCTCGGGCCCGCGAAGCCTGACGAGCGGTGGCCGGATTTCCCAGGACGAACCGCTCTGCGCGAGGAGCTCGTCGAACGCGGAGACCTTGTTTCCGTCGAGGTGGAGGGCGTCCGCGGGAAACGCTTCGTCGTCAGCGAGGACGTCGAACTGCTGGAAGCGCCGCCGAAGCCACCGCCTTCCGTCGCGTTCGTTCCCCCGTTCGATCCGATCGTCTGGGATCGCGGCCTCCTTGGGAGCCTGTTCGAGTTCGAGTACGTATGGGAACTCTTCTTCCCACCGGACAAGCGCCGTTGGGGCTGGTACGTGCTGCCGATCGTCTTCCAGGACCGCTTCGTCGGCCGGATCGAGCCGCGGATCGACCGGGACGAGGCTCGCGTGCACGTGCTCGGTGCCTGGTGGGAGGATGGGTTCGCGCCACGCCGCGTTGACGGGTTCGTCGACGCGATGCGCGACGCGCTGCGCTCGTACCTCGGCTTCGCGGGCGCCGACAGGCTCGCGTGGGCGCCGCACCTCGGCAACGAGAAGCGGCTGTTCCTGAGTCAGCCGTAACTTCTCTCTAGAAGGCCGCGAGCGGCGCGCACGGTCTGCACGCGCCGCTCACGCGCCGATCAACGCGACTTGGATGCGGCCGCAGCTTCCAGCCTGGGGTCCTGCGCCGCGCCCTCACCGTCGTGGTAGGGGGCCAGGAACGCGGTCAGCGCCTCCAGCATCTCCTCGGGAGCCTGCTCGGCGACCCAGTGGCCGGCGCCGGGGATGACCACGGTCTGCACGTCGGCCGCGGCGGGCTTCATCCCGTTCCCGGCCTCTTCACCCCAGCTTTCCGCTCCGCCAATCGCCAGGACGGGCATCGCGAGCGGCCGGCTCTTGCGCTGCTCGTTCTGTGCGAGGGTGCTGTCCCACGCGCGATAGAGCCCGAAGCCGCCGCGCAGGACGTCGGGGTCCGAGAAGAGATCGAAGTAGTACCTGAGGGCATAGTCGGGCAGCTTCTCCCCGCCGCCCTGGATGGCGAACTCGTAGCCGAAGAAGATCTCCTCGCGTCCCCTGACGAGCTGTTCGGTCAGCTCGTCGTTGACCCGGTTGAAGGGGATGTGCCAGAGCCGGTCGTTGATCGGCCCGGGAACGAACAGGGGCGGTGAGGGACCCACCCCCGGGGGCCCGGGGATCTCGGCCAGGGCCACGCGGTCGACCCGGTCCGGGTGATCCGCGGCCAGCGCGTAGCTGATGATGTAGCCGGTGTCGTGGCCGACCACGGCGAACCGCTCGTGGCCGAGCGCATCCATCAGCGCGACCAGGTCGCCGGCCAGGGTGCCGGCGTCGTACCCGTCTTGGGGCTTGTCGGACAGCCCGATCCCGCGCTGGTCGACCGCGATGACCTCGAAGTCCCGCGCCAGCGCCGGCATCAGCAGGCGCCAGGCGTACCAGTTCTCCGGCCAGCCGTGCACCAGCAGCAACGGCGGCCCCTCGCCTCCGATGACCGCGTGCAGACGCAGTTCACCGGTGTCGATGTACCGACTCGTAAACGTGTCAGTGAAGCCTGCCGGAAGGTTCGGCGCTCCGGAGACGGAGCCGGGGCCTTCCGGACTGACGGTGGAACTCATGACGACCTCCGTTCTTGATGGGGCGGCTTCGATTGACTCCTTTCTGACCCAGTGGACCTCGCCGAGACTACCCCTGGCTGTCGGGCCAAACCAACCACCTGACACCAGACCGACACAATCGGGGCGCGTGCATCGCGTGCGCGCCGACACGCGCGCGTCACGCCCTTCGGTCGAGGTCGCGGCGGTCGACGGCCACTCCGAGCCATGCCGCCAAAGCCTCGATCTCCGCGTGGACGGCCTTGGTTACGGCGCGGGTGAAGCGGATGTCCCCGTGGATGGCGTGCACCCGCAGGACCTTGGCCTTCCGGTCGACGATCGCGTCAAGCTTGCCGACCAGCTGGTCGTGGTGCAGCACGGGAAGTGCGAAGTAACCCCAACGGCGCTTGTCCTTCGGCTTGTACATCTCCAGGTAGTACTCGAAGTCGAACAAGTCCTGGGCTCGGACGCGGTCGTGGACAAGGCGGTCGAACGGCGACAGCAGCGCCGTACGCCCCTCGAACGGCTGGCCGATCGCCGCCGCGTCGACAACCCAACTGCCAGAGGTTCCCTCGACCTCGGCGGGCTCTCCAGCGACCTCTTCGAAGTTCCGCTCCCCTGCGACTCCGATCACCTCGGCCCGGGCGATGCCGAGTGCGCGCAGTCTTCGTGCTGCCATGACCCGGCGGGCCTCGACCAACGGGACGACCTCGGTGACGGCCGGGTAGATGCGCTCGGCAAGTTCCCACAGCCGCTGCCGCCCGCTGCGCCGAGTGGTGGCGACCTCGCCGCGGGCGGATAGGAACTCCAGCATCTGAGTGACGTTGCGGTTGCCCGTCCAACCTGTCGATTCCCACGGCACGACGCTCGTGTCCGGTATGTCGCGTGACAGCAGAGGCCCGGACCTTCGCAATAGTTCGAGGATGTCCCTGCGGAAGGCGTCGTTGGCCTCCAGCCATCGGGCGGCACCCGCACCGGGTACCGCCCGGCGGTGCCTCTCCTCATCCGCGAACGGCCATGCCGCCATCTGAGCGAGGTGCAGCCCGAGGTCGGCGGTCGGCCGGATGATCGCGCGGACCTCGTACAGGGTCCGGTCCCGCTCCAATGCCGCAGTCAGGTCGGCCGGCCGGTAAGCGTCGCCCAGTCGCGTCCAAGCAACGAGGTCGGCGCTTGGCGCGACCGCGGCTGTCGGGTCGAGCTGCAGGAACGTCAAGTGGTCGACGACCGTCAGCAGGTCGGTCGGCCGGTGCGCGTCCAGGAGTTGCGCGCGGATCGCGATGCGCCGGGCCTCGACCCGGTCGAGCCGGTGGATAGACACGACGCGAGGTTAGCCGGACGTCTCCCACGACTCTCATTTGGACATCCAGCGACGGACGTAGGAGCAATTGCGGAAGCGTGCGCACAAGGCTGAGATGCGCGCGAAACAGTCGTCCTGAGCAAGGCGGACTTGCGGCTCGCCTCGGCCGCCGGAAGCCGCGGGTGATCGCGCAGCCTCAGCTGTCGACGGCCGGCGCCGCCCCGTACTCCTGGTCGGTGACGTGCGCGCCCCACGTCGCGCTGTTCCCTTCCTCGTCGACCTGCAGCATGGCGAGGTGGGCCATGAATCGCGTCGGTGCGGCGCCGTGCCAGTGTTCCTCGCCCGGCTCGAAGAACACCCGGTCGCCGGGGCGGATCACTTCGACCGGCCCGCCGCGTCGCTGCGCGAGGCCGACGCCCTCGAGGACGTAGATCGTCTGACCGTTCGGGTGCGTATGCCACGCGGTGCGTGCGCCGGGCGTGAAATGGACGCTACTCGCAGTCAAACGCGAAGCGCCTGACGGAGTCGCGACGGTGTCGACGTAGACCGCGCCGCTGAACCAGTCACTCGGCCCCACCGCGGTGTCGATCCCATTCCTCGTGATCTGCATCGCTGATCTCCTTGTCGATCGTTGCCGTCCAGGTGATGCCACCGAGTTTTGCAGCCCTTCGGATGCGAGGGCGCGCGCGTACATCGAGGAGCTACTGCTCGATGTTCTCGAGGGTAAGATCGAACCCGGTCGCGTCTTCGATCGGGTCGGACGGCTCGACGACGTGTCAGACGGCTACCGCGCGATGAACGAACGCGAGGCGATCAAAGTGATGATCGAGTTCTGATGGCCACGTGGACGAGCGACGAGCTCAGCACGATTGGAGCAGCGGATGAGCTGGAGATCGCATCCGTGCGACGCGACGGAACGCTGCGAAAACTGGTGACCATCTGGGTCGTCCGCCACGGCGACGACCTCTACGTCCGCTCCGTCAACGGGCACGGGTCATCCTGGTTCCGTGGCGCTCAGGTGCGGCACGAAGGCCACATCCGTGCGGGAGGGGTCGACAAGGACGTTGCTCTTGTCGAGACGGACGACGTCAAGGACGAAGTCGACGCCGAATACCGCACGAAGTACCGCCGCTACGCCGCCAGCCTCGTCGACCCCATCACGAGCCCGGAAGCGCGAGCCGCGACACTCAAGCTGGTGCCGCGCTAGTAAGAGCTGCTCGAGCGCGGCCAGATCTCGCACCGCTCTCATGTGCCCACCGCCGCGCGATAGAACCCTGAGGTTCGGTCGCTCTATCACTTCGCGGGCAGTGAACGAGCGTACGCCGTGCCAACTTCCACCCACTTGGCGAGTCGGCGTTTTGTGCGCACATCTTCGGGATCGACGCGCAGCCACCCCTGCATCTGCCGGCCGCGCATCTCCATGAGGCGAGCGTTCGTCGTCGCGACGAGCGTGTCTGACTGCGCTGGGTCTACGCGAACCAATACCCCACCTTGGCCGCTTGCTGCGATTGCCATGTTGCCGCCAATCAGAAATGCGAGACCGCCGAACATCTTCTGCTCGGTCAGACGCGGTTCGCTGCCGACCAGTTCGCGTATGCGATCAGCGAGATCCTCGTCGTAGGGCACAGCAACGATCGTACGGCAAGGCAGCAACGAGTCGAGCCGTCCTATTAGGCTCAGAACGAATTGAGCGCTCCGCAGTCCCTGATCGAGGAGGTCCTGCCGCGGTTCGACGCCAGCGAGGTGCACGACGTCTGGCACGCGACGCGCGCGCTGCTGCGCTATTGGCGGGCGATCCGACTCGGGAGCGGCGCGATCCGCAAGAGCTGGCTGGCAGCGATCCGACGCCGTGCGGTTCGCGCCGAACTGGGTGGCCCGGGTGCCTGAGAGCCAGGCAACAAGCCTGATCCAGGTTCAGACACTCACGGAAGGCGGGCAGACGTCGCTCGACGTCGCTGGCAGGATCGCAACGTTCGTCGACGGTGCGCGCGAGACGCTCGAGCTGGCTCTGTACGACCTGCGGTTGCACGGCGAGACGGCGGACATCGTCCGCGGGGCGCTCGTCGGTGCGCACGAGCGCGGCGTGAACGTGCGGCTCGTCTACAACCTGGACGAAGTGGACGAGCGGCCGCCGGTGCCGCCGCCGCCGAAGACCGAGCCGACGTTGATTGAGTCGCTGCCGTTCGAGACCGCGGCGATTCCGGGCTGGCCCGATCTGATGCACCACAAGTACGTCGTGCGCGACCGCGACGCTGTCTGGACGGGCTCGACGAACTGGACCGACGACTCGTGGACGCGGGAGGAGAACGTGATCGTTGTGGTCGAGTCAGTCGGTGTCGCGATCCGTTACCAGGAGGATTTCTCGCAGCTCTGGAAGAAGCGCGAGGTCTCGAACGCGGGCAGGGTGCCGACCGAGCCGATCCGTGTGGGCGACGCCCAGGTGCGCACCTGGTTCTCGCCGAGACGCGGCGAGCGGCTCGCCCACCGCATTGCAGATGTGATCGGCCGCGCTGGGCGGCGCGTACGCGTGGCATCGCCGGTCATCACGTCCGGACCGATACTCGGAACGCTGGCGGAAATGGTGGCGGACGGCGACGTCGATGTCGCGGGCGTCGTCGATGCGACGCAGATCCGAGAGGTGCTCGAGCAGTGGCGCCGGAACGGGAACAACACGTGGAAGGAACCGGCGCTGAAGTTTCTGTTGAGCCGGACGGAATTCACCGGCAAGCCGTCCACCCCTTACGCGCCCGACTCCGTGCACGACTTCATGCACGCGAAGGTGACGGTCGCGGACGACACGGTCTTCATGGGCAGCTTCAACCTGTCGCATTCCGGCGAGACGAACGCGGAGGACGTGCTCGAGATCAGGGACGCGGCGCTGGCCGAGCGGATGGCCGGGTTCGTGGACGCGATCCGCGCCCTGTATCCGGCGCTACCGCTGGACTAGCTCGCGCGGATTCGGCAGCGGCGTCAGCAGCGGCTCGACGCGCTCGCGGAGGTGCTCGTAGCTCGGCGGCAGCGAGAGGCGTTCGCCGAGGGTCTCGAGCGGCTCGTCGACGGTGAAGCCGGGGCCGATCGTCGCGATCTCGAAGAGGACGCCGCTCGGCTCCCGGAAGTAGATCGAGCGGAAGTAGAAGCGGTCGATCACGGGCGTCGGGTGAGCGCCGCTCGCGGCGACACGTTTCTGCCAGGCCTCGTGCTCCTCCGGTGGTGACGCCCACGCGACGTGGTGGACGGTCCCGGCGCCGGGAATGCCGGGCTCGGCGGGCGGTTCGTCGTAGGCGTACCAGGAGCCGCGCTTTGCGCCTCTGACTTCCCATTCGCCGTCGGCCCTGGGCTCGAAGGCGAGGGTCTCCTCGAGGAACGGCTTGCTCGGTGCAGCGTCGGCGTAGGCGCGGACGCCGTCGAAGCCCTGCAACGCGAGCTCGGCGGGGATGTTCGGATGGTCGGCGATCAGCGGCTCGTCCTCCGTCTGCACTGCGGCGATCTCCAGGCCGAGGCCTTCGGGGTCGTGGAAGCGGAGGCTCGAGCCATCGCGCTCGACGTTGACGTCCTCGTTTGCGAGCCGATCGGCCCAGAAGTCGAGCGCATCCTCGGAGCCGACGCGAAAGACGATCGTGTGCACCATCCCGCGGCCGGCCTGGCCACGGCGCGCGTGCGGGTACTCGAAGAACGTCAGGTCACTCCCCGTGCTTCCCTTTTCGTCCGCGTAGAAGAGGTGGTAGACGGTCGGATCGTCCTGGTTCACCGTCTTCTTCACGAGCCGTAGGCCGAGCACGCGCACGTAGAAGTCGACGTTGCCCGGCGCATCGGCGGTGATGCAGGTGACGTGGTGGATCCCCTCGAATTTCATCGCCGCTTGGACTCTACCCCTGCGGTCATGATCTGGGCATGGCGCTGACTGCGCGTGTGCGGCCCGCTGCCGGTGCGCCCGAGGGCGCGCTGGTGTTGTTCCACGGGCGTGGTGCGGACGAGCATGATCTGTTCCCTCTGCTGGATGCGCTGGATCCGGGGCGGCGGCTGGCCGGCGCGACGCCGCGTGGGCCGCTGTCGCTGCCGCCCGGAGGTGCGCACTGGTATGTGCTGGGCGGGATCGGCACGCCGGAGTCGGCGACCTTCCACACGAGTTACGCGGCGGCGTCGGAGTGGCTCGACCGGTTCCTGGCCGAGCAGGGCGTCGGTTACGACCGGCTCGTCCTGGGTGGCTTCTCGCAGGGCGGTGTGACGGCGTATGCGCTCGGTCTTGGGGCGGGCCGTCCGCGGCCGGCGGCGTTGACGGTGTTCAGCAGCTTCATCCCGGCGGTGGAGGGGTTTTCGCTGGATCTGTCGCCGCCGCTGCCGCCGGTGGCGATCGGCCACGGCACGCTCGATCCTGTCATCGGCGTGGAGTGGGGCCGCCGAGCGAAGGAGGTGCTCGAGCGTGCCGGGGCCGAAGTGCTGTATCGCGAGACGCCGATGGACCACCAGATCGATCCGGGGATCGTCCGCGAGGTCGCGGACTGGCTCCGCGCGAAGCTCGGGTCAGCCAACGGCGGCTAGCTCGCCCTGCCGCACGTAGCGCGCGAACGCTGCGCGTGCTTCCTCGAGGTTGCGTTCGAAGACCAGGAGCAACCACGGGGAGAGCTGCGGGCCGCTGGGGATGCCGGTGACCGTGGCGCGGTAGCTGCTCCAGGGCCAGTCGGCAGCGGTCGCGCAGATGCCGGCCCGCACAGGATTCAGGACGATGTAGCGCGCCGTCTCGAAGAGTTGCTCGTCGGTCTCGATCAGCTTCGACCGGAACCGCCGTTCGACGAGGTGTCCTTCGTAGTCGTGGCGCCAGTTGAACCACTGTGCGTAGCAGCTGTTCAGGTACTGCATCCCGGCGGACACGTTGGCGCCCGGCGTCGAGATGAGGAGGTGAAAGTGGTTCGTCATCAAGCAGTAGGCGTGCAACTCCCACTCGTACCGGGCGACCGTGAGGTCGAGCAGCTCGAGAAAGAACTCACGATCCCGATCGTCGGTAAAGAGCGGCAACTTGCGCACGCCGCGCGTGACGATGTGGTAGGTCGCACCTTCGAACTGCACGCGGGGCGGACGCGGCAATGGGCCTGGCCTTTCCTCACGCGTCTTGGGGTCAGACCCCAAGACTTGGCTGGGGAGGACATGCCCGCCAGGGTTCTGTGACGGGGTTCGAGGCTAACGCTGGTTTTGTGTCTTGTTTGTGCCGGACGTGGGTCGGTTGTTCCTGTTTACTCGACTAGTGCGAGGAAGCGTCTCGTTCGCTCGTGGCTGGGAGAGGAAAAGAACTTCTCCGGGGGCGCTTCTTCTATGACCTTGCCTTCGTCCATCATCAGGATCGAGCTCGCCACGTGGTGAGCGAAGCGCAGCTCGTGCGAGACGACGACCATCGTCATCCCGTCGCGGGCAAGCCCTTCCATCACGTCGAGCACCTCGCGTACGAGCTCCACGTCCAGCGCCGACGTCGGCTCGTCGAACAACATCGCCTTCGGCCGCATCACGAGCGCACGCGCGATTGCCACCCGCTGTTGCTGCCCGCCCGAGAGCTCCTCCGGATAATTGTCCGCTTTGTCTTGCAGACCGACACGCTCGAGGAACTCGAGCGCCCGCTCGCGCGCCTCGCGCTTCTTCAACCGGCGCACCTCGACTAGCCCGCACATCACGTTGGCCAACGCCGTCATGTTCTGGAACAGATTGAAGCGCTGGAAGACCATCCCGACCTCCGACCGGTGTACCGCCAGCTGCTTCTCCCGCAACCCGCTCAGCTCATCTCCATCGAGGTGCACCGAGCCCGAGTCGACCGGTTCCAACAACGCAAGACAGCGCAGCAGCGTGGACTTTCCCGACCCGGACGGCCCGATGATCACTTTCACCTCGCCACGCCCCACCTCGATGGACACCCCGCGCAACACGTCGAGCCCGTCGTACGACTTGTGCACGTCCTCCGCCCGCAGAACCACGTCGTTCATCGGGCATCGTGCGCGACGAGGGGCACGGCAGCACGTCGGCGGCGCCCCGCCGAGCTCCACGTGAAGCGTCGCTCGAGCTGGGCCTGGATGGCCATCAGGACGCTGACGATCACCAGGTAATAGACGACGGCGGCCGAATAAGCCTCCGCATAGTGAAAGTCGGCCGCGCCCCGTACCTGAGCAGCGGTGAGGAGCTCGTGGAGCGAGATGACGTATGCCAGGCTCGTCAGCTTCAACAGCGTGATGAACTCGTTTCCAGTCGGCGGGATGATGATGCGTATCGCTTGCGGCACGATCACGCGGCGCAAGATTCGCGGACGTGTCATCCCCAACGCCTTCCCGGCCAGCTCCTGGCCTGGATCTACGGAGAGCAATCCAGCGCGGATGATCTCCGACATATAGGCGGCCTCGTTCAACGACAGGGCAATGAACGCCGCAAGGAAAGGCTTGAACCAATCGCTTGCGAACGTGCTCCAGATTTGCGGCAGGCCGTTCCAGATGAAGAGCAGCTGCAGAAGCGTGGGAGTCGCCCGGAAGATCCAGTTGTAGAAGAACACAAGGCTGCGCACCCACCTGAAGTGGCTGCTACGACCTAACGCGAGGAAGAACCCGATCACGCAGGCAGCCGTCAGCGAGACGAGAGTCAACTCGAGAGCGAGAAGCGCCCCCTTCCAGTACGGCCCGGAAGTGAGCGCTTCCCAGAAGATGTGGGTGTCGAAGCTTGCGAGCACCCGCGCTACGATCTACTTCACGTCGGCAACCGGGATCTGATGCCTCGCCGCGATCTTCTTCAGCGTCCCGTTCTTCCTCAGTGTCTTGATCGCAGCCTTCAGCGCGCTGCCGAGCTTGGCCTCGCCCTTCCGGTAGTAGATCCCGAAGGAGTCGGTCTCCGGAAAGAGGTAAGCGATTGCGAGCTTGCCAGGGTTTTGCTTTTTCTGGTACGCGCCCGACGTGTCCTGCGTCAGCACGGCATCCGCGCGGCCGACGATCAGCTGACCCACCGCATCCGTGTCACCCGGGTAACTCTGCAACGTGAACTGCGCCCTGCCCGAGGACTTGAACTGCTCGTTCAGCGCCTTCAGGTACTCCTCGTACTTCGTCCCCGCCTGCACCGCGACGGTCTTGCCCGACAAAGCGTTCGGTCCGTTGATCCGCTTCGGGTTGCCGGCTTGCACGACGAGTGCACGATGCGTCTTCATGTAAGCGACTGCCGGGAACTGCTTGACACGGTCGGCCGTGATGAAGATCCCGCTGATCACGACCGTGCATCGCTTGGCGGCGAGGCCCGGGAGCAGGCCGGTGAAGCCCGTCTCCACGAATCTCGCTTTCACCTTCCAGTGCTTCGCGATCGCGTTCGCGAGGTCGATGTCGAACCCGACCGGCTTGCCCGCCGTCGTCTTCGACTCCATGGGCGGGAAGGTCGGATCGCTGCAGTACTTGAACGAGCCCTTGACGGGCGAGGCTGCGCCAACTGTCCCGACCAGGGCCAGAGCCGCGATCAAGGCCAGAATGCTGATTGGGCCGAAGCTGCGCTTCATGGCTCCTCCTGAGGACGGGAGCTACGACCCTAACGCGAATTCAGTCGTTAGCCAACGCCCGCGAGCAAAAACGCGCGTTGTTCCTTCAGCATCTCTCGCGCGATCACTAGTCGCTGGATCTGATTCGTGCCCTCGTAGATCTGCGTGATCTTCGCGTCGCGCATCATCCGCTCGAGCGGATATTCCGAGATGTAGCCGTAGCCGCCCAGCACCTGCACCGCATCCGTGGACACTTCCATCGCCACGTCGGTGCAGTAGAGCTTCGTCATCGCCGACAACTTCGTCAGCTCCGGGCCGTCGATGCCCTCGTCGACCGCCGCGCCGAACTTGTACAGGAGGCCGCGTGCGGCCTCGCACTTCGTCTCCATGTCCGCGAGCATCGCCGCCACGATCTGGTGCTCGGCAATCGGCTTGCCCATCGTCTCCCGCGTTTTCGCGTACTCGAGGGCGTAGTCGGTCGCCCCCTGGGCAATCCCCAGTCCCTGCGCTGCGACTCCCGGACGCGAGCGGTCGAGGATGCGCATCGCGATCTTGAACCCCTCCCCCTCCTCGCCGAGCAGGTTCGCAGCCGGGACGTGCACCTCCTCGAACACCAGCTCGCCGGTGGTCGAGCCCTTGATGCCCATCTTCGGCTCGACCCGCGCGACCTCGAACCCCGGCGTGTCCGCTTCCACCACGAACGCCGAGATCCCGGCGTGCCCCGCGTCGGGATCCGTCTTGGCGAACACCGTGTACAGACCCGCCACGCCGGCATTCGTGATGAACCGTTTCGACCCGTTCAGAACGTACTCGTCACCCTCGCGCCGCGCCGTCGAGCGCATCGCGGCCGAGTCCGATCCCGACCCTGACTCGGTCAGCGCATACGCGCACAACCACTCCCCGGACGCGAGTCGCGGCAGATAGCGCTGCTTCTGCTCCTCGTCCCCCGCCAGCTTCAGCCCCAGCGAGCCGAGCTCCTGCACCGCGAGGATCAGACCCGACGTCGCGCAGACCTTCGAGACCTCTTCGATCGCCACCAGCGCCAGCAGAGTGCCGGTCCCGAGGCCGCCGTACTGCTCGTCGAAGTACAGCCCGAAGATGTCGTTCTCCCGGAACAGCTCGACCACGTCCCAGGGAAACTCGTGGCTCTCGTCGATCTCCGCTGCCCGCGGCGCGATCCGCTCGCGCGCAAGCTGGCGGACGAGATCGCGAATCTCGCGCTGCTCATCGGTCAACGGCTCGTACGCCACGCCGGGAGTCTAGTTTCCGGTGACGTCTACAGTCCCACGGGTGATCCTGGAGAACGGCGTCGTCCGGACGATGGAGCCGGCGCTCCCCGTTGCACGCGCGCTCGCGATCGCAGGCGAACGGATCGCCGGCGGCGTCGGCACTCACGAGACGGCTCTTGCGAGCCCGGACCGCCTCGACCTCGGCGGGCGCTGCGTCCTTCCGGGGCTCAACGACTCGCACGTCCACTTCCCCACGTGGGCCCTCGCGCAGCGCCAGGTGCGGCTCGAAGGCACAAGGTCGCTCGACGAGACGCTCGCGCGCATCGCCACCGCGGCGCCGTCTGTCGAGCCGGGTCGCTGGCTACGCGGCATGGGCTGGCGGAGCGGCGACTGGTCGCCGCCGACGGAGCCGACCAAGGAAGCACTCGACCGCGTCACCGGCGACACCCCGACCGCGCTGATGGCACGCGACTACCACTCGCTCTGGCTCAACTCCGCCGCCCTCGCCCACGCGAACGGTGACCTCGAGATCCACGGCGGCGTCGTGGAACGGGACGAGCGCGGCGAGCCGACGGGCGTCCTGCGAGAGGAGTGCGCCTGGCACTTCCGCGACACTTACGTCCGTCCGACCGAGGACGAGCTGGTCGACGCCTCGCGCGCGGGAGTCCGCCTCGCGATTGCCAGAGGAGTCACCGCCGTGCACGACAAGGACGGCTGGCTCGGTGCACTCGGCGTGTGGCAGCGCCTCCGCGACGAGGGCTCTCTCCACCTGCGCGTGTGGCAGTCCATCCCAGCGGAGCAGGTGGACGACCTCGCAGCCCTGCACATCCGCACGAGCTTTGGCGACGACCTCGTCCGCATCGGCTACCTGAAGGCCTTCATGGACGGCACGCTCGGCTCGCAGACCGCGCGCCTCCTCGACGGAACCGGCGTCCAGATCACGAGCCGCGACGAGCTCGCCGACTACATCCGGCGCGGCGCCGCCGCCGGCTTCCCCCTCGCCGTCCACGCCATCGGCGACCTCGCCAACCGCGAGGCTCTCGACGCCTTCGAGGCGACGCGCGACGCCTGGCAGGCCCTCGGCCTCCGCCACCGGATCGAGCACGCGCAGCTCCTCGCACCGGAGGACATCCCGCGCTTCGCCGAGCTCGGCGTCACCGCCTCGGTCCAGTTCAGCCACGCCCCGTCGGACCGCGACCTGGCCGACCGCTTCTGGAGCGGCAAGACCGATGGCGCGTACGCCTACCGGTCCCTGTGGGACACGGGCGCCCTGCTCGTGAACGGTTCCGACGCACCGATCGAGGAGCTCGACCCTTGGGCCGGCGTCGCGGCCGGCGTCCTCCGCACGGCCGACGACCGCCTGCCGTGGCATCCCGAGCAGCGCCTCACCCTCGAGCAGGCGCTACAGGCAACGACCGTGAACCCGGCCTGGCTCGCGCGCGACGAACACCATCGCGGCAAGCTCCTCCCCGGCTACCTCGCAGACCTTGTCGTCCTCGATCGCGACCCGTTCGAGCTCCCACCGAAGCAACTGCCAGACGTAGAGGTCGTCGCGACGATGCTCGGCGGCCGCTGGGTGCACAACCCGCCGCCCTGGGACTAGAGCCTCGCTTGCATCGATCCGCGCGATCGGAGACGATCGCCCGCGGGGTTCCACCAATAGCAGGAGGCGTACATGGAAGCCGGTGCGGCTCGGACTCAATCCTTCGACCATCTGCGGGAGAACTCCATCGGCCTACCGCAGGTGCTGTTCCAGTCCATCACGCACATGGCGCCGGGCGCCGCCATCGCGTTCTCGATCCTCTTCTCGGTGCAGTTTGCCGGGCCGGCGCTTCCGCTGTCGGTCCTGTTCGCGCTCATCGCATGCAGCCTCGTCGCGGTTTCGCTCGGCCAGCTCGCCAAGAAGGTCCCTTCCGCCGGCGGCATCTACGCGTACGTGACAGCGGCACTCGGACCGGTGCCGGGCTTCTTCGTCGGCGCGATCTTTCTCTGCTTCGAGCCGCTTGTCGCGCCACTCCTCTTCCTGATCTTCGCCTGGGCGACGACGGACGTCTTCCGTGCAGACGTCGGTTGGGAGTGGACCGGCCAGTGGTGGATCTGGGTCCTGTTCGCCGCCCTGACCGTCTTCTATCTGACCTATCGCGACGTGCGCCTGTCGACGAACGCCGGCGTGCTGCTGGGCATCTTCGAGGTCGGCGTCTTTCTCGCGCTCGCTGTCTGGATCATCCTCTCGAACGGGATCGATTTCGGCGTCTTCAACCCGACCAACGCCGAGGGCGACACGTTCAACGGAATCTTCAAGGGGATGGTGTTTTCGATCCTCGCCTTCATCGGCTTCGAGGCGTCGGCTCCGTTAGGCGAAGAGGCACGACGCCCCCGCTGGACGATTCCACGTGCCGTGATCGGCTCGTGCATCGCGATCGGCCTCTTCTACTTCATCTGTTCGATCGCATGGGTGTCCGGCACGGGCTTCAGCAACTTCACCGAGGACACGCTTGCCTCGCCGAACCCGTGGCGTGCGCTGGCCGAGGTCTTCTGGGGCGCGGGCTGGGTGCTGATCTTCTTCGCGATCATCAACTCGGCGCTTGCGAACTCGAACGCCGGAGTGAACGCGGCGAGCCGCGTCATGTACACGATGGGGCGCAACGGGATCCTGCCGCGGGCGTTCGGCCGCACGCATCCCGTGCATCGCACACCGCATGTCGCGATCATCGCGCAGACGGTGCTCGGCATCACGGTCGCACTGCTGATGGGCTGGAAGTGGAGCCCGCTGACCGCGTTCGGGATCATCTCCTACGCGCTGACGAGCCTCGTGATTCTCGTCTACATCACGGTCTGCATCTCGGCGATCGTGATGTACCTGCAGCGCTATAGGGCCGAGTTCAACGTTTGGCTGCACGGCATCTTCCCCGCAATCGGTGCACTGGCGTTCCTCCCGCCGCTCTACTATCAGTTCCGTCCGCTGCCCGATTACCCGCTCCGGTACGGCAACTGGGCGGCGATCGGGCTCTTCGTCTTCTGCATCCTCCTGACCGCGTACATGGCTACACAGAGGCGCGACGTGCTCGAGAACCCGCATCGCATCTTCACACCGACAGAGGTGGACGACATCGACGAGTACCCGGCGCCCAGCGCGCCCGTGACGACGCCGACCTAATGGCAGTAGCCACCGTCGACCACGTCATCTCGCGCGACCAGATCGTCTGGTCGTTCGGGCCCGACATGGAGCCGGTGCTGGAAGTCGAACCGGGAGCAGTCGTTCGTTTCGAGACGAACGACTGCTTCACCGGTCAGATCAGAAGCGAGGACGACCTCGTCACGGAGATCGACTTCGACCGTGTCAACAGCGCGACGGGGCCGGTCGCTGTCGTGGGTGCCGAGCCGGGCGACTCGCTCGTCGTCGAACTGCTCGAGGTGAAACCGGCGTCAACGGGCTTCGCGACGCTGATCCCCGGCTACGGCCAGCTAATCGAGCAGGTCGAGGCGCCCCTGACCCGCCTCTTCAAGGTCGAAGACGACTGGATCCACATGAATGAGCGCGTGCGCTTCCCGGCGCGGCCGATGGTCGGCGTGGTCGGCGTCGCGACAGACGGCGAGACGTTGACGAACGGCCTCGCCGGACGCCACGGCGGCAATCTCGACAACCACCTGCACGGTCCCGGCGCCAGGATCTACTTCCCCGTGCGCCGACCCGGCGGGATGTTTGCGGTGGGCGACATGCACGCCTCGATGGGCGACGGCGAGATCTGCTTCACGGGCGTCGAGATCGCCGGTGAAGTGACGGCGCGCTTCGACGTCCTGAAGGGCAAGCAGGCCACGTGGCCGGTGACGGAGCTCGAGAACCGCTGGGTCGCGCACGCAACCGCGGAGGAGTTCGACGAGGCCCTGAAGCTCTGCTCCGAGGAGGCGGCCCGCCTGCTCGTGGACGAGTGGGGGTTCTCGATGGAGGACGCCTTCATCTTCCTCTCGGTCGCCTGCGATGCCGGCATTGCCCAGGCCTGCAAGCCGGCGCCCCACTTCGGGACGATCGCCCGCTTCTCGATCCCGAAGCTGGACGCGACCCCGGCGCCGTTCCGCAGCTAGCACTACAATTCGGATAGCAATGCGGACGATGAACCCGATTCACGAGTCCACCTCGTGCGCGGTCGCTGCGTGCGCAGAGATCATCGGCGCCAAGTGGACCGCCCTCCTCGTGCACGACCTCTCCGAAGGCCCGCGCCGCTTCTCGGAGCTCGAGCGCTCGTGCGCCGGCATCAGCCCCCGCACGCTCTCGGAGCGGCTACGGGCGCTGGAGGAGGAGGAGTTCGTCGAGCGCCGGAGCTACGCCGAGTCGCCGCCGCGCGTCGAGTACGAGCTGACCGAGAAGGGCGCCGCGCTGCTGCCGATCATCGAGGAGATGCGGCGGTTCGGCCACGGCTACCTGACCGACTAGCCCACTCCGGCTCAGCCCACAGCTTCACCAGCTCGACGATCGTCGCCGCCGACGCGGCCATGTCCTGAACGGACGCCCATTCGAGCACTGAGTGGAACTGGTGCGCCCCGGTGTAGATGTTCGGCGTCGGCAGACCGCGTGCGCTCAGCATCGCGCCGTCCGTGCCACCCCGGATCGGCTCGCGCCACGGCTCGATCCCCGTCCGTCGCGCCGCCTCGTCGGCGGCTTCCGTCACGGCGGGTTCGGCGTCGAGGAACTCCTTCATGTTGCGATAGCTGTCTTCCCTCGTCACGGTCACGGTCGCGCGCGGCTCCTCCTTCGCCACCTCGTCGGCGAGCTTGCGCAGGAGCTGCTCGTGCTCCTCGAGCTTCTGTGTGTCGAAGTCCCGCGCGATGAAGCGCAGCTCTGCCTCGGCGGTCGTGCCCGCGATCCTCGTCGGGTGGACGAACCCGTCGCGTTGCTCAGTCGTCTCCGGTGAGCGCGAGTCCGCCGGCAGCCGCTCGACGATGCGCGCCGCGAGCTTGATTGCGTTCACCATCTTGCCCTTCGAGGTTCCGGGATGGACGCTGTGGCCTTCGATCCTGATCCGCACTTCGGTGGCGGAGAACGTCTCGTCGTCGATGCGCCCTAGCTCCGACCCGTCGAGCGTGTACGCGACATCCGCGCCGAACTCGCCGATGTCGAAGTGGTCGACGCCGCGGCCGACTTCCTCGTCGACCGTGAAGCCCACCCGGATCGGCGCGTGCTCGATCTCCGGATGCGCGGCCAGGTACGCGACCGCGCCCATGATCTCCGCGACTCCCGCCTTGTCGTCGGCGCCGAGCAGTGTCGTGCCGTCGGTCGTGACGATGTCGTGGCCGACGCGCTCGGCGAGGATCGGGTTGTCGTCAGCGCGCAGCACCTTGCGCGGGTCGCCGGGCAGGACGATGTCGCCGCCGTCGTAGTTGCGCACGACCTGCGGCTTCACGCCGGTGCCGGACTCGTCGGAGCTCGTGTCCATGTGCGCGATCAGCCCGACCGTCGGGCCGGCGGAGCCCGGAAGCGTCGCGAAGACGTAGCTGTGCTCCGTGAGCTCGACATCCTCCAGCCCAGCCTCGCGGAGCTCCTTCTCCAGCAGCTCGCCCAGGTCGCGCTGCTTCATCGTGCTCGGATAGGTGTCGGAGTCGTCGTCCGACTGCGTATCGATCTGGACGTAGCGCAGGAAACGTTCGAGCACGTCGTCCGCCAGCTCTTCGGCCAGCGGCGTTGGATAGCGCGGATCAGCCAAGCGCGGCCAGACCCCGGTAGAGCTCCCTCGCCGCCGCAACGGCACGATCGATGTCCTCCACGCGAAGCCGTTCGTTCGGCGAGTGGACATTGCTCTCGCGCAAGGCGAAGCCGGTGCCGATCGTCGGAATCCCTTTTGCCGCGAGAGCAGGATAGATCGGCAGCGTTCCCCCGACGCGCACGAGGATCGGCCGTACGCCGACCGCGCGCTCGAATGCGTCGAGTCCGAGCTGGATCGCCGGCGAGTCCGGCGAGAAGACGCCCGGCGCCGCGGAGTTCCCCCGCTCGAGTGTCAGCTCCGCTCCCGCCGGCAGTGCGTTGCGGAGCAAGCGCTCGGCCGCGGTCGCGATCGTGCCCGGATCCTGCCCGGGAGCGAGCCGGATGGTGAACCGCGCCTCAGCTTCCACGACCAGCGTCGTGTTGACGAACTCGGGCTTGCCGCCGTGGATGCCGTTGACATCGAGTGACGGCTCGGCCCAGGTGCGGTCGTAGAAGTCCTGCGCAGCCTGCGGATCGAGCGGCGTCGCACCGGCGTCGAGCAGCACCTCGGCGCCGCTCGGGAGCTTCTTCAGAGACTGCACCTCGACGTCGGTGAGCGGCGTGCGGCCGACCCGGAGCTGGTCGGGCAGCAGCCCGTCCTTCGCATACAGCCGGGACAGCGCCTGCGTCAGCGCATGGATCGCGTTCAGCGCGGCGCCACCGTAGTAGCCGGAATGCATGTCGCGCTCGCCGGTGCGGACCTTCGCATGGAACCCGACGAGCCCCCGTGTCGCGAGCGCGAACTCCGGCTGCTCGGGCCGGGTCATGCCGCCGTCGAAGATCACGCAGACGTCCGCCCCGCGCTCGTCCGCCTCGAGGAAGTCCACGATCGAGTGGCCGCCGATCTCCTCCTCCCCGTCGGAGGCCACGCGGATGTTCACCGGCAACGCGCCTTCCTGGCGCAGCAGCTCCGCCGCCTTGAGCAGCGTGTAGAGCTGCCCCTTGTCGTCGGCGATCCCGCGCGCGTAGTACCAGCCGTCGCGCTCCGCGAGCTTGAAGGGCGGCGTCTCCCAGAGTTCGAGCGGCGCGGGCGGCTGCACATCGAAGTGGCCGTAGATCATCACGGTCGGCGCCTTCGCCCCGTTCGCGTTGGCGGGGATGTCGCCGATCACGAGATCGCTCTCGCCCTGACGCACGAGCTCGGCCTCCCCGCCCATGCGCTTCACAAAGTCGCGCACCCACTCGGCCGCACGGCGCACGTCGTCCCGGTGAGCGGGGTCAGCGCTCACGCTGGGGATCGCGATGAACTCGCGCAGCTCGTCGAGCCAAACCTGGTTCACGGGCGGCGAGTCTAGTCGGACCCGGGCTTAGCTTCGCATCGCGATGATCGTGGAGCCGCTCCGTTCTCCGCTCAGGGCTTTCGCCGCGAGAGCCGGAGAGGCGAGAAGCGCTGCCGCGATCACCGCAGCTAGGAGTGCAGCGAACTTCATCCGCATATCGAGGATTCTATTCAGCTGCGGCGAGAGCCGGGTTTCAGGCGACGTCGCGGAGCTTGACCGCGTCGGCCAGGGCCCGCAGCTTCTTCAGGCTCTGATTCTCGATCTGGCGGATCCGCTCGCGCGTGACGTTGAACGTCCGGCCCACCTCGTCGAGCGTGCGCGGGTGCTGGCCGTCGAGGCCGTACCGCAACTCGAGGACCTGGCGCTCACGGCTGGAGAGCGTGTGCAGGATCTTCCGCAGCGTCTCCTTGCGCATCGTGATCTCGGCTTCCTCGTCCGGCAGCGGCATGTTCTCGTCGGTGATGAAGTGCCCGAACTCCGACTCGTCCTCGTCGCCCACGGGCTTCTCGAGCGAGACCGGGGTCTGGGCGCTGCGGCGGATGTGCTCCACCTCGTCGCCCGTGAGGTCGAGATCCACGCCGATCTCGAGAGCCGTCGGCTCGCGGCCCAGCTCGGCACGCAGCTTGCGCTCCGACCGAACGATCTTGTTCAGCTTCTCGACCACGTGGACCGGCATGCGGATCGTCCGTGCCTTGTCGGCGAGCGCGCGTGCGACCGCCTGGCGGATCCACCACGTCGCATACGTCGAGAACTTGAAGCCCTTGCGGTAGTCGAACTTCTCCGCGGCGCGAACGAGTCCGATCGTGCCCTCCTGGATCAGATCGAGGAACGGCAGTCCCTGGTTCCGATATTTCTTCGCGATCGAAACGACGAGACGCAGGTTCGCCTCGACCATCTCCTGCTTCGCGCCATGGTCGCCACGCTCGATCCGCTTCGCGAGCTCGACCTCCTGTGCCGCCGTGAGCAGATCGACCTTGCCGATGTCCTTCAAGAAGAGCTGAAGCGCGTCGGTCGAAACCTCGCGGGGCTCCTCCGCCGGCAGCTCCTCTTCCACTTCGGGGCCGGCGACGACCTCGATGTGGAGCTCTTCCAGCGCATGGTAGAAGTCGTCCATCTGCGCCGGCTCGAGTTCGAGCTGATCGAGTGCGGCTGCGATCTCGTCTGCCGTCAGATGGCCGTTCTCCTGCCCGGACTCCAACAGCGCTTTCGCGTCGTCCGTCTCCAGCAGCTCGGCGACGCCCTTCGGTGCGACCACTACCTCGGTTGCGCTCACTCCGTTCCCCCCTCGTGGACCGGCGTTTTTGCGATGCCGCACTGTGCCAGTTGCACCGGACAGGCGCCATAGGCCGTTCGGCTCATCTTAGTGACGGCTGGTCCTACCGTTTTCTTCCCGCCCGGATAAGGGTTTCAGCCCTTTTCCCAAGCGGGGTCTCTGGGCCCGCCGCGCGGGCCAGGACCAGCTGCCGCTGGGCACCGGGGAGGTCGCCGAAGTAGACGAGCAGGAGCCCGAGGTGGAAACGCACCGTCTGTGCCTTTGGGAAGCGGCGGGCGAGCGGCCCCAGGCGGGAAAAGGCAACTGCCGGCCGGTCCTTGTCGTAGAGGCCGACGGCGACGGCGGTGAGCGCCTCCGGGTCGCTGGGGGCGGCCTGCGCGGCGGCGGCGAACTCGCGCCTGGCCGAGATCGGGCGCAACGCCTGCTGATAGCCCGCGCCGCGCAGCAAGTGGGACTCGGCGGTCGTGCCCGGGCGAGTGAAACTCGGGACGAACGGCGGCAGCCCGGGCGCGGAGCGCGGGTAGCGGAGGTCCTGAGCCCGCACCGCCGACGGGGAGTCCGGCTGGACACGCTCCGCCTGCCGCCACGCCCGGGTCGCGTCGTCGTTCAGGCCCGAGAACGCGAGCGCGAGGCCGAGCTCGAGCCGGACGAGCCCGCTCTTGGGATACCGAGCGGCGAGGATCCGCAGCCGGCGCACGGTTCCGGCCGGCCACGCCTCGAGCGCGGCCCGGACTTCCCGCGCGACTTCCGCCGATGCGGTGGGATCGGGGACGAAGGGTAGCGCCTTCGTCGTCCGTTCCTGCAGATCCGAGCGGGTCGCCAGCGTCACGCCCACTGCCGTCCCTGCCGTCGCGAGTGCGGCGGCCGCCACGACCAGCCAGACCCTCGTGCGTGCAGTCATCGCCGGCGACGCTAGCTGTTGCCAGCGAAGCTATATTTAGGAAAGCGATGCCGAGCTATCGAGAGCTTTTGCAGCAGGTCCGATCCGAGATCTCCGAGGTCGACGCTACGCATGCGCGCGAGCTGATCGAGGAAGGCGGGCCCGTGGTCGTCGACGTGCGCGAGCAGGAGGAGTGGGACGAGGGACACATCCCGGGCGCAGTCCACATTCCTCGCGGGCATCTCGAGTCGCGCATAGAGCGTGCCGCACCCGATCCCTCCCGCCCGGTCGTCGTCTACTGCTCGGCGGGCAACCGCTCCGCCTTTGCCGCGAAGACACTCGCCGATCTCGGCTACGAGGACGTCGTCTCGCTGTCCGGCGGCTTCACGGACTGGAAGCGGAACGGCTTCCCGGTCGAGCTCCAGGCAGGGCTGGACGCGCCGCGTCGTGCGCGCTACAGCCGCCACCTCCTCATCCCGGAGGTCGGCGAAGCAGGCCAGTTGAAGCTGCTCGACTCCAGGGTCTTGCTGATCGGCGCGGGCGGGCTTGGGTCGCCGGCCTCTCTCTATCTCGCCGCAGCGGGCGTCGGGCGTGTCGGGATCGTGGATGCGGACGTCGTCGACGAATCCAACCTGCAGCGGCAGATCGTGCACTCGACCGACAGCCTCGGCGAGCCGAAGGTCGAGTCGGCGAAGCGGACGATCGAGGCGCTCAACCCGGACGTGCAGGTCATCGCCTACAAAGAGCGGCTGACCTCCGAGAACATCGAGCGGATCCTGGCCGACGGCTGGGACCTGATCATCGACGGCGCCGACAACTTCCCGACTCGCTACCTCGTCAACGACGCGTCCGTGTGGCACGGGATCCCCGTCGTGCACGGCTCCATCTACCGCTTCGAAGGACAGGTCACGGTCTTCAAGCCGCACGACGGTCCCTGCTATCGATGTCTCTTCCCCACTCCCCCGCCACCGGAGCTCGCTCCGTCGTGCGCAGAGGGTGGCGTGCTCGGCGTCCTGCCAGGTGTGATCGGCTCGCTCCAGGCGAGCGAGGCGCTCAAGTTGGCGCTCGACATCGGCGACCCGCTGATCGGCAGGCTGCTCCTCTTCGATGCTCTCTCAGCAGAGTTCACCGAGGTCAAGCTTCGCCGCGACCCCGACTGCCCCGTGTGCGGCGAGCAACCCACGATCACGGACTACATCGACTACGTCGAGTTCTGCGCGGGCACCCGGGAGCCGGCATGACCAAGGTCCGCATACCGCCGACGCTGCGCGAGCAGACCGGAGGCGAACGCGAACTCTCTGCCGACGGTGAGACCGTGCGTGAGCTGCTCGACGACCTTATGGGCCGTTTTCCTGCGCTGCGGTCACAACTCGTCGAGGACGGCGACCTCGCCCCGTTCGTCAACGTCTACGTCGAGGGCGAGGACGTACGCACGCTCGACGGCGTCGACACGGAGGTTCGTCCCGGCTCGACGGTGATTCTCCTACCGGCCATGGCCGGTGGCTGAGACGCGCGTCGCGCGCAACCTCCTCGAGCTCGTCGGCAACACGCCGCTCGTCGAGTTGAAGCCTGTCGGCGACGTCCAGGTCTACGCGAAGCTCGAGAGCGAGAACCCGACCGGCTCGATCAAGGACCGCGTAGCAAAGTTGATGATCGAGGCGGCCGAGGCCTCCGGCGAGCTGGAGCCCGGTCGCGCGCTGCTCGAGCCGACGAGCGGCAACACGGGAATTTCCCTTGCGCTCGTGGCGAAGCTGAAGGGTTACCCGCTCACGTGTGTGATGCCCGAGAACGCAACGGAGGAGCGCAAGCGGCTGCTGCGCCTGTTCGGCGCCGAGATCGTCTTCTCGCCGCCCGACCAGGGTTCGAACGGCGCGGTTCGGCTTGCGCTCGAGCTTGCGGAGCGCGACCCGCGCTACTTCATGCCGTTCCAGTACGCAAACGAGGCGAATCCGCGGGCGCATTACGAAGGCACGGGTGCGGAGATCGCGGAAGCACTCGACCGGGTCGACGTCCTCGTTGCCGGGCTCGGCACCGGCGGGACGCTCATGGGAGCGGGCGCGCGCCTGCGGGAGGGCTTT
>Ga0184612_10000226_pt1 | contig 24999 bp, 18 predicted proteins | sample PLM3_60_coex_FD_133163 | JGI IMG/M metagenome (GOLD analysis project Ga0184612, IMG submission 133163) | Groundwater sediment microbial communities from an aquifer in East River, Colorado, USA - PLM3_60_coex | ecosystem: Environmental > Terrestrial > Soil > Riparian zone | place: USA: East... | reverse complement strand
TCCGCTCTCGAAGTCGCGCACGAACTGGCTCCGTTGCTCCAACACATTCGTTTCCATCCAAGGCATCCTCCTGGTGTAAACGATGTGCCCGGATTTGTGTTAACAATGAGCCCGGCCTATACCGGCGCGCGACTCGCAATCCGACACGAGCGGGGAATTTCGAACTAACCCACTACCCGCGGCAGGCCTCCCTTGAGCCTTGGGCCCTGAGCCTGCTAGGATGAACGAATATGTCCCGAACACCCCTTCCCCGCTGGATCGTTCAGTCCGCTGCCGGCATCGCTCTCGTAGCCGGGCTCAGCTTCGCTCTGGCGGCAGTCCCCTCCCCAGCCGCGCTTTCCGCTGCGCAGGCGCAGAAGAGTGGCGTCAGCGCCAACGGCGGATGCGAGCCCGGGTTCACCGGCTCGCCCGACACGAAGTGCGAGGACGTCAACGAGTGTGCGGTCAGCAACGGTGGGTGCCATCGCCTGACGGGGTGCGAGAACACGTCGGGCTCGCGCGAGTGCGGCGGGTGTCCGAAGGATTATGTAGGGGATGGCTACGTCGGCTGCTTCGACGTCAACGAGTGCGCGACCAAGGATTGCAGCGATCGGCTGCCGTCGGGAGCCGACGACGCGCCGGCGCCGGCGGTCGCCACGTCTGGGGATGTGACGGTCGCAGCCGCGTCGGCCAAAGGCGCCGCCGCCACGTTCACGGCGACGGCGAAAGACAGCGTGGACGGCACACGGCCGGTGAACTGCATGCCCGTCTCAGGATCGGTCTTCAAGGTCGGCAAGACGACCGTCACCTGCTGGGCCTTCAACAAGCGCGGCAAGATCGGACGCTCGACTCTCACCGTGACAGTCACGCAATAGGAACCGAGACACGGACGGCACGCACGAAGGGCACGATGACACGATGATCGCTTCCTCGGAGGAATTCATCGTGCGCATCGTGGGCATCGTGCCCTTCGTGCGTAGGCCGTCGGCCCGTGATCCGGATTAGCCCTGTTACTTGACGACGATAGTCCCGCGCATCCCCGCGGCGAAATGTCCGGGGAAGGTGCAGATGTACGGATAGCTGCCGGCGGCCGCGGGCACCTTGAACGTCACTTCCACCGTTTCCCCCGGTCCGGCCATCGTCGTCGCGGCCAGGACCTGGTCCTTCATGTCCTGCGGGATGTAGCCGGTCGTGCTCGCCATCGCGGCGGCGTTGACGAAGTCGATCTGCTTGGCGCCGAGCTTGAGCACGACGACGTTGTGCGCCATGGCGATCTTGGGAAGCGTGCCCTTGGAGACGAGCCGGATGCGCAGGGTCTCGCCGGGCTTCGCGGGAATCGACGTGACGCTGTATTTCATGTCGTCGGCCCCCGTGATCTCGACCGTACGCACCGCCGACGCGGGCTTCTCCTGGTCAACAGGGGGAACCGGCGACGCCGGCATCGACAGCAGGAGAACCGACACGAGGCCTGACGCGAGAGATGAAAGGAACATGATGAGGACTCCTCGAATGTAATCTGTACTCTTCTTCTTGGTGCTCGCGGGGCCCCACCCCCGCTCGCTCTCGCGCGGCGACTACGCGCCGCGCTCGGGCCGCAGGCGCTTAGTGCTGGCGCTTCCTAATTAATACTAGCGCGGCCAGTCGAGCGTTTCGGGGACCGTGTCGGCGGGCCGCGCCACGATCGCATACTCGACCGTAACGAGGGTTGCCGCCGGAATCCAACGGAACGTGGGCACGTCGAACAGCCGCCCTCGTTCAATCATCTCACGGCGGGACTCGGGAAAGGGAGAGGCGCCGAACTCCATCCCGCGGGCCAGCGTCGCGCCGTTCCACGGCGGCTGGGATCGGCTGGCGTTCTCTTCCCAGATGCCCATCCAGGGAAAATCCGCACGCCGCCAGACGTAGCCGAACGCAAGCCGGGATTCCGGTGAAAATGCGACGAAAAACGCCGTGTCCTGCCGCGGATCCATCAGATGAGCTGTGTAAGCGCTTGAGGCCGGCGCGTCGCTCGAGCGGCGCAGGTCCGCGGTGCCACCGCCAATACGCGGCGCCGCGGGCCAGTCGAACTCGGCGCCCGGCTCGAGGTAGTCGGCGCTGCCGAAGCCGCGTTCGAACACCTTCGAGCGCGATGCGGACGCGCGAAACTCGGTCACACCTTTCTGAAGGAATGGTGGCCCGAGCGTCACGTGCTCGGTCCAGCCCACCGGGCGGTCGACGCCCGACGGGTTCTCGACGCTTTCCTTGACCCGCACCACGCGGTCGGCGAGCCGGATCGTCCGCTCGATCCGCAGGTTCGTGAGCGGCAGCTTCGCGCGCTGGACGAGCGTCAGGCCCGACTGCTCGAGCTCGTACCGCGCGAGCGACGCCTCGCCGTGCACGGGGAGCCCGGCCGCGGCCTCCGCGTCCGACGGGCCGCCGAAAATGTCGAGGCACAGGTTGTGGCCCATGATCCCCGCCAGCAACGAGGCATCGACGCCGCCGCCATACTCCGGGTGCACCGCGTGCTCGTAGGCCGACGGTTCGATCGACGGCCACGGAGGGGTCCAGAGCGGGTTGACGCCGGTGGCTTTGTCCAGGATCTCGACGATGTGGCCGCCCTCCTTGAGGACCGTCACGCGCAACGCGTCGTTCTCGAGCCTCGCGGCGCGACGGCCTCGGTACAAGACAGGTGGCATGCCGCCGGTATTATGCTCGCACGGGCGCGCGCCCCGCTGGTGTCGGATTCGCGGCGCACCCATTTCGCGGCGTAGAACGCCGAGGCCGGGGTCAAGCGCTCGCGCAAATGGCTCAGTGCTTTCGGTTTTGACACGTCAACGGCGTGCCGTGCAGAGATTTAGGTGCGATCCGTGCGAGCCTCAGGCGTTTCTCTCAGCGAAATGGGGGCCCCCAACGGCAATGCACTTGAAGTGATGAATGCTGAGGCTATATCGTCGGCCACGGACAACACAGACAACACGGGCCACGGACAACACGGACAACACGGATGGTCTGGGCCGTGATTGTCAGATAAGCTCTGGGACTCTCGATATCAAGAGGACGGCTGATGGATCGTGCGCAGATCAGGAGTGCGATAGACGCGGGCGGCGGGATGCTCCGGCTGGAGCCGAGCTGGGTTCCCCGCTCCTTCATGATTCCCGGAGAGCGCCTCAAGCTGCATCCAAGAGATGTGTATGCGCTCGGCGGCCACCGGGGCGGCATCAACGAACGGTGGTTCTCGTCGACCACCAACGCCGACAACGGGCCGGGGACTCCCGCAGACGAGGGCCTGAGCTACGTCCGCCTCGAGAACGGCAGCCGGTTCCTCCTGAAGGACGCCGTCGACAAGGCCGGCGACCTCCTGCTCGGATCGGCGGTGATGGAGCGCGAGAAGGGGTGGAATCTCCTCTGTAAGTTCTTCGACAACATGGGACCGATTCCCCATCACATGCACCAGACCGACGCGCAGGCGAAGCTCGTCGGCCGCAAGGGAAAGCCCGAGGCGTACTACTTCCCCCCGCAGTACAACAAGACCGACAACAATTTTCCCCACACGTTCATGGGGCTCGAGCCCGGCACGACCAAAGGGGACGTGCGGCGCTGCCTCGAGAACTGGAACAAGGGCGACAACGGCATCCTCTTTCTCTCGCGCGCGTTTCGGCTGGAGCCGGGTACCGGGTGGCAGATCGACCCAGGCATCCTCCACGCGCCAGGATCGCTCGTCACCTACGAGCCGCAGGTCGCGAGCGACGTCTTCGCGATGTTCCAGTCCGAGGTCGAAGGCCGCATCACGCCCTGGGCGTTGATGACGAAGGACGTCCTGCCGGAGCATCACCAGGACCTCGACTACCTCGTCGAGCTCCTCGACTGGGATGCGAACGTCAACCCGACGTTTGCGGCCGACAACCGCTGCTTCCCAAAGCCCGTCAAGCCCTTCGCGCAAACCGAGCCCGACGGCTTCCGCGAGCAGTGGATCACATATGGCTCGGGCTGGTATTCGGCCAAGGAGCTCACGGTCCTTCCGAAACGCACTGTGACGATCAAAGACGCCGCCGCCTACGGGATCATCCTGACTCAGGGCTACGGACGCTTCGGCACGCTCGCGGTCTCGACACCGTCGATGATCCGCTTCGGCCAGATGACGGAAGATGAGCTGTTCGTGACCGAGGGCGCTGCGCTGCAGGGCGTGCGAATTGACAACCTGAGCGCGACTGACCCGCTGGTCATCCTCAAGCACTTCGGTCCGGGAAACCCCGATGCCGCATCGCTGAAAACACGGCGCTGATCGCGGACCACCTGGATGATCTCAACACGGGACGCGGATCACGCAGATCACTATAACGGGACGCGGATCACGCAGATCACTATAACGGGACGCGGATCACGCAGATCACTATAGCGGGACGCGGATCACGCAGATCACTATAGCGGGACGCGGATCACGCAGATCACTATAGCGGGACGCGGATCACGCGGATCACATTGATCAAGGGAAACACATGCACAAATACCCAGCACTTCATAACGCCATGTGGCCGGGACTGGTCGGGAAGGGACCGGACTCCGAGCCGCCGATCGATCTCGAGACGATGCTGAATCTGACAGCGGCCGCGAACGTCGGCGGGGTGAAGTTCGAGGGCGTCGATCTGTTTCTCTTCGATCCGCACGTCAACATTGACGCAAAAGACGATGACCTGAAGCGTCTGGCAGACGAGGTCAGCTTGCGCAATCTCGTCGTGGGATCGGTCGTGGCGCCGGTGTGGCCGCCGACCGGCGGCGGGTCTGCAATGGGGAGCGAGGAGGATCGGAAGAACTTCGTGACGCAGGTCCGGAAAGCCTGCACCATCGCAAAGACGCTCAAGGATCTCGGCATTCGCAACTACGGTGTCGTCCGGATCGACTCGGCCGCCAGCCCGAGCGACTGGGCCGCGGATCCGGCGGGCAATCAGAAGAAGATTGCGGCCACGTTCCGTCAGGCGTGCGACGTCGCGGATGAGTTCGGCGAGCGGCTCGCGGCGGAAGGCGAGATCTGCTGGGGCGGGATGCACAGCTGGAAGCGCAACGTGGAGCTCCTCGAGCTTGTAGACCGCCCGAAGACGCTCGGCTTCCAGGCCGACATGGCGCACACGCTGCTCTTCACGCTCGGCTACAACGCGCCAGAAGATCGCATCCTCCCCGAGAACTACGACTGGTCCCGGCGCGAAACGCTGGACGAGGCGCTCAAGACGATGACGCACGCGCTGCGTCCCTGGACGATCGATTTTCACGTGGCGCAGAACGACGCGACGGTCAAAGGATCCGGGTCGCACGACAAGACCGGCCGGCATTGCCTGCCCAAGGATCCGAACGGCAAGCTGGACATCGCCCGCCACGCGGGCGCGTGGTTGAGAGACGACTCAGGCAAGGTCACACGGGCGCTCCAGCACATCTGCTGGGACGGATGCATGTTCCCCAACGCCACGATGATGCAGGCGTCGACGTGGAACGACGTCCTCGGCGCGATGATAGCCGTGCGCGATGCCCATGGTTGGGATTGATAGCGCCAGTCACAGTTACGTGCACGGGCCGACGGCTCTCTTCACGATGGGCACGATGACACGATGAACACGAAGAGAATCCTTTTTGTTGAGTTTCACCGTGACCATCGTGCCATCGTGTCCATCGTGAGATGAGCCGTCGGCCCGTGCAGTTGTAGTCACAGGATCACGCATGAAAAACCTCAACATCGGCCTCGTGGGCTACGGGTTCATGGGGCGCACGCATTCCAACGCGTTTCTTCAGGCACCGCGGTTCTTCGATCTCCCGTTCAAGCCGGTCCTCAAGGCCTTGTGCGCGCGGAATGCCGACCGCGCGAAGGCGTTCGCGGCCAACTGGGGCTACGAGTCGATCGAGACGGACTGGCGGAAGCTCGTCGATAGGGAAGACATCGACCTCATCGACATCGCGAGCACGAACGACACGCATCACGACATCGCGATCGCGGCGGCGAAAGCCGGCAAGATGGTGATGTGCGAGAAGCCGCTCGGCCGGAACGCCGAGGAGGCCAAAGCGATGGTCGCGGCGGTCGAGGCCGCCAAGGTGCCGAACGCCGTCTGGTACAACTACCGGCGCGTGCCGGCGGTCGTGCTGTTGAAGCAGCTGCTGGACGAGGGGAAGTTCGGGCGAATCTTCCACTACCGCGCGAAGTTCCTCCAGGACTGGACAATCTCCGAGGATCTCCCGCAGGGCGGCGAGGGCCTGTGGCGCCTCGACGTGAAAGTCGCCGGCAGCGGGGTCACCGGCGACCTGCTCGCCCACTGCATCGATACGGCGCTCTGGCTGAACGGCTCGATCACGGAAGTGTCGGCGATGACCGAGACGTTCATCAAGGCGCGGAAGCACAACCTCACAGGCAAAGTCGAGCCCGTCGGGATCGACGACGCGAGCGCGTTCCTGTGCCGGTTCACGAACGGATCGCTCGCGACGTTCGAATCCACGCGCTACGCCCGCGGGCACAAGGCGCTCTACACGCTCGAGATCAACGGCGAGCACGCCTCGGCGTTCTGGGATCTGCACGACCTGCACCGCATCCAGTACTTCGATCACAAGGACGAAGGCCGCGTCCGCGGCTGGCGCAGCGTCCACGTGACCGACGGGGATCACCCGTACATGAAGCACTGGTGGGTACCGGGCCTCCAGATCGGCTACGAGCACACGTTCATTCACCAGTTCGCGGATTTCGTGCAGGCCGTCGGCGAAGGCAAGAGCGCCGCGCCGACGTTCCGAGATGGCCTTGCGACCGACTACGTCACCGACGCCGTGCTGAAGTCGGCGAGCACGAAGCGCTGGGAAGCCGTTCAGTCATAGACACTCGGAGCGCGGATCTTCAGATCCGCGTCAGTTGCTGAGGGAGAATCCAGATGTTAAGAACCGCCGTCGCAGTCGCGTCTGGCGTCGTGGTGGCCGCCAACCTGCTGTTATCAGGCACCGCGCCGATTGCGGCGCAGCAGCCACCGGCTGGCGCGCAGCAACCACCCGCGGGACAACCGCCTCCCGCGCCAGGAGCAGGTCGAGGCCAGGGAGCGCGTGGCGGAGGGGGCGGCCGCGGCATCGCGGTGCTTCCATTCGAGGATCGCACCGGATTCGAGACCATGTTCAACGGCACGAGCCTCGATCCCGGCGAGCAGCAGATGCAGGCGGCTCGAAAGGCTCAGGCAGACGCACAGGCCGCATTGCCGCCGGGAGAACGCGGGCGCGGGGGCCGCGGGGGGGGCACGCCTCCAATCTCGAGATTCCAGGACTGGAACGGCGATCCCAAGTTCTGGCGCGCCGAGAACGGCACGATCGTCGGCGAGAGTACTCCGGACAAAGTCGTCGGGCCCAACACGTTCCTGATCTGGCGCGGTGGAACACCGGGTGACTTCGAGATGAAGGTCGAAATCCGCATGAACTCGACGAACAGCGGCATTCAATATCGCAGCAAGATGCTGCAGCCAAACGAGGGCGGCGGCGACAATCCCGGCCACGCCTGGCGCCTTGGCGGCTACCAGATGGATATGGATTTCTCGAACAGCTACCCGGGGATTCTGTACGAGGAGGCCGGGAGAGGGTTCCTCGCCGAGCGGGGAAAAATCACGTACATCGCGCCCGACGGCACCAAGAGCACCATCGGCCAGCTCGAGTCCACGGAAGCGCTCGCGGCCACGTTCAAGCCCGGCGAGTGGAACCAGTTCCACCTCATCGCCCGCGGCAACACGCTCGTCCACATCGTCAACGGCCACGTCACCGCCGTCTGCATCGATGACGATCTGAAAAACCGTGCGATGGGAGGGCTCATCGGGTTCCAGCTGCACGCCGGCCCGCCGATGACGTTGGAATTGCGCAATGTGGCGATCAAGATGAGGTGAGCTGTCAGCTATCAGCCGTCAGCTTGTCAGCTGGTGGCTGATGGCCATCCATCACTGGTCGGCAATCGCAAACGAATTCAAAAACCTGCCCGAGGCAGTGGCCTGCGACGGCGTCCGCACTCCAGCCGTGACGGCCAACAGCGTAATCGTCTTGCGGCCCACCAGGAACACACGTCCTGCAAGGAAGAGCTGGCGGACCGGATCGTGCGCCAGAAACTCCCGGCCGGAGAAGCCGCCAATCAGGGCTACGAGCAAATACCGCATGAGGTCGACGGTCGCGCGCGCGCCGTCGGACATGCCGACTTTGACAATCAATCCGACTACACAGATCAGGTTCAGGACCAGATGCTGCCGCGCGTGGCGCACACTCTCTGGTCGCTCGTGTGCCAGGAGCGCAGCGACAAAGACACCATACAACGCCGGTCCGGCGACCAGCAGGATCGCCGGCAGCACGCGCAGCCAATCCCCCGTGCTGAAGTCACTCCCGTTCCCGAGAGAGGTCGCGATCACCGCTGCGACTTCAAGGGGAGCCAGGACCAGCAGTCCGAAGCGGTACACCGCCAACCACCCCCGTGGCCCGCGCAGCCGCTGGCGATCCGCGTCCGTCACTCGCGGCGCGCCGCACTTGCACGCCTGATCGGAGCTCGAAACCGTCAGAGCGCAGACCGGGCACGACTCCTCTGCAACGCCCTCCGGCTGCTCCTCTATCGTGGATGGTCTATCGCTGGCCTCAGACGGTCTTTCGGTCCCCGTCGCATGTCGAGTCACTCGTCGGGATGTGAGCACCCACACTGTCAACGCGGCGATGAGGAAGATGCTCAGAGCCCGGAGGTTGGACGCCGCGGGCTGCGCGCGCTGCGAGATCCACAGGAGAACGGACAGCGCGAGAAAGCCCCACGCCATTGACCGCGTGGCTGCTGAGGTGACATGGAGCGGCTAGAGAAAACAGCTGTCAGTTCAGGAATACCAGCTCAAGAACGCTGGAGTCGCGGCTCGCAGTTCGCGGTTCGCAGCTCGCGGCTAGCGGCTCTGAGTCGATGGGCTGAGAAACCGCGAGAAGCGAGCCGCGAAATTGCCTCCATCACCTGCTTGACGCCGGCACCGTGCTCACCCTGTCGATCTGCACCGTTGTGTAGCCGCCAATGGTTTTGAAGTAGAGGAACAACAGCAGATAGATGGCGGCCATCACCGCCGGGATGAACGAATCGGCCTTCAGCGTCTCACGGTCGCCGACGATGCTGGCCGCGGCCACCGTCTGCTGCTCGGGTGTCTTCACCGCCGCTGTCTGCGCTTCGGACAGCTTCGTGCCGTCTAGTCCGTAGACTTCGTCCAGGAAGAGGAAGCGGCTGGGCACCGGCGCCTTGTATTGCTCGTAGATCGCCGGGGAGATCGCCTGGAGGTGCTCGGCCGTGAAGCGGTCCTTCGCATAGCCTAGTCCGGGGCCGCCAAGGAGCCCGGCCGACATCATGCCGATGCCGCCCATGATCGACATCGCCACCGCGCCGGTGCGCGGGAATCGGTCTCCGACTACGGCCAGCATGGTGGGCCAGAAGAACGTCTTGCCGATCGCGTACACCGCGAGCGCGATCATCGCACCGGCGAAGGTCTCGATCCCGCTGACCATTCTCAGACCGACGACGGCCAGGATGGAGCAGATGATGAGCAGGCCGATCGGGGAGACCTTCAGGGTCCTCTCGATGAAATCGGCGCAGAAGCGCAGCGAGAACATCAACAGTGACGTGAACACGAAGAGGATCTTCCCCTGGGCCGGCGTCAGGATGTTGCCGGTGATGTTCTGAATCCAGCCATCCGTGCCGAGCTCCACCGCACCGACGAGGGCGTGGGTCACGAACAGCACGAAGAGGAGCAGCGATCCGATGGAGAAGTTGGTTTTGATACCGACCATCAGCACGAGGACCAGGGCGACGCCCCAGGCGAGGTAGCTCCAGGTCGCGGAGGCAAAGAACGCACTCCCTGTGAAGAACGCGAGAATGCTGCCCAGTTGATCCCTAAAGAACAGGCCCACGAGGAAACACGCGACGATCGCCCCGAGGATGCCCACTTCCTGAAGCATCTGACCGATGCTGAGGCCTCGAGCGGACGCCTCGGACTTCGGGAAATGCTGACCGAAGAACGCGACGCCGTAGAGCACCGTCGGCACGAGGAAGAGGCCGAGTTGCACCTTCCAGCCCACCTGCATGCCTTCGCCGAGAATCCAGCCGATTAGCCCGCCGAGCACCAGGCCGGCCGGCCAGCTCGCATGGAGAATGTTCAAGTAATGAGTTCGGTTGTGAGGGAAAAGCGTGGAGACGAGCGGGTTGGCGACGGCTTCGAGTGTGCCGTTAGCCAACGCAAAAACGAATGTTCCTATGTACAGAAACAAGTAAGCCGTGGACTGGGACTGTCCCTTGGTCGCGGCAAACGTGATGAAGGCCGACAGCACATGGAACAGAAACGCCGCCACGACCAGCTTGCCGTAGCCGATTCTGTCCACGACGACGCCGCCGATGATGATGCCGAAGCAGAAGCCGGTGAAACCGGCTCCGCCGATGGCGCCGAGCTGCGCACCAGTGAAGCCGAAGTCAGCGGCCCAGTTGGCAAGGATGCCGCCGCGGATGCCGAAGCCGATGCCCGCGGCGAGAATGGCCAGGAAGCCGGCCCACAGCAGGCGCTTGGCGTTCGGTGCGGTAGCTTCGGCGCTTACAGTCGCATTGCTCATGGTTGTCCCTTGTCGTTGTGGTTGACGGCCTATCGCCTGTCTGGTTCGCGCTGGCAGCCGAACGACCAAGCTCGTGCGACCGACATTATGGTCCAAATCACGTCCCGCAAGGGGTCGTTCGGCGGCAACCGCCGCTCGTTTCGCAGGCTGGAACGCGGTTTCCCGGCCGTCCGGGACAGCCTGTAGACGGTCGGCGTCTAACGCGATAGATTCGGAATGCACTACGTGACCATGAGAATCCGAAGCGTCCTTCCGGCAGGCGTCGTCCTGGCGGCCCTGATCAGCATGGGCCAGTCCAGCCCACGCCTTCCGTACGCCGAAGCGACGCCCGTGCCGATCGGCGCGCCTGTGAAGGCGGGCACGACCGTCCGCGCCGTGCTTCAGGTCAAGGTCGCCCCTGGCTTTCATGTCCAGTCCGATCGGCCCCGGGACCCGTCGCTGATTCCGTTGACCCTGACGATCGACGCGCCTCCCGGAATATCGCTGAGCGGGCTCGTCTTTCCGCCGTCGAAGGACTTCACGCTCAAGGGCAGCGACCAGCCGCTCGCCGTGTTCGAGGGCGCGTTCTCGATCGAAGCGCGGCTGGCGGTCGCGAAGGATCATCCGGCGGGCGAGATCACAGTCCCTGCACGTCTGCGTTACCAGGCCTGCGACGAGACCGTCTGCTTCAGACCGATGACGATTGCCACGAGCTGGACGCTGGACATTGTTGCAGCCGGGGTCTCGGCCGGGGCCGCGGCCACCGGACGAGGCGCGCCGCGCGTCGAGGCGACGGCTCCAGCACCGGTCCCGGGACCAGCCCCCGATGCAGCTCCCAAACCAGCATTGGCACCGACCAGCCCTGCGTCCGCTGAGACAGCTGTAGTGCCGGCCGCCGCCACGCCCGACCAACTCGAGCTCTTCGATCAGTTCGCCATCCTCGGCACCGCCGGCGGCTACCTGAAAACAGAGGCGTTCCTGAAGTTCATCCGCGACGCGGAGCAGGGCGTGAAATCGAAAGGGCTGTTCGAAGGCCGCGGACCGCTCGCGATCCTTGCGCTCGTCTTTCTCGGCGGCCTGGCGCTCAATCTCACGCCGTGCGTGCTGCCGATGATCCCGGTCAACCTCGCGATTATCGGCGCCGGCGCGCAGCGGTCGAAGCGCAGCCGCGGGTTTCTCCTCGGGGCGGTGTATGGCGGCGCGATGGCACTCGTCTACGGCGTTCTGGGAGTGATCGTCATCCTGACCGCCGGCACGTTCGGCACGATCAACGCGTCGCCCTGGTTCAACCTCGGCATTGCGGCGCTCTTCGTCGTGCTCGGCCTGGCGATGTTCGACGTGATCATGGTCGACTTCACGCGGTTTCGCAGCGGGCTCCGCCTCGGCGACACCGGCCGTGGCACCGTGTGGCTCGCGTTCAGCATGGGCGCCATCGCCGCGCTCCTCGCCGGCGCGTGCGTCGCGCCGGTCGTGATTCAGGTCGTCGTTTTTGCGAGCAACCTTCACGCGTCGGGCACGTCGGTCGCGCTCGCGCTCCCGTTCGTGCTCGGCCTCGGCATGGGCCTGCCCTGGCCGATCGCCGGCGCGGGTCTGGCGTCTCTGCCGAAGCCTGGCGCGTGGATGGTGCGCGTCAAGCAGGCGATGGGCGTCCTGATTCTCGCGACGGCGGTGTACTACGCCTACATCGGCTACGGCATCCTTGCGAACCGCTGGGTCGATCCGGCGACCGTGCGGGCGAGCGTGGAAGAGAAGCTCAAGGAGGGGTGGCACTCGTCGCTCACCAACGGGCTTCTTGCGGCCCGTCAGTCGAACACGCCGGTCATCATTGATTTCTGGGCGACGTGGTGCAAGAACTGCGTCGTGATGGACGAGACGACGCTGAAGGATCCGGCCGTCAAGGCTGCGCTCGACGGCTACACGCGCATCAAGTTCCAGGCCGAGGATCCTGACGAGTCACCAGCCAAGGACCTGATGCAGCGTATCGACGCGATCGGGCTGCCGGCCTACGTCATTTTGCGGGCGAAGACGACGCCGTGAGCGCGCCCGGATGCGGCGGACAGCCGTGTCTGGTCGCGGCGTCTCAGCGACGCTGGCGCAGGACGGTCGGATCGGGCCTCCCGCTTCGCGGCACGGAAAAACGGTCCCGCCGCGGGTAGTCCTCACAGTGTCGGCGGCGGCTCGGATGATCCGGGCGCCGGTAGAGCATCGGTTCGGTAACGATGCAGAGTGACCGCCGGGGACGAAACAGCGCCGCCGCCGCTCGGAACCGCTCTGGGACCGTTTTAATTCCTGCGCCGATCGCGCCGCTCAAGGTCGGTCCGATCCGACCGTCCCGCGCCGGCGGCAGTCTGACACGCGCCTTCGATTCAGCTGCAAAAACCCGCTACGGCTTCCGCTTCGTCAGGTTCTCGACGAAGAACAACCCGCTCTTGCCCGGGCACACGAGATCGAGATCGCCATCGCGGTCGACATCGACGACGGGGATCTGCATCCCTCCGCCCATCCGCCCGCCGTAGTCGACGACGTGGCGGATCCATTCCGGGGCGGACGCGCCTTTTCGGAATTCGTACCAATACACACCCAAGGGTTCCTTCTCACCGGGATCGCTGCCGTTGTGGGCCATGAAGCGCTTGCCGGTCACGAGGTCCAGTCTGCCATCGCCATTCAGGTCGACGAGCGTCGACGCGTGGCCCTGTGACCAGGCGGCGTCGATCATCCGCCGCGTCCACGTGCCGCCCTCGCCCTGCTCGAACCAGAAGACGCCGTAGTCGTGGCCGGCGGCGGTGACGACATCGTTTCTGCCGTCGCCGTTGACGTCGACGACGTGGATGAAGCCGAGCTCGCTGACGCGCGCGGGCGCGCCGGGCTTCGGCGGTGTGGCGGCAGGCGCCTGCCCTGAGCCTGTCGAAGGGGTCGCGGGCACATTGATGGACTCCCAATCGGGATGGAAGGTCCAGTTGCCGGCACGCGGATCGGCGGGCGCCTCGAGCCATCCACGCGGCGTGAGGATGTCGTTGCGCTTGTCGCCGTTCACATCGCCCGCGCCGATGCCATGGCCGTACGTGCGATCGCTGACGACGTGCGCGACCCAGGCCTTGTCCTTGATTTCATACCAGGCCTGGCCGGTGCCGTTTTCCTGCGCGAGGATTTCCTGTGCCTTGCCGTCGTTGTCGAGATCGACGAGCACGGCGAACTCGACGTTGAAGCCCTCGTGTATCGTCGCGACCTTCCAGGCCTCCTCACCCCCTCCGCCTGCTTTCCCCGGGTTTCGCCACCACGCCACCTGCTTCGCGAACCAGGACACCGACACGACGTCAGGATAGCCGTCCGAGTCGACGTCGATCGCGAGATCGCTGAAGTCGTCTATGTACTGGTTGCTGAAGCCAAGCTCGCGAAAGCGGTGCTTGGTCCATGCGGGTGACTGATACCAGTGCTCGCCCGAGATGATGTCGAGCCGGCCGTCGCGGTTGACGTCGGCCACCGCGGCGGTCTCGCTGGCGCCGGGGTCGATCGGCTGGACCTTGAAGGGAACGTCCGGAGGACGGCTGCCCTGCGCAAGCGAGAGCAGCACGAGGGGCACAAGTAAGGCTCGCATGAGCCACTCCTTTATCACAGTTTCAGCGGTGTCCAGCTCCCAGCCAGGCAGAACTGCATCAGCAGTACGCCTCTCGTGTACAGCAAGAAGGCGCTCCGAAGAGCGCCTCCTTGTGCTCGAATCCGCGTGATCCGTGTCCTCGACGTTCGTCCTACACGGTGCGTGTTGTCCGTGTTGTCCGTGGCTTAGAAGGTGAACCGCGCGCCGAGCTGAATGCGCCGTGCGCTCAGCGTCCGGCCGGTCAGCTTGCCGAAGTTCCCGTCGGTCTGGGCACCGGTAACGTAGTCGAAGACCGCGCTCGTGTCCGTCTGGTCCCATTGATCGGTGTTGAACGCGTTGTACAACTCGACTCGGAACTGCAGTCGCCGGTTGCCGCCCATAGGCACGACCTTGAAGAATGAGAAGTCCCAGTTCATGAAGCCCGGTCCCTGGTACTCATCGCCGAGAGCGTTGCCCAGACGGTACGCGTCCGAGGGGGGTCTGATGCACGAGGTGTCGAACTGCTTGTCGAAGCTGCGGTCACCGCGTGAGATGTTCGGATCGCAGACGATATCTGGCCGCGTGCCACCGCCGTTGATGGCCCCCTGGCCGCTCAGCGCGCCGGTCGGGACGTTTGTGTAGCCGAAGGAGAAGCCCTGCCGGGTGCCACTCTGAATCGCGGTGATCCCCGACACCTGCCAGTTGTCGGCCAGTGCCTTGACGAGGATGTTGTTCCATTTCTGGCTGAGGTTCGGCACCTCGTAGGAGTAGTTGACGACCAGGTTGTGCGGGCGGCTCCCGTTGAGGTTGTAGTTCCGCGCGCGATTGTCGCTCACGAACGGATCGATGGCCTGCAGGTTCTTACTCGACGAATAGGTATAGGCCACGCCGAACGACAGGCCGTCCGCGGTGCGACGACGGTTCATCGACACCTGCAGGGCGTGGTAGTCGCCATACCCGGCGAAGGTGCGCTGGGTGATCTGGCCATACCCCTGGTAGGGACGCAGCAGGTCGTCGGGCAGCGGCTGGGCCTGACCGCCCGAGACCACGGTGGGATCTAGGCTCGACGGCTGATAGGCGTAGCCATACGGGCGGCCGTTGAAGGCGTTGTTATTGATCAAAGCATCCCGCGCCGCGTTGCCGACGTACGCGACGTCGGCCACGAGCTGGAAGCCGATTTCCCGCTGGATGCCGAGGCTCCAGTTGTAGACGACCGGTGGCGTGAACTCGTCGATGTACCGCACGCCGGTCGGCGTAGCCGTGAGCGGATTGCTCAGCAGCTCGGGGAGTGTCGTGTAGAACAGGTTGTAGGTGTTCAGTACTGGCGGCAGCTCGATCAGATCGAGGATGTTGTCGTCTGAGTATCGATCGTAGAAGATACCGGCCCCGCCACGGACCGCGGTCCTGCCGTCGCCAGTCACGTCCCACGCAAAGCCGATACGGGGGGCGGCCTTGAATGGCGATCTCTGCTGCGGCGTGCCGTCGAACACTTCCATGCCGTTGATGAAGTTGCCGGAACCGGGCACGAGGCGGCCGATGTAGACGGCCGGGAGAATCTCGCCCGTCAGCGGATTGAGCGCACGACGACCCTGCGCAGTCGACACGGGCTGGAACAGCCGTGGCGCTTGAGAGGCGCTCCAGACATCCGGACCGAAGGCCGCGACCTCATCGCCTTCGCTCTGGGTCGGCGTGATGTAGTAGAAGCGAACGCCCGCGTCGATCGTGAACTTCCGGTTCACACGCCAGTTGTCCTGCACGTAGAACTCGGTATTGACGAACTGGCCGTGGGCCGACGGGTGGCCGTCCGACTCGGAATACGACGTGACCGCGCCAATGAGCGCGTTGGCGAATCCGATGTTGGTGTTGAGCGGGGCCTGACCGTCAGTGTTGAAGCTCAGATTACCGTTGAACTGCGACGACCGCTGCGCCGGGCGCGTCGTATGCTCGACGAAGAGGCCCGTCTTGATCGTGTGGACACCTTTGATCTTGGTAAGGTTGCCCGAGAAGTTCCACAGCCTGTTGTAGCCGAAGAACGGCCACCGCGACTCGACGTTGAACGACGCAACCGAGTTGTTGTTGACCGAGGGGACACCCCCGGCAAAGCTCGCCTGCGGCATCAGGTTGTCGGGGTTGGCCGACGGGAAGTACTGCGACAAGCCTGGCAGCACCTTCGTCCGATCGTTGGCGTCCTTCGCCGCCTGGTCCAGGGCGCTCGTGTACTGGTGCGACCAGTTCACACCGACGGTGAATTCCGCAAAGGTCGTGGGATTGAACGTGTGCAGCAGCGTGTTCACGTAGCTGACGGTATCGATCTCGTACTTGCTCGGCTGCTGCGGCCATCCGGCGCCAGTCGAGCCGAGGAACGATACGCCGCCCGCGCGCTTCTCGTAGCCGAACTGCAGACGCCCGTAGAAGGTCGTGTCGGGCCCGACGTTCCAGTCCATGCGCAGCACCTGGTCGTTGCGCGGCCAGTCCTGCACCGTCTGGAACGTGTAGTTGTACTGGTTGGCGCCCGTCGGATCGCTCGCGTTCGGCAGCGGGAACAGATTCAGCAGCGCCTGGGCCGTGGGATTGATCCGGTTGGCCGGAATCCTATTCTCCGGGAAACATGCCGGCCCGCCGGTGACGCTGTTGCACGTTCCAGACAACAACGGGTCACGAATAAAGATCAGACGGTTGCTGGGGAGGTTGCCGTCGAAAGTCTGGGAGAAGTCGCCCTGGCGTTCGAGCGCGGTCGGCATCCGGCGCTGGTTGAGGGCGCCGGGGTCCGTGCGAGAGAGAAGCTCCTGCGAGAAGAAGAAGAACAGCTTGTTCCGGCCCTTGTTGAACTCGGTACCCGGGATGAGCACCGGGCCGCCCAGCGTCCACGCTGTGTTGTCGAACGTGTAGAGCGGCGGGTCGCACTGTGCCGTGACGCCGAGCCCGCACTGCTGGCGCCGCTGGAACTCGTTGCCGTTCCACGCGTCGTCGCGCTTGTAGAACGCGGCGCTGCCGCGCCAATCCTTGGTGCCGCTGCGCGTGATGACCGAGATCGTCGCGCCGGAGCTGCGGCCGTACTCGGCCTGGAAGTTCGAGGCCTGCACGCGGACTTCAGCGATCGAGTCGAGCGCGGGCGCGGCGTAGTTGCCGCTGTTCGAGCCGGTGTCCTTGTTGGTGACACCGTCGTAGGAGAAGTTGAAGGAGCCGCGGCCGTTGATGCTGAGGTTCTGCATGCTGCCCCAGCCTGGCGCTTCGCGAGCGCTCGTGTCGATAACGCCGGGCAATATTTTGAGCATGCCCGCAAAATCGCGTCCCTTGAGCGCGATATCCTCGAGATTCTCTCGAGTGATCAGCGCCGAACGCGCGCCGTTGTTCGTCTGGACAAGGGTCGCCTCGCTCACGACGCTCACCGTCTCCTCGAGCGTACCGACCTCGAGGGCGATCGTGCGCAGGGCGATGCGGTCCGTGGCACCGATGACGATGCCCTTTTGTTCGTAGCTCTTGAAGCCCTGGACGTTCACCGTGAGGTCGAACGTCCCGGCGAGCAGGTCAGGAAACACGAACGCGCCGTCGGGACCGGTGACGGTCTCCTTGGTCAGGTTCGTGCCGACATTCTTGATGGTGACGGTGGCGCCCGGCATCACTCCGCCGCCCGTGTCGGTGACGACGCCCGATAGATGGGCGGTCAGGCCCTGGGCGTCCGCACGTGTGGCCGCTCCGGCGACGATCACCGCCAACGCAAGCACCGCGCTACAGAGACGATGGCTCACGATCCCCTCCTCTTTAGTCTTTCCGTGAGATCAAGCTGGTGTTTCGTGTCCCCGGGGGGACGACGTGTGCGAAGGCTACGCCCGGGTAACGGGAGTGTCAAAAGAAGTTTTAGAGGGAGTCGGTCTTTCGACAGGAGAAACGCCGGAGCGTCCAATTGACGCCAATTTTGCTGGGTACAGGCGTATATGATCGCCGGTCCGCCCAGCGCTGCGTTTCACAGTGCAAACTGGGGCCAGGCTCAATCAGGCTCAAGGCTCAGGGCTCAGGGCTCAGGGCTCAAGCAAAACCTTTCGAGCACTCACGAGGAGGTCTTGCCTGAGCCCTGAGCCTTGAGCCTTGAGCCCTACTTCTGTGCGAGCGCCTTGTCGATCGCGGCGCGGAGCTCGGGCGCGTCGGGCGTCACCTTGCTCGGGAAGAAGGCGACGATCTTGCCGTCTCTGCCGATGACGTACTTGCTGAAGTTCCAGGCCGGCAGGTTGCCCAAGGCGCCGAGGAAGGAGTAGATCGGCGACTGACCCGGTCCAGTCTTGGTCACGACCTTCTCGAACATCGGAAACGTCACGCCGTAAGTGAGCTTGCAGAACGTCACGATCTCCTCGGCCGTGCCAGGCTCCTGCCCGCCGAAGTCGTTGCTCGGGAATCCGAGGACGTTGAAGTCCTTTCCGCCCTTTTCCTTCTGCAGCTTCTCGAGGCCTTCGTACTGCGGGGTGTATCCGCATTTGCTCGCTACATTGACGACGAGGCTGACCTTGCCTTTGTACATCCCGAGGTCGGCGGGCTTGCCCTCGAGCGTCATGGTCTTGAAGTCGTAGAACGAGGCCGGCTGCTGAGCAGCCGTCGGTGTGTATGCAGCGACCGCGACAAGCGCGGCCATCACCGACAGTCTGGATACGGGTTCCCGGCGGTTCGAGCTGTGCTGTGTCACGATTCGGTCCTCCACGTGAAAACCCTATCTTACGTCGACCCGGTTCACACCGTGACGCAATCGCCATCGACCGAATCGCCAAGGTAGAATTCGACCACGATGTCTGTTGCAGCGGGGCCTGTCGTCGCCGGGGTCGATCTGGGTGGGACCGCCGTCAACTACACGTTCGTCGACAGCGACGAACGCTGGCTGATCGACGGCTTGTGCGAACACGCGGCGCGATCGAAGGAAGGTCCTGACATCTGCCTGCAGCAGATCGCCGACGGTCTCGAGATGGCGGTCGCGAAGGCGGGCATCGACGCAGCCGATGTCGTGGTGGTCGGACTCGATACGCCCGGCCCCGCGAGCAGCGCGGGCGTGTTGAGCGCGCGCGGGTCCACGAACTTCGTCCATCCCGCCTGGGCCGGCTTCGACCTCCGCGAAGGGCTCGCGCACAAGCTCGGCAAGCCCGTTACCTACTTGAACGACGGCAATGCAGGCGCCTTGTGGGGGCACTTCACCATCTTCGGCGCGAGCCGCACGGCCACATCCATCTCCGCCATCGTCGGCACAGGCCTCGGCGGCGGCGTCATAGTCGACGGCAACGTCGTCAAGGGCCGGAGCGGCTTCGGCGGCGAGCTCGGACACGTGCTGATTCCCTACCAGAGCATTCGGAACATCGAGGGGCTCGTGCCCGAGTGCAACTGCGGGCGTACGGGCGATCTCGAGTCGCTCTGCTCGCTGACCGCGATCGGCCGATCGCTGCTGCCGTTTTTTCTGGCCCGCTATCCCGGACATGAGCTGGCGTCGACCGACCTCGTGTCGGCCGCCAAGCGCGTTCGTGGGCTGGCGGAACGCGGCGACGCGATGTGCCGCGAGATCTTCCGCGTGCAGGCACACGCGCTCGGGCTCTTCTTCGACGAGATGATCAACACGTTCGACCCCGACGCGCTCATCGTCGGAGGCGGCGCAATCGAAACGGACGCGGCCTTTCAGCGCTGGTTCGTCGAAGAGATCCGCGCCGGCATGCCGGCGCAGCGGCAGGAACAGGCCGACATCCCGATTCACATCATGCCCAACGGCGACACCGCCGGCTCCCGTGGTGCCGCAATTGAAGCGCTCAAGCTCGCACGCGACGGTGGGCTGATCTAGGGCCCCGCCCTCGGGGCTCGGGTAAGATCCTGATGTACGTAGTGTCCGGCTTCAGCCGGACCTGCCAGAACGAGCCCATGCCCCCCAAGGTTATTGTCCAGAACCTCAAGAAGCGCTATGACGGCGTCGAAGCGGCGCGGGGCGTCAGCTTCGAGATCCGCGACGGTGAGATCTTTGGACTCATCGGCCCCAATGGCGCCGGCAAGACGACGACGGTCGAATGCGTCATCGGCCTTCGCGAGCCCGACGAGGGCGTCATCGAAGTCTGCGGGATCGATGCCCGGCGGCGGCCGCGCGAGGTGAAGGAGAGGATCGGCGCGGCGCTTCAGACGACCGCGCTGCAGGACAAGATCACGCCGCGTGAGGCGCTCACTCTCTTCGGCGCCTTCTACCGCCAGAAGGCCGAACCGGCGGCGCTCCTCGAGCGCTTCGCGCTTCTGGAAAAGGCCGACGCGCCCTTCGACACGTTGTCGGGCGGACAGCGGCAGCGGCTGGCGCTGGCCCTGGCCTTCGTCAACAAGCCCGAGCTCGTGTTCCTGGACGAGCCGACGGCGGGGCTCGACCCGCTTTCGCGCCGTGAGCTGCACGGCGAGATCGCGAAGATGAAGGACGACGGCCATACGGTGCTCTTCACCACGCACTACCTGATCGAGGCCGAAGCGCTCTGCGACCGCATCGCGATCATCGATCGCGGCTGCATCGTCGCCACGGGCACGCCGCGCGAGCTCATCGCCCGGTCCAGCGCGGCGACGACTGTGTACCTGGCGACCGTGCAGCGCCTCGAGCGCGAATGGCTCGAGCAGATTCCTGGGGTGGAGGGGCTCTCGTGCGAGGGGACGAGCGCGCGGTTCCGATCGGCGAGCGTTCGTACGACCGTCGCCGAGGTCATGAAGCAGCTCGAAATCCGGGGAATCGAGATTGCCGAGCTGCGCGTGAGTAAGGCGACGCTCGAGGATGTGTTTCTGGAGATCACTGGCAGGGAAGGTTGATGCAGGCACTGCTCAACCAACTCGGAATCAGCCTGAGGCTGCACGCGCGGAACAAGATGGCGCTGCTCTACAGCTATCTGTTCCCGACGATCTTCCTGGTGGCGTTCTGGGTGCTCTATCGCTTCGAACAGGTGCCGCTCGTGCGGCACGTGGGCGAACTGCTGACCGTCACCGCGCTCGGCGGCGCCTGCTTCGGGCTGCCGACCACGATGGTGAGCGAGCGTGAGCGCGGCGTGTGGCGGCGCTACCGTCTGACGCCGGTGTCGACGGCGACGCTCGTCGCCGGGACGGTCATCGCGCGTTACCTTCTTCTGGTCATTGCGGGGCTGCTCCAGCTCGTGCTTGCCATGGCCCTCGGCATGCCGGTGCCCGGGCATCCCTTCGAGCTCTTTCTCGCCTTCACGTGTGTCGCGTTTGCCTTCATCGGACTCGGCCTCGTCATCGCGATGATGGCCGACAACGTGCCGGCGGTGCAGGCACTCGGGCAATGCATCTTCCTGCCGATGCTGATCATCGGCGGCGTCGCGGTGCCGCTCGCGAGCCTGCCGGATTGGGCGCAGCGTCTGTCTGCCTTTTTCCCCGGACGTTACGCCGTCGAGGCGCTGCAGGCGTGCGTCACCGGCAACGGGCTGGGCGCTGCAGGTTTCAGCGTGCTTGCGCTCGTTCTCATCGGTGCCGCCGGCTGCCTCGCAGGCGCGAAGATGTTCCGGTGGGATGCCGAGCAGCGGTTCTCCGCGACGCCAGGCAAGGCCTGGGTCGCCGTCGCGCTGGCCGCATGGGTCGCGGTTGGCGTCCTCGCCGAATCGCAGGACCGGAAACCGAAGGTGCCAGGCACTTTAGCCGCGAAGGTGCCTGGCACCTTGGCTGAAGTGCCTGGCACCTTGGTTCAGCCGGCGCCTCCGCCAGTCACGACCGCCCCGATTCAAAACCCGAACCCCGTGCCGGAGCCTGCCCCGGCCGAGATACCGTCCGACACGTCGAAGGTGCCTTCCCCGACTCCTTCCAAACCCACGACTGCCACGGAAGCACCATCTGCACCCGAACCGCCGTCACGATCGACTGCCACGCCGGGCACCAGCCCCCCGGCCTCGTGGCGCGACGTAACGATGGCGGATATCGAGCGCGACTTGATCTTCACCCGGCTGCCACCCGACTCGGGCGTGGTCACACCGATCGCGCCCCTCGGCGAAGAGCCGGACGAGAACACCGCCGCACAGCTCGACAAGATGCGGCTCGCCCTCACTGACTGGAAGCCGGGGAAGGTCGCCGACCCTGTGCAGCGCGTGCGCAACTTCCTATTCGTCGCGGCAGTTCCCGACGTCTTCCAGATGCAGGATCTGGAGCGCTTCGTGCCGATGGTCGTCTACGAGCGCATTCAAGACGACATCCCGAAAGACGACCTGATCAAGATCCTCTATTGGATCGCGACGCATCCATTCGATGGAGACGACAAGGCGGTCGACGAGCTGCGCCCGCTCGGCCTCTTCAGCGGTCCGGCCGACATGGAACAGACGCGCGGCCGCCTGAGCGTCTACGCGGTCAAGCTGCTTGGACGGATCACGGGGAAGATAGTGCCGGAATGAGACAGTCGGGAGTCGGGAGTCGACAATCGCAGTTTTCAGTCGGAGTCGACAGTCTTCAGTCCAAGTCGGCTGCGGACAGCACAAGGCACACACAACATGAACAACACGGGCACACATGAGTAAACAGACATCGACATTGCCGACGCGGGCGCTCGGCACGACCGGAATGGCAATCACGCGCGTCGGCTTTGGTGCCTGGGCGATCGGCGGTGGGGGCTGGGCCTTCGCGTGGGGATCGCAGGACGACGAGGAGTCGATCGCCGCGATGCGGCACGCCGTCGAGCGCGGCGTCAACTGGATCGACACGGCCGCGGTGTACGGGCTGGGACATTCGGAAGAGCTCGTCGGCCGCGTGCTTCGCGACTATCGCGCGAGCGATCGTCCTTATGTGTTCACGAAGTGCGGCCTTGTGTGGAGCGAGCAGGATCGCCTGGCCCAGGCGCTGCGGATCGGCGAACCGGCGTCGCTCCGGCGCGAGGTCGAGCAGTCGCTCGCGCGGCTCGGCGTCGAGCAAATCGATCTCTATCAGATGCATTGGCCGGCGGAAGACGGCACGCCGGTCGATGTGTACTGGCAGGCTCTGCTCGACCTCAAGAAGGAAGGCAAAGTCAGGGCCGTCGGCCTCTCGAATCACAAGGTCGATCGGCTGGAGGCCGCCGAGCGGCTCGGGCACGTCGACACGTTGCAGCCGCCGTTTTCCGCGGTTCGCCGGGATGCGCTGGCCGCCGAGCTCCCCTGGTGTCTCGCGCACAACACAGGCGTCATTGTCTACAGCCCGATGCAATCGGGACTGCTGACCGGATCGTTCACCGAGGCGCGTGCTGCAGCGCTCGGCAAAGACGACTGGCGCTCGCGGTCGCCGGAGTTCCAGAGTCCGCGTCTGCAGAACAACCTGGCTCTCGCCGATGCGCTCAGACCAATTGCCGCGCGCCACGGCACGACGGTCGGCGCCATCGCTGTCGCCTGGACCCTTGCGGCCCCTGGCGTCACTGGCGCCATCGTGGGCGCGCGCAGCGCGAACCAGGTGGACGGCTGGCTCGATGCCGGGCACCTCGACCTCACCGCGGCCGACCTCGAGGAGATCGCGAGCGCCATCGGGCGGACACAGAAATGCTGAATGCTGAGGTAAAGAAAAGAAAGGAGGAATGGGGCTAGGACGCTCGAAGCACGGAGCTGGACAATTCGGGAATTACTTGACAGACGGGCCTGCTGGATCGAGAGTTCATCTACAGGCGGGCTTGTCGATCTCGGCCCACCGGGAGGCCCCGATGCCGTCCGGTTTCCCTTCGATCAACCGTCGCGTGCTCACGGTCGTCCTGATCGTGGCCTTACCCATCCTGGTGCTCGGTGCACGCTATGTGGTCGAAACCGGCCATACGCGGGTGCGTGACGCCGAGATCGCCCGGCTCGGCCAGGTGGCCGACCACATCGCGTCCTCCGCAGACGCCTATGTGTTCCGTCGAATCGTCGATGCTGCGGTCATCGCGCGGGTGCCTGAGATCCGCAGGGCCGCAGCGGACGGAACCCGGCAGCCGTTCGACACGAAGACGACCGAGGCGTTGGATCAGCAATGGCAGAAAGATCGAAAAGTGCCGCCGGCCCTCGCCGGCATCGTCTCCAACGCCGCCGCGCGCTTCCTGTCCGACGTCGTCAAGCAGGATCAGTTGTATCGCGAGATTCTGGTGGCCGATCGCCACGGACGGCTCGTTGCCGCGTCGCAGGTGACGACCGACTACTACCAGGCCGACGAGGGTTGGTTTACGCAGGCGCTCGACGATGGGCGACGTGGACGTATTACGGTGAGCGATGTCCGCCGAGACGAGAGCGCGGACGTTTATGCGTTCGACATCTCGGTCCCGGTCGCGGATCCGGAGAGCAACGAGCTGGTGGGCATCATGAAGATCGTCGCGAGCAGCCAGGAGATGCTGCAGGGCATCGGCGGCCTTCAGCTCGGCTCGACCGGGCAGGTGATGCTCATCCGCCAGGACGGCTCGATCGTCTACAGCCGGCAGGCAATGACCCCCGGCGCCCGGTTCTTCGGCGCCGACATTCTAAAAGAGCGCCTGACCGCTTCGGACAACGACCCGCAGGCGCGAATAAGTTTCCGCTCTCGCTCGAGCGATGGAACCGATCGCGTCGTCGCCGTCGCACGCAGCCGGCTTCACGAGAGTTTTCCGAACCTGTCGTGGCTCGTGGCGGTCTCGATGGGGGAAAGCGAACTCCTCGAACCGTTCCGCCCGATGGTCTGGTCGCTGATGATCGTGATCGGCCTGACAGGCATGGCGGTGCTCGCCGTGGCGTTGTGGGCCTCCATGCGTCTGGCCCGACCCGCGTTCGATCCAAGCCTGGACATGCACCTGGTTGAACATCCGAAGCCGCCGCGAATAGAGGAGGGCTAGTCTTAGTCGGTCATCATCGACGCGCTACCGTCCAAGAGTCTTTCACCGCGGAGGGCGCCGAGGCCGCAGAGAATCCATTCGCGTCAGAGAACCGTTCGCGTCAACCTCC
>Ga0184612_10000225_pt1 | contig 25127 bp, 17 predicted proteins | sample PLM3_60_coex_FD_133163 | JGI IMG/M metagenome (GOLD analysis project Ga0184612, IMG submission 133163) | Groundwater sediment microbial communities from an aquifer in East River, Colorado, USA - PLM3_60_coex | ecosystem: Environmental > Terrestrial > Soil > Riparian zone | place: USA: East... | reverse complement strand
TCCGGCTCTCTTTACTTCAACCTTTCCGGCTCTCTTTACTTCAACCTTTCCGGCTCTCTTTACTTCAACCTTTCCGGCTCTCTTTACTTCAACCTTTCCGGGATGTCCGCGACGACGTAGGCCATGACGGCGATCGCGGCGGAAGCCTTGGCCATGTCGACCGGATCGATCTTGTCGACCGTGTCGGCCGTCGTGTGGTGGATCAGGAAGTAATTGCCTTCCACCTCGAGCGACATCGCCGGGAGCTGGCCGGCCTCGACGCTCGGGCCGATGTCCGCTCCGCCGCCTGAGGAGCCGATCTGGTCGGCCTGAATGCCGCGGAGCAGGCCCGCGATCTGTTCGATTGTCGCGCGCGCGGTCGTGCTGCCCGTAAAGCCGAAGCCGGTCGGGCGGAAGACGCCGCCGTCGGATTCGAGCATGAGGACGTGGTTGGCGAGCTTTGAGCGGTAGCGCTCGAGGTAGGCGCGTCCGCCGGCCAGGCCGTTCTCTTCGTTGGTGAAGAGCACCACTCGCACCGTGCGGCGAGGCCGCAGGTTCAGCTTCTTCATCAGCCGGAGCGCCTCCCACGTCACGACGCACCCGCCACCGTCGTCGCTCGATCCCGTCCCGACGTCCCAGGAATCGAGGTGGCCGCCGACGACAACGACTTCGTCGGGCCGCTCACGCCCGCGGATTTCGCCGATGACGTTCGCCGAGTCGGCGTCGGGAAGGAACTTCGCCTCCATCTTCAGACGGACCCGGACCTTCGTGCCCCGGTTCTGCATGCGCTGGAGGCGTTCGGCGTCTTCGACCGAGATTGCCGCCGCGGGAATCTGCGGCGCGCCGTCGGCGTAGCGAAGCGAGCCCGTGTGCGGCGTACGCAGCCCGGGAGGGCCGAGCGCGCGGACGAGGACGGCGACGGCACCATGCGCCGCCGCACGCGACGGACCGGCGCCGCGGTACTGGACCGTTTCGCCGTATGTCGTGAACTGGACGTTGAAGAGGACGATCTTTCCGCGGACACCGGCGCCCACGGCGTCGAGCTCGGCAAATGTACGGACCACGAGCAGGTCGGCCTCGATACCGTCGGCTGGTGTACCGATGCTGTTGCCCAACCCGAGCATGGCGAGCGCCGATCGATGCGGAGACGTGATCTCCGCGCTTTCCTGGCCGCGTACCCAGTGCGGCACCTTCACCGGGTCGGCGCGCACGTTGTCCAGTCCGTCCTTCTTCATTTCCGCTACGGCCCATGTGATGGCGTTCTCGAGCGCCTGCGATCCGCTGAGTCGATGACCGAACGTGTCGCCGAGCAAGGCGAGGCGTTCCCAGGCGAAGTGGCTGGAGAGCGACTCGGCAATCAGCCGCGCGACGGGGTCGCGATACGCGTCGAGCCAACTCGAGGACTGCGCGCCCGGCTGACGTGCGGTCAAGCCGAGCGTGATGACCAACAGCGGGAGCAACAGCAGAGCCCGCGCCTTCGTCTGCGTGGTGTGCATCAGACAGGTATTCTATAGCCATGCCCGCGGCTGTTGAGATTGCCGTCCGTGGAACCGCGCTCGTCTACGCGCTCGTCGAAGGCGCGTCGGTGACCGTCGGCCGGGTCGTGCAGTGCGAAATCCACGTCGACGACCAGGCGGTCTCCCGTCGTCATTGCACGCTCGCGGTGCGCGGGTCGGTGCTCATCGTCACCGATCTCGAATCGGCGAACGGGACGTTTCTCAACGAGCGTCCCGTGAAGTCGGCCACTGCGAGACCCGGTGACCTGATTCGGGTGGGCTCGACCGTGCTCGAGTACCGCAATCCGGACGCAGCGCACGGCGGTGGCGGGACGGCACGAGTGGTCGCCGATGCCGACAGCACGATGCAGTCGGTCGTTCGCAAGCGCATCGAGCCGGCCGAGGTCGACTGGCTGTCGTCGGCGACCTCGGCCCTGCCGGCTCTCTCGCTCCTCCAGCTCGCGCAGCGGCATCTCAAGACGCTCCATCGCGTCTCGGAAGTGCTGGCCGGGGCGCGCGATCTGCAGGCCCTGTCGGATGTCGCCCTCGAAACGATCCTCGACGTGACCGCAGCCGATCGTGCAGCGCTCGTGCTGCGGCGCGAAGGCACGTCGACCGGCGAGGCAGACGTCTCCGCGGTGCGCCTGAGGCATCCAGGCCAGGGCACGTTCACGCTGAGCCACACGCTCGTGGCCGATACCATCATGAAGGGCGTGTCCACGTTCGCGCGCGATGCGAGCGCCGATGTGCGCTTCGCGGCCGGCCAGAGCGTCATCGGCCAGGGCATTCGCTCGGTGATGTGCGTGCCGCTCAGAACGACGGACGAGATTCTCGGCGCGCTCTACGTCGACAGCCAGAGCGGTCCGGGGCGCTTCAGCGAAGAAGATCTGGAGCTGCTCGCCGCCATCGGCAATCATACGGGGGTCGCGCTGCACCGCGTGCGCTTGCTCGGCGAGCTCGAGCGGCTCCTGCTCGACACGGTCCGCGCCATTGCGGCGACGATCGACGCAAAGGATGGTTACACCCATCGCCACTCCGAGCGCGTGGCCACGCTTGCCAGTCGCATTGCCGCCGAAATGGGACTTGGCCATGAGCAACAGGAGCTCGCCGAGCTGTCGGCGCTGCTGCACGACGTGGGCAAGATTGCCGTGCCCGACTCGATTCTCAACAAGCCCGGACGCCTGACCGTCGACGAATTCGCCGAGATGCGCAAGCATCCCGTCCACGGCGCGCGCATCCTCGCCAACATCAAGAGCCCGCTCGTGGCGGCGGTGCTGCCCGGTGTGCAGTACCATCACGAAAAATGGGACGGGTCGGGCTACCCGGAGGGCCTGAGCGGCGACGGGATCCCGCTGCTCGGCCGGCTGCTCGGGGTTGCGGATTTTCTCGACGCGCTGGCGTCGGCGCGGGCGTATCACGCGCCGAAGCCTCTCGACGAGGTCGTCCAGCTGATTGCGGAGGGTGCCGGCGTGCAGTTCGATCCGGAAATTGCCGACGCCGTTGTCCGTCTGCACGCCCGCGGCGCGCTCAATATCGAGTAGGAGTCGGCGACAGAAGGCAGTAGGCAGGAGGTAGGAGGTAGGAGGTAGGAGGTAGGAGGCAGAAAAGAGAAAGACCGAACGTGCTCCAAGCAGGCTGTGGCCTCTAGTCAGCGGCGCGAGCGTAAGCGAGCGCTGGCAGGTCGTGGGGGTGGGGCCCCACGACAAACTGAGAAATGTGGGGCCCCGCGAGCATTGAGAAATGCTGACGAGAGACAGGAATCATTAGTTGGAAGCCAGAAGTCTAGCGTGTGGAACGATTGGGGTCTGCCTCTTGGCGGCGTTCGGGACGCTGTACGGCCAGAGTGCGTCCGCTTCAGTCACGCTTCGGTTCCACCACCTGCACTACCGCGTGCCCGACCCTGGCGCCGCGTTAGGGGACGCGGCAGACGCGTTCAAGGGAACGCGTACCATCCTCCAGGGGCTTGGGGTCGGCGTACGGGTGGGACGTGAGTACGTGCTGTTCGACCGTGTCGAAACGAGCGGCCCCACGCGGCGCGGCCGAAAGCCCGCCGATGCTTATGCCGAGGGAGCCCGGTGGCTCGGTACGAAGGGCGTCCGTGTGCAGCCCTCATCACTCGCCGAGACCGCTGTCGCGTCAGCGTTGGCGGACACGACGCTCGATCACATAGCCTTCGCCGTCGATGATCTGGGGCCGGTGATGGCGTCGCTCACGGTCAAGCCGTTTCTGACGAACGACGACCGAGCCCTGTTCAGGCTCGCGTCGGGTCTCGTCGTCGAGATCGTGCGCGACACCGACCGCCCCGATGCGTATTGGTGTCCGATGCACCCAGACGTGCGGTCGCCGGGGAGCGGCAAGTGCCCGCTCTGCGCGATGCCGCTCGTAGCGATCCCGCCGCCGCGCATCGGTGAGTACAAGCTCGACGTCACGATCCTTCCTCGCGCCGGTGGCGGGGCGTCCGGCCTCGCGCTCGCGATGCGCGATCCGGAAACGGGCGATCCAGTAAAGAGCTTCATCGACGTCCACGAACGCCGCCTGCACCTCTTCATCATCAGCCGCGACCTTTCTCAGTTTGCGCACGTTCACCCCGAGCTCAGGCAGGACGGCTCGTTCGAGCTGAAGCACGACCTCGGCGCCGGCGAGTTCGTGCTGATCGCAGACTTTCTTCCCGCGGGCGGGACCTCGCAGCTCGTGCAGCGCGCGGTGGTGACGCCCGGCTACACGGGTCGCCTGTTCGGTTCGCCGCCGGAGCTCGCATCGACTGCGTCCAAGCAGGTCAGCAGCGGCCTTCGCATCAGCGTGGATGCCCCCTCGCTCGCTGCGCGGCGCGAGAGCAGCGTGCGATTCCACGTGTCCGACGCGGCGACGGGCCTGCCCGTCACCGATCTCGAGCCTTACCTTGGAGCGTCGGGACATGCGCTGATCGTCAATCCGGATATGACCGCGGCAATTCACGCGCATCCGGAAGGCGCGGTGACCAGCGGTCCCGTGGTGACGTTCGCCCCGGTGTTTCCGGCGCCCGGGCGCTACAAGATGTGGGTGCAGTTCCAGCGAAAGGGCGCTGTCGTGACAGCCGCGTTCGTTATCGACGTGCCGCAATCGTGAGGGTGAGCGCGCACGTGCCGCGCGCGTCGGTCGCGATCATGCTGCCGGGCGGCAGCGCGAGCGGGACCCGCAGACGATACACCGTCGGAAACTCCGGGTCGAAGCCTTTGATCCATGCCACGATCTCGCGACGGCCATCTGGCAACCGCACCGCGATACCGAGGGATTCCTCCGGCTCGAGTTCGGGCTGAACGGCCAGCAGCGCGCCTTCAGGCAACGGCTGCTCGCCGCAGGGAACCGTGACGTCACGCGAACCGGGCGGGGCCTTGCTCGATTCTGGCGCCCTCGCGGCGCTGCCTCCGTCCGTCAGATCCGCCTTCGCCCCCCTTGGCGCGCCGCCATCCGCCCACGCCGCGATGAGCGCGATCTCGAACGGCGACAGGGATGGGTCGTTGCTGAAGTCGCCATAGCCGCGCACGGCGTGCCACTTCGGCATCCGTCGCGTCATGACTTCTTCTTTGATTGCCCGTGCCCAGGGACGCGCGTCTTCGTATGTCATCAGGGACATCGGTCCCCGGCCATCGGGTGAGTGGCACGCGACGCAGCGCGCCTGGACGATGCGCGAGATCTCGCCGGTCCAGGTTACGCGCGTTTTGATCGGGTCGTGCGCTGCCACGGCGACCGCAGCAACGAACAGGCCGAAGGCGGAGCACAGGACCCGCGGGCCGGCGTTGCGCCCAGCGGGTCCTGCCTTCACCTTACTGGTTTCCCCGGGGCGGCGCTGGAAGGACTGTACCCGGCGCCAGGCCGTCGAGCGAGTACACGAACGCCGTGAACATCATCTCTTCCCACGTCTGATCGCCCCACTTGACGTCGACTTTGGGATCCGGATTCGACTTGTTCGCCGCGGAGTTGTCGTAGTGGGCCACGGCTCGAATCTTCGTACCCTTCGGCAGTTTCTTCGGCTGTGCGAACACGTAGTCGGTCTGCCAGTTGAAGTCGTACTTCGGCACAGCCAGGAGGATTTCCGACCGCCCGTCCGGGTAGGTCGCCGTGTACTCCCAGCTCTTCCCGCGCAGGTGCGTGTGGGGCAGCATCTGCCGAAGGGTGACATCCGCTGTCGTTACCATCTCGGCCGTGACGGCGTGGTCGGCGGCACCAGCCGGAATCATGAAGTTCCCGTTCGCGAGGCTGGCGAACCGCATCTCTTCGGTCGGCGCCTGCCTGGCGAAGAAGAACCCGATCTTCGTGCGGTCGATCGCTTCCTTGCCGTTGGTCGTGTAATGCATCTGGAGGACGATCGTCGACCCCTTCCGCAGGAGCATCGCCGTTCCAGGTTCGAAGGTGATCGTCGACGAGCCGGGAGCGAAGCCACCGATGGAGACACCGGTGCGCTGGGGTCGTGGAAAACGGCTCACCCCGCGGGCCCGTTTCGGACCGTCCTCGGCCTCGGGCGGCCCGCCGGTCTGTCCGGCGGGGACGTCCATCCCTTCGGCGAACCTGAAACCTGCAGGCCGCCGTTCGGGCTGCGGGGGACGCGCGCTGACGATGACGTGGTGCACGATCTCCCGGTTGCCCGGCCGCACCTCGAGTGCCTGGATCCACCGGTCTTCGGCCAGGTTGGTGGCGAGCTCGATGTACTCGTACTCGACGAACCCGTCGGCCGGAACCTTGTATTCGGGAATTGTGAGGACGAGATCCGGTTCACCAACCCTCCATCCGTCCACGAACCGTGGCGCGGGGGGCAGGTCTTTCGGGTCGCCCTGCGGCGCGCCGTTGTTGGCCCATCTGAGCAGCGTCTCACGATCGCCTGCCGACAGGCTTCTGTCATTGGCGAACTTGCCGTACTTCGGGTCGGCGTGCCATGGCGGCATATTGCCGTCCCCGACTTCGTCGCGGATCGCTTTGGCATGCGGCCGCGCGTCGTCGTAGGTCAGCAGGGACATCGGGCCGATCTCTCCGGGCCGATGGCATCCCACGCAGTTCTTGTAGAGGATAGGCGCGACATCCTTGCTGAACGTCGGGACCGCCATGCCTCCTGGCGCTGAGGAGACGGTGCGCTGCGGGCCCGACTGGGCATTGCTCTCCTGAGCGGGGCCCTCGTGCACGGGGGAAGCACTCACCGTGACGAGCGTGGCGCAGAGTCCAAATGCCGCAAGCGTAATTGCCGTCTGTCGATTCACCGAACGCCTCCAGATGGTTGTGGCGTGGCCGCCGGAATCGCCGGACTGAAGAGGAGACCCGTGTACTGCATTTCCTCCCACGTCTGATCACCCCACTTGACGTCGACTTTGGGGTCCGGGTTCGATTTATTCGCTGCCGAGTTGTCGTACCAGGCGCTCGACAACAGCCGGGATCCCTTCGGGACCTGCAGCGGATCCTTGAACATGTAGTAGGTCTGCCAGTTGAAGTCGTATCGCGGCACCGAGAGGACGGGCCTTTTCGTGCCGTCCGGCAGCTCGAGCATGTACTCCCATTTCTTCCCGCGCACGTGCGTGTGGGGGAAGATTCCCCAGACGACCGCATCACTCACAAACGTGATGTCCGCATCCACTCGTGTGTCGGCCGATCCGGCCGGCAGCGTCAGCGTGGAATTGAAGAAGTGAGTGACGCGAACTTCGCGCGGGGCGGGATCCTTCGAGAACTGCAGCCCGACCTTCGTGCGGTCGGTTGCTGCCTTGCCGTTGGCGGTGTAGTGCATCTGCAACTCGATGACGCCGCCCGGCTCAAGCCGAATCGCCGTTCCGGGGCGAAGGACCTGAGGATTCGTACCAGGGGCGTAGCTAGCCAGCAGGCGACTGGGCGTCTGATCTCGCCTTTGCGGCCGCGTGCCCTGCTTGGCTGGCGGGGGCAGCACCATCTGGTCCCGATTGGGACGGAGCACGGCCGCACGCTGCAAGTCGGGCTTGGCCCTGTAGAACGCCAGCGCGTGGTGAACGACTTCGCGGTTCCCGGGCCTCAGCTCGACCGCCTGAATCCACTTCGGTTCCGTGAAGTTCGTCGGAATGTAGAAGTACTCGTACTCGATCACCCCATCGGCCGGGACGGTATAGGACTCCTCCATTTCGAGCACGACGTCGGGCTTCCCCATGGCCCAGCCGTCGGGATAGACCGGCGCCGGCGGAAGGTCCTTCGGGTCTCCCTTCTGAGCCCCCGTCGCGGCCCACCGGAACAACACCTGTTTCTCCTCGTCCGTCAGTCCGCGCTCGTTGAGGAACGTGCCTTTCGGCGCCTCGGCGTGCCACGGCGGCATGTGTCCTTCGCCGACTTCGTCACGAATGGCTTTGGCATGCGGCCGGGCATCGTCGTACGTCAGGAGCGACATGGGCGCGATTTCGCCAGGGCGATGGCAGGGCGTGCAGTTGCGAAAGAGGATCGGTGCGACGTCCTTCGTGTACGTGGGCCCACGCGGAGCTGTGCCTGACGACCCCTGACCATTGGCCAGCGCGATGGTTCCAAGCCACAGTGCAGGCAGGACTACGAAGAACAGTCGTGAGTATTTCATCATGAACGTGACCCTACGATCAGTGGGGTTTTTCGCGCCCGGATGGCCCTCATTGTAATGCCGAACCGTCAGGGTCGGGGGGTCGTGCGTCGTTCGCGAACGAGCAAAATAACCTGGGTTAGGAAGACGTTAGCGTCCCGTCCACTGGTCGTAAATCCGCGCAATCAGCGTCTCGTGTGGTCGTGAATCCGCGCAATCAGCGTCTCGTGCGACTCGGATCCGCGCTACAGAGCCACCCGGTGGAATCCGCTGTGGAGGTAGTTCATCGTCTGCACCGTCAGCATGACCGTGAAGTCGCCTTTGCTGCGCTCTTCCGGGCCGGGGAGCCTCAGGTTCAGCTCGTTGGCCCGGCGGATCATGTTCTCGATGACCTGGTCGATCGTGTACTGGTATTCGCCAGTCCATGACGCGACCATGCGCCGCACATCGCGGCGGATGCGGGCGATGAATCGCGCGGCCTTCATGTTGCTCGCATGTTCCGGGGCGTCCGAGAACAGCTTGCGCAGGTCGCGATCGTAGAAGTGCGGGTGGTCGACGCCGTAGTGGCGCCGCTTGCGGTCGTAGTGGGCGCGCAGCGTCTTGCGCAGGTTCTGCAGCGGTTCCACCTTGCGGCGTGTACGCACGACGACCGGCTTCCCGGCGAGCTCGCCCATGAGCGCGTCCATGTATTCCAGCTTCTTGAGCGCCGGCCAGTCGGCGTAGCGGTTGCGCCAGTCGGCCTGGGGATTCAGCCAGACGGCAAAGCTCTCGGCGAAGTCTTCGTCGGGATGGCTCTGTGCGTACCAGCTGTCCAGATGCAGGACGAAGCTCTTGCTGTAAGGCTTCGGCGTGTAGTAGTCGGGGTACTGCATGTAGGACGGGCCGAAAATCTGCTGCCGCCGCCGCCGCTGCCGGAGCTTGTAGGCGTTGTCGATCGCGTGCCCCGCTTCGTGGCGGAGGATCTTCATGCACCACTCGGGCGTCCCGCCCTCGACTTCGAGCATCTGGGTCCGCTCGAGCTGCGACAGCCTGGGGTGCGCCAGGTAGAAAGGGATGGCGACTCCGGGGACCCCATCGGGCGAGAACCATTCAGCCGATAACCAGAAATGCGGCTGAAACGCCAGGCCCCGGGCGTCGAGCTCGGCCTGCAGTTCGGCGATCCGGGCCTCGAGCGGACTCCCTTCGATGGTCACGCCGAGCTGGGACATCCGCAGATCCATGAGCTTCTCGTCGGGCCAATGGGCCCACTCGTCTGGCGGGATCACCCTTTCGGGCTGGGGCCGCTGGGCTGGCCGGAGTTGGGGCGGGACCGGATCGGCAGACATCGCCGAGGAGCAGTGTACCCGGGGACGCCCCGCAGTCGAAGTCTGGCCCGTGTTTACAGTGTTCTCGGCGCTGTGATATACCCGAGCGCCGGTCGCACCTGCTGAGGAGTGTCTATGAATCCCGTGTGCCGTGTTGTCGTTGCCGCCGCGGTGGGCGTCACGCTCTCCGGAATCGCGCAGGCTGCCCCCCCGGCACAGAGCCAGCCGCCCGCTGCTCAGCCGCCCGCGCAGACCGCTCCGCCGGTGACGCCCCCGCAGAAGCCCGACGAGCCCCCGAAGTTCGAGGACACCGTCGTAGTCACCGGGTCGCGGGGCGACGAAAAGATGATCAATGCGGTTCCGACCATGAGCGTGGTCACGAGCGCCATGATCGAAACCGCGCCGTCGCCGAACTTCGCCGAGCTGCTCAGGTCGATCCCAGGCGTCAACATTACGCAGGTCTCCGCTCGAGACATCAACGTCACGAGCCGGGCGGCGACCGGTACGCTGGCGACCGGCCAACTCGCGCTCCTCGACGGTCGCACGCTCTATCAGGATTTCTTCGGGTTCGTGATGTGGGACTTCCTGCCGGTGAACTTCAACGAGGTCAAGCAGATCGAGGTCATCCGCGGGCCGGCGTCTGCGATCTGGGGCGCCAACGCGCTCTACGGCGTCGTCAACGTGATCAGCAAGACGCCGCGCGAGCTGAAAGGCACGAGCGCGACGTTCGGCTTTGGCGGCTTCGACCGGCCGAACGACGATGCGGGATCGCTCTGGTACGTGAGCGGGACCTACGCCGATGCGCCAAACGACCGGTGGTCGTACAAGCTGTCGGGCGGCGGTTACTCGCAGGATGCGCTCGCGCGGCCCACCGGGCAGATTCCGTGCGACATTCCGTCGGTGTGCACGGCGACCACCACCTATCCTCCTTTCACGAACACGGGCACGACACAGCCGAAATTCGACGCGCGGGTCGACTACGACTACGAGGACGGGCGAAAACTCTCGTTCTCGGGAGGTGTCGCGGGCACCGACGGCATCATGCACTCAGGCATCGGTCCCTTCGACATCAACAGCGGGACGATCATGAGCTACGCGAAAGCGAACTTCACGAAGGGCGCCTTGCGCGCCGGGTTCTTCACGAATATCCTCAGCGGCGATGCCGACCAGCTGCTGACCCTTGGCTTGAACGGCGCGCCGATCACGTTCCTCTTTGACACAACGACCGTGGACTTCGACCTGTCGAACGTGCAGACGTTTGCGAAGCGGCACGTAGTCAGTTACGGCGGGAACCTGCGGTTCAACAGCAATGACTTGTCGATCGCGCCGGACGCCGACAACCGCACGGAGTTCGGGGTCTATGGGCAGGACGAGATTTTCCTATCCGATCACTTCCGGCTCGTCGCTGGCGGGCGTGTGGATCGCTTCGATTTCGTGGACGACTTCGTGTTCTCGCCGCGCGTCGCCTTTCTGATGAAGCCGGACGTAAATCAGACGTTCCGTGTCTCCTACAACAAGGCCTATCGCTCGCCATCGGTGATCAACAACTTCATCGACTTGATCATCTCGCAGCCCGTCAATCTGAGCCAGATCAACCCGGCCTTCCCGAGTCAGTACTTGCTTCCTGTGGACATCGTCGGCAACACCGACCTCAAGGTGCAGTCGCTCGACGCGTTCGAAATCGGGTACTCCGGCGTCGTGGCGAACGGTCGAGCGATTCTGTCGGCGGCGTATTACATGAACTGGCTGAAGAACGATATCCTGTTCACGCAGAACGGGGTGTACACTGCGGCTAACCCGCCGTCGAACTGGCCGCTGCCGTCGGTCGTCATTGCGCTCCTCGCCCAGCAGAACCGTTTTCTGCCGTCGCAGTTCACGTATCTGAATTTCGGCAAGAGCACGAGCCAGGGAATCGAGCTCGGCGTGAACGCGTACGTCAACCAGTACGCGAGCCTCTTTGCCAACTACTCGTATCAGAGCGATCCGGATCCGAAGGACTTTCCACTCTCGGAGTTGAACCTGCCGCCGAACAACCGCTTCAATATCGGCGCAAGCTTCACGTACGCCAAGTTCCTGGGGAACCTGTCGGTCACCTACACCGATGAAGCGTTCTGGCAGGACGTGCTCAACGACCCGTACCACGGCACCACTGAGCCGTACACGCTCGTCAACGCCGGCTTCGGCTACCGGTGGCTGGACGACAAGGTCACGACCTCGCTCAAGATCGTCAACCTGGCCAACTCCTCGGTTCAGCAGCATGTCTTCGGCGACATCACGAAGTTTCAGATGGTGGGGGAAATCAAGGTTACGTTCCCGGGACGATGATCGCGGGGATCAGGGATCAGGGATCGGGAAAGAGCTTGCTGATCTCAAATTGGCAGTAAGCTTTGTCTGAGCCCCGATCCCTGATCGCCGATCCCAGAGATGATTCGCCTGATCGCCCTCGACCTTGACGGAACCGTCCTCGACAGCCACGGGCAGATTCCCGACGCGAACCACACGGCCATCGCCCGGGCGATTGACGCCGGCGTCGAGGTGGCGATCGCCACCGGGCGGCGCTATGAGTTCGCCAGGTCGATCTTCGAGCGCCTTCCGGCACCTCTCACGCTCATTGTGAGCAACGGCGCCATCGTGAAGCGTCAGGGCGAGCACGATGGCCAAACGCTGATGCAACGGCTCCTTCCGCGCGCGGCTGCGCGCGCGGTGCTGGTGGGCGCGCCCGAGCATCGCGCGAGCGCTGCGCTCATCTTCGACAGGCCCAGCGAGGGTCAGGTGATCTTCGAGTCCATCGACTGGACTGATCGCCGGCACCGGCGCTTCTACGAGGCGAACCGCCCGTTTGTGAGCGAACGATCGCCGCTCGAGGACGCGCTGACCGAAGACCCCGTGCAGCTGATGTTCACCGGCGGGTGCGCCGCGATGCGCCGGCTCTTCGACGATCTTCGTCACTCCGCCAGCGCGACAGCTGCCGGCCTGGGGTACTCCGTCGCGCTGACCGAGTACGAGCGTCGCGACTTCTCGCTCGTGGATGTCATGCAGGCCGGCTGCTCCAAAGGATCGGCGCTGGCCGCGTGGACGGAGCGCCGGGGCCTGTCGCCGAGCGAGGTCATGGCGGTTGGAGACAACCTGAATGACCTCGAGATGCTGGAGTTTGCCGGCACGCCGATTCTGATGGGCAACGCCATCGACGATCTGAGAGGGCGCGGCTGGGCTGCGACGGCGACCAACGACGAGGCTGGCGTGGCGAGGGCGATTGAGACGTTCGTGCTCGCCGAGGCGTCATACCCGAAGTGAGCCCGAATGAGCCCAACCGAATGAGCCCCAAAGTGAGCAGTGTTGACGTGGACGTCGTAGGCCGACCGAGCACATGCCTGGTGGACTAAGGGGAGGACTGCGTATACCGCGGTCTGAAGGGGCTCGCGGGCGCCGGGCCGACGCCGCTCGTGCGGTCGAGCCGTCTAGACCTCCCAAAAAGAAGATCTCGGCCCAGGCCGCCTGGCGTGAGGCACGTGCCCTGGTCCTCGCGCGCAAAGGCCGCTTGGCGCTCGGCCTGGCGCTCATGCTGGTCAACCGTGTGGTTGGCCTCGTTCTTCCCGCCACTTCCAAGTTCCTGATCGATGACGTCATCGGCAGAGGCCGTGCGGATCTGCTCATGCCGCTCGCCCTTGCGGCCGGCGCGGCGACCGTCATCCAGGCCGTGACGTCCTTCGCGTTGTCGCAGGTCCTGGGCGTCGCGGCGCAGCGGGCGATCACCGACATGCGCCGTCGAATCGAGGCGCACGTCGCCCGTTTGCCGGTCCGCTACTTCGACTCGACGCAGGCCGGCGTGCTGATCTCGCGGATCATGTCGGACGCCGAAGGCATCCGCAACATCGTCGGCACGGGCCTCGTCCAGCTGACCGGCAGCGTCGTCACGGCCGTGATCGCGCTCGGCATCCTGTTCTATCTGAACTGGTGGCTCACGCTCGCGACTCTTTGCGCGCTCGCCGCCTTTGGCGGCGCGATGGCGCTGGCGTTCAACCGCCTGCGCCCGCTCTTCCGCGAACGCGGAAAGATCAATGCGGACGTGACGGGCCGCCTGAACGAGACGCTCGGCGGCATCCGGATCGTCAAGACCTACACGGCCGAGAAGCGCGAGGAGCTGGTCTTCACCCGCGGCGTGCACCGCCTCTTCCGAAATATCGCGAAGTCGATCACCGGCGTATCGGCCATCACCGCGTTCTCGACCGTTGTGGTCGGCGTGATTGGCGTGATCATGATCGTCATCGGTGGCCGATCCATTCTCTCGGGGGCCATGACGCTCGGCGATTTCATCTTTTATCTCGTCCTGACCGGGCTCATGGCCGCGCCGGTCGTGCAGATTGCGTCGATCGGGACGCAGATCAGCGAGGCGTTCGCAGGCCTCGACCGGATTCGCGAGCTCCTCGAGATGGACACCGAGGACGAAGAGGACAGCGGGAAGGCGCCGCTCGGATCGATCGACGGTGAGGTGATGTTCGAGCACGTCGGCTTCGAATACAACGCCGGCGTGCCCGTGCTGAAGGACGTCAGCTTCAACGCTCCGGCCGGGACGACGACCGCGCTCGTCGGGTCCAGCGGGTCGGGCAAGAGCACGCTGATCAGCCTGGTGATGGCGTTCAACCGTCCAGCCCTGGGCCGGATCCTCGTGGACGGCCGGGACTTGACCACCATCCGGCTGCGCGACTATCGCTCGCAGATCGGCGTCGTGCTCCAGGACAACTTCCTGTTCGACGGCACGATCGGCGACAACATCCGGTACGGACGGCCGGATGCGACCATCGAGCAGGTGCGAGAGGTCAGCCGCATCGCACACGCCGACGAGTTCATCGACGGCTTCGAGAAAGGCTACGACACCGTCGTGGGCGAACGCGGCGTCAAGCTCTCGGGCGGGCAGCGTCAGCGCGTGGCGATCGCCCGCGCGATCCTCGCCGACCCGCGCATCCTGGTGCTCGACGAGGCGACCTCGTCGCTCGACAGCGAGAGCGAGGCGCTCATTCAGGACGGGCTGCACTCGCTCCGCCGGGGCCGCACGACGTTCGTGATCGCCCACCGCCTCTCGACCATCCGCAGCGCCGATCAGATCCTCGTGCTCGAGCACGGCGAGATCGTCGAGCGCGGTACCCACCGCGAGCTGCTGGCCCTCGGCGGCCGCTATCGTACGCTCTACGACAGGCAGTACGACCTCGAGACAGACCGGTTCATCAACCCAGGCGAGGACTTCACACCTGAAGCCCCGAAGCCGGCCCTGGCTGCGCCCGTGCGGCCGGCGCGGGGGCTCTGACAATGCTGAATGCTGAGTGCTGAATGCTGAAGTAAAATTCAATGTCGGAATTTCGAACTTCACTTCAGCATTCAGTACTCAGCATTCAGCATTTGATAGATGCCACAGTTCATTTACACCATGAAGGGTTTGGGCAAGGTTCATCAGCCCGACCACGTCGTACTCAAGGACATCTGGCTCTCGTTCCTCCCCGGCGCGAAGATTGGCGTGCTCGGTCTGAACGGGGCGGGGAAGAGCAGCCTTCTGCGCATCATGGCGGGGGAGGATCAGAGCTTTCTCGGCGAGGCGTTCCCGGCCGAGGGCATCAGCGTCGGGTTTCTGCACCAGGAGCCGCAGCTCGACCCGGCCAAGACGGTGCTCGGGAACGTCGAGGAGGGCGTAGCCGGGATCCGTGCGTTGCTGACGCGGTACGACGAGATCAACGCGAAGTTCGGCGAGGATCTGTCCTCCGACGAAATGGACAAGGTGCTGGCCGAGCAGGGGAAGGTCCAGGATCAGATCGAAGCCGCCAACGGATGGGACCTCGATTCGCGGCTCGAGCTCGCCATGGACGCGCTGCGCCTCCCGCCGCCCGATGCCGAGGTCGCGACGCTGTCGGGGGGCGAGCGCCGGCGCGTTGCGCTGTGCCGGCTGCTGCTCAAGTCGCCAGATCTGCTGCTGCTCGACGAGCCGACGAACCACCTCGACGCCGAGTCGGTCGCGTGGCTCGAGCGCTTCCTCAAGGACTATCCCGGAACCGTCGTCGCGGTCACGCACGATCGCTACTTCCTCGACAACGTCGCCGGCTGGATTCTCGAGCTCGACCGCGGGTCCGGGATTCCCTGGGAAGGGAATTACTCCTCGTGGCTGGATCAGAAGCAGCGCCGGCTCGAGGTCGAGGAGAAGACCGAAACCAAGCGCCAGCGGACGCTGCAGCGCGAGCTGGACTGGATCCGCCTTTCGCCGCGAGCGCGCCAGGCCAAGGGCAAGGCCCGGCTCAACGCGTACGAAGACCTCCTCCGCGAGGACACTGCGCAGAAGATCGAGCAGGTCGAGATCTACATCCCGCCGGGCCCGCGTCTGGGGGACATCGTCGTCGAGGCGCGCGGGCTCCGCAAAGCCTACGGCGACCTGCTGCTGATGGATGACGTCACCTTCACGCTCCCACGCGGCGGCATCGTCGGCGTCATTGGCCCGAACGGTGCGGGCAAGACGACGCTCTTCAGGATGATGACGGGACAGGAGCAGCCCGACGGCGGAACGCTCAGGCTGGGCGAGACCGTCACGGTCGGCTACGTCGACCAGTCGCGCGATTCGCTGAGCGCTGACAAGAGCGTGTGGGAAGAGATCACGGGCGGGAACGACGAGGTGGAGCTGGGGAAGCGCAGCGTCGCGTCGCGGGCCTATGTCTCGTGGTTCAACTTCAAGGGTCGCGATCAGCAACGCAAGGTCGGCGCACTCTCGGGCGGTGAGCGCAACCGCGTCCATCTGGCGAAGCTCCTCAAGGCGGGCGGCAACCTCCTGCTGCTCGACGAGCCGACCAACGATCTCGACGTCGACACGCTGCGCGCGCTCGAAGAGGCGCTCCTGGCGTTTGCCGGCTGTGCGGTCGTCATCAGCCACGATCGGTGGTTCCTCGACCGCATCGCCACGCACATCCTCGCGTTCGAAGGCGACAGCAAGGTCGTCTGGTTCGAGGGCAACTATCAGGACTACGAGGCCGATCGCCATCGCCGCCTCGGCGCCGAGGCCGACCAGCCGCACCGGATCAAGTATCGGAAGCTGACGCGGTAGGGGCTCACGGCTCAGGGCTCAGGGCTTAGGCAAAACCTTCGACCATTCATTCGAAGATCTTGCTTGAGCCTTGAGCCGTGAGCCCTGAGCCTCTAGAATTGGCCAACGTGCGCCCGACCTGTGGCCGCTCACTTCTTGCCGGTTTCTTGCTCGTCAGCACGAGTTGCTCAGTCGGCGGCCAGCCGGGCGCCCGGTTCCTCTCTATCGCGACCGGGGGAACAGGCGGGGTCTACTATCCGTACGGCGGGGGGCTTGCCAAAGTTCTCAACGAGAACCTGCCAGGCGTCCGCGCGACAGCGGAAGTGACGGCGGCGTCGGTCGACAATCTCAAGCTGATTCGAGATGGGCGGGCAGACATCGCCTTCGTGCTCGCAGATACGCTGGCTGATGCGGTCGCGGGCCGAGGCGCGTTCGACGGGCGTCCAGTGTCTGCGGCGAGCCTGGCCGTCCTGTACTCCAACTACACCCACATCGTCACCACAGCGGCGAACAGCATCGCGTCCGTGACTGATCTTCGAGGCCGGACCGTGTCGACTGGAGCACCCGGCAGCGGCACCGAGGTGATCGCCATTCGCGTCTTGCGTGCAGCCGGGCTCGATCCGGACCGCGACGTCACGCGACAGGGGCTTGGCGCGACCGAATCGGCAGGCGCACTGAAGGACGGCAAGGTCGCGGCGTTCTTCTTCAGCGGCGGCCTGCCGACGGCGGCGGTGCAGGATCTCGCGCACAGTCCCGGGATGACGCTCCGACTCATCCCGAGCGCGGATCTGCTGGACGCGCTCCGGCGCGACTACGGCGAGCTGTATTTTCCGTTGGAGATTCCGGCGGGCGCTTATCGCGATGTCGATCGGGCCGTGGCGGTCGTCGGGGTCGCCAACGTCCTCGTCGTCAACCGCTCGATGCCCGACGATCTCGCCCACGACATCACGCGAGTGCTGTTCGAGAAGAAGGCCGATCTGGCAGCCATCCATCCCGAAGCGGCTCACCTGTCTCTCGAGCAGGCGTCCGCCGGGTCTCCCGCCCAGTACCATCCAGGAGCGCTGCGGTTTTACGCCGGGCAGAAAGCCAGCCGGTAGCCTTCGTCATCGACGCACCGCACCCGACTGCTGATACCCTCTCTTGCGTGTGGTGAGCGAATCCCCATTTCAAGAGCCGCAGGGACGCACACTTCACGGATGGTCTCGCCTGGTCGCGACCGCGCTCGCGATCGGGCTCTCGCTTTATTCGCTCTACTGGGTCCTCTTCATCGTTCAACCCCAGATCTACCGCGTCAGCTTTCTGCTCGTCGCGCTCGTACTGATCTTCCTGCTGTTCCCCGCTCGACGCACGCGGTCCAGCAACCGTGTCGAGGCGCTCGACTGGACTCTCATCGCCGCGTCGATCCTCGCGCTGTCGTGGCCGATCGTCGATTTCAGCCGGTTCATCTACCGCGCCGCCGATCCTCTCGGGGTCGACGTCGCGCTCGGCGCAGTGACGCTCCTCCTTGTGCTCGAAGCCACCCGGCGATCCGTGGGCTGGATCCTGCCGGCCACGGCCATCGGCTTCATCGCCTACGGGTGGGCCGGACAGCTCTTCGACCGCGTCGGCCTGTCGCTCATCGCGCATCGCGGCTACGACCTCGACCGCCTCGTGGGCACGCTCTACATGACGCTCGAGGGGATCTTCGGTGTGCCGCTCGACGTGGCGTCGACTTACATCATCCTCTTCACCATCTACGGGGCCGTGCTCGAACAATCGGGGGCCGGACGTTTCTTCATCGACTGGTCGATGGCTGCGATGGGCCGCTCCCGCTCCGGGGCGGCACCGGGACGCACCGTGACGGTCGCCGGGTTTCTGCTCGGCACTGTGTCGGGCAGCGGCGTGGCCACGACTGTCATGCTGGGATCGGTCGCGTGGCCGCTGCTGCGAGGCGCGGGGTATCGTCCGGAGGTCGCCGGCGCGATCCTGTCGGCCGCGGGCATCGGCGCGCTCATCTCGCCTCCGACACTCGGCGCGGCGGCCTTCCTCATCGCCGAGTTCCTGAAGATCTCGTACCTGCAGGTCCTCGTGATGGCGACCCTCCCGACAGTCCTCTATTACTTCTCAATTCTCCTGATGATCGAGGCCGACTCCCGCCGCCTCGGCACGAGAGGGCAGATGCCGGACGTGGAACCCGCCGGCCGGCTCTTCCGGACGTACGGCTACCACTTCACGTCACTCGTCGCGATTGCGGTGTTCATGGTCGCCGGCTTGTCTGCGTTCCGGGCGGTGTTCTGGGCGACGATGCTCGCCATAGCCTTGAGCTTCCTCCGACGTGAGACGGCGCTGACGCCGCGCCGACTCGCGGCGGCGCTCGACGGCGGCGCGATCGGGGTACTCGGTGTCTGCGCCACGACGGCCACGGCAGGCATCATCGTCGGCGTCGTGACGCTCACCGGTCTCGGGCTGAAGATCTCGGGGCTGATCGTCGCGCTCGCCGGAGGCCACCTTGTCCTGACGGTCGTGTATTCCGCGCTGGCCGTTTGGATGCTCGGGCTCGCCGTGCCGGTCACCGCGTCATACATCATCGCCGCGGTCATGGTCGCCCCGGCGCTCGTGCAGGCGGGGGTCTCCGACGTGGCGGCCCACATGTTCATCTTCTACTACGCCGTGCTCTCCGAGGTCAGCCCGCCCACGGCACTCTCGCCGTTTGCGGCGGCGGCTCTCACAGGCGGCAATCCCTTCGCGACGATGATGCTGACCTGGAAGTACACGTTGCCGGCGTTCCTCGTCCCGTTCGTCTTCACTCTCACGCCCCAGGGCCTGGGCGTCCTGATGCAGGGCACGCCTGCAGCGATCGCTACCGCCACAGCCACCGCCGCTGCTGGCATCGCGGCGCTGGCCGCGGCTTTCGGGGGGTGGATTCGCGGACCCGCGTCCGCGATGGAGCGCGGGCTGTCCGGCGTCGCCGGGGGCCTTCTTTGCTATGCCGCCCCTTGGGCGGACGTGGCTGGCCTGACGCTTCTGAGCGTGGTGCTGTTCTTGCACTTTGGCAGGCGTCCCCTGAAAGTTGGGGAATGATTGATGCGGGTAAACGGTTTTGGCATCAGTGACTTAGCAAGAACTGGCGAGCAGGGAGCTCGCCGCGGCAGGTCGAAGGAGCCATTTTACGGCAGCCGCAAAATGGCAAGAGTGCCAATAATTGTCAAATCGATAAAGGTGCGACGATGTCTTCCATAAAAGCGGGCGGTGCACGAGGCGAGTCGGGGTTCACCCTGATCGACATGCTCTTCGTGATCGCGCTCATCGGACTGCTCTCGACGCTGGCGATTCCCGGTCTGATGCGGGCGCGCGGCGCGGCGCAATCAGCCTCGGCGTTGGGGTCGATGAGAGTCATCAACGGCGCACAACTGAGCTTCGCGATCACGTGCGGCCTCGGCTTCTACTCACCGGACCTGCAGACGCTTGGCGTGAGGCCGCCGGCGGCAATCGACGCGTTCCTGACACCCGAAATGGCGTCAGCGCCGACGTTCATCAAGAGCGGCTACACCTTCAGCATGGCTGGGGTCTCCATTGCCGGCGCCCCTGCGTCGTGTAACGGGCTCCCGGCGGGGGCGACGTCATCGGGATACGCCGTCGTAGCGGATCCCCTCGATGTCACCCCACCGGCGCGCTTCTTCGGCACGAATGCCGACGGCACGATCTTCGAGGACGCGGCGAGCTACGGGGCGACCATGCCCGAGACCGGCGCGCCTCCGGGAGGAGCGCCCATCAAGTAAACGGATTCGGGCCTCGGCGCGACGCGCGTGCCGCTCCGGGAGGGGGCACGCGCCGGGCGTCGAGGCCGTTCCCCCCGCCCTCGTTTCAGCCCCATCCCTGCCGTTCCCCTGCATCTTTCTGGTATCGTTACTCCTTCTTGCTCCAGGGGGAGGGTGACTGATGCTGACGGGTACCAGGCGCAGCGGCCGTGTCCTTGCGGCCTCGCTTCTTCTGCTGACCACCGCGGCCGCCGCAGCGGCACAGACCATCACGACGCCGAAGCAGCACTTCGGCTTCAACATCGGCGACGACTACCAGCTCGCCACCTACACGCAGTTCGTGGACTACTGGCAGAAGCTAGACAAGGAATCAGATCGGATGAAGGTCGTGGAGATTGGCAAGACCGCCGAAGGGCGGCCCCAGCTGATGGCCATCATCACCGCTCCCGACAATCACAGGAAGCTCGAACGCTACAAGGAGATCTCCCGCAAGCTGGCGCTTGCCGAAGGGCTCACCGACGACCAGGCCCACGCGCTCGCGAAAGAAGGCAAGGGCGTCGTGTGGTTCGACGGCGGTCTGCATGCCACCGAAGTCCTCGGCGCGCACCAGTTGATCGAAACCGTCTATCAGCTTGTCAGCCGATCCGACGCCGAGACGACGCGCTTTCTGAACGACCTGGTCATCCTCGCCGTGCATGCGAACCCCGACGGGATGGAGCTCGTGTCGAGCTGGTACATGCGCGAGACCGACCCTACGCGCCGCTCGGCGGCCCAGCTGCCGCGGTTGTACCAGAAATACATCGGTCACGACAACAACCGTGACTTCTACATGTCGACGCAGCCCGAGAGCACGAACATGAACCGCACGATGTACATCGAGTGGTTCCCGCAGATTATGTACAACCATCACCAGACCGGGCCGGCCGGCACGGTGATGTTCGCGCCGCCGTTCCGCGATCCCTTCAACTACAACTTCGACCCGCTCATCCCCTCGCAGCTCGACCTGGTGGCGGCGGCGATGCACAGTCGATTCGCCTCGGAAGGAAAGCCGGGCGTGACGAGCCGGCGCGGCGCGAGCTATTCGACCTGGTGGAACGGCGGGCTGCGGACCATGGCCTACTTCCACAACATGATCGGCCTGTTGACCGAGACCATCGGGAATCCCACGCCGACGAGCATTCCGTTCATCCCGTCGAAGCAGTTGCCCGATTCGAACCTGCATTTCCCGATCGAGCCGCAGGTCTGGCACTTCCGGCAGTCGGTAGACTACTCCGTGACGGCCAACTACGCGGTCTTCGATATCGCGTCACGCAACAAGGAGAACTTCCTCTACAACATCTACCAGATGGGGAAGAACTCCATCGAACGCGGCAATCGCGACAGCTGGACGGCGACGCCGCGGCGCGTCATCGCGGCGACCGCCGCATTGACCGGCGGGCGTGGCGGGCGCGGTGGCGCCGACGCTCCCGGCGGTGATGAGCCTGACGCGAGTGGCGGCAGGGGCGGCCGTGGTGGTGGCGGTTCGCCCGAGGATTTCCGCAAGCTCCTGCGCGATCCCGCGACGCGCGACGCGCGCGGCTTCGTGCTGCCGGCAGATCAGCCGGACTTTCCGACTGCGACCAAGTTCGTCAACACGTTGATGAAGACGGGCGTGACCGTGCACCGCGCGACCGCGACGTTCACGGTCGCTGGCAAGGCGTACCCAGCGGGCTCCTACGTCGTCAAGTCCGCGCAGGCGTTCCGGCCCCACGTCCTCGACATGTTCGAGCCGCAGGATCATCCCGACGATATCCCCTATCCCGGGGGCCCTCCGAGCCGACCCTACGATAGTGCGGGCTGGACGCTGGCCTACCAGATGGGCGTCAAGGTCGATCGCATCCTCGAAGGCTTCGACGGACCGTTCGAGAAGTTGAACGGGCTGCAGAAGCCGGCGCCGGGCAAGGTGACGGCGACCGCGACAGCCGGCTACACGTTCAGCCACGCGGTGAACGATTCATTCACCGCGATCAATCGGCTGATAGCAGCCGGGGAGGAGGTCTCCTGGATGTCGTCGGGGCCGCAGCAGGGGGCGTTCTTCGTGTCGACGAAGGCGTCCACCGCGGCGACGGTCGGCAAGATTGCCGCGGATCTGGGCCTCAACTTCGAGGGCGTGTCGGCGCGGCCCGCCGGCGACGCGATCAAGCTCCGCAAGCTTCGAATCGCGCTGGCCGATCAGTACGGCGGTTCGATGCCCTCGGGCTGGACGCGCTGGCTGCTCGAGCAGTTCGAGTTCCCCTTTGAGGTCGTGTTTCCGCAGGCGCTCGATGGCGGCAACCTCGCCGGCCGCTTCGACGTCATCATCTTTCCATCCGGTGTCGGGCCCACAGCCGCTGGCGGTGGCCGTGGAGGCCGGGGTGGCGGGGGAGAAGCCGGTTTGGGTGGAGGCGGACGTGGCGGCGGCGCGCCGAGTGTTCCCGCCCAATATCAGAGTCAGCTCGGGGCGTACACGACGGCCCAGACCGGTCCGCAGCTGAAGAAGTTCCTGGAGGATGGCGGAACGATCCTCGCGGTCGGCCGTTCGTCCATGAACCTGTCGGAGCTCATGGGACTGCCGGTCGACAATCACCTTGTCGAGCGGTCGCCAGACGGTTCGTCGCGTGCGCTGCCCTCCGAGAAGTTCTACGTTCCCGGTTCGATCCTCCGCGTGGCGGTCGACAACACATCGCCCATCGCCCACGGCGTGACCAACCCCCTCGACGTGTTCTTCGACAACAGTCCGGTGTTCCGGCTCGAGCCGGACGCGGCGCTGAAGGGCGTTCGTCCCGTTGCCTGGTTCGACAGCCCGAACCCACTCCGAAGCGGCTGGGCCTACGGCCAGGGCTATTTGCAGGGTGGCGTCGCCGTCATCGAAGCGTCGGTCGGGAAGGGCAAGCTCTTTCTCTTTGGTCCCGAGATCACGTTCCGCGCCCAGCCGCACGGCACGTTCAAGTTCCTCTTCAACGGGATCTATCTCGCGGCGCGCACGCCGGGCGCTGGCACACCAACCGACAGCGCCGGGCGGTAATCGTCTGGGGCCAGAGGTCAGAGGTCAGGGACCAAAGCAGAAAGCCGGGTCGCGAGGTTGTCGCGGCCCGGCTTTTTTGTGGTTTGGCTGCTGTCAGCGGCGCTTGCGAGCTGTCTTCTTCGAACGTGCCTTGCCCTTCGAGGCTTTGCCCCTGGCCTTGGCTTTCAGGGCCTTCGACGCTTTCTTTGCGGACTTCCTCGCTTTGCCGGCTGCCTTCCTGGCCTTCGCTCTTGCAGGCTTGACAGCCTTGCGGGCCTTCGCCGCCGTTTTCTTGGCCTTTTTGGCGACGCTGCGAGTGGCGGCCTTCACCGTCCGCTTGGCGCGTGTGATCGCACCGGTGGCCGTGGTTTTCGCGGCCCGCCCCGCGGCCGCGGTCTTCTCGGCGGCGTCGGCCAGGGCGGCGACGGCTGCTGTGCCTGCCGACTTCGCGGTCGACACCGCCGAAGCGGCCACGCTCGTGGCCGTGTTGGCGGCGTCCTGCGCGGTTTCGGTCACGTTCCGCGTGGCACTGCCGAGGGCGCTGCCCACGGTTTCAGCCGTGCGCGTCAGCGCGTCGTCTCCCGTTGTCTCTCGTTCATCGGACATAGATGCTCCCTTCGGACCCTATACTTCCGCGCAACCGGCACGACTCTCGCGTTCGAATGGGGCTCTCGCGTTGGAGTGGGCTCTCTCGTTCGAATGGGATTTGGCGTGTGTTGTCGGATCTCACTGTGAAGTCGCCAACTGCGGCAGTTATGCGGAATGCGTGTCGCGCATACTAGCAGAGACGCGGCGAAAAAGCGCAACGAAGTGCATCCACCCTACAGATACGACGCCCGGGTCCTCGACGCGCTCGCGGCGCACGGCCTGGTCCCGCAGCCCGACACGTCGCCCGAGCGCCTGCGTCACGCGGTGCGCGACCTCTACCGCTACGAGATCCGACGCCTCCGGCAGTCGCTCCTCGCCGGCCACATCGCCAAAGGTGACTACGCGGACCATGTGGTGACGCTCCGGCGCAAGTACCCCTTGCTGTCGGTGCCGGTGGAACTGTGGCTGGTCCAGGGGGAGGATTAACATAGCCGTATGCAAGACTACGAAAAACTCGGTCTCTTCTACCTCGGCCGTCGGTACGACATGGCGAGTGGCCAGGCGCTGGATGAGGCGATCCTCTACGACTCGCGCGATCTCGTGACCCACGCGATGTGCGTCGGCATGACCGGCAGCGGCAAGACCGGGTTGTGCCTCTCGCTCATCGAGGAGGCCACCATCGATGGCGTGCCGGTCATCGCCATCGACCCGAAAGGCGATCTGGGCAACCTCCTGCTGACGTTTCCCCAGCTCTCCGCGGCGGAATTCCGCCCGTGGGTCGACGAGGACGAGGCGCGTCGCAAGGGTCAGACGGCCGATGCGTTTGCCGCCGCCGAGGCGGAGCGGTGGCGCGCGGGCCTGGCCGAGTGGGGACAGGACGGCGCTCGTATCGAACGGCTGAGGAGCGCCGCCGAGTTCACGATCTACACGCCGGGCAGCCGCGCGGGCGTCCCCGTGTCCATCCTCAGTTCGTTTGCGGCGCCCCCGCCTGCGGCGCGGACCGACGGCGAGGCCATGGCCGAGCGCGCCGGCAGCACGGCCACGAGCGTGCTCTCGCTCGCCGGACTCGACGCTCCTCCCCGCAGCCGCGAGCATACGCTCGTCACGAGCCTGTTCGGGGCGGCGTGGGGGGAGGGACACGACCTGGACCTGGCCACGCTGATTCAGCACGTGCAGACCCCTCCGTTTACGAAGGTCGGCGTCGTCGACCTCGAGGCGTTCTTCCCGGCCAAAGAGCGGTTCGATCTGGCTATGCGGCTCAACGGGCTGCTGGCGGCCCCCGGCTTCGCGCAGTGGCTGGAAGGTGCCCCGCTCGACCCGGCCAGCCTGCTGTATTCGCCGAAGGGCAAGCCGCGCGTCGCCGTCTTCTCGATCGCCCACCTAGGGGACGCCGAGCGCATGTTTTTCGTCTCGCTGCT
>Ga0184612_10000223_pt1 | contig 25356 bp, 27 predicted proteins | sample PLM3_60_coex_FD_133163 | JGI IMG/M metagenome (GOLD analysis project Ga0184612, IMG submission 133163) | Groundwater sediment microbial communities from an aquifer in East River, Colorado, USA - PLM3_60_coex | ecosystem: Environmental > Terrestrial > Soil > Riparian zone | place: USA: East... | reverse complement strand
GACCTGCGAATAGTCCGGTTCGTGGTCGGGGTCGTGCCAGAGCGCGTTCTCCTTGCAGTAGGACTCGACGAGCGCAACGCGCGCTTCGTCACGGCCGGTCAGCCGCAGGTACTTCAGCGTCTCGTCGTCCACCGGGAAGAAGCCGCAGGTGGCGCCGTACTCCGGCGACATGTTTCCGATCGTCGCCCGGTCCGCGAGCGGAAGCCCGACCAGCCCGTGGCCGAAGTACTCGACGAACTTGCCGACCACGCCGGTCGCGCGCAGAACCTGCGTCACCGTGAGGACGAGGTCCGTCGCGGTGGCGCCTTCCGGCAGCGAGCCGGTGAGCTTGAACCCGACCACCTGCGGCACAAGCATCGAGATGGCCTCGCCGAGCATCGCGGCCTCGGCCTCGATCCCGCCGACGCCCCAACCGAGCACACCAAGTCCGTTGATCATCGTCGTGTGCGAGTCCGTGCCGACGAGCGTGTCGGGAAATGCCTGCCCGTCACGCGTCTCGATCACGCGCGCGAGAAACTCGAGGTTGACCTGGTGGACGATGCCGGTGTTCGGCGGCACGACCTTGAAGTTGTCGAAGGCCTCCTGCCCCCAGCGCAGGAACGCGTAGCGCTCGCGGTTGCGCTCGAATTCGAGCTCCGCGTTTCGGAACATGGCGCGCGCGCTCGCGTACTCGTCCACCTGCACCGAGTGGTCGATCACGAGCTCTGCAGGAAGCAGAGGATTGATCAGCGACGGATCGCCTCCGAGCTTCGCCATCGCGTTTCGCATCGCGGCCAGGTCGACGACCGCGGGCACTCCTGTGAAGTCCTGCAGCAGCACTCTCGCCGGTCGGAACGAGATCTCGTCGGACGGCTCCGCCTGGGGCTCCCACCGGAGAAGCGCCGCCGCGTCCTCTTGTTCACCGTGCCGCAGAGCGTTCTCCAGCAGGATCCTCAGCGTATAGGGGAGCCGCTCCGCCGCTTCGAGCCGGAAGATCTCGTAGTCGCCAAGGGCTGAAGCGCTCACACAAGCGATTCTACGGAACGCCTCGCAGTTCCCAGTTGACGTGGGTTGGGCATCTCCCTAAAGTCCACCAATTCAGTGGACTAATAAGGAGACGCGATGCGACGGATTAGCCTAGCTTTGCTACTGACCCTTGTCTTCCCGGCTCTGGCCGCAGGTGCAGCCCGCGACACCAAGCTGTCGCTGGTGGCTTACTCGACGCCGCGTGAGGCGTACGGGCAGGTCATCCCGGCCTTTCAGAAGACCGCCGCCGGAAAGGACGTCTCCTTCTCCCAGTCCTACGGCTCGTCCGGAGAGCAGGCCCGCGCCGTGGTGTCCGGCCTCGACGCCGACATCGTCGCGCTCTCGCTCGCGCCCGACGTCAGCACCCTCGTCCAGAAGAAGCTTGTTCCGCAGAGCTGGAACAAGGACAAGTGGAACGGCATGGTGACCCGGTCTGTCGTCGTCTTCGTCGTCCGGGACGGCAACCCGAAGAAGTTGAAGACGTGGAACGACCTCCTGAAGCCGGGCGTGCAGATCGTCACGCCGAATCCGTTCACCTCGGGCGGCGCGCGCTGGAACGTGATGGCGGCATATGGCGGTGCTCTCCGCGCCGGCATGAAGCCGAAGCAGGCCGAGTCCTACCTTGCCAAGCTCTGGAAGCACGTCGTTGCACAGCCGACTAGTGCGCGCGAGGGCCTACAGACTTTCCTCGCCGGTCGCGGCGATGTGTTCCTCGCCTACGAGAACGAGGCCCTCTTCGCGCACAAGAAGGGTCAGCCGGTTCAGTTCGTGATCCCGAAGGCGACGATCCTGATCGAGAACCCGATCGCCGTCACGACGACCTCGAAGAACAAGCCCCAGGCACGCGCGTTCCTGAAGTACCTTCGCAGTGCAGCGGCGCAGAGGATCTTCGCCGAGAACGGCTACCGGCCGCTCGTCAAGAGTGCGGCGCGCGGCTTCAACTTCCCCAACCGGCCGCGGCTCTTCACGATCAAGTATGTCGGAGGCTGGCCTAAGATCGAGAAGAAGTTCTTCGATCCACGCACCGGGGTGATGGCGAAGATCCAGGCGGGGAATGGCGGCTAAAGCCGCCGCACTCCCGTCTCCCAAGGCCCGGCGCGGACCAGCGCCGGGCCTTGCCATTGGGATCAGCACTCTCTATCTGAGCGTCATCGTGCTCCTGCCGCTGGCTGCGCTCGCCTGGCGCGCTCAGGGCTGGGATGCGATCACGAGCGACCAGGCGGTCTCGTCACTGAAGCTGACGATCGTCGCTTCGGCGATCGTCGCCGTCGTCAACGCGTTTGCAGGAACGGCGATCGCCTGGACGCTCGTCCGAGACCGTTTCCCGGGACAGGGGATCGTCAACGCGCTCGTCGACCTCCCTTTCGCCCTGCCGACGATCGTCGCCGGACTGACGCTGCTCGCGCTGTACGGTCCGAACTCGCCAGCCGGAGTGAACGTCGCGTTCACGCGCTGGGCGATCCTGCTGGCGCTGCTGTTCGTCACCCTTCCGTTCGTCGTGCGCACCGTGCAGCCCGTCCTGCTCGAGCTCGACCGCGAGATGGAGGATGCCGCCGCTTCGCTCGGCGCGAGCAAGCTGGCGACGTTCCGGCGGATCGTGCTCCCGAACATCCTGCCGGCCATTCTCTCCGGCGTTGCGCTCGCATTCGCCCGCGCGGTCGGCGAGTTCGGCGCCGTCGTGCTCATCTCGGGCAATCTCCCGTTCAAGACGGAGGTCGCAGCGGTGTACGTCTTCGGACGCATCGAGAGCGGCGACCCGGGCGGAGCTGCAGCGGCGTCGGTCGTGATCCTTGCGATCACGTTCGGCGTCCTGCTCGGAATCGGCGGTGTTCGACGATGGGCGACTCGGCATGACCGGTAAGTACGCCCTCCGCTTCGTTTCGCTCGGTTACCTGGCCGTGCTTCTCGTCGCGCCGGTGAGCTACGTCTTCTGGAAGACGTTCGAGCACGGCTTCGGGCCGGCCTGGGAGGCGGTGACGACGCCGAACGCGGTGCACGCGTTGAAGGTGACGCTGATCCTGACCGCAGTCGCCGTGCCTGCGAACACGATCTTCGGTGTGCTCTGCGCCCTCGCGATCGTGCGCCATAGATTCCCCGGCGCGGGCATCGTGAACGCAGTCGTCGACCTACCGTTGGCATTGTCACCCGTCGTCGTGGGACTCGCGCTTCTGCTGCTGTACGGCCGTGAGGGCTGGCTCGGCGGCCATGGTGTCGTCTTCGCGTTGCCCGGCATGGCGCTCGCGACCATCTTCGTGTCGCTCCCCTTCGTCGTGCGCGAGGTCGTGCCCGTGCTCCGGGAGATCGGGACCGAGCAGGAACAGGCCGCCGCCACCCTCGGTGCTTCTGCGGTGCAGACCTTCCGTCGTGTGACGTGGCCCGCAATCCGGTGGGCGGTGGCGTACGGCGTCGTACTGACGACGGCCCGCGCGCTGGGCGAGTTCGGCGCGGTCAGCGTCGTTTCCGGGAGGCTCGCAGGGGAGACCGAGACGTTGACGTTGCACGTGCAGGACCGATACCAATCCTTCGACGAGGTGGGCGCCTATGCTTCTGCGGTCGTCCTGGCGCTGATCGCGGTGACGACCCTGATCCTGATGACCCGGCTGAAGCCCAAAGAGGAGACGCAATGATCGAGGCGCGCGGCATCGTCAAGCGCTTCGGCGACTTCACCGCGCTCGACGGGATCTCCGTCGAGGTGCCGACTGGCTCTCTCACCGCCTTGCTCGGTCCAAGCGGAAGCGGCAAGTCGACCCTCCTCCGCGTGATTGCCGGGCTCGAGCATCCCGACGAAGGGCAGATCATTCTCGAGGGCGAGGACGTGACACGAGTGGCTCCGCAGTCGCGCGGGGTCGGCTTCGTCTTCCAGCATTACGCCGCGTTCAAGCACATGACGGTGTGGGAGAACGTTGCGTTCGGGCTGCGGATCCGCCGGCGCCCACGCGCCGAGGTGAAGCAGCGCGTGACGGAGCTGCTCGATCTCGTCCAGCTGGCACGGCTGGGCGACCGGTACCCGGCCCAACTGTCCGGGGGTCAGCGCCAGCGCATGGGGCTCGCGCGTGCCCTCGCCGTCGATCCCAAGGTGCTGCTCCTCGACGAGCCCTTCGGCGCGCTCGACGCCAGGGTCCGGAAGGAGCTACGCCTCTGGTTGCGGCGGCTGCACGACGAGACGCACACGACGACCGTCATCGTCACGCACGATCAGGAGGAGGCGATGGAGGTTGCGGACCGCGTCGTCGTGATGAACGCCGGAGCGATCGAGCAAACCGCCGCACCGCGCGAGCTGTACGACCATCCGGCGAACGAGTTCGTCATGTCCTTCGTCGGACCGGTCAACCGCCTGGGCGATGCGTTCATCCGGCCGCACGACGTCGAGTTGCTGCTCGAGCCGAACGGGTCCACCCAGGAGGCGATGGTCGAGCGACTCGTGCACCTCGGGTTCGAGGTCCGGGTGGAGCTCGTTCGCGACGACGGCGAGCACCTGTCGGCGCAGCTCACTCGCGAGCAGGTCGAGGCGCTCGAGCTGCAGCGCGGCCAGATCGTCTACGTGCGGCCGACGCGGCAGACCGTCTTCACCGCGAGCTAGTGCGGCAGCCAGGCGTCGGGATTCGACGCCAGCTCCTCGATCGAGGCAGGCAATTCGCCGCGCGCCACATCGCCGATCGTCACCTGCTCGAGCACGGCGCGTAGGTTCGCGCGGACCGCGATCCAGACGTCGCGGAGGCGTTCCGCCGACCCTGCGTACTCGACCTGCTCTGGGCCGAGGCCGCGCACGTTCGCGATCGGACCCTCGACTGCGCGCACGACCTCTGCGACCGTGATCTCATCCGCCGCCCGCGCAAGCCAGTAGCCGCCCTCGACGCCGCGTTGCGAGCGCACGAGCCCTGCATGGCGAAGGTCGCCGAGGATGTTCTCGAGGAACTTGAGCGGGATCTCCTGCGCCTGTGCGATGCGCTCGCCCTTCACGGGCGCCGTTTCCGCCGCCGCGAGCTCGATCATGGCACGCAGCGCGTAGTCCACCTTCGCAGAGACTCGCACCCCTGCATTGTGGCGGATGCGGTGGCCGCGACTGGTCGGGAGCCGCGGCCACAATGGTCGTTGGTCTTTAGCCGAAGACGGCTACGTAGAACGAATGGTCGGCCGGGGTGCCGCCGTCGTTTCGGGTCTGCACGAAGATGTTGCTCGTCGTGTCACCCGTCGGACACGTGCGGCCTTCGGTGCCGCCGCCGCACGGGCCCGCGCTTGTCTCACCGCGCTGGTCGGAGGCGTCAGCGGCGTAGCCCGCCGACGCGATGATCGGCCGGCCGGACACCTGGCTGCCGAAGCTGAGGATGTACGTGCCCGCACTCGGCTTCGCGGCGAGCGTGATGCCACCGGACTGGGCGGCGATGCCACCGTCCGGGCGGACGAGCGCCCAACGAGAGGTCGCGCCGCTGCCGGCGGCGCCGGCGGGGCCTGGGGGGCCGGCGGGCCCTTGAGCGCCGGCAGGACCTGCGGGGCCTGCGGGGCCGCGCGGAATCTGGCCGGCCTTGAAGTCGCGCGCGAGCAACGAGCGGTCCTTGACCTGAACGCTCGTGACGCTGTTCCGTGGGAGCGCCTGGCTCGCCGCGTAACCGGTGCCGCCGAGCGTGAGCAACAGCGCGAGGCACCCGATGACCATCGCGGGCGACGGCCTGAACCTCTTGAGCAAACTCATCTACTTCCCCTTTCGATCGTGAGTTGGGCGGTGCGGGCTAAAAGGTAGGACGGTGCCCTTTAACGGCGTGTAAAGACCCTCTAACTCATGGGGAAATCGCGGTCTTTGCGAATTCTCAGCGTCGGACGGAGACGATCGATGCGACGCCGTCGTTGCGCCGAATGAACGTCACGTACGCAATTTGAGGTGCGAGCGCCGTCGTCCACAGGACCCCGGGCGCAAGCTTCGGTCTCGGAGTGCGGGTGATGCGACTGTGCCCCGGCTCGTAGCCGGGATCGCGACGTGCGGGCGCACCGAGCCGGTAGAGCACGCGGTTGCCGCCGCCCGGCGCGAGGCTGCCGAGCTCGAGGCGTTGCGCGGTCGCGGTCTGCCTCACGTACAGAAGCTCGCCACCGAGTACCGACGGGTTCGTGAGCTGTGCCGCGGCGGTGCTGCGCACGACGCGTGAGGTCTGTGCGGCGAGATCCGCGGCGACGATCCGGCTCGAACGGCGTGCCGAGATGTGGTAGACGACGACGTCTCCGTCCAGCGCCGGCCTGCCGATCTGTGCGGGCGGCGAGACCGAAGCGATGATGCGGACGTCCTCCGGCGCTTGCAGCGGTCTGGCGACGAGCACGTCTCCACCGTTCGCGTCACGCTCGCGCGTCACGAGCCAGCGGTCGCTCACCCCGATGGCGTCAACCGACGCCAACGTGAGGTCCAGGACTGGAGTGAGGCTGTCGGCAGTTGCAACATGGACTTCGCTGCCGTTTCGCCACGCGACGAGCGAGCCGCCGAGGGCCGGACGGCCGGGGAGCTCCGTGCGTACTCCGCTGCGGAGGAGGACACCTCCCGGCGGCGTTGCCCACGCAAGGAGATCGCCACTGGCCGACGGATCCGTTCCAGGACCGAGATTGCTGGCGCCGTGCGCCTCGCCGACGACCAAGGCAGCCGCGACCAGCACGAGTGCTGCCGCGTCCGCAACGCGCACTCGGCGCAGAAGCGCAGGTCGCTCTGCAATCGCGGCGAGAGCACTCGTACCGAACCGGCGATGCACGAACGGCGCGATCGAGACGATCGGCAACGCTCGGCCGATGCCGAACGCGAGTCCGACCGCGACCCCGGCCGCGGGATCGCCGACAGCGAACACGAGCGCGGCGAGGGCCCAGACGGCGAACGTGAGCACGTACGTCGTGAAGCCGAGCCCGAGCAACACGCCGTAGAGCCACGCCGCGAATGGGAGCGGCAGCCTGCGCCGCCAGTGCTCGGGCACCTGACGGCGGATCTGGGGAGCGATAGCGGCGCCGCGGGCCTCGGCGAGAGCTGCGCTCAGTGCGATCAACCCCGCGACGGCGGTCGCAGCCACGGTGGACAGCCACGATCCGAGCGAGGAGAGCAGCGCGAAGGTCGCAATCCCGCCTGCGCACGCACCCAGCGCAAACGTCGCGCACGAGAGGAATACACGCCGGCGCGGCGAGCCGATCGTCTCGATCATCGAGAACCCGCACGGCGACCACGTTCCGGTAATTCCGGCGACGAACGCGGCCACGACGAGCACCGACGTCAGCACGGGATCTTCGTGTCGTAGTACATGACGCAGAAGACCTTGCGGCCCGAGTAGCAGTAGCCCGTGAGGGCGGCGTCACCGGTGATTCGCCTCCGCCCGCGTGTGCAGCAGTCGACGAGCTTGCGCACGCGGCCGCCGCAGCAGCGGTACCAGCTGCCGTCCACCCACGTGCGGATTCGAAACTCGGCGGCCACCGCTTCGACGCAGAGCCGCGTTCGGGGGGCAGGGGGCAGCGGGCGGCCGTCCGGATCGGTGAGGAGGCGCCCACGCTCGTCGAGCGGACGCCCGGCAGAGTCGATCGGGCGTCCGATGTTGTCCACAGGCTTCCCGTCTTGCGCACGAAGCGGAAGGCCATGCGCGTCGATGCGCGGGAGTCCGGTCGGGTGCGGGCACGAGTCCGTGGTGAAGATGTGACCGCAGAAGTGGTACGCGTCTGCCTCGCCGGGCTTGACGAGCGCCGACACGGTGCTTCCGCCCGCGGCGAGCATGAGGACGCGCGAAACGCGGCCGAGGAACCCGCGGCGGGACGTCGCCGACGCGAGGCCCTCGGCGAGGGAGCCGGCGTCAGGCACTCGCCTCCGCCAGACGGCGCTCCGCCGTCGCGAGAATGCTTTCGAGCTGGCCATAGTTGTTGAACGTTCCTTTCGCGTGCACGGCTCCGTCGCGGCCTAGCGCGACCGCGAACGGGCTACCGGGAATCTCCAGCTCTTGCCAGACGTCCGCGTCCTTCACCTCGTCGAAGACCTCCAGGGCGACGAGGGGATCGTGTCCGAACGCGGCGATTGCGGGCTCGAGGCTGCGGCACAGGCGGCAGCCTTCCGACGAGAACACCGCGAGCGCAAAACGTGTGCGGCCCTCGGGGCGGAAACGCTCGATCAGCCCGACCTGCTCGCCGATCGGCGGCCCTTCCTCGGGAATCTCGAGCGCCGCGTCTCCGCCGAGGCGGATCCGAAGCAGGCCGACCTCCCGCGCAAGGGCGAGGACGGCTACGCCGAGCAGCAGAACGAGCGCAAAAGCCAGGCCGAGACCGAGCGCCAACCAGCCCTGGGCGCTCGGCCACCCGTCGGGGACCTGCGGGACTGCAGCGAAGGCGACCGCGAGCGCCGCACCGCGGGCGAAGGCGGGCCACGTCACGCGTGAGCGTGCGCCGAAGCAGCCGCACGGCTCGCCGGCACGGCCACGCACGAGTGCGAACGCGAGCACCGCGGCGAACACTGCGCACAGCAGCGCGGCCGCATAGGCCGCGCGGTCGGAGCCCGCTGCCACCCCGGCGCCGAGCGTAGACTCGACTGCGATCAGGCCGGCCCACACGGCGCTCCTCGCGCGCGGCGGCACGCCGAACGTCCCCAGCGCGGAACGGCTCCGGCCAGGGCTCCGGACCTTGAGCGCCGCTGAGGTCAGGAGCGCGAGGGCGAGCGCGCTGCGAACGACCACGGACAAGCCGGGATCATCTCATCTCACAGGGACCTCAAAGTGCTTAACGGAGTCTTAACGGAGCGCAACGCCTGGTTAAGACGGGCCGCGGTACAACCGAACCGTGCATCACACCCTCCCACCTGCCGCGCCGCCGGTCTGGGTTGCTTTGCGTTTTCGGCGGCGCGGCCGCGCTGCGTGAGAGCGTGATCCTCGAGTCTGGGCGGCAGTCGTGAAGGCTCGCCGCCCTGCCTGGCCCCGAACCCCTGGGGGCCCTGCTTCCGGCCGAGCCGTAGGCCAGCACGGCTGACGGAAGCCCGAGTGGAGGGCTCGACTGCCTGCCCGAGCCCTCCACTCTCACCGCGGAAAGTGCTTTTGCACTTTCCGCGGGTCTTAAGTCAGGACTTCGCTGCGCTCGTCGGAATTGGGAGAGCTTTTTCGGCCGCCGCCTTCAGGCCTTCGCCGAAGCTCGGATAGATGTGGTGCATGAAGGCGAGGTCGTCGACGGTCACCCCGAGCTTCAGCGCCGGCGTGAGGCCGCCGACGATGTCGCTCGCGGCGCGCGACACGATGTGCACGCCGAGGACGCGGCGGCTCTCTCTGTCGAACACGATCTTGTAGAGACCGTGCTTCGTGCGGGTGTACTGCGCGCGCGTCACGGCGGGGAGCGGATGCTTGACCACGTCGACGTCATAACCTGCCGCCGAGGCCTCTGATTCCGTCAGCCCTACGCCGGCCAACTCGGGGTCGGTGAAGATCGTCGTCGGCAGCACCGAGTAGTCCGCGCGCCGCGAGCCGTCGCCGAACATGTCTTCGATGGCAATCCGCGCCTGATACTGCGCGATCGGTGTCAGCATCGGCCCTGCTGCGACGTCGCCTGCGGCCCAGATCCCGGCGACGCTCGTCCGCAGATGGTCGTCGACCGCGATGCCTCCCCGGCCCACCTCGACGCCGACCCGCTCGAGCGCGAGCTCCTCGATGTTTGGCGTGCGGCCCGACGCGAGCAAGACGTGCGACACGCTGAGCGTGCGGTCTCCCACGGTCGCGCCGATGGCGCTGCCACTCCGCGAGAACGAATCGACTCCCGCATTGAGCACGACGTCGATGCCCTCGTCCTCGAGGACGGCCTGCAGCTCGGCCGAGGCCTCGGTGTCCGAGCGGACGGCGATCTGAGGCCCGTGGTTCACGACGGTCACGTGTGACCCAAAGCGCGCGAAGATCTGCGCGAACTCGAGCCCGACCGGCCCCCCGCCGACCACGAGCAGCGATTCGGGCACCTCCTCCAGTTCGAGCGCGCTGATGTGGTCGATCCAGTCGACGTCCTCGATGCCCGGGACCGTCGGGACTGCGGTGCGGCCACCCGTCGCGATCAGGAACCTCTCGCCGGTCAGCTCGCGCTCGCCCACGCGCACCGTGCTTGCGTCCACGAACGTCGCCGTGCCGGGGACGACGCCGTAGCCCGCCTCGGTCAACAGCTGCACCCAACTCCGCTGGTCGCGGAGGAGCGAGTTCTTCCACACCCGAGTGCGTGCAAGGTCGATGCTCGGTGCGGGGAGGTTGATCCCACGCTCCGCGGCGAAGTGCACGACGTCGTGCATGAGCTCGGCGGCGACGACGTACGCCTTGGTGGGACGGCACGCGACGTTCGGGCACGACCCGCCCCAGAGCCAGTGTTCGACGAGCGCGACTCGTGCGCCGAACTCGCGCGTCGCCTTACCCGCCGCGTCCCGCGCAGCTGAGCCGGAGCCGAGGACCACGAGGTCGTACCGGTCATCATTCATGCGTCAACTGTCTCATGCATCGGGCCTCCGTTACAGTCGCGCTGGTGGAGGATCCTGGCGAGGCACGTCTCGTCGAACGGTTGCGAGCGGGAGACGAAGATGCGTTCGCGGAGCTGGTCAGGACCTACCACTCGTCGCTCCTCCGGGTCGCCCGACTCTTCGTCCCGACTGCAGCGGTGGCCGAGGACGTCGTGCAGGAGACCTGGCTCGGGGTCGTCAAGGGCATCGACCGGTTCGAAGGCCGGTCGTCCCTCAAGACGTGGATCTTCCGGATTCTGACCAACACCGCGAAGACGCGAGGCCAGCGAGAAGCGCGCTCGGTTCCGTTCTCGTCGCTCGAGGATGCTGACGGGACGTTCGAGCCTGCTGTCGAGTCCGGCCGCTTCACGCCGGTCGGCCACTGGGCCGATCCGCCGCGCGCCTGGCCCGAGGACCGGCTGCTCTCGCGGGAGACCCTCGAGGTGATCGAGGCCGCGATCGAATCCCTGGCTCCGGCGCAGCGCGCGGTGATCAGCCTGCGGGACGTCGAAGGCTGGAGCGCCGAGGAGGTCCGTAACGCTCTCGACCTCACCGAGACAAATCAACGCGTCCTGCTCCATCGCGCCCGCGCGAAGGTGCGGCGTGCGCTCGACCGGTATCTGATGGAGGAATCGTGAGCATTGCTCTGGCACACCTGAGTTGTCGTGAGCTCGTCGAGCTGGTCACTGCGTACCTCGAAGGAGTCCTGCCGGCGGGAGCACGGAAGCGGTTCGAGGCGCACCTGTCGCAATGCGACGGTTGTTCGACCTATCTGGAGCAGATGCGCACGACGATCAGGCTCAGCGGCGCCCTCCGCGTCGAGGACGTCTCGCCGGAGGCGGAACGCGCTCTCTTGGACGTTTTTCGTGGCTGGAGGTGACAAAGGGCCCGGGCGGGGCGCGCTGAGCGCGCTCCACGCCCGATCCGACTGCGGCTGCGGATCGAGCTACCCGGACCCAGGTCCTAGAGTGCCCGAATACGCCATTTTCTGACAGGTAGCCTGGGCGGCGTGGAGCAAGGCCGGATTGAGCCGGGCCGCGCCGTCCTCGCGGATGCGGAGCTCGCAAGGGACGAGGAGCTCTGGCGCGACGACGAGGCCGCCGACCACAGCGGCTGGTTCTGCGTCCGGACCGATCCGTTCCCATGTCCCGCGGCGGGTTGCACGTTTATCGCCGTCTTCATGACCGCGGCACATCTCATCCTCGTCTGGGAGCAGCGGGACGACCCGAACCTGCTTCACCATGCGCAGCGCGCGAAGGAGGTCGGGCGCAACCCGCGCATCGACGCGTACGAGCTGTCGTTCGGGCCGAGCGCGTCGTACTACGCGTGGGAAGCGGCGGGCGGCCCCGTCCACGGCGTTCGCGCGCAGTGAGCGAACAGCACTTCGGCTCCGCCTTGACGGTTGGCGTCGAGGAGGAGTTGATGATTCTCGATCCGGCGACGTACACGCAGCGACCGGCAAGCGACGCCCTGATCCCGGTCGTGCGGGCCGAGCGCGGCCGCGTGAAAGCGGAGCTGTTCCAGTCGGTGATCGAGCTCAACACGGACGTCTGCGATTCACCGCACGAAGCTGCCATGGTTTTGACGGACCTGCGCCGACGGACAATCGATGCGGCGAAGGAGCTCGGCTTTGCGATCGCCGGGGCCGGCTCCCATCCCTTCGACATCGCGACCGAGCAGCGGATCACCGCAGACCCTCACTACGAGAAGTTCGTCGAATATGCGGGCCCGACGGCTCGCCGGCAGGGTGTGAGCGGATTGCACGTGCACGTCGGCATGCCGGACGCCGAGACGTGTCTGCGCGTGCAGGAGACGATCCTTCCCTGGCTTCCGCTCGTGCTCGCCCTGTCGGCGAACTCGCCCTGGTTCGAGGGTGAGCGCACGGGGATGATGTCGACCCGTGCGGAGATCCTCGGCTTGTTGCCGAGGCATGGGGCCCCGCCCTTCTTCGAGACCTGGGACGACTGGGAGCGGCTGGTCGCAACCTTCGTGGAAGCAGAGGTCGTCGACAACTACAACGCCATCCACTGGGACGTCCGTCCTCATCCCCATTACGGAACGCTCGAGGTGCGCATGCCGGATCAGCCGACGTCGGTGGCGATGACCGTGCGCTTCGTCGAGCTCATTCACGGGCTCTGCCGCTGGGCGCTGGGTGCGGAGCCGGTGACACCGCTGTCGCGTGTGGTGTACGACCAGAACCGCTGGGCCGCTTCTCGCTTCGGCCCGAAGGCGCGGCTGATCCATCCTGGGCAGGCTCGGTCGGCGAGCGTGCCTGAGCTGTACGGCCTGCTCGTCGAGCTGATCGGCATCGACCCGGGCTTCGACTCGGCGGCCTGCGAGGCGGAGGCCCAACTTGCGCACGACGGGCCGCAGGAGGCCGCGGCGGACCTCGTCGACCGCTCGGTACCGTAGGGCCGTGCCCGTCGTCACGGAGACGATCCAGGTGAGCGGCATCCGCTGCGAGCGCTGCGTCATACGGCTCGCCAAGATGCTCGAAAGTCACGAAGGCCTCGAAGCGGCCAACGCCAACCTCATGGGTCAAGTCACGATGAGCTGGGACGACGAGCGCACGTCACGCGACGCCTTGCTCGAAGCGATGGCACGCGGCGGCTTTCGCGAGCTCGAAGCCGTTTAGGCACAGCCGGAATGTTTGCCGGTAATCCGGCGTTTACGCCTCGAAAGCCTTGGTAGGGTGGCCCGGATGAGCGAGACGACCCGGGAGCCAGACGCAAAGCAAATCGCAACTGAAGCGCGCGACCGTGTGCGCTTCGAGGAGGACGCGCTTGCACTCTCGGATCAGGTGTATCGAGTCGCCCGCCATCTCGTCGGTAATCGCGAAGAGGCCGAGGATCTGATGCAGGAGACGTACGCTCGCGCGTTTCGCAGCTGGCGTTCCTTCCAACCCGGTACGAATCTCCGCGCTTGGCTGTTGCGCATCCTCACGAATCTCAACATCGATCGCGGCCGCCGGAAGCAGCGCACCCCGGACTCGCAGCCGCTCGAGGAAGGCGACTACTTCCTCTACAACAGGCTCGAGGCCGCGGGTGACGGCTCTTCCGAAGAGGAACGCGTGGTGGAGCGGCTCTCACAGAACGATGTGGTCAGCGCGCTCGCCGACGTGCCGCATGATTTCCGCGACGTCGTGGTGCTCGTGGACATCGGGGACTTCACGTATGCGGACGCGGCGCAGATCCTCGACATTCCGATCGGAACCGTGATGTCGCGTTTGCACCGCGGGCGGCGTATCCTGAAACAGGCGATGGCCGAGTCGGCGGTGGGAGGCGAGGAGTGACGATGGCTTCAGATCCCTGCGCGCACTGTGAGGAGATGATGCAGCCGTACATGGACCGCGTCCTCACGGATGTGGAGCGTGCGGAGGCCGAGAGCCATCTCGACGGGTGCGCGTATTGCCGCAAGCGCTATCGCTTCGAGGAGGCGCTGCGGCAGTTCGTCAAGCAGGTGGGGATCGAGCCGATGCCCGTCGCGCTGAAGGCCAAGCTCGCGGACCTGCGCACGCCTCTGCAGTAGTCCGTTTGGGCCGGGGCTGAGCAGAGTCCCGCAGGGACCTGTCCCGCGGACATGTCCGTCACTTGACCGCCGGTCCCGAGTGCACGGCTTTTGCACCGTTCGGGCGTGTCTTGGGGTCTGCTGACCCCGGTTTGGCGGCGTGCGGCGCGAGCCGGATCTCGCGACGTTACTCGCCGGGGCCGCGGGCGGGGCCCACGATCACGTACAGCTGGCACGGGCCCGTGCCGCCCGGGAGTGGCTTCGTGGCGACCCCCAACTGCTTCGCTAGTCGCACGGCGACGCCCTCGCAGCTCGGCGGGAAGTACACGGCTGTTTGCGGATACGTGAAGTTCTTCGCACGAGCGACCTTCTTGACCCCGTAGCCGAAGGCGCCGATGCGGCTGGCCACCTGCCGCGTGTAGTTGATGTCGCCGCTGCCGTTCAGCACGGTCACCTGGATGCCCCACGGCGGCGGGAGGATCGCGCCGCCCGCCTGGCCGCCGGTGCTTTCCTCGCCGCCCGAGCGTGGAATCAGCAGCAGCATCCCGAACACGGCCAGGGCGATCACGGTCGCGCCGATGACGATGAGCCGAGGCAGGGGATTCCGCTCCACCGGCAGCGGTGGCACGGGCAGACCCGCGAGCTCGCGGGCCTCGCGATTGCTCATGCCGAGCGCTGTCGCAAGCAGTGCCGTTGCGAGGAGCGCATCGTCGGGACGCGGGAACCGGTACACGCGGCCTTCTTCCAGCCAGCGGACTTCCTCCGGAGTGATGCCGGCGCGCCGCGCAGTCTCTTCGACCGTGAGCTGGCGATGCAGGCGGGCCCGGGCGAGGGGCGATTCCTCGCCGGACGGTTCGAGCGGGTGGACGAGCTCCATGCTCGGCCTCATTCTCCCTACGGGGGCGGCCATCCTCTCTCGAGGTCATCGGCAAAATCGACGTCCCCTGGAGGGCTGAGGTCGTCGGAGGGCACTCCCGCGGCCGGAAGGGCCCGCAGCCCTTCATCGGGGATCTCCTGCCAGGCGTCCCGTCCCAGCAGCAGAGGATGAAGGCGGACGCCGCCGTAGGTCGCGGCGAATCGGTCGCCAGGGCTCTCGCGCCAGGCAGCGACGACGCGGTCGATCGCCCGAGGATCGAGCTCCGGCCCGTCGCCGAGTACGACGACCGCCGCCTCGACGTCGTCCCCCAGCGCCGCCAGGCCGCAGCGGAGCGACGCTCCCGGCCCGCGCTCCCACTCGGGGCAGTGGACGGTCCGCGCGCTCGTCTCCACGTCGTGGGCGCCCAGCACCACGACGACGTCGCCGATCTCGGTACTGCCGCGCACCCGTTCCACGATTGGCTCGAGCAGAATCGCCTGTTTCGGCGAGCCGAAGCGACTCGAGGCCCCGGCCGCGAGCACGACCGCCGCGATCGTCATGCCGCCAGGCTACGGAGTGGCGGCCATGCGCAGCACGACCACCCGCTTCGTCGGCTGCTCCGTGGCCGGATCGCCCAGCTTGCCGATCCGCTCCACGACTGGCAGTCCTTTGGTGACGACGCCGAGAATCGCGTAATCCGCCGTCAGGCCGGCGTTGTGTGCGGTGACCACGAAGAACTGGCTGCCCGCCGTGCCGGGGGGCTCGCCCGGTGACTTCGCCATCGCGACCACGCCCTTCGTGTAGAGCGCGTTCGCGGGCGGGATGTCAACGACGCTGTAGCCCGGCCCGCCGCGTCCAGTCGCGGTCGGATCTCCGCCCTGGATCACGAATCCCGGAACGATCCGGTGAAACCGGGTTCCGTCGAAGAACTTTCTTCGCACGAGTGCGGCAAACGAGGACGTCGTGCAGGGCGAGTCCTCGACGTCGAGACGGATTTCGAACTCGCCGAAGTTCGTCAGGACGTTCACCGTGTGCGGCGTCGTTCGCTTCAGCAGTGGGAAGCTGACCTTTGCGCCGGTCGTCGGGCAGGGACTCTCCGTCTTCTGCTGCTCGTTCCCGCTGCCTCCGCAGCCGGCAAGGACGAGCACCGCGAGGGCTAGCGGCAGCCGCGCAGCCCGCGCCACAGCTCCGTCACTTTGGCGACGTACTCTCCAGCGCCCTGCGGACGAGCGCGCGGGCGATCTCGACCTTGTACGCCGTGCCGGGAAGTGGCGTGGAGTCGTCGAGAGCCGCGGCCGAGTCGAGGGTCCACGGGATCGGTGCTACACCGGCGAGGGCGAGCCGAACCCCGGCCGAGGAGCGAGCTGCGGCAACGCCGACGAGTGCAAAGGACCACTTCCGGCGGTCCATCGCCTTGAGATAGGTAGACGCCTCCGGCTTCGGTACCTCGAGCTCGAGGATGAGCTCGTCCGGCGCAAGCGTCGTCATGTCGCGGTCGTCTGCGGTGGGGAGCCGGTACAGCTCTGACACCGGGAGCTCACGTTTCGTCGTACGCAGTGTCGCGCCAAGCGCGATCAGCGCCGCGGCGATGTCGGACGGATGCGCGGACGCGCAGAGCTCGTTGCCGAAGATCGCGTGCTCGCGATGTGCTCCATCCTTCGCGAAGCATTTCTCGCCGCCGTGCAGCCAGCAGTCGAAGCCGAGCCGCCAGTACCAGCAGCGCGTCGCCTGCAGGAGATTGCCGCCGACGGTGCCCATCGAGCGGAGCTGCGGCGAGGCGGCGAGCGAGCACGCCTCCCGGAGCGCCTGAGGGATCTCCGCGTCGGCCTCGAGCTCGGCGAGGGTCGTGCCTGCACCGATCGTCGTTCCGTCGACGCCGCGCGGAAGGACCGCAGAAATGTGCACGAGCCGGTCCGCCTTCGCGAGCCCTTCGCGCAGAAGCGGGACGAGCTCGGTTCCGCCTGCGAGTGCGACCGAGCCGTTGCCGAGCGCCGCGGTCGCTTCCTCGGTGCTAGACGGCCGCAGGAGCTCCACGCCGCTCCTTGTCACGCGCCTCCGCCTCGTGGAGGGCGCGCAGCATCTCTTCCCGGCTGATCGGCAGCGAGCGAATGTTGGCGCCCGTCGCATCCCGGATCGCGTTCGCGATCGCCGCGGCCGTTGGGATGATCGGCGGTTCGCCCAGGCCTTTCGACCCGAGGTTCGTCAGATGCGGATCCGGGACGTCGACGAGGTCGGTGACGATCTCCGGCACGTCGGCGATCGTCGGCAGCTTGTACGCATCCAGCGTCCGCGTGAGGATCGAGCCCGTTGCGGGATCGACGATTCGTTCCTCGGACAGCGTGTGGCCGATCCCCTGGATGATCCCGCCCTCGACCTGGCTTTCCGCCCCGAGCTGGTTGATCACGCGTCCGACGTCATGAATGGCGACGATCTTGTCCACGCGGATCTCGCCGGTCTCGACGTCGACCGCGACCTCGGCGACCTGGATGCCGAACGTGAGCACCTGCATGCCGGCCGGATTCGGGCCTCGTGCACCCTTGCCGAGGATCTGACCGTCCTCGAGCAGCCCGGTGATCTCGGTGAGCGGCCAGGAGGCGCCGTCGGCGGAGACGATCTTCCCGTCCTGGAGGTCGAGCACGCGTTCCTCGAGCTGGAACCGCTGCGCCGCGATCTCGATGATCTGCCGCTTCGCATCCGCGGCTGCCGAGCGCACCGCCGGTCCCATCGAGGGGATCGTCGACGACCCGGCGGAGATCGACGCGAAGGGGCCTCGGGCCGAATCTCCGAGTGACACCTCCACGTGCTCGAAGGGAACGCCGAGCTCTTCTGCGGCGATCTGCGCCATCGCGGTCCGGCTGCCGGTTCCGATGTCCTGCATCGCCGTCACGACCTGCGCTCGACCGTCGGCCCCGATGCGGATCCACGCGTACGAGGGTGGACCGCCGCCGCCGTACCAGATCTGCGACGCGAGCCCGATGCCGTGCTTCCACGGGCCGTGGCTGCGCGCGCGCACCTCGTCGCGCTTCGCCCAGTGCTGCTCTGCGCGGCGGTAGCACTCGGCGAGGTTCTTCGAGGAGAAGGGCCGGTCGTCGACCCGGTCCGAGTCTGCGTAGTTGCGCCGGCGCAGCTCGAGCGGGTCCAGGTCCAGCTTCGCGGCGAGCTCGTCCAGCAGGCACTCGAGTGCGAACGTCCCCTCGACGAAGCCCGGCGCGCGGAAAGCCGCCATCGGCGGCAGGTTCAACTTCGCCGGGTAGTGGACCGTGCGCACGCTGTCGCACGCGTAGAGCATCTTCATCGGGCCTTCCGTGCTCGAGGACCAACCGGCGTACCCCACCGCGTTCACGAACTCGCCGCCGAGCGCGACGAGCGTTCCGTCCGCCTTGGCGGCTCCGGTGAGCCGCTGGATGGTCGCGTTGCGGTTGCCGGCAGCGAGATTCTCTTCGCGCCGAGTGAGCGCGCACTTGACCGGCCGGCCGGTCCGCTTTGCAAACTCGGCTGCGATCGGCGTGTAGTCGCCCGGGCTGTTCTTCGAGCCGAACCCTCCGCCCATCGCCTGGCAGACGACGCGCACCTTGTCCGGCGGTAGCCCGAGGTGATCTGCCATGGAGTCGCGGATTCCCCAGATGTACTGGGTCGAGATGTAGATCGTGATGCCGTCGTCTTCCCAGTGGCAGACCGCCTGGTGCGTCTCCATCGAGTTGTGCAGCACGACCGCCGTTCGGTACTCCGCTTCGATCACGACGTCCGCATTCGATACGCCAAGCTCGAAGTCACCGCGCTCGTAGGTCTTGACCTCGGAGAGGAACGACTCCCGGCGCACCGCTTCGTCCGGATCGAGGAGCGGCTCGAGCACCTCCCACTCGACGTCGATCAATTGCAGCGCCGCCTGCGCCTGGCCGAACGTCTCCGCAGTCACCGCCGCAACGGCGTGGCCGACGTAACCCGGCTCGCCGGTGAGCTGCTCGAGGTCGCCCGGGCCGAGGGCGCCCCTTACGCCACGGGCCGACCGCGCGGCCTCGAGGTCGATGCTTACTACACGCGCGCGTGCATAAGGGCTGCGCAGCACCGCCGTGTGGAGCATTCCCGGCAGCCGTAGGTCGTCGGTGTATGGCGCATTTCCGCGGACGCGGTCCGCGGCGTCGACCCGCGGCACCCTCTGCCCGACGATCTTCAGCGGGCCCTCGGGCCACTGATCCAGCGCGTCTTCGTCGACGACGATCCAGACGTCCTCGTAGCGCCCTTCGACTTCCTTCTCGGTGCGAATCAGTCTTGCCACGTGCTGATGGCCTCCTCGATCTTGGGATAGGTGCCGCAACGGCAGAGGTTCCCGGACATCGCGTGTCGGATCTCGTCCTTGGTCGGGCTGGGGTTAGCGGCGACGAGTGCTGCGGCCGAGACGACCTGCCCGGGGGTGCAGAAGCCGCACTGCACCGCGTCCGATCGAACGAACGCGCCGACGAGCGGGTGGTCTCGCAGACCTTCGATCGTCGTCACCTCGCGTCCGTCGACGGTGTGCACGAGCGTGATGCACGAGAGCACCGGCACCCCGTCGAGCATGACCGTGCACGCTCCGCAGTGACCTTCGCCGCAGGCGACCTTCGTGCCGGTGAGCCCGATGTCGTCGCGCAAGACCTGCGCCAGCGAACGGCCGACCGCCGCCTCTACCGAGTACTCCTCACCGTTGATCCGGAGGTCAGGCAGGGGTGGTCACCGCCACGATGTCGGCGAGATGGATGAGCCGGAACGTTGCGCGGGTGTGCGCCATCCGTTCCACCTCATCCCCGTCCTCCGGCAAGGTCAACCACATCTGCTGCGCCGTGGTCAGCAGCTCTCGGATCTGCTCGAGCTCGTCACGGTGGCCGTTCGAGCGGTCGTCGCACGCGTTCAGCGCCAGGCCGAGGACTCCGATCCGGTCTGGCTGGCGTGTCCAGAGCAGGGGCGTCGCCATCGAGAGGTACTGGTGGATACGGGCGAGCGTCATCGGCTGCTGGAACGTGTCGATGCCCTTCGGCGCGGACGGTTCCAGCGGCGGCTCGCCTGCTGCGATCCGGTTCGCGTTACCTGCGAGGACGCCCCGGACCTCGTCGTCGTCGAGTTGCGCCAGTCGTGCCGTGCGCAACGCGATCAGCAGTGAGGCCGGCTGTTGCCCGTACGGATAGTCGGACGCGTACACGACCTGCTCCGGCCCGACGAGCCGGTACAGGCCGAGAAGGTCGAGCGGGCTCCAGACCGAGGTGTCGAAGAAGACTCCCGCCTTGCCGCCGAGCCGGTCGGCGAGCGCGGCGAGGTCGGCGATCCCGGCGTGCGCGACGATCAGCTGTGCGCCAGGGAAACGGCCAAAGACGCGAGCGAGGTCGTCCGCGATGGGTGGCAGGCCGCGGCCGCCGTGGATCAGGATCGGCACGTTCCGCTCCGCGGCGAGCTCGAAGATCGGTGACAGCCGCTCGTCGTTCAGCAGGAACTTCTGCGCGCGAGGATGAAGCTTGATCCCGCGCGCCCCGGCGTCGAGCACACGCTTCGCCTCTCCGATCGGATCCTCCGCCAGGTCGAGCCGGACGAACGGGATCAGCCGGCCGTTCGAGCGCCGGGCGAACTCGAGCGTCCGGTCGTTGCCGGCCCGAAAGCCCGGATGGCGGTCCGGCTCGTCGAGGCAGAAGACGAACGCGCGCGAGATGCCGTACTTGTCCATCCCCGTCTCGAGGTCCTCGTAGATGCCCACCATGCCGTCGATGTCGGTGCCGAGATGGGTGTGCGCGTCGAAGATCTCGGCGCCCTCCGGCAGCTCCTTGCGGAGCTCCTCGTCCCACTGCGCCATCAACTTCTCGGCCTGTTGGAGCGCGGGATCCACCCTCGGAGTCTATTCAGCGACCAGCTCGCTCCGGCGGAGTCGGTCCGAGCCAGGACGCTAGGATCCGCGCCGTGGCCGACGTCCTGATCTACGGCGACACCGTGCGCTCGCCCGAACTCCGCCACGAGGTGCCGGTCGTGATCCCGGACGAGTTCATCTACGCCGAGAAGGGCGACCGTAGGATTGTCGTCCTGCACTCGCTCGAGATCCCGCGCGTGCGAGAGGAGGCTCCGGAGCTGGAGATCATCCCCCTCGAGCAACTCGGTTCGGACGAGCTCTTCTCTTCGGGGAAGCAGGGCTGGGAGATCCAGCTCGAGCTCGCGCTACGAGGCTGCAAGGAAATCGGCATCGAAAGCGCGGTCGTGCCCGCGTCGTTCCCCGTCGGACACGCCGACCATCTTCGTGCGAACGGTGTCGAGGTCACAGTCGACCGCGACTTCTTCGACAACCGCCGCCGCTCGAAGAACGAGACCGAGCTGCGTGGCATCCGCAATGCGCAGCAGGCCTGCGAAGCGGCGCTCGACGCTTCGCGCGAGCTGCTCCGCCGCGCGCAACCGAACGGCGCAGGCCTCGAGGTGGACGGTGAGCCGCTGACCTGCGAGCGGATCAAGCGCGTCATCGAGGACGTCTTCGCCGATCACGAGGTGGAGGGCAGCGACATGATCGTCGCGCACGGGCCGCAGACCGCGGTCGGCCACAACATGGGCTCCGGCCAGATCGCGCCGAACGAGCCGATCGTGTTCGATCTCTTCCCGAAGGACAAGGCGACCGGCTGCTATGCGGACATGACGCGCACGTACGTCGTCGGCGAGCCGTCCGACGAGCTGAAGGAGTGGTACCGCCTCGTCAAGGAGGCGCTCGACACGTCGACGGCGGGCGTCAAGCCCGGCGTGAACGGTCGCAAGCTGTACGAGCAGGTCTGCGACATCTTCCACGAGGCCGGCTACAAGACGCAGCTGAACAAGGAACCGGGCGAGGTGCTCGAGGACGGCTTCTTCCACGGGCTCGGCCACGGCGTCGGACTCGAGGTGCACGAGCTGCCGAGCATGGGCCGCACGGGCCAGGATCTCGTTCCCGGCGACGTGATCACGATCGAACCGGGTCTCTATCGCAGCGGCTACGGCGGCCTTCGTCTCGAGGACCTCGTCCTCGTCACGAAGGACGGATACGAGGTCCTCACGGACTACCCGTACGACCTCGAGCCTTGACCGAGTGACTGAATCGGCTCCATCCGGCGGCGCCCGGCCCGCGAGCGCACGGCGCGCTGCCGCGTCCTCAGTCGCGCTCGGGCAAACCAGCCCGAGCGCTCCCTGCGTCCTTGCATCGCTTGGCGCTCGCGACCCGGGCATCCGCCAATGAAACCGACCCAGTCACCCACCATCGACACGATGCTCCTCGAGGAGCGTCGCTACGAGCCCGACCCGGAGTTCGCGCGGCAGGCCAACGCACAGCCCGACATCTACGAACGGGACTGGGAAGAGTTCTGGGAGACGGAGGGCCGCAACCGCGTCACCTGGTTCGAGCCTTTCTCGAAGCTCTACGAGTGGGACCCGCCGTACGCGAAGTGGTACCTCGGCGGCAAGCTGAATGTGTGCTTCAACTGCGTCGACCGGCACGTCGACGCAGGCAACGGCGGCAAGGTCGCGTACTACTGGGAGGGCGAGCCGGAAGACGAGCGGCGCACGATCACGTTCGCCGATCTCCAACGAGACGTGGTCCGGTTTGCGAACGCCCTGAAAGAGCTCGGCGTCGAGAAGGGTACGCCGGTCGGGATCTACATGGGCATGGTCCCGGAGTTGCCGGTCGCAATGCTCGCGTGCGCTCGTCTCGGCGCGCCGCACACCGTCGTGTTCGGTGGCTTCTCCGCGGAGTCTCTGTCCGACCGCCTGAACGACATGGAGTGCGAGCTCCTGATCACACAAGACGAAGGGTGGCGCTCCGGCAAGAAGGTGCCGCTCAAGCAAAACGCTGACGAAGCGGTCGCGCAGTCTCCGACCGTCAAGAAGGTCGTCGTGCAGCGCCGAGTCGGGGACGACGTCGCGTTCGACGATTCACGCGACCTGTGGTGGGACGAGCTCGTCGAGGGCAAGGACGACGATCCCGCCTCGTGCCCACCCGAGCCGATGGATGCCGAGGACCTGCTCTACCTGCTCTACACGTCCGGAACCACCGCGAAGCCGAAGGGCATCGTCCACACCACCGCCGGCTATCTCGTCGGCGTCGCGACGACTCACCACTACATCTTCGACATCAAGCCGGACTCGATCTACTGGGCCGCCGCCGACATCGGGTGGGTGACGGGCCACAGCTACATCGTCTACGGCCCGCTGACGAACGGGACGACCGGCGTCCTCTACGAGGGCGTCCCGAACTATCCGAACCCCGAGCGCTGGTGGGAGATCATCGAGCGCTACAAGGTCGACATCCTGTACACGGCGCCGACCGCCATCCGCTCCCACATGAAGTGGGGGCCCGAGCACGCGCAGAAGCACGATCTCTCGTCGCTCCGCCTGCTCGGCACGGTCGGCGAGCCGATCAATCCGGAGGCGTGGATCTGGTATCGCGAGCACATCGGCGGCGACCGGACACCGATCGTCGACACGTGGTGGCAGACGGAGACCGGGATGATCCTGATCACGCCGCTGCCCGGTGTGACGACCACGAAGCCGGGGTCTGCGACGAAACCCTTCCCGGGCGTCGAGCCTGCCGTCTTCAGCGAAGCCGGGACCGACGTCGGGCCGGGCGGCGGCGGCTACCTCGTCCTGAAGCGCCCGTGGCCGGCAATGTTGCGCGGGATCCACAAGGACGACGAGCGCTTCCGCGAGACCTACTGGTCCAAGTACGCCGACGTCTACTTCGCCGGCGACGGCGCGCGCATCGACGAGGACGGCGATTACTGGCTGCTCGGGCGAGTCGACGACGTAATGAACATCTCCGGACACCGGATCTCGACGATCGAGGTCGAGAGCGCGCTCGTCGACCACAAGAAGGTCGCCGAGGCCGCGGTGTGCGGGCGCGCGGACGAGCGGACGGGCCAGGCGATCGTCGCCTACGTGACGCTGAAGGGCGGCGAGGAAGGCTCCCTCGAGATGCTCGAAGAGCTCCGCAACCACGTCGGCAAGAAGATCGGCCCGATCGCGAAGCCGGCGAACATCGTCTTCACGCCCGAGCTGCCGAAGACCCGCAGCGGGAAGATCATGCGCCGTCTGCTCCGGGACGTCGCGGAAAACCGCGCGCTCGGCGACACGACGACGCTCGCGGATCCGATGGTCGTCGAGGAGATCAAGGAGCGTGCGACGACCGACTCTCACGAGGACTAGCCTCACCAGCCTCGTAGTCCTTGCGGCGCCGCTCACCGGGGCTCAGGCCGCCCCGACCGCCGACCCCCTTTCTGCAGCTCGTGTCGCGGCGGCCTTGCCTCGGACAGCGGAGGGGATGCAGGCGCGCTACGACGCCGGGCGCGCACTCGAGATCTCTCAGTACGCGCGGGGGGCCGGCTGCCGGTACCAGCTCTCGTTCGCGCGCGGGCTCGTTCGGTGGGCGGAAGGTTTCGACCGCACGGTCAGAGCCCTCGAGACCGCCGGGCGGCGGGAGGCGCTCACCGCTCTCGACCGGGTGACACAACGTTGTCCTTCCGAGCGGCTCGTCCCTCGGTTGCCGCGCCTTCCATCGCTGCCGCCGCTCGTGCGCGCCGCGCCGCCCCGGACGACGGTGCTGGACCTCGATACGAAGCTGAGCACGCTGGGTCGGACCTTCCCGGGATACGCGGCGATCTGGGTTCACGACCTCTTCAGTGGCACCACTGCAAGCTGGAACGCGGATGCGCGCTTTCCCGCGGCGTCCACAGTCAAGCTCGGATTGCTCCTCGCTGCGTTGCAGCGGTTGCGCCGACCGGAGCGCTCGACCCTCGACTACGAGCTGCGCGCAATGACCGGCTGGTCCTCGAACCTGGCGACGAACCTTCTGGTCCGCCGTTTCGGCGCTTCTTCGGCGGAGACGGCCCTGCGCCGTGCCGGTGCGCGCCGCAGCACGTTCCCGCAGGGGTATCGCGTCGGGACTGCTCGCGCGGAGGTCCAGGACCAGCCGCCGCTCGTCTCGGCGCGTGTTACGACCGCGCGCGACCTTGGACGGATCCTCTACGTGCTCCACGGCTGCGCGCTGGGCAACGCGCCGGCAGTACGCGCGACTGGGCTCGATCCCCAGCGCTGCGGGTACGCGCTCCGGCTCCTGCTCAGCTCGGAGCTCCGGGGCAACAACGTCGGCCTCGTGCGCCCCTTTGTCTCGCCCGGAACGCCGGTGGCGCAGAAGAATGGCTGGCTCCACGACGCCCGCCACACCGCCGCGATTGTGTACTTCCCGAACGGCCCCAAGATCGTGGTCGTACTCACCTATGCACGAAACCTGAAGCTCGCGACGGCGAGAAGGGTCGGTCAGCTTGTGCTGGCTGCGGTGAGCTAGAGGCCTGATGTGAAATTCCGCCGGGCCGGATGACGCCCCAGACGCGGCGCCCGATCAGCACGTTCGCCCGCGGCACGTAGCGCCGCTACACCCGCGAAGCTACACAGCTTGGTCTGGAGCGCCCCCGACGGCGGCCGAATTTCGCATCAAACCTCTGACATGGAGCAAAAGGTCAAGGGGGTCCGGCTCGGGTTGATGGGGTTGCTCTCGGCCTGGAGCAGCGGATGGGTCTTG